>CABDYC010000229.1_pt1 | contig 22139 bp, 21 predicted proteins | sample 3421511 | NCBI WGS metagenome assembly CABDYC01 (sample SAMEA5534336, study PRJEB31848) | metagenome | biome: tundra; feature: field; material: soil | place: USA | collected 2013-05 | depth 0.15 m | reverse complement strand
GGGATGGAAATCACACCCTATAATCATCATGCGAAGACTCCTTTCTTCCCAGCGTCTTTGTCCTCAACACAAGACTACCGGGTCGAATCGAGCCTTCGCTCTTATCCAATCAAGCTTTGCCCACCAATCATGGCGCCGCCCCACCCTTCGCGCTGTCCTGTAGAGTCCCGGGACATCCTTTACATTTTGTCCCTAGACATCCTTTACAGTGGTGGAGAGGGGCTGGGCCCCGGAATCCAGCGCTCGATGATTTTCGAGCGGTGGGTGGCCCACATCTGCGATCGCTAGGTTGTTGGGGTGCCCCATATCTCGCCTCTTTTGCGAGATGTGGGAATGTCAATCCATTGAATTTTCCCCCCAGATTTTCCACAGCCTATCCTTGTGACATCTGACCTTGCGCCTCACAAAAAACTCCTTCATTATTGCTCCTCCAGCGGAGGCAGCACGGATCGCCGGGACGCAGCCGGCCCGCAACTCCTTTGTTATCTAGATTTTGACCCGTAAGTCCTTTGTTTGACGGATTTTGCGGGCCAAAACATGCCTAACCCCATGATTCTAAAGATTCAGGGGGGAGGGGGAGGGGGTACCCTCTTATAGAAAAGTAAACATGCTCTGGTAAACATGGTCTGATGGACCACTTTGGCTCTGGTGTACGATTTACTCGCGCCATCCATCGACCATGAACCTCTCTCAAATCGCCTCCGTCCTCAACGCGCGCCTGGAAAATGGCTCTCCCGATACCGAAATCACCGGCCTCAACGGCATCGAGCAAGCCGGCCCCGGAGAAATCACCTTCGTCGCCAACCCTAAGTATGCCGCCGCAGCCCGGCTTACCAAAGCCGCAGCCGTGATCGTGGCCGAGAACTTTCCTGTCATCCCAGCGGCAACGCTGCGCGTCGAGGATCCCTATCTCAGCTTCGCGCACGCCCTTGAACTCTTCCACCATCCGCTGCGCTATGTCCCGGGAGTGCATCCCACGGCGATCATCCATCCCTCGGCGAAAATTGGACGCGACGCCCATGTCGGCCCGTACGTGGTTGTCGACGAGAACGTCGAGATCGGCGACCATGCCGTGCTGCTGGCGCACGTGGTCATCTATCGCGGGGTAAAGATCGGCGACAATTTCTTCGCTCACGCCCACGCCGTGGTCCGCGAGAACTGCCGCATCGGCAATCATGTCCTGCTGCACAACGGCGTCGTGATCGGCTGCGATGGCTTCGGCTTCGCCAAGACGCACGACGGACGCTGGTACAAAATTCCCCAGCCCGCCCCGGTAGTCATCGAAGACGATGTGGAAGTGCAGGCAAACTCCTGCATCGACCGCGCCAGCGTCGGCGAAACCCGCATCCGGCGCGGCGTTAAGATCGACAATCTCGTTCAGGTCGGCCACGGATCCCAAGTCGGCGAAGATGCATTGCTCTGCTCCCAGGTCGGCCTCGCCGGTTCCACGGAGATCGGCAATCGTGTGATTTTGACTGGCCAGGTCGGGGTAGTCGGCCACTGCAAGGTCGGCGACGCCGCCATCGTCACTCCGCAAAGCGGTGTTGCCAATGACATTCCCGCCGGGGCTCTGGTCAGCGGCGCCCCCGCCGTCGATCACAAATTGTGGTTGAAGTACTCTGCAATCCTGCCCAGATTACCGGAGATCGCGCGCGCGGTTCGAGCGAAGGCTTCAAAGGAGTGAGGCAAGAGTTCGTTTCTTGCGAAATCAACTCTCCGCATTTCCTCTCTGCGCCTCCGTGACCTCTGTGGTTGCAGAAGTCTGCCGGTACTCCTCCGGAAGCCCGCTATCCATCACGGCCCGCACTTTCTCCATCAAACATTCCCGGCTGCCGAAATTATTGGGCTCAATCGGCGGATGAAAAATCACCGTCGCGGTCCCCGGCTTGATCGCGAACCTTGCCTTCGGCATCAAGTAATGCGTGCCTACAACGGTCACGGGCACCACCGGCACTCCGCACTCCATCGCGAGATAAAACGGCCCCTTCTTGAACGGCAGCAGCTTGCCATCCGACGAGCGCTTACCCTCGACGTAAATCGTCATGTTGAGCCCCTGCTGCACGACCTGCTTGGCGATCCGCACCGACTCAATCCCAGCGTCACGATTTCCGCGATCGACCGGCACCAGCGACCCCATCCGCATCGCCGGGCCCATGATCGGATAGCTGAACAACTCCTTCTTCACCATCACTGAAGTGCGCCGCGGAATCAAAGGAATCGTGATCGGCGGGTCCAGGTTCGACACATGGTTCGACATGAAGATATAGGTGCGTGCCGGGTCCAGTTTGTCGAGCCCGACGGTTTGCACCCGCACCCCGGTCAGACGGACTCCATTCCACGCACCAAACATGAACATGCGATACAGCAGGCTGACGTCTCCCGTAATGAACGTCCAGGGGAATCCGATCACGGCCGCCACGGGGGCGGCCAGTCCCCAGAAAACCAGCATCGCGATGGTGCGGATCATTTTGAGTTGCCCCTAGTGTGAGTGCGCCTCTTGCGGAATCTGCGCCTCGCCCTTCAACCACGCTGCCCGGCGCGCCCGCTGTGCCGCGGTAACGTTCTCCAGGTCTTTGAACTCGTATGAGACTTCTTCGCGGCTTCCCGCTTTCCACTTCAATTCACGATCGCCACTGCGCCGGCTATGTACTTTCACCGTGATCGTGTCGCCCGGGGCAAGCCATGCCATCTCCTGCGAGAATTCCTGTGCGGCCGTCTTGCCGTCGACTTCCAGAATCGTATCGCCCGCTTGCAGACCTGCTCGATCAGCCTCGCTGCCCGCCGTCACCGCCACCACGATCATGGGACCGTCAAAGTTTCGCGACGCCACAAACCCGGCATCCGCTATCGTGTTCGTTCCCTCCACCAGACGCAGTCCCACGCCGCGGAAGAACTCATTCCACGGGATCTCCTCCGTTCCCGCGACATACTTCGCGAAAAACCATCCCAGATCCGCATGGCTCACCGCCTCGGCAGCCTCGCGCACGCCGTCCGAGTCAGAAAAGAACCGTCCCTTCTTGGCGTAATTCTGGTTCATCCATTGAAAGACCGCGCGCAGCGACGCCTGTCCGTGGCTGGCCTCGCGCACCGCCAAATCCAGCATTACGCCCAACAACTCGCCTTTGTTGTAATAAGAAATGCTGCGCTCCGGACGCCGGTAGTACGCGTCGCCCTCCAGCCACGCATCCAGACTCGACTCTTCCGCCGACTGCGTCAGATGCGCTGGACGATGCTCGAGTTCGCCGATCCCTGACGCCAACTCCTGCTCGAAGTGGCGCTCGTCGAGCAGCCCAACCCGCAACTGGATGATGTCCGCCGCCGTGCTCGTGCATCCCTCACTGAACCAAAGCGCCCGCGTGTAATTCTCTTTCGCGTAGTCCACCGGTTCAAGCGTCTGCGGACGGATGCGCTTCACGTTCCACAGATGGAAAAACTCGTGCGCCGTCACCGCAGCCAGTACCTCGGGAGCCTTTGCCAGCACCTCCGCATTCACCGCAATCGCGGTCGAATAAGCGTGCTCCATGCCGCCGCCCGCCGGTCCTCGCGGAAAGTGATAGAGAAACATGTAGCTGTCGAAAGGACGATCGTCTATCCAAGCGGTCGCAGCCGCCACGATTTTGTGCAGCATGGCAGCAATCTTTTGCATGTCGTAATCGCCCGATTCCGCATCAACGATCACGCGATAATGTCCGCCAGCTTCATCGAAATCGGACTCCTGAAACATTCCGATCTCGACCGGAGAATCCACCAGCCGGTCATAGCTCTCGGCGTCAAACCTTCCCTCGGGCATTGACGTCAGCGGCGTGGCGACGTGCCATCCCTCGGGAACTTGACTGAAGCGCACGACCATCGGTCCGTTCCGCGCATCCACGGGATACATGAGAACCTGCGCCAGATTGAAGAATGCATGATGCGAATTGAACTGTGCGCCGAACGGCCCGGGAGAATCCACGAAGATCTGATACTCAACGATGCCGCCACCCTGTGCGCCCGTGATCTGCCACCGGCTCTTATCCAACTCGCGCACCGCGAGCGCGCGGCCCGCACGGTCCTTCGCGCGCACCCAGTTCACGTATTGTGCGAAGTCGCGCACCTGATACAACGCGTTCCACACCGGAAGCTGCAACTCGCGCTGAGTCGATCCTTCCGGCAGCAGAATCTGCACCTCCACCAGGTGCTGCTCGGGATTTGCCAGAGAAATTATGTAGTTGGTTGCAGCGTAGGCAGGCGCCAGAGCCATCCACAGAAATACGATCAAGCGAAGAATCCGGCGCGCCGCGCTTTCTGTCGTGAGCGAATGCCTCATCGCTTCCCTGCCGCATTCGCCGAATTGACGTTCATAGCGCCGCCCGCCAGCGCCCGCAACCGCGCCGGCAGTTTCTCATAGATCCCGCCAAAGCCGCCGTTGGAAAGAATCGCCACCACATCGCCGCTGCGCATCTCTGGAGCGATCGTCTGCACGATTTCTTCCGCGTCTCCAATCAACCGCGCATGGCTGCCATGTCTCCGAATATCCGCCGCCAGTTCCGGCAACTCCAGCCGCTCATGCACCGGCACCGCCTCCGAACGGAATACGCCCGCCACGATGACTTCGTCCGCCAGCGCCAGACTCCGCGCCAGATCAGCCTGCAGCACGCGCCGCCGGAGCGTGTTCGACCGCGGCTCCAGAATCGCCCACAACCGCGCACCCGCATAACGTGCCCGCAACGCCTTCAGTGTGCCCGCAATCGCCGTGGGATGATGCGCGAAGTCGTCAATGATGGTGATGCCGTTCACCTGCGCCTTAACCTCTAAACGCCTTTTCACGCTCTTGAACGTCTTCAGCGCCGCCGCAATCTCCTCTTTCGAGATGCCGTACCCCGCGGCCATGGCTGCCGCCGCGGTTGCGTTCCACACGTTGTATTCGCCCGCCAGCGGAAACTCGAGATCTGCCCAGGCTCGCCGGTCATGCAGCACCGACCACGAGGTTCGTTCCCCATTCAACTTCAGGTTCGTCATTCGCCAGTCCGAGCACGCACTGGCGCCGTACCGCTCGACCGGGCAAAACGCCTTGCTCAAGCAGCGTTCCAAACTGGCGTTTTCGGCAGCCTCGCCAGCCATTCCGTCGGAAGCCACAATCCGCCCCCGCCGTGGAATCAGATTGACCAGCTGCTTGAACGCCGTCTCCACGGCGTCCAGATCTTTGTAGATGTCGGCATGATCGAACTCCACGGAAGTCAAAATCACGGCGTCGGGAAAATAATGCAGAAACTTCGGTCCCTTGTCGAAAAACGCCGTGTCGTACTCGTCGCCTTCCAGAATGAAATGTTTTCCCTGCCCCAAGTGAAAGCTTGACCCAAAGTTTTCTGCGATGCCGCCGATCAGAAACGAGGGCTGCATTCCCGCCGTATGAAAGATCCAGGCCAGCATCGAGGTGGTCGTGGTCTTGCCATGCGTCCCCGCCACCACCAGCACTTCTTTGCCGCGCAGAAATTCCTCATGCAGCAAGTGCGGCAGCGAGCAAAACGGAATGCGCTGGTCGAGCACCTGCTCCAGTTCGATATTCCCCCGCGAAATCGCGTTGCCCACCACCACCAGATCGGGCCGGGGCTCCAGATTCCGCGCGTCAAAGGGCTGCGCCACCGCAATTCCGAGTTCCGCCAGAAAGTCCGACATCGGGGGATACGCCGCCGCGTCCGATCCGGTCACTCGAAACCCGCGCTGCTTCAGCATCCCCGCCAGCGACGCCATCGCCGTGCCGCAGATGCCAATCAGATGAATGTGCTTCTTTTCGTCCATGATCTTCTCGGGATTAGCTTTTTCCTGGCGTCCCCGTCACCGCCCCTTCCAGAATCTTCAAACTCACCTGCCCATCGCGCACAGTCAACCCCGCCCGTACTCCCATCGGCAGCGTAATGTTCCCTGCCGTCACATGTCCCGACCGCACCCCATACGCCACTGGCACTCTCAACTCGCCCACAATTCGCAGCACCACTTCTTCCAGCGTGTATGCCTGATTTGCAGTCTGCACGCAATCCCTCATCTCGCCAAACACAAGTCCCCGCACCCCATCTAACTTACCAGCCAGCTTCAACTGCATCAGCATGCGATCGATCTGATAAGGTTTCGCCGACACGTCCTCAAGAAACAGAATCGTTCCTTCCGTGCGAATCTCATACGGCGTTCCGAGCGAAGCTACCAGGATCGAAAGGCACCCTCCGTAAAGAACTCCCTCCGCCGTGCCATCCACCAATCCACGCGCTCCAGAACCCGCGCCCAGATTGAGTTCCCAGGCCGCCGTCCCCGCCAGCGCCGCCTGCCAGGAAGCCAGGTCCACACCATCTTCATGGGCCCAGTCTTTCGCCGCCATCGGCCCGTGGAACGTGACCAATCCTGCCACGTCGAAAAGGTAAGTGAGCAGAGTGGTCAGGTCGCTGTAGCCCACAAAAATCTTCGGGTGCGACTTGATCTTCTCCAAATCCAGCACTTCCAGCAGATAATTCGCGCCGTACCCGCCGCGCGCGCAAACAATCGCCCGCACGTGCTCGCGCGCAAACATTTCTTCCAGTTCGTGCGCACGGCGCTGCACCGATCCGGCAAAGTAAAGATCCTGCTCAACGATGGAATCGAAATAAAACGGCCGGTAGCCCGCGCGCCGCAGCCCCTCGCACCCAGCCTCCAGATCGCCGCGGGTGAGGTTGCTGGCTGGCGCCACAATGCCGATCGTGTCGCCCGACCGAAGGGCAGGCGGCTTCACACGCGGAACTGTCGATGAAGACATGCAGTCAGAAGCCTGTTTCGAAATGAAAAGCCAACCAGTGCAGATGAGATCACGAACAACAAAGCTGCGTTCCCAGCGAAGTCAGCAACCTAACTCAGAAAAAACTCTCCCCGGCACACCAACCGCGCCGCCCCACGAAGAAACACGAGGTTCCCTTCCTTGCGCACGGTTTGCGTTCCACCGGGAGCATGCACCCGAACGGGCGATTCCGCCTTGCCCATCGCCATCGCCGCCACCGCCGATGCGCAAGAACCCGTCCCGGAGGATTGCGTCTCGCCCACTCCGCGTTCAAAAAAACGGGCCCTCACATCATGACGCCCATTGATCGCAACCAGTTCAACGTTCACGCCGTGCTTGAACTCAGAACTGCGCTGAATCTTTGCCGCCTCGTCCTGCCAGTTCTCGGAAAACTCATGCACAAACACCACATAATGCGGATTCCCCATCGCAACCGGAATCCCGCGGACGTCGCTCGCGCCAAGCTTCACCACCAGTTCCGCTCCCACGGCAGCGTCACCCATTTCGACCTCAAACTCATACCCGGATTCGCTCCTTGCTGTCAGCACGCAAGTCTTTAATCCCGCCCCGGTTTGGATCGTAATCTTCTCTTTTCCTCGCTCCGCACAAAGATACGCCGCCACACAGCGCGTGCCATTGCCGGAAATCTCCGCCTCGGAACCGTCGGCGTTAATCAGCCGAATCTCCACATCGGCCGCCGCGTGGGGATACATCCATTCCACTCCGTCCGCCCCAACACCCTCGTGCCGGTCGCAAAGACGCCGCGTCAATGCTCCAGCGTCGGCAGGAGCCAGCGTCCCCTCAACCTCCAGAAAATCGATCAGCAGAAAATCATTTCCGCACGCGCTGGCCTTCACAAACGGAATCACCACGGACGGTAAGCTCACTCCAGTTCCACCGGCCCCAATGAAGTCACGTTGCCCAGCACCGCCGACGTCTTCAGCTGCCGCAGGAACTCCTGCTGCTCGCGATGGCACCCGTTTATGTCAAACTGCAGCCGCACGTAATCGCCCGTGCTGCCACTCACAACATTCTGCATCATGCGGTGTTCATGCTCCAGGATGCGGTTCACCTCCTGGCTGATTTCCTCCACGCTCTTGCCCGTAACCTCGTAACTGACCAGCAGCTCCTTCAAGTTGAAGGTTTGCTCCAGGTGGCCCAGGGCAAACAACGCAATCAGAACCACCGCCGTGGCGAAGACTGCGGTCACGTAGAGTCCTCCGCCCGTGGCCATTCCCACCGATGCCACCACGAACAACGTTGCCGCTGTCGTCAGGCCCGTGGTCAGGCCGCGAGTATGCAAAATCGATCCCGCGCCGATGAACCCAATGCCGGGGATGATCTGTGCCGCGATTCGTGTGTGGTCACCGAGGTGTTCCACCGCCAGCGCATCCGAAAGAACCGTGAACAGCGCCGCGCCAAAGCAGATGAACATATTGGTGCGCAGTCCCGCTGGCCGATGTCTCAGTTCCCGCTCCAATCCGATGGCCCCGCCCAGAATCGCCGCCAGCACCAGACGCGTCAGAGAAATCGCGACAATTCCGCTCGCCATCTCTCTGTGCAGCAAGTCGAAAATCTCTTGCCATTTCATGGATTTGATCCGATGTCCGGAAAAGACTTTGGATGGCCGGATTTTATCACCGGAGCACCCGCCCCCAGCGGGTTCCAGCGTTAACCCGCCTGATTACCGCGTCTGCTCTTGCCTTCGCACCTGCGCACGTCCCTGGAAGATCACCGCCCGAGGCTGACCTGTGGTGTGGATCTCGACCAACTCCGTCAAACGCTGACCTTTCGCCGCTTTCCACACTCGGTCGCCTTCGAACCCCACGACATAATCCGCGTAGGCCGCCGGTTCTGCCAGGGCACGCTCCCACAACCCTTCCGGATCAATGGGCTGCTTCCATCCCCGGTGATTGCCTTCGTTGATGACCCGCCGCAGCGGAATCCCCGCCTGCTCCAGCGCGCCCACGTGCTCTCCCAGGTACATCAGCAGCGTGGAATCCGCCGGCAACGATTTGATCCAGCCCGCCAGCTGCCCATCCAACGCCACGCGCCCGCGCATGTTCATCGCTGCCTCCCGATAACAGATCGGGTCCGCCCGCCAGATCGTGCCATAGCTTGCAGCCGCCAGCGCCAGGACACCGAACATCGCCGCCGAATCTGCCCAGCGGCGCCAGGAAGCCTCAATTCGCAGAATCTTCGCTATGGATTGGACGATGAACGAGATCCCCAATGGCACAAACACTCCGAACGCCGGAAGCAGTTGCAGCCCGTAGCGCAGGTTGTAATTTGAAAATGGCCACCAAGTCGGCACGAAAATCGGCACGCTCCCATAGGCTACGGATAACGCGTAAAACGGCAGCGGCGCCCACAGCAACAACGCAACCCGTCCACGCCCGCTGAACCCCGCCACCAGACTTCCCATCAGCGCCAGCGCCAGCCACAACCGTCCTTGCCAGTTCGCCTCGCCCACATTCAGTTCCGCCGCTTTCAGAAAATACGAGCCCGCCGCCAACAGACTCCCTTTCGCCGGATTCACCGTCGCGGTCTTTTGCTCGATGGCTCTTGCCGAGTAAGGCCCATTCGCGAACTCCAGCGGATTCCGGTAGACGGCAGCGTTGTACGCGAGCCAAAGCACCGGACCAGCCGCCACCAGCAAAATAAACTTGAGGATCGCCGTCCGTGACGGCGGAATCGCAAACCTAAGTGCCCCATCCTCGCGCACTTTGCGAGGGTGGGAGCCAGCTACCACGACTCCAACCACGAGCACGACCGCCAGAAACCATCCGTCATACCGCGTCAAACACGCCGCCGCCAGACACAACCCGCACTTTATAAGCGCCTTCGCCTCGCCCCGCACGAACTCCGCGAAATACATCACAGCCCAGATGAACAGCGCCAGATACAGCGACTCGCCCATCGCCGTCGCTTGCATGTAAATCAGATTCGGATTCGCGCCATAGACGACCGCCGCGGCCCACGCTCCCAACCTCGCTGCGCCCTCCACTTTCCCGTCGCGACTCAGCAACGCACGCACCAGCCGGAATATTCCCAGCACACCGAGGACGTACGCCGCCATCGACGGAATCGAGCCCCCCGCGCCGCTCTGCCACATCTGCTTCGACACAATGAACGGCATGATCAACAAGTGCGGCAGTGGCAGCCACACCGTCCCTAACTGCAGCAGCCCGGGAGTTTTCGAATCGAAGACGCGGCGCGCGATGTTGATGTGCGCCACGGCGTCGCCATAGAGCAGCACATCTCCATGCCGGTTGTAGAAGAGAAAAGAAAACACCGAGACAAAGATCGCCAGCCACACCAGCCGCACAATCTCAGTTTCGGAATGCGTTTTCGGCGGCTTCTGCGGCTTCATTCGAGGTGAGTGAGTTCGCGAAAAATCTGAAAGCGTGCGTCAATTTCTTCCCGCGTCAGCGACTGCAGCCGCTCCGTGCCAAAGCTTTCCACGGCGAACGATCCCATCACTCCACCGTAGAACAGCGCCCGCTTCAGCACCTCGCGATTCAATTCCGGCTGCGACGCCACATAGCCCATAAATCCGCCGGCAAACGAATCGCCCGCTCCCGTCGGATCCTTCACTTCATCGAGCGGCAGGGTCGGCGCGCGAAAGGGATGATGCCCAATCCCGAACGCCCCCTCGCGAAAGAAAATCGTCGCGCCATATTCGCCGTGCTTGATCACCAACGCCTGTGGCCCCATGGCCAGTACCTTTTGCGCCGCGCGCGGCAGGTTCTTTTCATCCGCCAGCATCTTCGTCTCGGTATCGTTGATCAGCAGCACGTTCACCAACTTCAAGGTCTCCGCCAGTTCCTTAGGCGCACCCTGGATCCAGTAATTCATGGTGTCGCATCCGGTCATCCGCACTCCATTCATCTTCCGCCGCACGTTGGCCTGCAACGTCGGCTGGATGTTCGCCAGGAACAGAAATTCCGTGTCCTCGTACTCCTTCGGAATGCGCGGCTGGAACTTCTCAAAAACGTTCAGATCGGTAAAATTCGTCTTGGCCTCGCTCAGGTTCTCGCTGTACGTTCCGCCCCAGCGAAACGTCCTGCCCGCGGCGCGCTCGATGCCACGCGTGTCCACTCCACGCTTCTTTAGAACGTTTTCATGCTCCGCGCCAAAGTCCTCGCCCACCACCGCCACCATGCGCACCTGAGTGAAATAGCTGGCCGCCAGCGAGAAATAAGTCGCCGCCCCGCCCAGAATGCCCTTCACGCTGCCCGAAGGCGACGTGATGTCATCAAACGCAACCGAACCGACAACCACAATGCTCATAGTGAACGCGTGCCTTTCGCAGTGGCCATTGGCCAGTGGCTAGTGGTCAGTGGTCAGTGAAATCTCGCGGAACATCGGGTTTACTGACCACTGAACCTTGATAAACACTGATCACTGGCCACTTGCTCTTACGTACTTCCCAATAATCAGCTTCAACTTCTTCCGCGTCGCCGCCGGAATCTTCTTATGATCCGTCAAGATCGCATGCGCCAGTGCCGACCCGCACCTGCACGACCGCTCCCGCGGCATTGCCGCCACTGTCTCGCGCACCACTTTCGCCGCGTTCTCCGCATTCTTCACCAGCACCGCCACAATCTGATCCACCGTCACCGAATCGTGATGCGGATGCCAGCAATCGTAATCCGTCACCATCGCCACCGTGACGTAGCAAATCTCCGCCTCGCGCGCCAGCTTCGCCTCCTGCAGGTTGGTCATCCCGATCACATCCATGCCCAGCCCACGGTACACATGCGACTCCGCCTTGGTCGAAAACTGGGGCCCTTCCATGCACAGATAGGTCCCGCCATGCCTGCCGGTCACGCCGACTCTTTCGCACGCAGCCTCGACCACACCCGCGAGTTCGCCGCACACCGGGTCGGCAAACCCAACGTGGGCCACAACTCCGCCACCGAAAAACGTATCCACGCGATGCCGCGTGCGATCGAAGAACTGATCTGGAATTACAAAGTCCAGCGGCTTGTGTTCCTCTTTCAAAGACCCCACGGCGGAAACCGAAACAATCCTCTCGACTCCAAGTTGCTTGAAACCGTGAATATTCGCGCGAAAATTCAGCTCACTGGGCAGAATGCGGTGCCCGCGCCCGTGCCGCGCCAGAAACGCCACCTTGCGCCCCTCCAGCGTGCCGCAAACGTAGGCGTCCGAAGGCGCTCCGAACGGCGTCTTCGCCCGTACTTCCTTCACCTTGCTGAGCCCCGGCATCGAATACAGCCCGCTGCCTCCGATAATCCCAATCTCCGCCCGTGCCACCCACCCTCCAGAGTTCAGCCTACAGAAATCTTCCACGCGGGGAAGTCAAACCCGTGATTATACAAGACCCTCTCCGAACCTCCGTGCCCCTATGGTTCAGGGCTTTCCGACCGCTACAATCTTTCTATGCCGGTCACGAGGACCCTCGTCGTCCTAATCATGTTCACCGCGGCCGCCTTCGCGCAAAACGCTCACACACTCGCGACCCAGCCTGATGCCAAATCCGTCACCGTTCCCATCGCCCTCGACCACGACCGCGTCGTCATCGACGTCGATCTCCCAACCCCCGATGGCTCAACCAAGCGCGTCCGCGGCTGGGTCGACAACGGCAATCCCGATCTCTACCTCTCCCGGCGTGCAGCTACCCTGATGGGACTTGCCGTCACCTGCGACGACAAGGCTTGCTCCGCTCCGCCGCCGCGGGAAATCACGATTGGCGGCATGAAACTTTCTCTTGCTGCGGGGAAGGAAGCGAAAATTCCTCTCAAACCCGTCGCCGCTGCCGCCGTCATGGCTCCCGGCATGTCCGCCGAGATCAACATTCCCTCCACCGTCTTGCGCAACTATGACGTGCTCATCAATTTCCCCGGCCACGAACTCACCATCGCTGAACGCGGCAGTCTGAAGTTCAAGGGCGTGAAGGCAAAAGTAATCGTGAATGCCGGGAACGGCCTCGTCCAAGTCCCTAGCGAAATTGAAAACAAGAAATGCAATCTTGCCCTCGACCTTGGAGCGTCCATCAGCTTCCTCGCAGAAGAACTCTTCGACAAGCTGGCGGCTGCTCACCCCGACTGGCGGCACATGACCGGCGCCGTAGGTTCCGCCAATATGTGGGGAATGCCCGACGAGCCGAAGTGGAAGCTGATGCGCTTGGACCGCGTGCAATACGGTCCGCTCTTCCTCACCGATGTGGCTGTTGTCGACCTTCCCAAGGATTGGATGGCCTTCTTCGAAAAGCGCGCCGGCATCCCCACCGCCGGCCTGCTCGGTGCGAACGCCCTGAGGAACTACCGCATCGGCCTCGACTACGCCCACTCCGCCGTCTATTTCGACATCGGCCGCACTTTCAACTTTCCCGAATTTGACGTCATCGGCCTCATCCTTCGCCCCGAAGACGATGGACGCTTCACCATTCTCGGCATCGCCGACTACGACGGCAAACCCTCCGTGCCCCAAGGCCAGGACGGCGTTCAAGCGGACGACCACCTCGTCGCCGTCGACAGCATCCCCGTCCCCGGCTCCACCATGGGACAAGTCTGGTCGATGCTAGGAGGCGAGCCCGGCAAAGAACGCAAGCTGACCATCGAGCGCGGCGGCAAGCAGTTCACCGTCATCGCCAAAGTGCAGCACTTCTTGGGGGATGCGCCGGCCAACGAAACCAGCGGAAAGTCTAAGAAGAAATAGCGAGTCTTCGGTCGAACGCCAAACGGAAGAGGGGGACTGAGAACTGGCGACTGGCAACTGTTCTTAGCGATACACATCTTTGCGGTGGGCGACGCGCAGCACGAGCACGGTGCGCTGCTCATCGTTGATCGAGCAAATCGTCCGGTAATCGCCGATTCGGTAGCGCCAAAAGCCTGCCATCTCTCCGGTCAGAGCCTTGCCTGCCTGTCGTGGGTTCGACCGTCCGGCGACGCGTTCCCGCAGATACCTCGTAATCCGCGTTTGCGCTGAACGGTCCAGCTTCTGGAGTTCCGCGAAAGCACGGGGATCGAACTCAACCGTCCAATCCAAGCCGCTTCACCACCTCTTCCAATGGGATCGCGGGCAACTTGTTTTCCAGCCGGGAAAGAGCGATCAGATAATCTTCCTGCTCGTCTAGAAACGCTTCGAGAGCTTTCTTCGCGTAATAGGACTTGGGACGCCCGGTACGTTTCGACAGCCTGTTGAGCCTGGTTTCCAGCTTAGGAGACAATCGCACTGTCAACACTGAAATCCTTCCTGTAATACTTGTCATGCTATGTATTACAAGTATATCACACGCCCGTTCTCCTACTTCCGCGCCCCAAACACTTCCCGCTCCAGCGTCTCGGTCGTAGCCGCATCCAAGCTTTCGCTCACCAGCACCGTGTCGCCCTGCTCCTCGATCACCACCGTGCCCTCTTCCGTGGTCCACATGTGCCGCCCCTTCAGAACGTTGACCTTATACTCCGGATGCTGCGGCGCCGATTGCCCGGACGAAGCATCCCCCACCTCCGCCGTCTTCTTGTACCTCTGTCCGAGCGACCGCGCATAAATCTCCGCGAACTCAGACGCCTTCTCCGCGCTCGACCACCGCGACACATAGAGCAGCCCGAGTGGCGCCGCCGCCTCGCCCTTCGGACGCGCCGCGTAGTAATACCCGCCTCGCCACTCCGGATACAGCCGCTTCGACAACTCCTTGCCCGCGTATTGTTCGATCAGAACCGCGACATCGAACTCGCCCATCGCCCCAATATCGAACTTCCGATAGTTCTTGAAGTCGTGCGAAAACTCCGGCATGCGCATGGGCTCGATCTTCTCGCCCGATATGTAGGTTTCCGGCTGCATGATCTGCCGCGTGGTGTGTGGAGGATTCGCCAGCACTCCCGCAAACGCCTTCTCTTTGCCACCCTTCTCCATCAGCTTCACCACAAACTTCATGCCGTAACTGTAGGGAAACGTCAGCGACTCTCTCAGGTAGATCGGAGCGTCCTTGAAGACCTTCGAGTCGTCCGTCCCATTCTCCATCTGCGATTCCATGGTTTCCACTAGATCCGGGGAATCGGCAACCGACCGCCCTGCCGGCGCCAGTTCGTATTCCAGCATGACGGTCTCGGCCTGGCCCTCAACCACCGCCTCACGTGCGTTGTCCATCTCGTCGTTCTCTATGTCGGCGGGCGTCGGATCTTTCTTGATCTCACCCAGATCCTTCTCGCCCTTTTTCATCCACTTCTCCAGACCAACCGCCTGATCCTGCAGCGCATGCGTTAACTCGTGCGCCATCACAGGTTCCTGCTCCTCCATCGGAACCCAGTCCAGCAGGTTCACCGTCTTCGTCTTGGGATCGTAGTAGCCTGCCACCTGCTCGCGAAGCAGGGCGACCAGCAGGGTTTCAAGATCAAAGTCGTGCGCCAGCAGCCCAAACTTCTTCAGTACCAACTCCGACCGCTGCAGCCTTTTCACGTCTTCGTCCTTCATGTGCTTGGTCAGATACGCTACCACCTCATCGCGGCTGGTCAGCCGGCGCTTGACCTGCTTCTTGATCGGCAATCCAGTCTGCTTGCTGTCAAAGGTGAGAATCTCATCGACGGAGTGAAACAGCTCCTCCGCCTCGCGAGGCGTGATCTTGACTTCCGGTTTTGTAGCGCCGGCGTCCTCGCCGGCAGGTTTTTGATCAGGTGTGGGAGAAGCTTGTGTGGAAGGAGCTTGTGTGGGTCGGACACTCCCTTCGGCTCCGCTCAGGGCAGGCTTGTCCGACTGCTTTTGACTTTGATCTTGGGTTTGACTCTGCTCTTGCGATTGCTGGGTGGGAGTCTGCGCAGCCTGATCCTGCGGCTGTGCGCAGACCACGCCCATCCCAAAAAAAACCCAAACGACAAAAAAGGGGCTAGGCAACCTGCAGCAAATTAGCTTAATGATATCCATTAGGAACGAGTTTACCTTAGTTTTGCTACAGATTCCTCAAGGACCAATATCGAAGCGGGGGGCTGGCGCTGCCGGTCGGCAGGAACCCTAGGTCCCGAATTCCCGACGGAGCACGGCTGATACTTCCCCAAAGGTTTCCTTGATGTTGCCCTTCGAAAAACGAATCTGCTGAATGCCAGCAATGTTCGAGAACTCTTCCGTGCCTTCCTCCAAGAGGACGATCGCCCGGCTGAACCCCAGCCTCCCTTGAAATAGCCCTGTCTCATGCACAACGTTTTGTCGAGCGAGCAGCTTTCCATCAGATGTCTCGTCTTCGCCAGTCAAGACAAGGAACGCACAGGAGCTCTCTTCGAGCATCTCCTCCAGAATATCCCGGATAGTGTGCCCGGCTCGTGAGCCAACTTCGTACGCCTCGACCTGGTATCCATGTTTATCTTGCAGATGATCCTTAAGATCACGCCAGATATTACTCCGTCCGTGTTCAATGAAGATTACCGGCTTGGGTCGCTTCTTCTCGGAAACGGGTAGACGGGAACTGCCTAGCTGCTGTTCAAAAATATTAAAAACTGTCTCTATCTCATGGCGGGCGTCAGCTTTGACCCTCACCGTCGTATCCGGCGCATTGAAAGTAACAGCCAGCCTCATCGAATAGTTCGCACTGTAAACCCCGAAATCAGCCTAGGCGACCGAGGCTTTATATTCCGCGAAGAACTCCTCAGCCTCGTCGAATTGCCAGTCTCCGTCGCTCTTCACAACCTGCATTTCCGCCTTTAGCAATTTCTTGCCTCCTAGCCCGGCGCCTGCAATCGCCCCGAACTTCTCGATTGCTGACCTGAGGACCTCTCCCTTGAAGAAGGTACTTCTGAACAGCTTACTTTTCTGTATCCTGCGACCTTTCTCACACAATTAGCGGCCTATCGTCTCCGCCACCCACTCCCCTGCTTCTCTCGTGCCCAGACTCCCACCGACATCCTGCGTAGTCTTCTTCTGCCGCACGGCTTCCAGCACAGCCGCCTCAATCTTCCCCGCTTCTGTTGTCAATCCCAAATGCCCCAGCATCATGGCCGCAGTCAGAATCGCGCCAAAGGGATTCGCCACATTCTTCCCGGCGATCTGTGGCGCGGAGCCGTGTACCGGCTCGAACATCGAAGTCTTTCCCGGATGAATATTCCCGCTGGCCGCCATGCCCAGGCCGCCCTGCAGTCCGGCGGCGAGGTCGGTAATGATGTCGCCAAACATGTTATTGGTCACGATCACGTCAAACGGCCGCGGATCGCGCACCATCTGCAGGCACAGCGCGTCCACATACATGTGCTGCGCCGCGATCTGGGGATACTCGCCGCCCACTTCCTTGAACACGCGCTGCCACAGGCCGCCGGCGTGCGTCATGGCATTCGACTTATCGCACATGAGCACGCGCCGCCGCGGCGAGCCGTCCAGCCTGGTGTGGCGCTCGCAATACTCGAACGCGTAGCGGATGATGCGCTCCACGCCCTTGCGCGTGTTGATATCTTCCTGGATCGCGACCTCATCCGGCGTGCCCTGTTTGAAGACTCCGCCAGCATCGGTGTAGACGCCTTCCGTGTTTTCGCGGATGACCACAAAATCCACATCCTTGGGCTCCACGCCTTTCAGCGGACACAGCGCCGCATCGAGCAGCCGCACCGGCCGCACATTGGCGTAGAGGTCCATCTTGAAGCGCATGCCGAGCAGAATCTCTTTAGCGTGGATGTTGGTAGCAACGCGCGGATCGCCAAAGGCGCCGGCGAGAATAGCGTCGAAGTCGCGGCCGAGCATAGCGAAGCCGTCGGGAGGAACGGTCATCCCGTCGCGGAGGTAGCGGTCGGCGCCCCAGTCGAATTCGCTAATCTCGACATCGGCCCCCGATGCCCGGATGACTTTGAGAGCTTGAAGGATCACCTCTTGGCCAATCCCATCTCCGGGGATGGCGGCAATGCGCTTCTTGGAAGGCTTTTGCGGGTCCACGGCAGAAAAACTAACACAAGCCGAGCAGAATGAATAGTTTGCAGTCAATATTCGCTGCCAGCTATACTTTCGAGAAGTCGTGGCAGGTTTCAGACCCCGCCGTGGCCGATCAAGGCGATTCGTAAAACCGACGCTAGGGCACTTGGGAAGCACGCAGAACGACTTTCTTTGCCCGATGGACCCCAAGGCTATCCGGCTCCGGCGGGCCTCAAAATCGCGCGGGAATGCTCTGGCGTTAACTTCCGGCTAAGTTGTTGATTTCTGGTGGAAGTTGTTGAGTCTTGGTGGAAATGATTGATTCTAAGCAGTTGGCAGTTGCCAGTAGCCAGTTGTCGGTTTTTCCTGGATGCTTCCCTCGTTTTACTGACAGCTGGCAACTGGCTGCTGGCAACTGTTCGCTATAATCAATACTTCCATGTTTCGCACCCCACTCCAAGAGGCACTCCGCGGGCAGACAGGGCATGAAGCGCAGCCGCTCCGCTTTGCCGACTACCGCGGAGCCGCGACGGCGGGGCGCTTTGCAGATCCTCAAGCGGAGTTCGCTGCCCTGCTGAACGGTTGCGGAATCTATGACCTGGGCTTCTGCGCCAGGATTTCCCTGACTGGCAGCGACCGTGTGCGCTGGCTCAACGGCATGGTTACGAACAACATTCGTGATCTCGCCGCCGGACGAGGCGTGTATGCTTTCCTGCTTAACCCGCAAGGCCGCATCCTCGGCGATATGTTCGTCTATAACGTCGGCGAGGCGCTCATTGTCGAAACCGGTCGCAGCCAGGCCGAGAAGATCGTCGCGACTTTCGACCATTACATCATCATGGACGACGTCGAAGTGACGGATGTCAGCGAGCAGCAGACCGCTTTGGGCTTGGCGGGACCAAAGTCACGCGCCATCCTGAACGCTGCGGGGATTGAAATCCCAGAAATGCAGCCGCTGCAGATGATCGCTCCGCAATGCAACTGCGAGTGCGACTGCGCGGAGTGCACGGTGGTGCGGGGCGAGGATGCGCAGCAAGAATCCTATGAAGTCTGGCTTGCGCCCAAGGATGTTTACAAGACGTGGACCGCGCTGCTCGCCGCCGGAGCGACGCCAGTAGGCAGCGAAGCGCTGGAGCTGCAGCGCATCGCGGCCGGCATCCCGCTCTATGGCGTGGACATTCGCGAGCGCGACCTGCCTCAGGAGACCGAGCAGATGCGCGCGCTCAACTTCAACAAAGGCTGTTACGTGGGACAGGAAATCGTGGAGCGCATTCGCTCGCGCGGCAACGTGCATCGCAAGTTTACCGGATTCCTGGTGGAAGGAGCAGCGGCGATTGCGGCGGGGACGAAAATTGTCTCTGGCGAAAAAGAAGTGGGCGAGATTACCAGTGTCGCGGTCCTTCGCACGCCGTCCGGCGAGCGGACAGTTGCTCTCGGATACATTCGGCGCGAGATAGGAGTGCCAGGGCGCGAGGTAATAATTGGGGGAGCCCGGTCGACGGTGGCTCAAGTGCCGTTGCCGTCCGTTTTGTTGCGCGACGAGAACTTCGCGATACACTGAGGGACGATCTACCCCCCGGGGCCGCCGAGTACCGGCAGCGAATTCTGGTTTTACATAACTCGCGGAGGAACCCATGGCAAATACAAAGAGAATCGCAGTACTCGCCTACGGTTCGCTGTTGGCTCATCCTGGCGACTGGTTTGGCCAAAACATGGAGACTCTTATCCGATGCAAGACGCCCTTTGGAGTCGAATATCTCGGCTGCGCAGCACAGGGACGCGGCGGCGCGCCGACGCTGGTGCAAAGCAAAGTTTCCCAGCCCGTCGATGGCGGGTTGATCGTTATTCGTGAAAGGGATACAGCGAACCAGTTAATCGATCTGGAGAAAGTCAAAAGGCGCCTGGCCGAAAGAGAGCGGACTAGCTATCCCAGCAAATACATCAAGGACATCGACGACTATTTGGATTATCGTCTGGTGTATTCCGATTTCCCGGCGCGCTTCGACAGCCCTAGCCCGGAGGTTCTTGCTGGGGCGGCAATTAAAAGTGTCGCCGACTGTCACAAAAGTGGCCACTCCTTTATGAACGGAATACGCTACCTCCGCGAGAACGTTGAGTGGGGAGTCTTCACGGATCTGACGAAGAAGTACGAAGATGTGATTCTGAAAGCTCGAGGAGCCACAACACTCGATGAGGCTGAACAGAAGCTCCTGGAAGCCGCCAAAGCACCTGCGTTTGTATGTCGTTCGTCTTGATCGCGGTTGCTCAATCCGAGGACAAGTTCTTATGGCTGAGAAGAGACAGGAATCAGGTTTCACTGTAACCGACCGTCGCTTGTTTACGGAGGACGGAGAGTTGCGCAAGGATGTTCCCGACGAAGTCGAGCCACCGAAGGCCGCGACGCCTCCAGCTCCGGTTCCAACCGCGGCCAAGGAAACTGCGCCCGCGGGCGGCTCTGTGGCGGCGTTTCCCGCGGAGGGAGACGAAATTCTGGGGCAAGGCATGCCCGCGGCCCCTACCGCGGCCGAGCAACAGGCGCAGGCCGATGCCTATCGGGAAGTGTCGCAAGAACTGGACTCGCGCGTAGAGCTCAACGGCCGCTCCGCCAAGGAGTTGGAGATGACCTTCGATCGCTTCCTGGCGTCACTGTACATGACGGCGATGCTCCAGTTAGGATTGATGCATCAACAAGGTGAACCGCCTCGCATGGACATCATCGGGGCGCGCCAGACCATCGACACGCTCGCGCTGCTGGTGGAAAAGACCAAGGGCAATCTGACTCCGACGGAAGAGACCTTTCTGCAGAACAGCCTTTACGAGGTACGCATGGCCTATGTGGAGGTGACGAACGCGCTGTCGCGGTCGCCGCAGCCCGGAGCCGCCACGGGAACCAGCGGACGGTGATGGTCCAATGATGGCAGCCCAGGCATGAAGGTTAGCGCATGAAGGCCGCGCTCACGGTGCTGGGCAGCGGCACATCCATGGGCGTGCCTACGTTGGGCTGCGACTGTGCGGTCTGCCACTCCAGCGATCCACACGACCGCCGCACCCGTCCCTCGGTTATGATCGAGTACGCGGGCAAGGTTGTGCTCATCGATACTGCGCCTGATTTCTACGCGCAGGCCATCCGCGAGCGAATCACACGCGTGGATGCGGTTCTTTACACGCACACACACGCCGACCACATCCTGGGCATCGACGATCTGCGCCCGCTCAGTTACCGTCACAAGCCGGCTAAGTTGCCGCTCTACGCGCGCCCGGATGCGGCGGCCTTTCTGCGCCGGATGTTCAGCTACATCTTTGACGCCGATTACAAGTATGGCAGCTTGCCGCAACTCGAATTGCGGCCGATTGACGGTCCGGTGGATCTTTTCGGGGCGCGCTTCGAACCGGTGCGGCTGATTCACGGTGAGGCGGAGATTTACGGCTTCCGCTTTGGAAGCGCGGCATACCTCACCGATCACAGCGAAATTCCCGAGGCATCGTTCCATCAGTTGGAAGGTCTGGACATTCTTTTTCTGGATGCGCTGCGGCACAAGCCGCACCCCACGCACTCGACGGTGGAGACTTCGCTTCGCATTGTGGAGCGGGTGAAGGCGAAGCGGGCGTTCTTCACCCACATTTGCCACGATCTGGCGCATGAGGCGACCAACGCCACCCTGCCGCCGCACGTGCGGCTGTCGTATGACGGGATGAAGTTAGAGTTTGAAATTTGAGTTCCAGGCAAGTGTGGAATTGCTGATTGTTGATTGTTGATTGAAAAGCCCAGGGATTGAGCATCTCGCGCTGAGACGGAAGGGGTTCAATCAACAATCAGCAATCAGCAATTCCACTCGGCAGTTGACCACTTTCATCACAAACCCCATGCAGATCTTTTACAAACTCGAGAACGTTCCGGCGGGATTCGGGCCGTCGCTGGTGAGCGTGGGGAACTTTGATGGCGTACACCGGGCACACGCGCTTGTGCTGGGCGAGATTGTGCGACGGGCTCGGCAGAGCGGAGCCAAAGCTGTGGCGGTGACGTTTGAGCCGCATCCGGCGCGCATTCTTCGGCCGGACTCGGGACTGAAGCTGCTCACTCCGGTGCCGGAAAAACTGCGTTTACTCGAAGCCACGGGCATTGATGCAGTTCTGATGCTGCCTTTTGGGCGCGATCTTTCGCTGATGACGCCGCGTCAGTTTGCCGAGCGCATCCTGAGGAAGAAGCTGCACGCGCGCCAGGTGCATGAAGGCTACAACTTCCGCTTCGGGCACAAGGCTGCGGGCGACGTGAATCTTCTGGCGCAGCTTGGCCAGGAGATGGGCTTTGAAGTGAAGGTCTACCCCGAGCAGACGCTGCGCGGCGAGCCCGTTTCCAGCAGTCACATCAGAAAACTGATTGGCGAGGGGCGGGTGAGCCGGGCGCGGCATCTGCTGGCGCGTCCGTTCTGCATCCTGGGCGCGCCGGGGCGCGGGCGCGGGCTGGGCTCGAAGTACACCGTTCCTACCATTAATCTGGCGCGCTATGAAGAGT
>CABDYC010000227.1_pt1 | contig 22177 bp, 17 predicted proteins | sample 3421511 | NCBI WGS metagenome assembly CABDYC01 (sample SAMEA5534336, study PRJEB31848) | metagenome | biome: tundra; feature: field; material: soil | place: USA | collected 2013-05 | depth 0.15 m | reverse complement strand
TCCACTCGATCAACAACTGCTTGAGAATCAACTTGCCGTCGGGAGAGAGGCGGTAGAAACGCTTGTTGCGCTTGTCCTCTTCCCTCCACTGGCTGATCAGCAGGCCCTGGGTTTCCAGACGGCGAAGCAGCGGATACAGCGTGCCCTCGTCAATGGCCATGCCATGATCGGCGAGGGTTTTGCGCAGGGTGTAGCCGTAATGTTCGACGCGCAACGCCGCCAGCACCGCGAGGGGAAGGCTGCCGCGGCGGAGTTCCTGCCGGAGGTTTTCGAAGCGCTCGTCGGTATCTATGCCATGCGACATATAGTGTATGGCGCATACTATGTATCAAATAGTATGCGATGTCAAGAAATTTCTTTTTAGAGCACCGAGGGGCAACGAAAGAGTGGACCCTCACCTCCCGGTGAGCGGGCGAGGCGATGCCACCTCCAACCAGGTAAATTGCTGCACCTTAGGTTTTGCCGGACTTTCTGGCTTCCCTGACAAGCTCTTCGGCGAGCTTGAGGGCGTTCATGGAGTGTTCGTGCGCCTGTTTGCTGAGTTCGTGAGCGGTTAGATGATCTCCCTTGTCGTGGGCGACGGCCGCAGCGGCGTGGGCGTGGGCCGCAAGGTTGTGGAGTTCTGCGGCGGGATTGTGCGGGCTTTGTGGCATGGTGTTCTCCTAGCCGTTGGATGCTGTTCTCCGGGCGCGATTGGGGCTTGACGCAACGTGCCCGTCGTCGTTCAAGTACTCTTCAGGGACGTCGTCCTCCGGCACCTCGTGCGTAGTTACCTCAGACACGTCCGGATCCTTGGCGTTCTCCACACCCGCTACGGCTTCGGCTTCGAACGCATTTCCCTCCTCGATTAATTCCTCCACACTCTCGGAATCGGTATCGGCTACGTCCGATAGTTGCTGAATGTCGCCGGACTGCCCGGCGGAATTCGGTCCAAGTTCATTGTGGTTGCGTTTGTTGTTCTCGGGCATAAGGTTCTCCCCCAGAAACTGAGATGCGGTATCCTGCCACGCCGTTGCGGACACCTGAAACTACCAGATCCGGCAAGGACTTGCTCGTTAAAACATCACACTGCCATCTCAGGCGGCCAGGAAGTCGGCGGAAACCAGGCTGCGGTAGAGCTCGAGGTAGTCGTCGATCATGCGCTTGGCGGTGAAGCGTTCGCGGGCGCGGGTGTAGGCGCGGTCGGCATAGGCGTGGCGCATGGCGCGGTCGGCGTCGAGTCGGCGAAGGGTTTCAGCCAGGCTGCGGGCGTCGTTGGTGCGGAAGTAGAGCGCGGCGTCACCCCAGACTTCGCGGAAGCTGGGGATATCGTTGGCGACAATGGCGCAGCGGGAGAAAGCGGCGTCAAGAGGCGCGATGCCGAGGGGCTCGTATCGTGCCGTGGCGGCGTAGACGGCGGCACGGCTGTAGAGGGCGCGCAGTTGGGCCTCGGTCTGCGGTCCCCGGATGGCGACACAACTCTGATCGGTTGAGACTTTCACGTCGGCGCGGATGGGAATGCGGGGCACGGGCACGGTTTGTTCCGCGCCGACGATGCACACCGAGAACGGCTGGGCGTGTTGCGTGAGAAGAAAGACCTGCTTGCCGGCGTCCAGCAGGCGGCCGACGGAGAGCACAGAGTCATCCTTGCTGACGTAGGGATTGAAGAAGATGGGATTGCGGCCGGGATAAATCACAGCCTCGCGGCGCGGCCGGGTGTAGGTAGTGCGAAGAATGTCGAGCATCCAGGCCGACGGCGCAATCACGGCATCGGCAGCGGCAATGCCGCGGACGATGGCATCGCGATACCACCTCAGCCAGCGCGTGGGGCGGGGCGTGCAACCTTGCACGGCTTCGGTCCAACTGATGAGGTCGCCGTGGGCCATGACTACGCGCGGGACGTCCACGGCAAGGTTGGCGTGGCAGAACTGGTGGAGGTGAAGCAGGTCGGGGTGAACTTCGCGCACCAGGTTGGCGAGGAACTCGGAGGATTCGGGCAGGTCCTGCGGCGCTTCGTCCATCCACTCCAGGCGGAACGCGGTGGGCCGATACTCGAGACCGTGGAGAAGATCCATCCATGCAGTCTGGTCGGGCAGGGGAATCTCGCCGAAGCTGACCAGCGTGACTCGGACGCCGCGCGTGACCAAGCCCGTGACCAACTCGCGGGTGTAGGTCCAGGAGCCGGACATGGTATCGGCTGTGACCAGAACGTGCACAGGGCCTCCGGGAGTGTGCAGGATGCCGCGGTGGATGCGGGTCCAGTCTGTTGCGCCTATTCTAGTGTGAATCGGGGAAGGTGTTGAAGAATTTGTTGTGCTTCCAGCGCGACAGGGGTGCAAAACCTTGCACAGTGCGAATGACACCAAGATGCGTGCGGTACGCATTCAAATGCGGCGAGCACGTTCGGCGGCAAACACGATTGGGATGAGCCGTCCCTATTGCACTGTTACTGTTGTTGTTCCGACGCTGCTCAGATAGTTGCCATTGCCTTGATATGTGGCGCTGATCGCGTGCAGGCCGGAACCTTTGATTCTATTCGTATTTATTGTTGCAGAACCGCCGCCCAAGGCAGCATGGCCCAGCGTTTTCGTGCCGTCCGTGAACGTGACCGTGCCCGTAACTGTGCCGGGCGCGGCGGTAACGGTTGCGGTCAATGTAACCGTCTGGCCCGCTGTGATCGTGCTCGGATTCGTGGTGAGTTGAGTGCTGGTAGAGGCCTTGTTCACGGTTTGCGTAAAAGGTGCCGAGGTGCTGGCGGCATGATTCTTATCGCCGTTGTACAGGGCGGTGATCTGATCCGCCCCGCTGGGGAGTTGCGTGGCACTGGTCGTAAAGCTGACTGTCCCACTGGACAGGGTGCCTTTACCGAGCGTGGCCGCGCCGTTCTTAAACGTCACCGATCCCGTGGGCGTTCCCCCGCTGCTTGTTACCGAGGCCGTGAACGTAACGGACTGCCCGAAGGTGGAGGGATTGGATGAGGAACTCGTCACCGTGGTGGCCGTCCCTGCCTGGTCCACGACTTGCACGAGCGAATTTGAGCTGGGGAGGAACCCGGTTGAGCCATTGTAGGCAGCGGTAATGGTTGGAGAACCTGCGGTCGGGGCCGAGGTGGTGACTGAAGCTACACCGTTCACGAGTGTAGGGCTGCCGAGAACTGCTGTGCCGTTCTTGAAGGTTACCTTTCCGTTCGGCGTGCCCCCAGCCGACGTAACGGTCGCGCTGAAGGTGACCGATTGGCCGAAAGTGGAGGGGTTCAGGCTGGACGAGAGCGCTGTCGCCGTCGGCGCTTGCACCACCTGGGTCAGCGCAGAAGAACTGCTGAAAATGAAATTCTGATCGCTCCCGTATACAGCGGTAATCTTGTGCGATCCGGTGGTTAGAGATGAAGCGCTGAAGGTCCCAACGTTGCCAGCCAGCTCGCCCGCTCCGATTGCATTACTGCCATCAAGGAATACGACTGAGCCGGTTGCGATTCCGGAGAACTGTGGGGTCACGGTAGCAGTGAAAGTGACGGTCTGGCCAAACAATGAAGGGTTCGAACTCGAGACTAATGCGGTTGTGCTTGTGGCCTGATTTACGACCTGCGTTACCGGCGACGACGTGCTCGTCTGATGAGTGGCGTCACCGCTGTACACGGCGCTAATGGAATGAGATTGCGCCGCGAGCAAGCTGGTGGTGAGCGCAACCGCGCTGCCGTTGATGCTGACACTTCCGATGATATTGGCTCCATCCTCAAACGTGATGGTGCCCGTCGGTGTCCCTATGCTCGCACTCACGCTGGCAGTAAACGTAACCTGCTGGCCATAGATCGAGGGCGTGAGGCTGGTTGTAACGCGGGTGGCCGTCGGTACCAGGTTCACTACCTGGTTGAGGACCCCCGACGTGCTGCCCACGTGGATCGTATCGCCGGCGTACACGGCAGTGATGTTATGAGAGCCGACCGCCAGCGACGAGATCGCAAGCGTTGCCACCCCGCTGCCGTTCAGCGCGGCCACGCCGATGCTGGTGGTCCCGTCCATGAATGTTACGTTCCCGGTGGCCCCCGCTTTCGTAGAGCTGATCGTGGCTGAGAAGACAACCGTTTGACCACCTAGCGACGGATTCGGAGAGGAAGCAAGCGTGGTGGTGGTCACGAACCGGGTATTGTTGAGCAAGATTGCTATAGCGCTGCTGCCCTCGTTCGCAACCGCCATGTCGGGTTGGGTGTCGCCATTGAAATCCGCCACAGCCACCGAGAAGGGATAGTTCCCGCCCGTCCCAAAGGTCACCGCCGGCTGAAACGTCCCGTCCCCGTTGCCCAGCAGCACACTCACTGGCCCGGCGCCGCTCTGGCATTGGTTATCGGCGCATTGGTTGGCCACAGCCAGGTCCGGATTGCCATCCTCATTGAGGTCTGCTATCGCTACGGATAGGGGATACGTACCGCCTGAACCGTAGCTGACCGCGGTCTGGAAAGTACCGTCGCCGTTGCCCAGCAGCACGCTCACAGAGTTGCTACACTGGTTGGCGACCACCACGTCCGGCTTATTGTCACCATTCAGGTCCGCCACCGCCACGCCCCAGGCACAATTGCCGCCTGAACCGTAGCTGACCGCCGTCTGGAAAGTACCATCGCCATTACCCAAGAGGACACTTACACTGTTGCTACAGTCGTCTGCTATCACCAGGTCAGGCTTGTTATCGCCATTGACGTCCACCGCCGCCACGCCGGCAGGGCAACTGCCCGCGCTGTAGTTCACTGCGGTCTGGAAGGTGCCGTCGCCGTTGCCCAACAGCACACTCACCGAACTGCCGCCGTCGTTCGTCACCGCCAGGTCCAGCTTGCCGTCTCCGTTAAAATCCGCCACCGTCACGTAATAGGCATAGGAGCCGACGGAATAACTCACTGCCGTCTGGAAGGTGCCGTCGCCGTTGCCCAGCAGCACACTCACCGTGCCGCTCTGTATGTTTGTCACTGCCAGGTCCGGCTTGCCGTCTCCGTTAAAATCCCCTACCGCAACTGACAATGGTTCAGAGCCCACGCCATAGTTCACCGCAGGCTGGAAGGTGCCATCCCCATTGCCCAGCAACACACTCACGGAGTTGCTGCACAGGTTTGCTGTCGCCAAGTCAGGCTTTTTGTCGCCGTTGAAGTCCGCCACCGCCACAGAAATGGGACAAGAACCGGCGCCGTAGGGGACCGGCGCAGCGAATGTTACCGGCGGCGGCAGGGAACCCGGGGGAACGTTGTGATGCTTAACCTGGGCAAATGCGCTTCCGGCAAGACACACGGCCACCAGCGAGCAGAGAATCCGGCTGAATCGGGTCATGGTTACCCCTTCAGAAACAGGTTGAAAGATACAAACCTGAAAAAAGAGCAGTGAGGGAAGTGAGGGAAGTGAAGGGAAGTTACGATCTGCTCAAATGCAGATCGACTTTCTCATGGAATGAAACGTCAGTCAACCCCACGATAGTTGCATGTCGCGGCCAGGGGGAGAAATTCTTCCCGGAGCCAAGATGAAGGAGTTCTTTGGTGATCGGACATGGCTCCGAAGGCCTTGGAACCGAAACTCAGGTCGCTCCCAGGCGCGCGCGCATGTCCCGCGCCAGATTGTCGATAAGCCGGATTTTTTCCGCGGCGGGAGCGGGGACCTCGGGCACGGCCATGGCTAGTTCGCAGGAGAGCAGCATGGCGGTGAGCGATTCGCACATTTCGCTGCGAATCTGCTGCTCGACGGAACGGCGGGCCTGGGTTTCCTCACGCTTGCGGCGGTGCAGGGCGGAGCGGACCTCGCGCAGCAGACGCTCCATGCCACTGACGGCGAAGTTGAGGTAGACGGGAAAGGCTGTGCCCAGATGCTCAAGCACCTGGTCGCTTTCGCTGGGCTCGTTCTCCAAGAGGAATTGATCGAGGACGACCGCTGAGTAAGGCTGTTCGCGCAGCCGGGCCACGGCTTGCTGCAGATTTTCCGCCCAGTGGGTTTCTTCGCCGGTGGCTTCTTTTAGAGTGGCAGCACACTCTTGGCCGCGTGCCGAAGGGGTTATGAGTAGAATCATGCTGTTTCCGTAGCACGCGAGGCACCACAACCGCTGGCATTGAAAAGACGAGGCTTAGAGAGCGCCGCCGGATGCGCTGTTCCCGTTGCGGAACGTTCGCGGGTCCGAATTCATTTCATAAGTGGACATTGCAAGATCAATCCGGAAAGTTCAGCGCCTGAAGGCGCGTTGATTCATGCGGCACTTACGGAACGCCTGAATAGGCTGCGGAAAAAGTCGCGGTGGACGCAAAATGCGACCACCGGGGCTGAAGCCCGCATTGATTGTGGGCTTTACGCGGCGCTGAAGCGCCGCTCTTCCACGTTACTGCACGCCTTCATGAGTTTCTCCGCAGCCTGTGAAGGCATGCCCTGATACGAATCTCCCTTGAACCACGCCTGCTAGCTCTGCGCCGCGTAGTCCTTCAGCTTGCGGTACAGAGTTGTCTTGCCGATGCCCAACAATCGCGCGGCCTGCAACTTGTCGCCGTGGAGTTCGGCGATGGCATTGAGGATGGTCTGCCTCTCAAGTTCCGCCATGGGAACGATCTTGTTCTGGCCGTGTCCGTTGCCATTGGACGGGGCCGTAATCTGCGTGCCGGCAATGGCGGGAGGCAAGTCGGACACATGGATCAAGGGCCCGCTGGTAAAGGCGCAGGTACGCTCCAGACAATTTTCCAGTTCGCGGACGTTGCCCGGCCAGTCATAGGCCAGCATGACCTTGATAGCCTCGTCGGTGAGAATTTTTTCCTGTCCCGAGCCATGTGTGGAGCGCTCCATGAAATGAGCGACGAGCAGAGGGATGTCCTCGCGACGCTCGCGCAGCGGAGGAATTCGCAGGCTGAGCACGTTGAGGCGGAAATACAGGTCGCGCCGGAAAGTGCCCTCGGTCACGGCCTGCTCCAGGATGCGGTTGGTGGCGGCGAGGATGCGGACGTTGATGGGGATGCGGCGCGTGCTGCCGACCGGACGAATTTCCTTCTCCTGAATGGCGCGCAGAAGTTTGGCCTGGAGGTCGACGGGAAGCTCACCGACTTCGTCGAGAAACACGGTTCCACCTTCGGCGATGGCCAGCAGTCCGTCCTTGGCCTGATTGGCGCCGGTGAACGCACCTTTGACATAGCCAAAGAGCTCGCTTTCGATCAAGGTGGGCACGAGCGAGCCGCAGTCGACGGGGATGAACGGCTTGTCATGGAAAGGTCCGGAGTAATGAATGGAGCGCGCGACCATTTCCTTGCCGGTGCCGCTCTCGCCCAGAATCAGCACGGGGTGGGAACTGTTGGCGGCCTTGGCAATGATGCGGTAGAGCTTCTCCATCTCCGGAGCGCGGCCGACAAGGCCGCCATAGCCCTGCTTGGACTTGAGCTTTTCGCGCAGCATGCGGTTTTCGGTTTTCAGCTTGAGGTGGTTGGATACGCGCTCCAGCAGGAGCTTGAGTTCCTCGACGCTGAAGGGTTTGGTGACGTAGTCATAAGAGCCATTTTTCATGGCCTGCACCGCCGACTGCACGGTACCGTAGCCCGTCACCACGACCACGAGAGCTTCGGGGCGCTGGGCTTTGATCTGGCGCAGAGCCTCCAGCCCGCCCGCGCCGGGCAACCGGAGATCGAGCAGAACGGCGTCGATGCTCTGGGTTTGCAGCATGCGATAGGCATGCTCGGCGGAATCGGCCACATGGGTGGTGAAACCCAGGGACAGGGCGACTTCGCGGCAGGCATCGCGGATGGAGCGTTCGTCGTCGACGATGAGAAGGTTTAGAAAGTTGGCGGCCATGATCTGAGGAGTGGCGGTCGAGGGACTTACGGCGACTGAGGTCATAAGAGTGATTCCTTCATTTCTTGAATTGGTGTTGGAGCTTGGGCTCCTGAATCTGGATGGGCTGTGTCCAGAAGATCGGGATCGGCGGACTCAGATGCTCGGGGGAGCAAGATCATCACGCGAGTGCCGCGGCCGGGTGCGGTTTCGAAGTGGATCAGTCCGTGATGAGTGGTGACGATACTGCGGACCGTGGTCAATCCCAAGCCGGTACCTTGGCCGGCGTTCTTGGTGGTGAAGAATGGTTCGAAGAGGCGCCGGCGGGTTTCGGCGTTCATGCCGTGACCGTTGTCGCCCACGACGAGCAGGACGCAGGGAAAGGCGGGCGGGCCGCTTTGTGCCATGGCTCCGGCCACAGGTTGGAATCCGCAGTTGCTGGTTTCGACTGTAATCCGTCCGCCGTCGGGCAGGGCATCGCGAGCATTGAGGACCAGGTTGAGGAGGATCTGCTGGGCCTGCGCCTGGTCGATCTTGACGACGCCCAATTCCGGATCGAGACGCAGTTCGAGTGTGATGTTTTCGCCAATCAGGCGGGTCAGCAGATCGTGCATGGCCCGGGCAATTTCGTTAAGGGACAGGAGACGAGGCGGCGTAGCTTGCGGCCGGGCGAAAACAAGCAACTGCCGCACCAGTCCGGTGGCTTGCACGATGGCGGAGCGGATTTCGTCCGCGTACCGCCGCCGGCAGTCGCGCGCATCCAGACCGGAGAGCAGCAGATCGCAGTACAGCATGACGCCGGTCAGCAGGTTGTTGAAGTCATGCACCACACCCCCTGCCAGGCGGCCAACCGCCTCCCATCTTTGAGCTTGCAACAGGTTTTCCTCGGCGGGAACCGTGTCGCTACTCTGCTCCGCGATCAGCAACGCATGGTCTGGCTCCCCTGCTACACCGGGCTGTCGCCATGCGGTCCACTTCGCGCTGGCCTGCCCAGGGCCCGAGATTCTTGCTTCGATGCGCATGCGATCGCGTCTGGAAGCGAGCAGGTCGCGCAGCAGTAACTCAGTCTTGTCGCGGTCTTGCGGACGAACCAGTTCGCAGAGCCGCAAGGAGCGCCTGCTGGCCACGCCGCGGTCCAGGGTGCGCTCGAAGGCTGGATTCATCTCGACAATCACGCCCTGCGGGTTGCAACGGGCCACGGCGACGGGAGCGTGTTCGAAGACGGCGCGGAAAGTCGTCCTTGGGTTCTCTCCGGCGGGAAGGTCTGACCACGGAAATGGGGTTGCGGTATTCATACTGTTACTGTGGCGCGGGACGATTCCCGGAAGAAAGCCCGCGATGGGCTATCTGATACCTTGGTGTTCCCAAAAAGGGGCCGATGAAAGTCAACCTGGGAATCCTCTCTTTCAATCCCACTATAGGAGGGCCAATCTGAGACTGCGAAGGGCATATGTCACTCAAATCAGCGAAAGCCTGTGGAAAACTTTTTAAGTGGTTTATTTTTCTATCGTATAGGGAAAATAATAAGCACTTGGAACCCGGCAGAAAGAGAGAACGGGAAAGAATCCCAGCCGGTTTATTCGATGGTGGGGTAGAGGGATTGACGATTGGCCATTGAGTTCGGAACGTTGAGCGTGACCGGAGCGGTTAACCGGAAGGTCAAGTGGCGGCCCTTTGGGACTCGGACGCCGTCTGACGGCAGTTCTGATGCGCGGCCGGGGAATGACGCGTTCGACTGCTGGGAGGTTGCCCGAGCAAACAGGCTGGAGGTCTGAAGCGCAAGTTGTCTGCCGTCGACGGTGATGGCGCTCAAAGTCAGCCGGAAGTAGCCTGAACGCGGGTGCGATTGCGCGGACTCGATGCGTCCGGTCACTGCGGTACCACGCTCGATGAATGTATCGCTGTCAATCGTAACGGGAGCGGCGACAGACGCCGCGAATGCGTCGCCGGCCTGAACTTTGGCGGTGGAGAGTGAGCCTTCCAGTTGCACGGTCAGCAGCGTTCCAGAGGGCAGGACGCGCGGGTGCGACAAGGCCGGGAAGGGCAGGGCGCTGGCAAAGGCCTGCTCAGTATCCGGACCAAACGGAAGATCTTTGTCACTGGCCGGCGAACTTGCGTCGGGATGCAAAGGCTCGGAGCGAGCACATCCTTGACTCAAGCTGAGAGCAAGACAAAACGCGACGAGGTACTGGGACGTGAGAACCTTTCGAAGTCTTGCCATGGTATGCATCGTCGCCCGTTTTTCTGCCTGGGCGTAAGTGGCAAATGAAGTACCAAGACTGGCGTTAACGAAATCAATCACATACGGGCATCAAAGGCAGCCCATCCGTGTAGAAGTTGCGGGATCGCTGTAGGGGATCCACCGACCCGATTGAGGACGGGCTCGGGGCTCAAGGAATGAAGAGGGAAGATAGATACATAGGATTCGTGCAGAGTGGGAGCGCAAAGACAACCTAACAGCCAAGAGTGACCATGGTTATCGACCATGGTATGATATTTATGTGGAAGAGATCGCTATCTCCAAGTTCAAGGCTACCTGCCTGGCCGTACTCGAAAGAGTTCGCAAGACCGGGAAACCAATTCTAGTCACGCGTTTCGGAACACCAGTGGCCGAGATTGTTCCGCCACCAATGCCCGAGAAACCGAAAAGCTGGCTGGGATCTATGAAAGGCTCGGCCCAAATCGTGGGCGATATCGTTGCCCCCGCAGGTGATGCGGACGATTGGGAAGTGCTGCGTTGAGCAATCTGCTGCTCGACACCCACATCTGGCTGTGGGCGATGCTCGAACCGGAACGCCTTTCACCTCGTCTTGCCGAAGAACTTGAAGCGACCGGCAACGAACTGTGGCTTTCCCCCATCAGCGTTTGGGAGTTAGTCATGCTGCATCAGAAGCGCCGCATGTTACCGGACGAGAAAATTGAAACTTGGATTGTGCGTGCTATGCGGGCGCGGCCTTTGAAAGAGGCTCCGGTAACATTCGAAGTGGTGCGGGAAGTTGGGCGCGTAGAACTTCCTCATCGCGATCCCGCCGACCGTTTTCTGGTCGCGACTGCGCGGGTGTTTGATCTGACGCTGGTAACAGCGGATGAAAACCTGATCGCCGCCGGCGTGGTGCCAGTCCTACCAAACCGCTAGACGCCCGGCGAAACAACATCGCCTTCCGGCAAAAGAAATCGCGGAGGACGTTGAATCGTCCTCCGCGCGAGTTTTTCCAGTCCTTACGTGTGCGCCGTTACGGCTTCTTGGTGCTCTTCTTCGGCGCCGGCTTGGCTGCTTTCTTCTTGGCCTCGCCTTCCCTGCCGCCGATCAGCGTCAAGGAATCCGCGGCGTTGAACGGGTATTGGCGAACTGAGGTTTGGCCAGTCGTGCTCAACGTGACGTCCACCCGGCGATTGCTCGCCATCCGGATGATCACGATGTTCTTGAGAACCCTCTGCCGCTCTTCTGGACTCAGCTCGGGGTTGTTCTCCACCGCATCCTTCACCTCGGCATCGGTCAGGTTCTGTCCCTTGCCAAACGCCTTGGTGTCGATGTTGGCTTCGGGAACTCCCTGCTCCACCAGGAAGGCCTTCACCCGGCTGACACGACGCTCGGTGAGCGCCTGATTGTATTCCACGGAGCCACGATGATCGGCGTGGCCACCAAGAATCAAGTGCGCATCCGGTTTGGCTTCGAGATACTTCTTGAAGTCGGCCGCCAGCGCGATCAACGTCTTCTGTTGACTGGCCAGCAGACCACCTTTGGGATTTGTCGGCTTGGGGTAGTCGGTTACAAAGTAAATGCTGTGCAACGCGAGCCGGGCTTCCAGTCGTACGATCTCGGGATTGACCGGCGGTGGCGGCGGGTTCTCGATCATCACTGCGGTCGAGGCTTGACCGGTCAGGCCACGTGAGTCGGTGCAGGTTGCGCCGACCGTGATGGAGCCGGGCGACGTGCCAGCGGTGTTCAGCGTAGCCGAGCTGCCGCTGCCCGCAATGGTTCCGCCGCTGGCCGTCCAGCCGGCGACAGAGACCGGAACGCTGTCAGGACTGGTGCAGTTGGCCGACAAGTTCACGGTTCCACCAGCCGGCAGGCTCGCCGGGTTGGCGGAGAGAGACATGGTGGGCGGGTTCTTGGGCGGCAGCGGCTTCACGGTGAAGTTAGCCGAGCAGCTCGCTTCGTTGTTCTTCTTCTCTTTAGCGTCGGTCACATGGGCGGTGACGGTGTAGCTGCCGGGGGCCGCGTTCGTGGTGTCAATCTGCGCGGTCGTGTCTTTCCCGGTGACCTGACCTCCGTTGCCGCTCCAGGCATACGTGACCGTATGCTTGGGGTTGAAGTTGCTGGCGGTGACGGTCGCGGTGATTGGCTCGCCCACCATCACTTCACCCGGCTGCACGGAACAACTGGCGGCCGGCGCTACCGGCGGTGCGCCACCCCAGCTGAACACAAGTCCGGTGCGCAGGCGGACGCCTTCGAACGTCGGACGCCGTAGATCGGGAAACTGCGGGGCCGCAAAATCGGAGTAGTTGTGCCGGGCCCAGACGTAGTCGGCTTCAAACACGCGAATTGCCAGCCGCTTGCTGATGGGCAGATCCATTCCTCCGCCCAGAATGGCTCCGATTCCATTGCCCGCGTTGAGCCCGCTCACGGACAACCGATTCAGACTTACCAGAGTGTGCAAGAAGAAATTCGCATCGTCCGTGCGCCATATGAAGCGCGGCCCTACCGATGCTGTAGTTTCGTAGTTGCTATTTCCCCAGTTATGACCGAAGTCGAATTCCGCACCCCAATGCGGATCAAAGTTGTAGGTCAGGGCGCTGCCGAATCCCTTCGCCATATCCCGTACGTTGAAGGGAGTCGGATTGTTGGGGTCGCCGAAGGGCGCGGGAACCGTGCCACCCGGATGCAGCCATTGATATCCCACAAATAAGTCCCATTTGGAATTCGAGTCGCTCTGCGCAAGCGCAGGACTCGAGAGGAGCGATACCACCAGAACGACCAACAGGCCCACTACTGCACGGCCCTTGCTTAAGTAACAGACTGACATTCCGTCCTCCAATGCATGCGCGATTGCCTGCGCTTCGGTGCGCCGGCCGCGCTGAAGATAAAGCAGGATTAACAGCTTGAACTGGACCTCTACTTTGGAAACCCACAATTCTAACGCACTGCAATCTTAAAGCGAAAGACCGATTTTCAAGAATTGCATAGTCTGACGAATGGATTCGGGGAAACTCCGCTGCAGATCTGGTCCCTGTCTCAAACTGACATGACAACTCAGGACATGGCCGCCGCCGCTCATCGGCCCGAAATCGCCGTGGCCTCTAGACCTTGCCCCAAAGGAAGCTGGCCGCGTATGGTTGTAGTCTCTGCGCTTATGTCGCAGAGCACAGAAGCAACCCATTGAAGAAGCGGCAAGAACCACAGGGATGAGCCACGAAAGAGTACTAATCGTTGAGGACGAAGAGAACGAGCGCACGGGCTTGGCCGAGTTAGTCTCCTCGTGGGGGTATCGGGCCGAAACCGCCCGCGATGGAGAGGAAGGCCTGGAGAAAGCGGCGCAATGGACCCCGTCTATAGTCGTTACCGATCTCAAGATGCCCCGCATGGGGGGGATTGAACTGCTAGAACGACTAGCCGAGCAGTCTCAAGCCATGGCTGTGATTCTGGTGACGGCACAGGGCACGATCGACAGTGCGGTGCAGGCCATGCGCATGGGAGCGTATGACTACATCACCAAACCCATTGACACCAACCGCCTGCGCACCATGCTGCAAAACGCATCTGCGCTGCTGGGAACCCGCGCGGAACTGGAGAGTGCCCGCCGCCGGCTGCGGGATTCAGGCTCTCTGGGCCAACTCCGGGGGGCGTCGCGCAAGATGCAGGAGATTTTCCGGCTCATCGAGTTGGTTGCGCCCAGCACGGCGTCCGTGCTGATTACCGGAGCCAGCGGCACGGGCAAGGAATTGGTGGCCCGCACGATCCATCAACTGAGTCCCCGCCGCGACCGGCCCTTCGTCGCCATCAACTGCGCGGCTATTCCTGAAACGCTGATCGAAAGCGAGATCTTCGGCCACGAAAAGGGCGCCTTCACGGGAGCGATGGAACGGCGCACGGGCTGCTTTGAGCTGGCTGAAGGGGGCACGATCCTGCTCGACGAAATTGGGGAAATGCCGGTGGGAACGCAGGCCAAGCTGCTGCGCGTACTCGAGGACCACAAACTGCGCCGCCTGGGCAGTAAAGTGGAAACGTCGGTAGATGTGCGCGTACTGGCTTCGACGAACAAAGTTCCGGACGATGCCGTCGCGAGCGGTGAATTGCGCAGCGATCTCTATTACCGGCTCAACGTCTTCAACATCCACATGCCTCCCCTGCGGGAACATAAGGAAGATATTGGCGATCTCGTGCAGCTTCTTCTGGCGGAAATGAGCGCGAAGCACTCCCGCAAAGTTGCCGCGGTGAGCGAGGCGGTACTGAATCAGTTCAACAGTTATTCCTGGCCGGGAAACGTCCGCGAGTTGCGCAACACGATTGAACGCGCGGTGATTGTCTGTGAGAGCGGGATGATCGAGACCAAGCATCTGCCTCCCGGATTCGGCCACGCGCCTCTGCGTACCGCCGCCAATGACCCGGACGCCGTGCGTCTGGGCGTGGGCACGACCGTCGGAGAGGCGGAAAAGATGCTCATCCTCAAGACGCTGGAGTCCACCAGCAATAACAAGACGAAGGCCGCGGAAATTCTCGGCATTAGCTTGAAAACCCTTCATAATAAGCTTAAGGAGTACGGCAGCAGCGCCCCGGACGCGGCCCCTGACAAGGAGGAATCTTAATGCAGTTGCCAGTTGCCAGGAGCCCGCAATCAGTAGAAACTTTCGCCCAAGCGAATTAATAGCCCGCTTCCCAACTGCGCTGCTTCGACTGGTAACTGGCAACTGCTTCCCTGCATGCGACGCAAAGCCATCATCGTGCTCGCCATCACCTTCATGGTGACCGTGATGGTGGCTGCGTTCTCCTACCTGTACATCTCGCAGATCCTTCGTCAGCGCATCACCAATGCTTACGAAGGCGCCAGCCGCCTGACCCAGCAGCTTGCTTACTTCGCCGAGAATGACCTGCCGGATTTGAGCAGTACCCGCATCGATACCAATGACCCCACAGCGGTGCGGCGCGCCCTCGCCGAGTATCTGCCGATGGACACGAACCTTTTGAACAATCTCGAATCGGAGGTCGCGCTTTGGCCCTTCATCTACGATGCTTCCGTGGTGGACGCGAACGGCAAGGCGCTGCTCCATACGAATCCCCAACTGGTGGGCAAACCGGTTGCCGGACGGCCGGACTTTCACGCGGTCACGACCGCTCGCTTCCAGGAGCAGCTTCGCCTGGTGTACAGCCCCGCCGCAGTCTACGACGTCAGTTTCCCGCTGCAACTGAACGGAGCACCCTTTGGCACGATCCACATCGGGGTTTCCACGGTCTTTCTCAAGAGTGAAATCACGCCTCGCCTGCTGCACGCACTATATTTCTCAATTGCGTCGATTTTCGCCTCCCTATTGCTCGCCGCCGGCATATCCAATCTCGCCCTCGGACCGCTCAAGAAGATCAGCCGCAACCTGGATAGCGTCAGTTCAGGCGCAACCGAGGCGCTCTCCGGCAACGAATCAGAACACGACGAATTGGGACTGGTCACGCTGAAAATCGCCAACCTGGGCCGGCAGATGCGCGACAGCAGAGAAATCTTTTCCGCTCTGAAAGACAACGTGGACCAGCTCATGTCCAAGCTGCAGGATGGATTAATGCTGTTCACGCGGGACTCCCGGGTGGTGCTGGTCAGCGCGCCGGTCGAGCGATTTCTCGGCAGGCCTCGGGGAGCACTGCTGGGCAGAACGGTAAAGGACGTCTTCTCCAGCGACACGGCGCTCGGAGCCATGGTACTGGATGCTTTCGAACGCAGGCGTCCGTTCTCGCAGCGCGAGTTTGTCGCTGCCGTCGGCAAGCGCGTCCAGGTTTCTTTGGATTTTGTTCAGGAGAAGAGCACTCAGATCGGCGCTCTTTTGATCATGCGCGATGCCGAGTCCGTCCGGCGCATCGGGGACGAAATCGAGATGTCCCGCCGCCTTTCTGCCAGTGGACGCGTTACGGGCGGCGTTGCGCATGAGGTGAAAAATCCCATCAATGCCATCGTGCTCCACTTACAGCTCTTGCAGAACAAGCTGGCGCAACTGGACCCCGATACCCGGCGCCACATGGACATCATCGGCAATGAAATTCACCGGCTCGACCGGGTGGTACAAACCCTGGTGGACTTCATGCGGGCTCGCGAACTGCGCCTGGTGGAAGTGGACCTCCGCCGTTTGCTCGAGGACGTGGCGCTGCTCGCCGCTCCGGACGCGGAACAGCATGGCGTCAACATTAAGCGCGACGTGCCCGAGGAGCCGCTGCCCGTCAAGGCAGACCTCGACTTGATGAAGCAAGCCCTGCTCAACGTGGTGCTCAACGGAGTTCAGGCCATGCCTCAGGGGGGGCAGCTCACCATCTCGGCGCACCGCGACGACCATGCGGTGGTCGCTGAGGTCTGCGACCGCGGCGTGGGCATTGCCCAAGAGGTGCAGGACAAGATCTTTGAGCTTTACTTCACCACCAAGAAAGACGGCAACGGCATCGGCCTGGCGCAGACTTACCAAATCCTGCAGTGGCACTACGGATCGGTGGAATTTGAATCGACGGAAGGTGAGGGGACGACCTTCCGCTTTCGCCTTCCCCTGGCTACACCGAGTCTGGACTCAGAGCAGGAAGCCGCGGCCCACTCGACGAAGCAGTGATCTTGCAACCAACAACTTGATTCTTCCGGGCACTCTTCGCGGCGTAAGATTCAGATAGCTTCGCCGCATATCGGGATGGATATGAATCTGGCCGCAATCCTCGGGTTCTATTTGCTAAGTCTGGGTTGTCTGAGCCCGGGTTGGTTGCCACTAGCCGGCCGCGGATTTGTGGCGCAACGCGCGGAACAACCGCCCGCAGTCATCTCGTCAGACTCATCCACGCAGCAGAGTCAGGATAGCGTCTCCGTGTCCCAACCGCAGGCGCCCCAATCGCAAAGCCCCGAGGCCACGCAACCTTTGCCCTCTCCAACCAGCCAAACGCCGAATCCCCCCGGTCCAGCCAAGCCGCCTCTAACCAAGCCCCACCGGCGTCACAAAAAAACGAGCACGTCAAATTGCTTGAACTCCCCAACCGCGCTGAACCCAGCGGCCGGCAATCCCGCCAATTCAACGAATGCAACGGGCTCCGGTTCACCGAATGCTGGGTCTGCGAATCCCGGTTCCGTGGAATTGAAACCTTGTCCGCCTCCCAAAAAGGTTGTGCGCAACGGAGGATCGGACGAGCCCACCGTGCAACTGACGGGCGGCACGGCTGCCGAACAGGCCGTGCACCAACGCTCCACCACTGACCAACTCAACGCCGCAACGGAGGCAAACCTGGAGAAGGTCAAAGGACGAAAGCTTAGCCCCAGCCAGCAGGAAATGAACAGTCAGATCAAGCAGTTCATGGAGCAGTCAAAGACGGCCGTTGCCGCCGGAGACCTGGAGCGCGGCCACAATCTCGCCCTGAAAGCTCACTTGCTTTCTGACGAGTTGGTCAAACCTTGAACCGGCACCTGGTAGGCTCCGGGCGTAGCGGAGGCTGCTAGTCGCCGGTGCCGGTGAGCAGGACAGTTTGCGGGCTGCCGCCGCCGTCGTCGGCGATGTAGATGGAGGCCGTGCGCTTGCCTGTCTTGGCAGGATCGAAGGTCACGGTGATCGTGCAGCTGCCTCCCCCCGCGATTCCCGTGCCGCAGGTGTTGCTCTGGGGAAAGTCTCTGTAGTCGGTTCCGACCGTCAGCAGCCGGCCGATGCTCAACGACGCAGTGCCGATGTTAGTGAGCTGAATCGTCCGCGGAGCGCTCCTGGTCCCGACTTTCTGTGAGCCGAAGGCCAGCGATTCCGGCGCAAGTTCAACCACCGTGCCCGCCCCCGTCAGTTCGATCACCTGTGGTTTGGTCGAGGCGCTGTCTTGGATCGTGATGCTCCCAGACTTCGGTCCCTTGCCTTGTGGTGAGAAGGTCGCGCTGATGGAGCAGTTGGCGCCCGGAGCGACGCTCGCTCCGCAGGTCGATGCCATGCCGAACTGGCCGGCGACTTTCATCGAGGAGATGGCCAGGGCAGTTGTGCCTGTGTTAGTGAGCGTTACGGCCTGCGGCGCGCTGGTCGTGCCAATCAGCTGGGCGCGAACGTCGACCGGCGAAGTTGGCGAAAAGTCGACCACGCCCGTGCTCAGCAGAATGATCACGTCTCCGCTTTGGCGATCAGCAACCGCCAAGTCTGGCTTCTTGTCGCCGTTGAAGTCGCCTACCGCGATAAAGCTGTTCGTCTTACCGGCGGGGTAGGTATGGGCAGGCTGGAAGGTGCCGTCGCCGTTTCCCAGCAGCGTGCTGACTGCGGCAGCGGAGGGGATTTGGCTCACCGAAAAGTCAGCTACGGCAAGGTCGAGCTTGCCATCTCCGTTCAGGTCCACTGCAACAACCCATTCCGCAGATGGGACATCGTAAGTGACTTCCTGCTGGAAAGTGCCGTCGCCATTTCCCAGCAGCACCTCGACGCCCAGGCCTCCACCGCACGCCACGGCCAAGTCCTGCTTGCCGATGCCGCGGAAATCCGCCACCGCGATCGAAGACGGGATTGGACCGACGGGGTAGGTTGCGCCGAGCCGAAACGTTCCATCGCCGTTGCCCAGCAGAACCTGCACCTGGTCGACAAGAGACTCCTGAGCCACGACCACGTCCAGCTTGCCGTCGGAATTGAATTGCCCGACGCCGAGGGCGAGGGGAGCATAGGTGGGCTTGGTATTGATGGGTGCCTGAAAGGTTCCATCGCCGTTCCCTAACATTACGCTGACGTACTGGCCATCGGTCAGCACTAGGTCCAGCTTGTGGTCGTTGTTGAAGTCGCCGACCGCGACGAAGGTTGGCGCAGAAGGAGTGCTGTAAAACTTTGGCGCCTGAAAGGTTCCGTCTCCATTGCCGAGCAGGATGGCGACGTTGTTCGACGAAGAGCCGGAATCCGCCACCGCGAGATCCGGGTTTCCATCCCCGTTGAAATCCGCAGTTACCACAGAAATCGGCTGAAGCCCGGAGTCGTAGTTCACCGCGGGCTTAAAGGTTCCATCGCCGTTGCCGAGGAGCACCGAGACATGGGTCGCAGTGAGGATGCTTGCCACTGCCATGTCCAGCTTCCCGTCGTGGTTAAAGTCGCCGACCGCTATGGAATAGGGTTCGTTCAGGACAGGGTAACTGCCCCTAGTCTCGAACTGCGCCAGCGCGGGCATTGAGAGTACCGCGCCATAGAAGGCGAGGAAGCAGACTCGCACTACGCGGGATCGGGGCATAAGAAACCTACCGCCGGAACCTCACTTTATCACTGAATCGGCCGCCTTGCCACGCGATTCCGCGCTACGGCGCGGCCACAATCTCGCCCTGAAAGCGCACTTGCTTTCTGATGAGTTGGTTAAACCTTGAGTCACCGTCACTTCCCTTTCGCTCGCGCCTTGTTCACTGTGGTCAGCAGATCCTGCGACATCGCCTGCACCGGACCAGAAATCTTTACGGCTTCCATCAACACTTCGCGGGCTTCGTTCACCCTGCTAAGTTTGGCGTAGGCAAAACCCAAACGATAAAGCGCGATGGCGTATTGCTGATCGTCCTGTCCCTTCAGCAGTCCCGCCGCGGACTTCAATTCGGGGATTGCCGCCGCCGTCTTGTCCTGCTTGATGTAGGCGTATCCCAGAACCGAATGCGCTATTCCCGCCGACAGCTTGCGGGACTTGTCGGCATCCGGTGCGTCCGCCTTGGCGACTGCAATCGCTTTCTGTGAGTAACTAATCGCCATGCCAACACTGCCCGGCTTGGCATCGTCAACGTAGGACCCTGCCAATAGCAGCAGGGCAGGCAGCGAGTTGGGATTCGCCGCCAGTGCTTTTTCTCCATACGTAAACAGGCGCGCTTGATCGTTCAACTGGCCCGGGCCCAGCGTATACATGGCATAGCTTGAGACTTGATCCTGAAACTTCGAGTCCGGAAACGCCGCAGTGTACTTCTCGATGTCGGCCATTCGGCTCTTCGCATCGTTCTCACTGGCAATCACATTGAAACCTGCCGACTCGAAAAAGTCGCAGTTGTTCTTGGCCGAACTCTTGTCATCCGCCACTTGCCGGTTGAAATCGTCGTCGCTCATGCCATCCGGCTTGGGTTGCTTGCCGATGGAGTTGCAAACTTGTCCTCCCTTCGCGGCATAGTCCATCACCTTGGTGTTGTCCTTCGTCTGCTGTGCGATGCTGGCCTGCAAGACGAGGATGTCGAGGTTCCGCGGCGCCCCGGCCAGCGCCTTGTCTCCGAACTCCAGCGCTTTGCTCAAGTCACCCGTGGTCTGGTAGGCCTGCGAAATCTGCCAGTCCCCATAAGCCACGGCTGCCGGGTTCGACGAGTACTTCTGCACGAAGTCCTGATACATGGCGAGCTTTTTCGCCGCGTCCTGCTCGTTCGAGATTTCCTGCAAATCATGGTCTTCGGGCGTGCCCGCGGGAATCACAATCTTGTCCGTCTGTGCGCCGGCCCGCGCCGCGAGGAAGAGAGTTTCGAGGAAGAAACAGGAGAGGGAAACGACAACCAGCAACAGCGACCCTCGGTAGCGTCTCACTGGTCACCTCCGCCGTGCTAACGATGACTGCGCCCTAACTTTGGGCAGCAGGCGAATCCTAGCGCCGAATGCGTACGGAATCAAGCGTGAGGATGAGGAGGAACAACGCAACTCACCACGGAGACATGGAGACAATCAAGATATTCAATTTCTGACTGCCAATTGGCGATTGAAGGTTTTCTCCGTGCCCTCTGTGTCTCCGTGGTAATTGACCCTTCCCGGCTGTTATTCTTTCCCATTCCAAGGAGCACTCATGTCCTCTGATCTGCAGGGCCGTAACGCCGTAGTCTTCGGAGTCGCCAACAAGCGCTCGATTGCCTGGTCCATCGCCCAGGGACTGCACGCCGCGGGCATGAAGCTAGCCATCACCTACCAGAACGAGCGCCTGGAGCAAGAAGCGAAAGACCTTATCCTCTCCCTGCCCGGCGCCGAAGGCTACATGTGCGACGTTTCCAAGGACGAAGAGATCGACCGCCTTTTCGCCACGCTCAAAGAGCGCAACGGCAAGCTGCACACGCTGGTGCATTCGGTCGCCTACGCTCCCGCCGACGAACTTAAGGGAGAATTCATCAACACCACGCGCGAGGGTTTCCGCATCGCGATGGATGTAAGCGTGTATTCGCTGGTCGCGGTTGCGCGCGCTGCCGCGCCACTCATGGAAGACGGCGGCTCCATCATCACGATGACCTACTACGGCGCGCAAAGAGTTGTGCCGCGCTACAACGTGATGGCCGTGGCCAAGGCTGCGCTGGAGTGCAGCGTCCGGTATCTGGCCTACGACTTGGGAAAGAAAAAGATCCGAGTGAATGCCATCTCTGCCGGCCCCGTGAAGACTCTTGCCGCGCGGGGAATTTCAGGCTTCGGCGATATGCTCAAAGCCCACGCCGAGCACGCTCCGCTCGGCCGCAATGTCGATGTGAACGAAGTCGGCTCAACCGGGGTCTTCCTCGCTTCCGACGCCAGTTCCGGCATCACCGGCGAAGTCATCTACGTGGATTGCGGGTATAACATCATGGGGTTTTGAAGGCAGTTCTCAGTTCTTAGTCGCGATAGGACGCGTCGCACAAAGCTGCCCCGTGAGATAATTGAAGTAATGCGAACCAAGCGCCTGATCTTCGCGCTGTTTTCCGCCGCCATTCTCTTTTCGATGGTGCGCGAATGGAGCGCGCCGGTCGCCTGTGCGCGGGCTGTCCTCATCCCGGCCACAACGGCCAGCCAGCACGCTAACTGACGATCCTGATTCGCCGTCCGTTCCCCCCATCGCGCTCCAGAGAAATCTCCACATCTCGCTCCTTTTGCAGACGCGTGAATTTCTCTCCCCACTCAATCAACAGGATGCTGTCCTTGTCGCGCAAATCATCCAGCCCCAGCGTCTCCAATTCGCGGGGCGTATCCACGCGATAAAGATCAATGTGATAAAGGTTGGCTCTCGGCCCGCGATACTCGTGCACCAGCGTGAAGGTGGGGCTGGTAACGTCTTCTTCTTCCGCCGCCTCGAACCCCGCAGCGATTCCCTTGACCAGCGTGGTTTTTCCCGCCCCGAGATCGCCCCGCAGCAGCACCACCTTAGGCGGCGCCAGCAGCTCCGTCAGCGTGCGCCCGAAGGCGATCGTCTCCTCTGCCGAGTGTGTGGTGATCTCGCGCGTCATCTCCCGAATCCCGGCCGCAGCATCGTGAACAAACCACGACCAGTATAGCGAGAGCGTCGCGCGCAGCGCCGGACCGCG
>CABDYC010000216.1_pt1 | contig 22560 bp, 18 predicted proteins | sample 3421511 | NCBI WGS metagenome assembly CABDYC01 (sample SAMEA5534336, study PRJEB31848) | metagenome | biome: tundra; feature: field; material: soil | place: USA | collected 2013-05 | depth 0.15 m | reverse complement strand
GCGAAGACGGCTGTAGTTTTGCAGCGGCCGCTGCCGGCTCGCCGGACGGCCGTTGCGCCGGGCGGGGCTCAGTGGCGCTCTTCGCTGAAGGCTCAGCCTGGCGCGGAGGTTCGGCTACAGCCGCGGCCGTACCATTGTTGTCCGCAGTAAAAACCACCTGGCCAACCTTGATCTTGTCGCCTTCTTTGACCAGAATTTCCTTGATCGTTCCACTCACCGACGAAGGTACTTCCACGACAGCTTTGTCGGTTTCGAGTTCCATCACCGCCTGGCCCTCGCTGACCGTCGCGCCGGGCGTAATCATCAGGCGCACCAAGTCACCCTGTTCAATGTTTTCACCGAGTGCGGGGAGTTTGAATTCGATCAATGATTCCATTCCTTATTCCGGTCGAAAGGTTTTCGCGGCTCAGCGCCTAGCTCGTGGCCGGGTTCGGTTTTTCTGCATCAATCCCCAGGTCATGGATCGCCTGCTTCACCAGGTCCAGGCAGACTTTCTTTTCCCGCGCCAGCGCCCCCAGCGTGGCCAGCACAATGTGCTTCGCGTCCACTTCGAAGAAGTCGCGCAACGCGGCCCGGTTCTCACTGCGGCCAAAGCCGTCGGTTCCGAGCGAGACCAGTTGTCCTGGTACCCATTTCGCCAGAGTTTCCGGCAGCACCTTCATGTAATCGGATGCGGCAATGAACGGCCCGGGCGCTTCGTTTAGAGTCTGGGTGACGAAGGGAGTTCTCGGCGATTCGCCGGGGTGCAGCAGGTTCCAGCGTTCACAGTCGTTGGCGTCACGATAGAGTTCCTTATAGCTGGTCACGCTCCACACGTCCGCGGCAACGCCGTACTTCTCTTTGAGGATTGTCTGCGCTTTCAACACCTCGTACATAATGGTTCCGCTGCCCAGCAGTTGCGCGCGCAGCTTGGCGTCCGGCGCGTCCGCTGCCTTGAAGCGGTAGAGTCCGCGCAATACACCTTCGCGGACGTTCCCGTCTTTCGGCATCTCCGGCATGGGAAGCGGCTCGTTGGTTACGGTGAGGTAGTAGAAAATCGATTCCTGGTCGACATACATTCGCTTGATGCCATCTTGAATGATGATCGCAATCTCATACGCGAATGCCGGATCGTAGGCCACTAAGTTGGGAACCGGCAAGGCCAGCACGTGGCTGTGGCCATCCTGATGCTGCAGACCTTCGCCGGCCAGCGTGGTTCGTCCCGCAGTGCCGCCGACAAGGAATCCGCGGCACCGCATATCCGCCGCCGCCCAGATCAGATCCCCGATGCGCTGGAGCCCGAACATGGAGTAATAAATAAAGAAGGGGATGGTGTTGATGCCGTGGTTCGCATAAGCAGTGCCCGCCGCGATGAACGAGCACATTGACCCCGCTTCGGTAATCCCTTCCTCCAGAATCTGCCCGTCTTTCGCCTCTTTGTAGTAAAGGAGCGTGGCCATATCGACGGGCTCGTAAAGTTGTCCCACGCTCGAGTAGATTCCCACCTGGCGGAACAAGGCCTCCATGCCGAAGGTGCGGGCTTCGTCGGGAATGATGGGCACAATCAGCTTGCCCAACTCCGGGTCGCGCAGCAGTTTCGCCAGCAGCCGCACGAAAACCATGGTGGTGGATGCTTCCCGTCCCTCGGTGCCTTTGTAGAATTCTTCAAAGTACGACTCGGGAAACGGCTTCAGAGGCGTGGCGCGCACTTTGCGTTGCGGTATATATCCCCCGAGCTGTTGCCGCCGCGCCTGCATGTACTTGATCTCGGCGCTGTCATCGGAGGGCCGGTAGAACGGCGCGTTGTGCAGTTCGTCGTCCGGAATCGGAATCCCGAAACGCGAACGGAACATCTCCAACTCTTCTTCATTCAATTTCTTTTGCTGGTGCGTGATGTTCTTGCCTTCGCCCGCTTCTCCCAAGCCGTAGCCCTTGATGGTTTTGGCCAGGATGATTGTGGGCGAGCCTTTGTGGTCTACCGCCGCCCGGTATGCGGCATGCACCTTGATGGGATCGTGGCCGCCCAGCCGCATGCGCGCCAGTTGCTCGTCGGAAAGGTGCTCCACCATTTTCAGAAGACGCGGGTCCGTGCCGAACAAGTTCTGGCGGAAGTATGCTCCACTCTCCACGAAATACTTCTGGTACTGCCCGTCGCTGATTTCTCCCAGACGCCTCACCAGCAATCCGTCACGGTCGGCACGAATCAGGCTGTCCCAATCCGATCCCCAAATGACCTTGATGACGTTCCATCCCGCGCCGCGGAAGATGGCTTCGAGTTCCTGAATGATCTTTCCATTGCCGCGCACCGGGCCATCCAGGCGCTGCAAGTTGCAGTTCACTACGAAAATCAGGTTATCCAGATTCTCACGCGAAGCGAGCGTGATTGATCCCAGGGACTCCGGTTCGTCCATTTCGCCGTCGCCCATGAACGCCCACACCTTGCCGCCGGTGGATTGCTTCAGCCCGCGATTCTCCAAATATCTGATGAAGCGGGCGTGATAGATCGCCTGAATCGGCCCCAATCCCATCGAAACTGTGGGAAACTCCCAGAAATTCGGCATCAGCCACGGGTGGGGATACGAACTCAGCCCGCCTCCCGGCTTCAGCTCGCGGCGGAAGTTTTCCAGTTTCTCTTTCGGGATGCGGCCCTCAAGGTAGGCGCGAGCATAAATTCCGGGCGCGGCATGGCCCTGAAAATAGACGATATCGCGGTCGCCGCTCTCGGTTTGCGCCTGAAAGAAATGGTTGAAAGCAACTTCGTACAACGTTGCCGCTGAGGCAAAAGTAGAGATGTGCCCGCCAATGCCTTCCTGAATTTTGTTGGCACGCACCACCATCGCCAGTGCGTTCCAGCGCACCAGGCTCTTGATGCGGCGTTCCATCTCCTGGCTTCCGGGGAAGGGCGCTTGTTGCGGAGATGGAATCGTGTTCTGGTAAGGAGTGGTCGCTGAAAAAGGGAGATTTACTCCCGCGGCGCGCCGCGCGTGCAGCGCCAATTGCTGCAGCAGTCGCCCCGCCCGAGTCGGGCCGCCCTTGGACAGCACGTAGTCCAGCGAGTCGACCCACTCCCGTGTTTCCAATACCTCTTGACCGTCAGTTTCCGTCTGAGCCACGTCTGATATCTCCGTTGGATGATGCCGAATGTTCCATGATATTCAATTGCGCGGAATTTTGCTGGGCCAAGGTCGATGCCCAAACGTTCTACAATGCTAAAGGTCAGGGTAGTGCAAGCGTCGCGGCGGTGGATTTCATGCGGGGTGCGTTCGGGAGGTCTTCAATGTTGCGAGTCACGCTGCTCGTGATTGTGGTTGTGGTCATCATATTTCTGGTTCCGCGCCTGTTCTCGGGCTCGCGCGCCGCTGTTCCCGGCCCGGGGAGCGCCGCACCCGACTTTACTTTGCCCTCGCAGGAAAGTGCTTTCGTCAGCTTGAAGGATTACCGCGGGAGTTGGGTCGTCCTCTATTTTTATCCCAAGGATCAGACTCCCGGGTGCACGCGGGAAGCCCACAACTTCCAGGTCGATCAGTCGAAGTACGCCGAGCGCCACGCGGTAGTTCTGGGTGTGAGTGTGGACAGTGTGGATTCGCACAAGAAGTTCTGCGCCAAAGAAGGACTGAACTTCAAGCTGCTAGCCGATCGCGACGGGAAGGTGAGCAACGCCTACGGTTCGCTTACGAACCTTGGAGTGGTAAAGTTTGCGGCGCGGCATACCTTCCTCATCGATCCCGGCGGGAAGGTCGCCAAGGCTTATACCAGTGTTGACCCCGCCCGGCATAGCGAAGAGGTGCTGGCTGCGCTCGACCAGATGCAGAAGCAATAGGCGCGCTGGCAGGCGTAGGGCATAGGGGCTGAGTGTTCCGGCCGGAACATTGTGCTGAATGTTCCCATGGGAACATTTGTGCATGCAATAATGTATGTATACTTCCATATGTATAATCCAACCTAAGTGATAGGGGCTGCGGGAGTTAAGGAGGGTCGGAAGGCGGGCCGCCCTGGATCGATCGTGACGAATGTGGCGTCGAGACTGGCACTCGTCGCCGGTCAGTGCTGCTTGATCGGAGATCAAGGTCCCCGCCCCTTCGGCTTCGCTCAGGGCAGGCTCTGTCTCTCCAAAAAACGGAGAGACAAGGACGGAGCACCCCAAGATTAAGTCGGAGCGGAAAGGCTGGGCCGGCCCCCCAGTTAGTCTCCCCGGCCCGCCAGGGGGACGGTTTGCGGGCTGCCGCCGCCGTCGTCGGTGAGGATGACTAAGGCCGTGAGCAGGCCGGTCTTCGTCGGGGCGAAGGTGACGGTGATGCTGCACTGCGCGCCCGCGCCGATCGACGAGCCGCAGGTGTTCGTCTCCGAAAATTGTTTCGTGTTGCCCGAGCCGATTGAAATCTTCGTGAAGTTCAGCGCCGTTGTGCCCTGGTTGGTGAGTTGAATCGTCTTGGTGCTCTTGCTCCCAACTTTCTGCGTGCCGAAGTGCAGGCTCGCGGGCGAAAGCGCAACCACCGTGCCCGAGCCGGAGAGCTCGATGTACTGCGGCTTGCTCGAAGCGCTGTCGGTGAGGATCACGCTGCCGGACTTGTTGCCCTTGCTCTGCGGGGAAAAAGTTACGCTGATGGCGCAGTTAGCTCCGGGAGCGACGCTCGGGCCGCAGCTCGATGTCATGCCGAAGTTGCCCGTCTTCTTCATCGAGGAAATGGTTAGCGGAGTCGTGCCGGTGTTAGTGAGGGTGACGGTTTGCGGCGCGCTGGTGGTGCCGGCTAACTGGAAGGGAAAGTTGAGGGGAGCAGTGGGCGAAAAGCTCACCATGCCGGTGTTGAGCAGCGTGACGACGGTGCTCTTGCCGAAATCCACCGCAACCAAATCGGGCAGGTGGTCGCCGTTGAAGTCGCCCGCCGCGACAAACGTGATGTTATCGATATCGTTGTTCTGGCCCAGGGGATAGAACACTGCCGGCTGAAAAGTCCCGTCGCCGTTGCCTTTGAGCACGCGCACACCCCCCGGCAGGCCCGGTAATCCCGGAATCGACACCGCCAGATCCAGCTTGCCGTCTCCGTCGAGATCGTGCGCCAGAATCGAGGTCGAAAACTCAACGGGATAGTTAACCGCCGGTTGGAACGTGCCGTCGCCGTTGCCCAGGAGCACGCTTATGGATCCCTCGAAGCCGGCAACAGCCAAATCGGCCTTCTTGTCGCCGTTGAAGTCGGCCGCCACTACCGAAAATGGACTCGGCGTCACCTCATAGTAGCCATTGACCTGAAAGGTGCCGTCGCCGTTGCCCAGAAGAATGGAGACGCGGTTATCACCGAGGAACTCCTGTGTCAGGGCCACATCCAGCTTGTTATCTGCATTGAAGTAGCCCACCGCAAGCGCCAAGGCTCCCTCGTTATAAGGCACAGGAGTGAGTATTGCCGCCCCAAACGTGCCGTCGCCGTTGCCCGGAAGCACTGAGATGCAGAAGCACGTTTGTGAGCTTTCGGTAATGGCGATGATATCGAGCTTGCCGTCTCCGGTGAAGTCGCCGGTGGCGACCTGGGAGGCATAACCGATAGTTGGATAAGGGACAGGAGCCTGGAAGGTTCCATCGCCGTTTCCCAGCAGCACGTAGAGGTTTTCGCTCAGGCGCTCCCCTACGACGAGGTCGAGGATACCGTTTCCCCTGAAATCTGCGGCGACTATGGAGTCCGCCTCGGTGGCAACCCCGTAAGTCGCTCCCCTGCGGAAGGTTCCGTCGCCGTTTCCCAGCAGGATGATCACACCTCCCGCATAGTTCACCACCGCGAGGTCAAGCTTGCCGTCGCGGTTAAAATCTCCAACCGCGGTTGCGTATGGGCTCGCCGCCAGGGGCCCAGAAGAAGCCTGCGCCCGCGTTTCGAACTGGGCAGTCACGGGCGCACTTAGGCAGGTAACCCACGCCAGTAGCAGCGCAAACCCTTTTCTCGCGCCCACGATGCAGCCCTCCCCGACCAGCATAAAAGGTTACACTGTTTCGCACCGATAGCTATGGAAACCGGGGACAGACGGGTGGAGTGCACCCCAAAACTGAGACATGGAAAATGGTGACAGTTCTCGAGAGGAGAACGCATGTCCCAGAAAGCGGCAAAGCAGAATGAGTACGCGATGGAGTTGCAGGTGGCAGCCGTACGCCGGGTTCGAGCGGAGGAAAGCGTAAGGGCGGTGGCGGCGGAACTCGGGATTCGACGCAAGCGGCTGTATGTGTGGAAAGACCGGTACGCGGAGTTGGGCGAGGCCGGTCTGCGGCGGCAACGCGGGGGAAGGCCGCGGAAGGAAGCGCCGGACGCAGGCAGCGGCTCGGAAACGAAGGTGGGACGCGGGGAGTTGCTGGCGGCGCGCAGGCGGATTGCGGAGTTGGAACGCAAGGTGGGGCAGCAGGAACTGGAACTGGATTTTTTCGCAGAAGCCTTGCGGCGCATGGGAGTGGGCGGGAAGCGATCTGCACGTTGATCGCGGAACGGGCCGGGCAAGGCGGCCTCACGGTGGAACGAATGTGCGAATTGAGCGGGATCAGCCGCGCCAGATTCTATCGGCAATGGCAGGCGTCGGTGTCGCGGCAAGCGGACACGGCGTTGCGCGACGCGGTGCAGCAGGTAGCCGTGGAGAAGCGGTTCTACGGCTATCGTCGGGTGCAGCGGGAGTTGCAGCAGCGTGGGTACTGGGTGAATGCCAAGCGCGTGCTGCGCTTGATGCGCGAGGACAATCTGCTCTGCCTGCGAAGCCGGCGTTTTGTGCCTCCGACGACCGACTCGCGGCATGGTTGGCGGGTTTGGCCGAACCTGGCGCGCGGTTTGGTCACGCGCAACCTCAATGAACTCTGGGTGGCGGACATCACGTATGTGCGACTGCAGGAGGAGTTTGTCTATGTCGCCGTGGTGCTGGACGCGCATTCCCGCCGGGTGATCGGCTGGGCGGTAGCGGGGCATCTGGGCGCGAGTCTGGCCCTGGAGGCTTTGCGCATCGCCCTGGCCGAAAGGCAACCTGCGCCAGGGGTGATTCATCACTCCGATCGCGGCATCCAGTACGCTTGCGCCGACTACCTCACTTTGCTAGCCGAGCATGGGGCGCAGCCGAGCATGAGCCGGGTGGGCAATCCCTACGACAATGCCTCAAGGCCGAGTCTTTCATGAAGACACTCAAAGAAGAACAGGTGCGCGGCCATCAGTGGCGCGATCTGAACGCACTGCGCGCCGATTTGACGAAGTTTCTGCAAATCACATACAACCACCAACGGCTGCATTCCCGCGCCCTCGCCCCACTCCCCCGGTTTACAATCTTTCCAGCGACACAACTGTCCCTAGTTTCTTTGTCTCACACCAAGGGTGCACTCCAGGGACGTTCCCCGATTTCTGAACCTAGGCGACAAAAGCGAGGCGGTCCTGGAATCGGTTGCGGGCTTTCTGGGCCGGCCTCCCTTGCGCGGGGCGAGCAGTCGCAAGGTTGATTGTTCTAGAGCGCCCACGAATTGGGGCGTCCTGGCAGGCCGGCCGGTGTGGGTGCATTGGCGCAGCGCCGCGAGGTCGGTTTGCGATTCCCCCGGGTTGAGATAGTCGTGCCACTCGGCCACCGTCCGCCGCTTTCGCCAAGGCTCTACCTCCAGCATCGTGTTCGCTGACCGTCAGCGATAGTACCGGCGGCCCGCGCCCGAAGGTCAAAACCCCCGCCCTGTCTCTGCAGAGAACGCAGAGACAAGGACGGGGCACCCCGATCTCCGGCAACTGCAGGCATTGTTGCGTTGAGTTGGGATCAGTTTTTGCCTGGTGCGCCTTTGCCGTCCGAGAAGTACATGTCGGCGACGTGTTCGGCGATCGCGCCGGGCTTGGCCTCGGCCAGATTCGCCAGCACGACGACCGTCAACTGATCATTCACATAGCGCGCGATGTGAGTCTCGAATCCCTGCCAGGCGCCGTCGTGGCTGATTACGTGGTGTCCGTGGCGGTCGCCGGTGGACCAGCCGAAGCCGTAGCCGGCTTTGTTTGGCTGGCCGTTTTTCAACTTCGCCGGGGTCCACATTTGGTCGAGGCTTGAGCGCTTCAGCAGTTTCTCGGTGTATAGCGCGGCGTCCCACTTGGCCAGATCCAAGATGGAGAAGTAGAGGCTGCCATCGGCCGTGGTATTGACCATGGGCGCTACCCATTCCTGGTTCTTGAGTTCGCCCTTTACCAGGCGGTAGCCGGCGGCGCGGTTGGGAACGATATCGGCTTCGCTGATGATGCGCGTGGTCTGCATATCGAGCGGGTGGAAGATGCGCTGCTGCAGAAAGTCTCCGTAGAATTCTCCGGTGACGCGGTGGATCAGGATTCCCAGCGTCAGATATCACAGATTGCTGTAATCCCACTTCGTGCCGGGAGGATAGGCCAGCGGGAGGCTCTCGACCAGCTTCAGCAGTTCGTCTTCCGTCCAGTCCTTGCAAAAATCGAACTTCTCGGGATAGTCGCCAAAGCCGGCGGTGTGGCTCAACAACTCGCGCACTGTCACTTCTTTCCAGGTGGCCGGAGCGCCGTGGAAATACTTGGTGAGCGGGTCGTCGAGGCCAACCTTGTCCTCCTCGACCAGCATCATTACCGCGGTAGCGGTGAACTGCTTGCCAACCGATCCCGACTGGAACACGGTTTCCGGCTTCACCGGGACTTGCAGTTCGACGTTGGCCAGGCCGAATCCCTCGGCCTGCACAATCTTCCCGCCTCGCGACACCAGAAGCGCCAGGCCCGGAATATGCTGCCGTTGCATTTCGCTCCGCACATACGTGGAGACCCCATTGGAGACCCGGTTGGAGATGTCATCGGAAACAGCAGAAGTGGCTTGGGCCCGAGCAATCGACGGAGCGATAAACGACAAAGCGAATACTGTGATGAAAGCTGCACACAAAGTCGTCTGGCGACGGAGGTGGAGGCGGAAGGGTTTTGTCATGAGTGGATGGCGAATTGCGCACCAGTCTATGGTTTGTCGTGCGGCTTAGGCAAGCTGGTAGCCGTCTCGATTCCGGAAGTGACGGCCGGGATCTCGACTCGAAAGACAGATCCTTTCCCCAGCACACTCTTCACGGTGATGGATCCCTTGTGAAGTTGGACGATCCATTGCGCGATGGCCAGACCCAGGCCGGCGCCGCCAAGTTCGCGGCTGCGGGCCTTGTCCACCCGGTAGAAGCGTTGGAAAATTCTGGCTTGATCCTCGGGTGCGATGCCAATTCCAGTGTCTTCGACGCTCACGACAATGCGGCCTTGCTTGTCGTTCTCGTTCTCTTTATTTTTGGCCGAGAGCGTTACTTTCCCGGGCGAGGGAGTGTACTTGAGGGCATTGTCGAGCAGAATGTCAACCACGCGGCGCAAAGCATTTTCGTCTCCCATCATCGGCAGCCGCCGAACTTCCAGGTGCTCCTCGAATTGCAGATTCCGCAGCGATGCAACTTGATTCCACTTCGATGCGGACTCCTGCAAGGCCGCAAGCAGGTCGATGGGATGAATGTCGAGCGTTTCGCGGCCGGAATCCGCGCGAGCCAGAGCTAGAAGCTCCTCAATGAGCTTGGCGGTGCGGTCGGCTTCCAGAAGAATGTGCCGCAGCGCCTCGCGGTATTCGGACTCATCGCGTGATCGGCGCAAGGCCAGCTCTGCTTCGGTGTGGATCAACGCGATGGGGGTTCGCAGCTCGTGCGACGCATCGGCGGTAAACTCCGTAATCCGCAAGAAGGCCGATTCGATCCGTCCCAGCATTTCGTTGAGGGTATCGGACAGGCGTTGCAGCTCGTCTCCAGTATGCAATGGTTCGAGCCGGCTGCTGAGGTTGTGGCCGGAGATGGTCCGGGCGGTCCGGGCCAGGGCATCGACCGGGGCCAGCGCGCGATGACTCAGCCAATAGCCCACGCCCGACGCACCCAGCAGCAGCAGCGGTGCGAACCACAGCAGGTAGTTGCGAAAGGCATCGAGGGTCTCGATTTCTTCGTGCACGGGGTGCCCAATTCGAACTACGTAGAGGCGCCCACTCACGTCCACTCGTTCGCTGAGGAGGCGGAAACGCTCGTGCCCCAGTTTGCGATTCTCATAAAGGGGCCTGTCTAATTCATCGCGAGAGAGCGGGGGGAGCGGATGTTCTTCAAGAAACCGCGAACGATAGATGGAGTTGCCGCCGGCATCGCTGATTTGCAAATAGTCTTCCGAGCGTTCGATCTTGTAATCTTCGCTGATCTCTGCCTGCAACTGCGCCGTGGGCAAATCCTTTCGAGCTTCCAGGAATCGCTGCAGGTCTGCCGCCTGGCCCTCCAGCGCGGCGTCGGCAATGTCGAGCAAGTTCTTCCGCAGGATAAGCCACATGCCTGCGCCAAAGGCGAATTCGGCGAGCAGGAAAATCGCCAGGTACCATAGCGTCAACCGCAGGCCGATGGAGAGTTTCTTCACCCGGCGGGCTCCTCACGAATCATGTAGCCCACGCCGCGGACGGTAAGAATCAGTTTCGGAAGACCTTCGCGATCCACCTTGTGGCGAAGCAGCCGGACGAAGGCATCGAGTGTGTTCTCTTCGATCTCCCGATCGAAGCCCCACACCGATTCGATCAGCGTGTGCCGGGGCACCACCTTCCCGGAGCGGTACATCAACCGCTCCAGCAGGCTATATTCGGTGCGCGTCAGAAGGATGGGAACTCCAGCGCGGGAGACTTCGCGCGATTCCGGGTCGAGAATGAGATCACCCACCTGCAACCGGTTCTGTGGCCGCGAAGTGGAGCGGCGCTGCAGCGCCCGCAAACGTGCCAGCAGTTCGTTGAAGCTGAACGGCTTGGTGAGATAGTCATCGGCGCCCGCGTCCAGGCCGCGCACCACATCTGGAACCGAATCCTTGGCGGTGAGCATCAGCACCGGCGTGGCAATTCGTTCCTGGCGAAGCCTCTTGGCCAGTTCGAAACCATTCAGCTTGGGCAGCATGACGTCGAGCACGACCGCGTCAAATTCATAAGCATGTGCGAGTTCCCAGCCTTCGCTTCCATCGGAGGCACACACCACGTTGTGGCCCTCTTCGGTTAGGCCGCGGCGCAGCAGTTCCAGCATTCGAGGTTCATCTTCAACGACAAGCAGCTTCACAGGGTCTGGTTTTACCACACTCCGGGCGACGATACTCCGCGGATTCCACGCCTCCTAATGTATTCAGCCCAAGCTGAAGATTGACTGAAGCAGATGGGCTGGAGCAGAACTGACGGGCGTGATGGAAAATCAGCAGCCAAGTCCGTTACCGCGGCAAGCGCAGAGGGCGTCGAAGATCGAAGTACGGCAAGTTGTTGGAAGAAAAGGAGGTTAGGGGATTCTTCATAGCGGCTCTTGTTGTGCCAAAACTCACCCCCAGATGTGACTGGCGGTACAGCCGCCACTGCCAACAAGCGAGAAAATGCGAGGGTAATGATCTTCGCTGGAGGGTATCCCATGAAGAGAGTCTTGATTCTTGGCGCCGCAGGCAGGGACTTCCATAACTTTAATGTCTTATTTCGCGATAATCCCGACTACGACGTAGTCGCATTTACTGCCACTCAAATTCCTGACATTGCCGGCCGCTGTTATCCACCGGAACTTGCAGGACGCTTGTATCCGGAAGGCATTCCTATCTTCGAAGAGAAAGATCTGGAAGACCTGGTCGCGGAATACGAGATTGACGCAGTAGTGTTTTCCTATAGCGATATTTCCCACCAGAACCTTATGCACCTCGCCTCCCGTGCGGTGGCTGCGGACGCGGACTTCTGGCTTCTGGGAACCGAGCGTACGCAGATCAGGTCGTCGGTCCCCGTCATTTCCGTATGCGCGGTGCGAACTGGATGCGGCAAGAGCCCGGTCTCGCGCCTGGTCGCCGCAGAATTGCGCCGGCAGGGTCGAAGGCCAGTGGTGATTCGACATCCCATGCCTTACGGAGATCTTGCGGCGCAGGTTGTGCAACGTTTCGCCACCATGGAGGACCTCGACCTTCAGCAATGCACCATCGAGGAACGCGAAGAGTATGAACCGCACATCAGCAAAGGGACCGTGGTGTATGCGGGAGTGGACTACGAAAAGATTCTCCGCCAGGCGGAGAAGGAAGCCGATGTCATCTTGTGGGACGGGGGCAACAACGACACGCCCTTCTATGCCTCCGACCTGGAAATCGTTGTTGCCGACCCGCACCGTCCGGGGCATGAACTGTCTTACTTTCCCGGCGAAGTCAATCTGCGGCGCGCGGATGTGATCGTGATCAATAAGGTAGACACCGCCGAGCAGCGTGACATTGAGACGGTTCGCCAAAACATAAAGCTCCACAACCCGAAGGCAGTTGTTTTTGAGATGGCCTGCCGAGTCTCCATTGCCGAGCCGCCCTTGGTGAAGGGACAGCGCGTACTGGTGGTGGAGGACGGTCCCACACTCACTCACGGAGAGATGCCCTACGGCGCCGGTGTGGTCGCGGCGCGGCAATGTGGGGCAGCAGAGTTGGTTGACCCGCGGCCTTATGCGGTGGGATCGATCCGCGGCACCTACGAGCGTTATCGGCACCTGACGAACCTTTTGCCCGCCATGGGCTACAGCGCTATCCAAAGACACGAACTGGAGGAAACCATCCGCCGCACTCCGTGCGATCTCGTACTGATCGCCACTCCTATTGATCTTGCGCGAGTGATCAAACTCGACAAGCCGAATCTCCGCGTGACCTATGAAGTTGAAGAACTCACCAAGCCGGGCCTGGCCGAAATGCTTGCCAAGTTCACGCACGAGCACGAGCCAGCACTGGCAGGAGCCGGAAAATGAATGGCAAAGACTTTCTCTCGATTCGGGATTTCTCGCCCTCGGAGATCCAGTACCTGCTCATTCTTGGCCGTCAGGTTAAGGCTGACCCGACCGCCTATAGCACGGCACTCCGGCGCCAGACTCTGGCCATGATCTTCGAGAAACCTTCTTTACGCACCCGTGTAAGTTTTGATGTCGGCATCCAGCAACTGGGCGGCTTCTCTCTCTACCTGTCTCCTGCGGAGATCAATCTGCGCAAGCGCGAGTCGGTGTACGACGTGGCGAAGAACCTGGAACGCATGGTGCAGGGCATCATGGTCCGCACGTTCTCCCATGAAGTGGTTGAGCAGATGGCGCGGTACGCCAGCATTCCTGTCATTAATGGACTCACCGACTACAGTCATCCCTGCCAGGCGATGGCGGACTACTTCACCATTTGGGAGGCCAAAAGCAATCTGGAGGGTCTGAAGATTGCATTTGTGGGCGATGGTGACAACGTTGCGCGCTCCCTGATGTTTGCCGGAGCCCAGCTAGGCGCGCATGTCTGGCTGGCCACGCCTCCGGGATACGAACTCGACGCCGAGTCTGTGCGGTGGGCTCGCGAGCGCGGCGCCGAGACGGGTGGTACTTGCACCGTGACGAACGATCCCGAAGAGGCGGCCGCAGGCGCTGATGTGATCTACACCGATGTCTGGGCAAGCATGGGCCAAGAAGCCGAAGCGGAGACGCGGAGGCATATCTTCCTTCCTTACCAGGTCGATGCGACTCTGTTCTGCCGGGCCAAGCGGGATGCCATCTTTCTGCATTGCCTGCCTGCACACCGCGGCGAAGAAGTCACCAACGATGTTATCGACTCACCACGGTCGCTGGTATTTCAGCAGGCAGAAAACCGGCTGCACTCACAAAAGGCGATCATGCTGGAATTGATGAAAGGCGAGTTCGTCAAATTGCCGGGACTTGTCGAGCTGCAAGAGTTGATGCACGCGTAGGAACAGGGGCTGGTAGCTGGGAGCCAGGAAGCCTTGTGGCAGCTCCCAGCACTAGCTGCAAGCTACTGGCTGCTACTTATGAAGACCATGCTCCTTGCCGTTGGCGGAAATTCCCTGATTCGCGCGGGAGAAAAGGGAACTATCGCCGAGCAACGGGCAAACGCCGAGCGGACAGCGGCCCAGGTCGTCGGCCTGATCCGTGCCGGCTACCGGATCGTGCTCACGCATGGGAATGGTCCGCAAGTTGGGGCAGAGCTTCTGCGCTCGGAACGGGGAGCGAGCCAGGTTCCCGGGCACCCGTTGGACGTCTGTGGCGCCTCTACCCAGGGAGAGATCGGATATCTTCTCGAGCAATCGTTGCAAACCGAGTTGCAGCAGGCGGGTCTGCACGTGCCGGTGACGACGGTTCTCACCCAGAGCTTGGTGTCGCCGGACGATCCTTCGATGAAGCACCCCAGCAAACCCATCGGTCCTTTCTATTCGCGCGCCGATGCCGAGGAACGCAAACGCTTTTTGGGATGGGAGATCGTGGAGGACGCAGCCCGCGGCTATCGCCGCGTGGTTCCGTCACCGGAACCGATTGACATTGTCGAACTGGAGGTCATTCGAGATCTGGTTGAGCAGGGTGTGCTGGTCATTGCGTGCGGAGGCGGAGGGATTCCTGTGGTCTGGAGGAACGGGAGATTACAAGGGGTCGAGGCTGTCATCGACAAGGATCGCGCCTCCGCGTTGCTGGCTTCACGCCTCGGCGTAGATCTGTTTGTGATTTCTACCGACACCGACTTCGTGTACCTGGACTACAAGAAACCCACGCAGCGTCCGCTGCGGCGCGCCGCCGCGGCTGAGTTGGACGAGTTCGCAAAAGCGGGCCATTTTCCACCGGGAAACATGGGCCCCAAAATCGAATCCGTGTTGCGCTTTCTGCGCAATGGTGGAAAGGAAGCCGTCATTACTGCTTGCGAGAATCTATGTCAGGCGGTCGTTGGATCGGCGGGCAGGGGATCTGCCGGCACACACATATTCCCCGATCATGATCGTGCGGAAATCGGGCTGAACGCAGAGCTCGAACTTCCAGTGGGAGGACGCTAATGCCACCGCCGATTATCACACCTCTCAAGCCCATCGAACCTTCAACTTTGGAATCGCGGCTGGGAGGTGGAACGCCATTGAAACACGTCGTCGAATCTCAGCAATTCACCGTTCCCCTGCTCATGGAATTATTCGAGCGGTCACGAGGTATGGAGCCCGTGGTGGCGCGCGGTGGCACCCTCGACTACCAGAACCGCATCATGACTACGCTTTTTTATGCGCCTTCCACGCGTACTCGACTTTCGTTCGAGGCCGCCATGCATCGCCTGGGCGGCAGGGTTTTGTCCACAGAGAATGCGGGTGCGTTTTCTTCGGAGGTCGAAGGGGAGCAGGTGGAGGACTCCATCCAGATTATCGGCAGTTATTCCGATGTGATTGTGATCCGACACCCCGAAGACCACGGTGCGCGACGCGCTGCGGAAGTCTCGCCAGTGCCGGTGATCAATGCGGGAGATGGCAATGGTGGGCAGCATCCCACCCAAGCTTTGTTGGATCTCTACACCGTTTACCGGCAGCGCCCGCTCGATGGCCTCAGCGTGGCCATTATTGGGGAGTTAGACAAGGGGCGTACGGCGCGCTCGCTGGCGTATCTGCTGGCCAAGTTTGAACGGGTGAAGATGTTTTTCGTGAGTCCGCCGCAACTTCAGATGAAGCCGGACATCCTGGCCTATCTCGATGAGCATGGCGTCCGCTACGAACTGGAGTCGGATATCGACCGCGTGATTGGCGAAGTAGATGTGGTCTACCAGACTCGAATCCGGCCCGAGCGAGTCCGAGACGTGAACGGCCTCAGGCGTTATGCCATCGATTCAACTGTTGTGCAGCGCATGAAGGCGGACGCACTGATCCTTCATCCGTTGCCCCGTACGGTCGAGTTGGACAAGTCAGTCGATGCCGATCCCAGAGCCATGTATTTTCGCCAGGCCAGGAATGGCCTCTATGTGCGAATGGCGTTGTTGACCATGCTGCTGGACTAGGAGCAGTAAGCACCGAGTGCCTGGCGCCTAGGAACAAGATGAGCGCGGAATGCTTGCTAGATCCCGGCTAACAATTATTAGCCCAGTGAAAGGAACTTATGACAATGCAACTCCTAGAGAAACCCTTACGCACCCAGGACTTCGTCGAACTCGAGAACCGGTATGGCGCTCATAACTATCGTCCGCTCGACGTTGTGATCGAGCGTGCCGAAGGCGTGTGGGTATATGACGTCGAGGGCAAACGTTACCTCGATTGCCTGGCCGCGTATTCCGCGGTGAATCAAGGACACTGTCACCCCAAGATTCTCGAAACCCTGAACGAGCAGGCGCGGAAAGTCACGCTGACCTCGCGCGCATTCCGCAACGAGCAACTCCCTCTGCTCTGTAAAGAACTCCATGATCTGACCGGCTTCGACATGGTGCTCCCCATGAACTCAGGCGCGGAGGCCGTCGAAACCGCGATCAAAACAGCGCGCAAGTGGGGTTACAAGATCAAGGGCATTCCCCAGGACAAGGCCGAGATCATCGTCTGCGCCAACAATTTTCATGGCCGCACCGTCACCATCGTGAGCTTCTCCACCGACGAACAATATCGCGACGGCTTCGGCCCGTTCACCCCGGGATTCAAAGTCATTCCCTTCGGCGACGCGCGCGCCCTCCGCGAAGCCATCACTCCCAACACTTGCGCCTTTCTGGTCGAGCCCATTCAGGGCGAGGCCGGAATTGTCATCCCGCCCGAGGGATTTCTGCGGGAAGCGGCGGAAATCTGCCGCCAGAATCAGGTATTGCTGATGGTGGACGAAATTCAGTCCGGTCTGGGACGAACCGGCAAGCTCTTTGCCTACATGCACGAAGCAGTCACGCCCGATGTGTTGATCATTGGCAAGGCGCTCGCCGGCGGGTTCTATCCAGTCTCGGCCGTATTGGCGTCTCGAGAAATTCTTGGCGTGTACAAACCGGGCGACCATGGCAGCACCTTCGGCGGCAACCCCATGGGTTGCGCAATCGCCCGGACGGCGCTGCGCGTCCTGATCGAGGAGAAGATGGTGGAACGTTCCGCCGAACTGGGCGCTTATTTCCTGACCCTGCTGCAAACGCTGCGCAGCTCAGATTTGGAAGAGGTACGCGGCAAAGGTTTATGGATCGGCATCGAACTCCACAGCCCAGCGCGTCCCTACTGCGAAGCTCTCAAGGAAGAAGGAATCCTGTGCAAGGAAACGCATGACCGAGTGATTCGCATCGCACCACCGCTCGTCATCAGCCGGCAGGAGATTGACTGGGCTTTTGAGCGAATCACGAAAGTGATTCAGAAGCATTGAACGAGGAACTCGCAAAAGCCAGCACCCTCGCTTTCGTAGAACCGCTCTACACCGCCGCGAACCTACCCCTATGATGCTCATCGTTGCTTCCCTTTCCGCCGCGGGATAGACTGAAGCGTTTGTGGATGGGAGCGGACGAGTGCGCGAGATCGTCAAGCGGCTTTGGCCGGAGATCGCCTGGATTGAGAATCTCCAACTGCGAGAACAAGTGACGCAGGTGTGGATCAAGGCGCTCGAGCGCAGCCCCCTCCAGCCGGAAGACCTGAACCAGATTCCCTTCACGCTGTTGGTTCCGAACTGCCCCATCACCTTCATGGAGCATAAGCGGTGCGTCGTGCACATTGCACGCGCCAGCACCAAGGCCATGCAGGAGTTCATGGGTCGCGCCTTACCCATTGATTTGGACGCCGTGATCGCGGGGGCGATTTTGGCCGACGTGGGCAAACTACTGGAGTATGAACTCGGGCCCGATGGCAAGAGCCGGCAGAGCGAGCGCGGCGAGGCGTTGCGACACCCATTTACCGGAGTTGCTTTGGCGCTGGAGTGCGGCATTCCGGACGCAGTTTGCCACATCATTGCAGCGCACGCCGGCGAGGGCGACCTGGTCAAGCGCACCACCGAGGCTTTCATCGTGCATCACGCTGACTTCATGGCGTTCCTGCCATTTAAGAATCCCAAGAACATCAAGGTGAAATCATAAGGAGAGATCCCTTGTCCGAAGCGAAATCGATTGCCGCAGCGAAGGAAACGGTCACTGCCAGAATGTCCCGCTGGGCCGCCAGCCTGCAGTATAAAGACCTCTCGCAGGACGCGATCTACCAGGCCAAGCGCTTTCTGCTGGATTCCGTCGGCTGCGCGCTTGGCGGCTACCGGCAGCACGACGTGAAGATCGCTCTGGAAGTTCTCGATGAGGTAGCTGGGCGTGGCCCGGCCACGGTGATTGGCACGGGCAAGCGGGTCGATCCCGTCTCCGCGTCGCTGGCCAATGGGCTGATGATCCGCTGCATGGATTACAACGACATTTATTGGAAGCAGGATCCTTCACATCCCTCAGACATTTTTCCGGCGGCGCTGGCGTGCTGCGAGCGGGCCAGGAGCGGCGGCAAGGAGTTGATTGTTGGTCTGGTTTTGGGCCATGAGTTCGAGATGCGCTTTTGCGAGGCGGCGTTTCCGGGGATCCGTGAGCGGGGATGGCATCACGCTACGTTGACTGCGTTTGTTTCGCCCATCGTCGCCGGACGCGCGCTGCATCTCTCGTGGGAACAGATTCAGCACGCCATCGGCATTTCCGCCAGCCGCCACTGCACGCTGGGGGCGGTCACCGCGGGCAAGCTCACCATGATGAAGAACACGGTCGACCCGATGGCCACGCAGAGCGGTGTGTTGGCGGCGCTGCTGGCGGAAAAAGGCTACTCCGGGCCCGAGCATGTCGTGGACGGCAAGGAAGGCTTGACTCACGTCTTCGGTCCCGAGTGGAAGTTGAATCTTCTCACCGATGGCCTGGGAGAGTCGTGGCGCATTACGCAATGCGGGATGAAGGCATTTCCTACCGAAGCTCTGACCCACACGCCGATCTCGGCCGTGCTCGACCTGGTCAAAACGAATGATCTGCGCCCGGAGCAAGTGGAGAAGATTCAGATTCGGTCGCTGGCGCGGGCTGCCGACATTCTGTCCGATCCCAGCAAGTACGACCCGCACACCAGGGAGACGGCGGACCACTCGCTGCCCTACGTGATTGCAGCGGCACTGGTGGAGCGGCAGGTCACGCCGGTGCAGTTCACCATGGAAAAGATCATGGACGCGAAGATCCGGGCACAACTGAAGAAGGTGGAGGTGGTTGCGGATCCGGAGATTGAGAAGGTCTTCCCGGCATTGCAGAGGGTGGTCGTGAATATCACAACGACGGATGGACGTACGCTGAGCAAGCAGCTTGACTTCCCGAAAGGCGATCCGCGAAACCCGCTGACGGATCAGGAAGTGGAAGAGAAGTTCGCCGCGCTCGCCGAGGGCGTGCTTTCGACCGGAGCGCAGAAAAAACTGAAAGAGGCGATCTGGAATCTGGAGGATAGCGACTCGGTCCGCAAGCTGATGGCGCTGATGAAGGCGGACATCCAGAAAAAGACTGCCAAGATCAGAAGCAAAGTGAGATCGCGAATGAGTGGCAAGAAACGCCGGAAGCCCTTATTCGCGTAGGCACTGCTCATTGTTAGCAGGGGAGCGGTCACCCGCGAATCTCTCGTGGAGTTCACCATGGCCCAGACTATCGTTGAAAAGATCGCGCAAGCCCACCTGGCCGAAGGGCCGAAGCGGCCGCTGCGTGCGGGCGATTTCGTTTCCATCCGGCCTTTTCATGTGATGACGCACGACAACACGTCGGCGGTGATGAGCAAGTTCAAAGCCATTGGCGCGAAAAAGATTTGCGATCCTAAACAGCTCGTGTTCGCGCTCGATCATGACATCCAGAATCAGGATGAGGCCAACCTGAAGAAATATCGCTCGATTGAAGCCTTTGCCAAAGAACACGGAGTCGACTTCTATCCCGCGGGCTCGGGCATCGGGCACCAGATCATGGTGGAGCGCGGCTATGTTGTGCCGGGATCGTTCGTCGTCGCCTCCGACTCGCACTCGAATATGTACGGGGCGCTGGGCGCCATTGGAACGCCCATCGTGCGCACCGATGCGGCCGTGGTGTGGGCTACGGGCGAGTTCTGGTGGCAGATTCCGCGGTCCATCCAGGTTGTGCTGGAGGGCAAGCTGCGCCAAGGCGCCACCGGCAAAGACGTGATCATCACCCTGTGCGGGCTCTACAACCACGACGAAGCGCTCAACGCCGCGGTCGAGTTCACTGGGCCGGGCGTGGCCAGTTTGTCGATGGACGCGCGCTTCTCCATTTCGAACATGAGCACCGAGTGGGGTCCGCTGGTGGGATGGTTTCCGGTGGACGAGGTCACGATTGAGTATCTGCGCGGCGTACACCAGCGCCTGGCGGAGCAGGGTGTTGAGCGCTTCACAAAGCAAGACATTGATGGCTGGGGTGCGACTCCGCAGCGCCCCGATCCCGATGCTTTCTACGCTGCGCGCATTACGCTCGACCTCGGAGAGGTAACTCCCCATGTCTCCGGGCCCGACACCGTGCAGGTGATGCAATCCCTTGCAGCCATGGAAGAGAAGAAGGTCGCCATCCAGAAGGCCTACCTGATTTCCTGTGTGAATTCGAGAGTAGAAGACCTGGAAGCTGCGGCGCGGGTCTTGCAAGGAAAGAAAGTCGCGCCCGGTGTGAAATTCTACCTGGGAGCGGCAAGCGCGTGGGTGCAACAAGAGGCGGAGAGACGCGGGGTGTGGCAGACGCTGCTCGACGCGGGCGCGAACCCGCTGCCGCCGGGATGCGGCCCGTGCATCGGGCTGGGCGTGGGCCTGCTGGAAAAGGGCGAGGTCGGAATCTCGGCCACCAACCGCAATTTCAAAGGGCGCATGGGATCGCGCGATGCCCAGTGTTATCTGGCGAGTCCGGAAGTTGTCGCGGCATCGGCGGTCGCCGGTTACATCGTGGGGCCGCATTCGTTTGCAGATTTCACGCCGGTGCGCCGGTTTACGGAATTCGCAGGAAACGGAAATGGATCTTCCGAACAGGTAGAGATTCTTCCCGGCTTTCCGGAGCGTGTGAAAGGCCGCCTGGTCTTTCTGCCACAGGACAATTTGAACACGGACGCCATCTACGGCAAGGACTACACCTACCGCGACGACATGACGCCGGAGATGATGGCCGGAGTCGTCATGGAGAACTACGACCCACAGTTTGCCGCGCGCACTCGCGCCGGGGACGTCATTGTTAGCGGCTTCAACTTCGGCACCGGGTCAAGCCGTGAGCAAGCGGTCACCTGCCTCAAAGCGAAAGGAATTCCGCTGGTGATCGCGGCCAGTTTTTCGCAAACCTACCTGCGGAACGCATATAACAACGGGTTTCTGTGCGTGGAGGTTCCGGAGTTCGCCAAGCGACTGCGGGAGCAGTTCTCCCATGAGATCGCAAGGAAGGAAAACACGGTCATCCCCGGCGAGGACGTGGATATTGATTTCACCTCCGGGACGATCACGTGGCGCGGCGAGAAATTTGTCTTCCCGCCGTTGGGCAGTGTGCCGCAATCGCTGGTGATTGCGGGAGGCGCGGAGAATCTGGTCGCAAAGAGGTTGGGACTGGGATAGAAGGAATCTGAGGACAAACTCATGGCTAAATACACCGTAGTCACAATGCCCGGAGACGGAATTGGTAACCAGGTTTTGCCGGAAGCTCTGCGGCTTTTGAAAGCAGTCGGCTTTGATGCCGAGTACGCTCACGCCGACATCGGCTGGGAATGCTGGCGCAACGAAGGCAACGCTCTGCCCGAGCGCACGGTCGAACTGCTGGAGAAGCACAAGCTCGGACTGTTCGGCGCGATCACTTCCAAGCCCAAGAAAGAAGCGGAGGCTGAGCTCAAACCCGAACTCAAGGGCAAGGGCTACTCCTACTTCAGCCCGATCGTGACCATGCGGCAGCGCTTTCATCTCGACACTTGCATCCGGCCTTGTATTTCTTTTCCGGGCAATCCGCTGAATTTCATTCGCAAGAAGCCCAATGGGGGATTCGAGGAGCCGCTCGTGAATGTGGTTGTCTTTCGGCAGAATACGGAAGGCCTTTATGCGGGAGTCGAGTGGACCAATCCGCCCGAGCCGGTGCGCGCTGCGCTGGCTACGCACGCAAAGTTCAAACCGTTTGCCGGAACTGCGGGGCCGGACTTGGCCATTTCGGTGCGCATTATCACACGCACGGCGGCGCGCAAGATTTGCCAGGCTGCATTCGAGTGGGCCAAAAGGTACGGGTACAAGTCGGTGACGATCTGTGAAAAACCGAATGTGTTGCGCGAGACTTCCGGAATGATGGAAGAGGAAGCCAAGGCTGTGGCGAAGGAGTATCCGGGAATTGCGCTGTGGTCGACCAACATCGATGCGCAGACCATGTGGCTGACGAAGAATCCCGAAGACTACGGCGTAGTCGTGGCGTCGAACCTGTTTGGGGATGTAATCTCCGACGCCTTCGCGGGGCTAATTGGTGGCCTGGGCTTCGCGGCATCGGGCAACATCGGGGACGAAGTGGCGGTGTTCGAGCCCACGCATGGGTCGGCGCCGAAGTATGCGGAGCTGGATCCGCCCATCGTCAATCCGATTGCCATGTTCCTCTCTGCCGTCATGTTGCTCGAGCGCGTGGGCGAGACCGAGAAGGCTGGGCGCATCCGCGACGGCATTGCCGCCGTGGTGAAGGAAGGCAAGGTGCGCACGTATGACATGCTGCGCATCACGGGTGGCGCGAAGGCCATCAGCCAGGGCGCAGCCAGCACGGTTCAGATGACGGATGCGGTTTTGGCAAAACTGAAACAACATGCGAAGGCGGACACGGCGCCTGAGTGCGTCGCAGCTGGCGGCGGCAACAGGGCTCGCTGATTGAG
>CABDYC010000190.1_pt1 | contig 24112 bp, 16 predicted proteins | sample 3421511 | NCBI WGS metagenome assembly CABDYC01 (sample SAMEA5534336, study PRJEB31848) | metagenome | biome: tundra; feature: field; material: soil | place: USA | collected 2013-05 | depth 0.15 m | reverse complement strand
GCGTCGTGCTTGCTGACTCGACGGCAGGGCTGGAGGAGTCTGCCGGGTCGGTCAGTAATTGTGCTTTTGCCAGCACTGGCAGGGCCACGAGGCTCGTAATTGCCAACAACAAAAACATAAGTCCGCGCATTTTCATATCGAGACCTCCTTGGTCAATCTAAGATCCAGCCCACGCACCAAGACTCATTGTTCTTCATGCGGTAAGCGGGCAAGCTCCATGGCCGCACTCGCACGCAATCTCAACCTCGCCGGCGCCAGCTTCCTTACAAGCTTGACCGCAATATTTGTCGCCAGGTTGCACCAAGCACCGGCATGGTAGGTGCGCACACTTAATCTGCTCATTTGTCGTCATCATTAGGTTTTCCTTATTCCAAAGTTCTTCCTTCCAACGTTCGGCTTGAAGGATTGTGGTGGGACGCTCATTCCCACCGCTTCCGTAGATCTTGTCGATTTAAGGGTTTTGACCTACCTTCGTTTCATCATCCAGCCGATCAGTGCTCCTGCGGTGACGCCTACCGCAAACGTCGTCGCAACAGTTAGCACAAGGTGTCGCTGGAGGCGCTGAGTTGTGTCATCCAAGAATTCTTCGGCAGCATCACCGCCTTGCTTTGTGGCACGTCTCACTACTCCCACCCCATCCTCGATCGCATCGGCAATCGCACTGGTTGCGCGAGAAGCCTGGCGAGCTGATTTGCCGATTTGTTCAGCCGTTCTTTCCACTACGGTTTGTGACATGGTACCCTCCTGTGCCGTTTACGGCCGGTGTTGATAGATCCTTATTCGTCGACATTCGCCGGCGGCCTTTTCCGCACGGCCGATCCATTCTTGAACTTTGCCAGCTTCTCCGCTTTCCCTAAGACTTCCAAGCTTCGATTGTGTCTCCGCTCCATTGCCGCAACGTAGTTGCCGCGCGCCATTACGCCACTTCTTTTCTTTCAACAGGCGCGGGCACCTGCACCAGTTCCTCAAAGAGAGAGCGGTAGTGAATCATCGCCGTTCTCAGTTCTTCGGTGGTTGCTTGGTCTTTCCCAACCCGCAGCGCAATCTCATGCGCAGACCGGTAGTTCTCCACCACTCGGGGATGGTCGACCGAAATGTCGGCGGCACGCTGATCGAAATCGGACACGGGATAGCCACGAGCTTTCATTACAGAGGACACCAGGTCATCGGCTTCGGCGACTGCCCCCTTCGGGGAATCGACAAAACGAGACTGTATGGACTCCCACCGTTTCGAAAAACGTTCGTATTCCATCGCATCCAGATCGCGAATGTTCAGCTTTTCAACCCGCTTTTCGCGATCCGCCAATTTCGCTTCTGCTTTTCGTTCTGACCCATGCGCCAGCACCGCCCGCTCGTACTCGGGCCCAAACTTTTGCCGCAGGCCTGCAGTCGTACTCCTGCGTTTTCGCACGTACAGCCAAGCCAGCACTGCGATGATCAGAATCACCACGGCGGCGAGCACAATTAGCTTCGGATCCGTCAGATTTAGGTTCATCGAAACCTCCCTGCATCAAGAATGTCCACAAACCAAATTTGCTCACGAAGTTCCCGTTGCCGTCGGAAACCTCGTGAGTTGTCAATATCAAACTCAGTATCAAACTTTGGGCTTCGGAAAACTGGTCAGAATTGATCGTCTTGCAAATCAGTGCTATGGCATGATCAGAGTGGGCCAGGAGTGCAGAGGCGGAGTGCGGAGGAGGAATTGGGATGGTCACTCACGAGCAGACGCGAAACGGCCGAATGGCGAATTGCGATGATACGAAAGCGATTCAGCGGTAATCCGGTAGCTTTTCATGTCAAATCAAGTAAAGCTGGCACGGTACCGGGGGCACTTTCAGGCGGGCTAGGGGCTGCAACATTCCGAACTGCTCACGGTGTATACTGCAATTGAGGTAGTTACCACCTTCTCCTCTTTCAGGTTCCCTGAACTAAGTCAGCCCATCTGAAATTTCCTCTCCTTAGGCTCTGAGAAAGCCGTGTACCCCATGCCTTCGAATGCGATCCTGCGCGAAGTTCAGCAACTCTACAACGTGAGCGACCGTCTTGACGTGCTGGCGGAGCAACATCCCCTCGTCTCAGAAGCAATCATCACCATCTCAGGAAGCGTTCGTAACACCGCCACCGTGTTGGAGGTGCTGGTTGCGACCAAAATAGCGCCGCTCGCCGGATTAGATCCAGCACATGCCTGATCTGCTCAGCACTGTCTTTGATCTGGGCTTGGGAATTTCGGCGCGGAAGCTGGTCGTGGAGTACTCGTGGCTATCTCTCACCCGAGTGGGCACAATCCCAGGCACAGCCCCGAGATTCGCGAATTGCAGCCGAAGTTTGAACGCCCGGACGTTGCTGAGGCAGAAAGGGAAATCTGGTGCGCCCGGAGAGATTCGAACTCCCGACCTATTGCTCCGGAGGCAATCGCTCTATCCATCTGAGCTACGGGCGCACACCAACAGCTTCAGTTTACATGGGAGGGTTAAGAAGCATCAATGTAAGCACTGCGCGGTGACCAATCCCGGCCTGTGCTGGACTGTCCATGGGCAGCCGTTCGAGCGCGGGCGGCAGAACATCGCTCGCAGTCGTGGAAGCCGTCGTTCGCGTCCGTCTAACTCCAAAACTCTTAACTCTTAATAGCGGCCTCGTCCGCCGCCACCGCCCCGGTCGCCCCGGTCTCCGCCGCGATCTCCCCCTCGGCCTCCGCGGTCGCGTCCACCGCCTCCGGCGTGCTCAGTCTTGGGACGCGCCTCGTTCACGTTGAGCGTGCGTCCGCCCACCTGCGAGCCATTCAACGCAGTAATGGCCTTGTCTCCATCCTCGTTACTGGCCATTTCCACAAAGCCGAACCCGCGCGAACGTCCGGTGTCGCGATCCGTCATGATGCTGACCCGGTCCACTTGTCCGAACGGCTCAAACATCTGCCGCAGTTCGTCTTCCGATGTGTTAAAGCTCAAGTTCCCCACGAAAATATTCTTCAAGCGTCGGCCTCTGCATTGAGCTGTCGAAGTGCGAGCTCGATGCGGCGGACTGGCAGGTCGGGGACACCTTCCTGAAAATCGGGACCGGAGCTGGCGAACAGTCGAATGCGGGCAGAAGTATAGCAGGTTTGTCAAACCGGGCTTGTCAAATCGCATCGAAGGCGGAAACGAGCTAGCACTCGTCCACTTGCCAATACCCCTCGTGGTGATATTCGACATGCAATAGCCGGTCCTTGGGATCGTGCCGCTTGCCGCAGTTGGGACAGATCAAATACCGGCTCCAGGCCGTCCCCTGGAGGTCGTAGTTTTCCGGGACCGCGAACGTCGCCCCACAACTGCACGGGACCAGAAACATTCGTAGCGGCGCGTAGCCCTTGGATGTTTCGGATTGACTGCTGGACTTCACCCTTCTTCTACGGTCGCCATCGCGCTCTTCTTGCGCCTGTTCGATTGCAGAACCTTTTTCCGCAACCGGAGGGACTTTGGCGTGATCTCTACGAATTCGTCATCCGCGATGAATTCGATCGCTTGCTCCAGATTCAACTGGCGGAATGGCACCAGCCGGATGGCCTCATCGGCCGTTGAAGCCCGCATGTTGGTGAGTTTCTTCTCCCGCACGGCATTGACATCCAGATCGTCGTCTTTCGCGTTCTCGCCAATAATCATCCCTTCATACAGTTCAACGCCTGGCCCCACGAAAAGCTCTCCGCGCTCCTGCAGGCCCCACAGCGCGTATGCCGTCGAAAGGCCAGACCGGTCGGCGATCAACGCTCCTGTCAGCCGGTGCGGGATTTCTCCCTGCCACTCCATGTATCCGTCGAAAAGAGAGTTCATGACGATCGTCCCGCGCGTGTCCGTGAGCAACTGGCTGCGCAGGCCAATCAATCCGCGGCTGGGCACGCGGAACTCGATGCGCACTCGCCCGTAGCCGTGGTTGTGCATATTGGTGACCTCGCCCCTGCGCGATCCCAACTGCTCCATGACCACGCCCACGAATGCTTCCGGCACGTCCACGGTGAGATGCTCCACCGGCTCCATCAGCTTGCCATCGATCCGCTTGGTCACGATCTCCGGCTTGCCCACCATGAGCTCATAGCCCTCGCGCCGCATCATTTCAATGGTGATCGAAAGCTGCAGTTCGCCGCGCCCCAGCACCTTAAAGGAGTCGGTCGTGCCCATCTCCTCTACCCGCAGAGAAACATTGGTGAGCAGTTCCTTCGCCAGCCGCTCCCGCAGATTTCGCGACGTGACGTAGGTCCCTTCGCGTCCCGCGAATGGCGAAGTGTTCACCGTGAAGGTCATCGCGATGGTGGGCTCATCGATCACAATGGGCGGCAGCGGCGCCGGATTCACTGCGTCCGTAATGGTCTCGCCGATGGTGATGCCCTCCACGCCGGCCACCGCGACGATATCGCCCAACACCGTCTCCGTAATATCCGTCCGCTTCAGCCCGGAGAAAGAAAACAGTTTTGTGATCTTGGTTTTGTGCATCGATCCGTCGAGCTTGGCGATCGCCACGTCTTCGCCGGTGTACATCGTCCCGTTAAACACGCGCGCGATGGCCAGACGTCCGAGAAAATCGCTGTAGTCGAGGTTCGCCACCAGAATCTGCAAAGGCCCGGCGGGATCACCCTGCGGCAGCGGAGTGGTTTCCAGGATCGCATCAAACAGCGGCCGCAGATTCTCTCCGCCGCCTGCGATGTCCGTCGACGCCGTCCCCTCCTTCGCATTCGTGTACAGAACAGGAAAGTCGAGCTGGTCTTCCTTGGCGTCAAGGTCGATGAAGAGATCGTAGATTTCGTTGAGCACTTCCTGCGGACGCGCATCCGGCCGGTCGATCTTGTTGATCACCACGATGGGGGGCAGCTTCGCCTCCAGCGCCTTGCTCAGCACGTAGCGCGTCTGCGGCAGCGGACCTTCGCTGGCGTCCACCAGCAGCATCACTCCATCCACCATCTTGAGCGCGCGTTCCACTTCGCCCCCAAAGTCGCTGTGGCCGGGCGTATCCACAATGTTGATCTTCACGTCGTGATAGAAGATGGCCGTGTTCTTGGCCAGGATGGTGATGCCGCGCTCGCGCTCCAGTTCGTTCGAATCCATCACGCGTTCGGCCACGGCTTCGTTGGCGCGGAATGTCCCGCTCTGCTTCAGCATGGCATCGACCAGCGTGGTCTTGCCGTGGTCCACGTGCGCGATGATGGCGATGTTGCGAATGCTCAAACTCAAAGTATGGGTTTTCCTTTATTGACGGTTCGGATTGACGGGCGCGCAGTCTGGCTGCGATACCCTAACTATAACTTTACTATGCGCGGAGGCTTCTCAGGAGATTACATCGCACTTACGGGCAACCGGCGGGATCGTCCAGATTGCGAGGGCGGAATTCAATCCACTGCCATCAGCCCGCCACCGCCTTCTGCTTCGGCACAGGCTTTCCCGCCAGTCGCGCTTCCACTTCCTTCACCGCACGCTGAGCCGCGTGGATTCCTTCGCTGGTTGTCGATTCCGGACCTTCCGAGTCCGTGTTGGCGAAGAAGACGCGATCCATGGGCTGGCGCACGAGGGGCTGAACCTTGGTGTAGAGTCCCGGCGTAGATATATACAAAGGATGTCCCCGCCGGTAGATGTGCACCTCGAGCGGATCGACATTCAAACCCGGCATCAGTTTCTGAAAGTCACTCAACACGTTTGTGGCAATTTTGCGTGCTCCGATCTCGTTTAACAAGTATCCGCGATTCTCCTCCGCCATCGGCGTGTAGCAACTGATGATGTTGAACTTCTGCTGGTAGCCCGCCTGCTTTTGAATCACCCAGTCGGCGACAATGAAATCGGTAAAAGTGTTGCCCGGGCACCAGGTGTCGTAGCCATGATTGAAGACCGGCTTGTCGAAAATCAGATTCACCACGGGATACGGAATGTAGCGAATCTGATGCATAGCGTCGCTTTGTTTCTCGGGCAAGCCATCGACGATGCGCCGCGTAATGAACTTGGGCGTCGCCATAATGACCGCCTTGGCGGCAACCGTCTTCAATTCGCCGCCCAGCATGTAGGTCACCTGCACTGCTTCTTTTTCGGAAACCACGGCCACGGTGGTCGCGCCTGCCTGCATGCGGTCTTTGTATTTCGGCTGCAGAATGTCCGCCAGCTTTTTCGTGATCGCGCCCAAGCCGCCGGGCCAGGTATAGCGATCGTCCGCCCGGCTCTCTCCGGCCATCTCTTGCAACGCAAAGATGCCCAGGGCTGCGGCTGTTTCATCGCTGGCTGCTCCCCAGTTGGATGGCCCGTAGTTATCCCACCACTGCTTGAGCTCTCCTGGATAACCCTTCAGGAAATCGGAGAACGGTTTGTCGAAGAGCTCTTTGGCGCGTAACTCCACCTTAATCGCGAGCACTTCTTTCTTGAACTTCTTGAAGCTCTCGCGAACCGGCGGAGGATAGGGCAGCTGAGTGAGGCCGTCGCCCCACGTATCCGGGATCAAGTCACCTCGAATGATGCTCGCATCCGGGCTGCTGACCGGCAGCGGCTCCAGGCCGATTTCTTTCGAGAAGTGGTAAGCGTATTCGTCCTTCGCCAGGAATGCTGTTCCTGTGGCGTAGATGCTGCCCTCGTACTCCATCGCATACGCATTTCCGCCCCAGTGCGGTTCTTTTTCCAGCAGGAGGAAATCGCGGTGCTGCAAACGATAAGCCGCCGTCAACCCGCTCACACCGCCGCCGACAATCACCACGTCATGCCGCGCCGAAGCCGGAGGCCGGGTGAACACTTTGCCGTCGCGTACTTGGTGACAGATCCGGTTGTCTTCGCCATCCACATCCGCGGCGTGACTCTTCTGTGCGTCGCCGGCTTGCGCCGACACCAGCGAAAGATCGATCGGACATCCCGCCGTCACCGCCCCTGCAACCACAAACTTGATAAAGTCCCTGCGATTCGCGCTCATGCCGCATCCCCCTCGACAGCCTCCACGATTTCGGCGCCTACATCTGCTCCGCCTTCGCCGCGCATGCGCAGGCGGTACCAGAACACGATTGCGACCAGCGAAAACACAAAGATGATTGTGGATACTGCATTGATCTCCGGTGTAATGCCACGGCGCAGCCGTCCCCAGATTTCGAGGGGCAGCGTGTTATCGCGACCGATCAGAAAAAAGCTGACCGCGATTTCGTCCATCGAAAGCGTAAAGATGAGCAGCGCCGCGCCGATGATCGGCAGCTTCAGGTTCGGCACCGTGATGCGCCAGAATGTCTGCCAGTAGTTTGCGCCCAGATCGAGAGAGGCCTCTTCCTGTGCCCGGTCGAGCTTCTGCAGGCCCGCGAATACCTCGGTCGTCGCCACCGAAATCAACGCCGTCCCGTGGCCTAGAACAATTGTCATCAGGCTGAGCTTCGTTCCCATGACGTTGAACAACATGAGCAGCGAAAGCCCGGTAATAATTCCCGGCAGGATCAACGGCAGAAGCACTAACCGCCGGAACAGCGCCTTCCCTGGAAACTGCGCCCGCTCCAGCGCCAGCGCCGCCGGCACGCCGAAGGTCAGCGAGATCACCATCGCCGCCAACGCCACCTGCAGGCTGTTGAGCACCGAATCCCAGATCGGCCCATCCGCGAAAAGCGTGCGATACCAGTCCAGGGTCAGATGATGCGGCGGAAATCCGCCGACGCCCTCTCCGTTGAAGGAATAAAGAATAAGGACAGCAATCGGCGAATAGAGAAACGCGAATACAGCTATGGCATGGAAGAGCAGCCAGCGTGAGCCTGAGGCAACTGTCGTGTCGCTCACGAGAAGCTCCATTTCTTTTCCAGCCGCTCGGAGAAAAACAGCAGGCTCACCACCAGCAGCAGCATGCAGAACGAAATCGCCGCCCCCAGCGGCCAGTTGTAAGCCGCGCCAAACAGGCTGACCACGATGTTCGAAATCATGATGCCGCTCGGCCCGCCCAGCAGCAGCGGCGCAAGAAAATCGCCCAGGCTTAGCACAAACGCAAACGTCGCCCCAGCCACCACACCTGGAATCGAGAGCGGAAAAATCACCTTCCAGAACGTTTGCCCAGGAGTCGCGCCCAGGTCGTGCGATGCTTCCACCAGGTTCCGCGGAATATGCTCCAGCGCCGCGTAAATCGGCAGAAACGCAAACGGAGTGTAGATGTGCGTCAGCGTCAACACCACGGCAAACGGGCTGTACAGCAGAAACTCCAGCGGATGCTTCGTTAGGTGCACATACTGCAGCAGAGTATTGAGCACGCCGTCCGAGCCCAGGATCGTCTTCCACGCGTACGCCCGCACCAGGTAGCTGACCCAGAGTGGGATGATCACCAATTGATACAGCAGATCTTTTTTCTTTCCCGCATAAAAAGAAAGAAAATACGCCAGCGGATACCCCAGCAGCAGAGAGAAGACCGTCACGCGCGCGGCGATCCACATTGAGCGCAGCAACGTCTGCCAGTAAACGTCAACTCGCAGCAGTTGGCCGTAGTTGGCGAGATTCCACGAGTGCACGATGGTCTGCGACACCGACACCGACCAGAAGCTGTAGCAAAACATCAGCAAATACGGCGCCAGCAGAAACACCGTCACCCACACCAGGGGAGGAAATGTTACCGCCGCTTTGTAAGCTCGGGAGAACATCAGATTCTTTCTGGGGACTCGCGCACCAGAACTGCGTCAGCGGAAGAGAACTCGAGTTCGACATCGTCCAGCGCTCCGCCGCTGCCTGGAGTCCGCACCACCAGCACCAACCCGTCGCCGCACTCCACACGAATTAACTCTGTAGCTCCGTGAAATGCCTGCTGCCGGACTTTTCCGCGAACACGCACGCCGCCAGCCGTCGGCGCACTCCCCGTGGCTAGCCGGATATTCTCTGGCCGCAACGAAAACAGCGCTGGCCCGTCAGGAAGGTTCGCTGACCACGTCAAAGGTGGGCAGCGCACCACTCCTCCTCGCACTTCCCCCTTCAGCAGATTCGTGTGCCCAATAAACTGCGCTGCATAGGCGGTTGCCGGTCGCCCATAAATTTCCCGCGGTGTCGCCACCTGCTCCAGTTCACCCGACCGCAGCAGCGCGATCCGGTCCGACATCACCATGGCTTCTTCCTGATCGTGGGTCACAAAAATGAAAGAGATGCCGACCTCGCGCTGCAGCGATTTCAATTCCACCTGCATCTGACGGCGCAAATTCGCATCCAGCGCGGAAAGCGGCTCATCCAGCAACAGCAATCGCGGACGGTTCACCAGCGCCCGCGCCAGCGCGATCCGCTGCTGCTGCCCTCCGCTGATTTTTGACGGCTTCGACTTCGCGTGCGCCGACATCTTCACCTTGTCCAGCGCTTCCTCCACCCGAGATGCAATCTCCGCCTCGGGTCTTTTCGCCACGCGCAGTCCGTAAGCCACGTTCTGTTCCACCGTGAGGTGTGGAAACAACGCGTAGCTCTGGAACACGGTATTCACGCGGCGCCGGTAGGGTGGCTGGCGGTCCAGCCGCTCCTCGCCCATCCACAACTCGCCTGCGCTCGCGGTCTCAAAGCCAGCGATGATTCGCAGCAACGTCGTCTTACCCGACCCGCTTTCGCCCAGGATCGTGAGAAATTCTCCTTCCGCCACATCCAGAGAAATATCCCGCAACACGACGTTCTTGCCGAAGCGCTTGGCCACGTTGCGAATGCTGAGCAGCGTGGGAGGCGCAGTTTGATTGCCGGCTTGCGCGAGTAGGTTTGCCGGCGTTGTGATGGAAGACATTGGATCGGAGCCGTTCTTGTCGGTTGTCCAGACGCGCTACTGCGCCGCCTTCACTTCATTCCAAATCTCGTTGTACTTGGCGCGCCGCGGCACATTCTGCCAGAAATAAAGCCGCTTCTGGTAGTTATCCACATCATCCAGATGCAGGTTCTTGACTTCTTCCGGCGTCATCAACTGCGCTGCCTGCGGATTCGCCGGCGTGTATCCGGTGACGTCCGTCACCTTCTTCTGTGTCTGCGCCTCAATCATGTACTCGAGAAATTCGTGGGCCAGATCCTTGTTCTCGCTGCCCGCCGTGATCATCAGGTGATCGATCCACCCGGTTGTGTTCTCTTTCGGAATCGTCTCTCCCACGGGGAAGTTGATCTTGCGCAGTTGATTGGTCATCAACGGCCATCCCATGGCCGCCACCACTTCATGATTTTGAAAAAGATTCGTCAACTCCCCGCCCGTCGACCACATCTTGCGAATATTCGGTTTCAACTCCAGCAACTTCTTCTTCACGGCCTCAAGCTGTTCGTCGCTCAAGTTGTAAAGCTGCGACGGATCGGGCTTGTCATAGCCCAAGACCTGCGCCGCCAGGTAGACCGTCGATAGATCGTCCCACACCGAAATCTTCCCGCGGTACTTTGCTTCCCAAAGCACATTCCAGCTCTCGGGCGGCTGCGCGAAAACCGTGGTGTCGTAAATCAGCGGGTCCGGTCCCCACATAAACGGAACTCCATACACCTGGCCTTTCACGCGCACCAGCGGCAGGGAAGTGAGCTGCGGAGAGAGTTGTCCGTAGCTCGGAATCTTCGACAAATCCAGCGGAGCCGCCAGACTCGCCGATGCGATCGACGTCGCCACATCGCTCGAGGGCGAGATTACGTCATAGTTTCCGGCGCTGCCGCCGCGCAGCTTGGCCACCAGTTCGTCGCTCGACCCCATATACGACGCCGAAATCTTGCAATGATGCTCTTCCTCAAAAGCCTTGACGAACGAAGGATCGGCATATCCCTCCCACACCAGCAAATTCAGCGTCGGCGTTTTCTTCGTGCACGAACCGGTGAACACCATCACCGCCAGCAAGAACGGCAGAATCACCGAGTGTCGCACCTTCATTGTTCCTCCTTGGCTGCCTGAGACGCCCGCTTGAGACGGCCTCCGCCGGCGCACGCAGTTTACCCCTACGCCTGGCAACTCAAAACGTCGGCGGCGTATTCACCCACAGCACGCAGGTCTCCGCCCGCCCGGGATTTTTCCAGTGATGCGGTGTCGCGCTCTCAAAATAAAAGCTGTCCCCGGCCTTGAGCCGGTATTCTTTTTTCTCCAGCGTGATCACCAGCTCCCCGCGCAACACGTAGAGGAACTCTTCGCCCTCGTGCGTGTAAGAGTCGCCGCTGCCCGCCTCCGGCGCCACCCGAAACAGATGCGGCTCCATCACCGTGTTTCCCCACGCCAGCAACTCCATACGTACGCCGGGGCCGGCTTCCAGCACCTTTCTTTGTTCCGGCTGCACCTGCCGGCTGCTCGCTCCCGTCGCGTCAAAAAAATCCAGGATGTTGGTCTTGTAAAATCGCGCCAGCTTGCGCAAGGTTCCCACCGACCCGCTCATCTGCGACCGCTCCAGTGCGCTCAGGAATCCCACCGAGATGCCCACGGTTCGCGCCACCTGTGCCAGGGACAGCCGCCGCTTCGCCCGCAACTGCCGCAGGTGCGAACCAATCGCTCCGGCACTGCCGTCTGCCGCCGGACGCACCCGCCCTTCCCGCCGCAGCAGTTCGACAATCGCCGCCGCGTTCAGCCCCCGCACCTTCCGCAGAAAACGCACCCGCTTCAGCAGTTTGACGTCATCCGCAGAATAGAGCCGGTACTTGCTCTCGGTGCGCCGCGGGCGCGTCAGTCCCAGGCTCTCCCACGACCGGATCACCGACGGCGACACTCCCACCCGCCGCGCCACATCTCCGATCTTCAAGTAGGGTTTAGCGCTGGGTGAGCTCATCGTTCCCCGGACGGCGAATGACAGTTTCCTATTAGAGGGAACGCGTTTTTCTCCTTGACAGTACGCGTGCCTCTTCTCTAACCTTGCGGGATTATAGCAAGGTTGTGGCCGGACACAAGCTATAGCTTTCAAAGAAAAACTACTCCCCAAGATGTCTGGAGGTTCCATGCCGTCGCTGCGAGCCCACTGGAACAGGATGTGTCTGGAAACGGCTTGCCTCATCGTCGCACTCTCACTTCTGGTGCCCATATTGCTGCCCGCCCAAGGCACGGGCGGCCGCATCCTTGGCCGCGTGGCCGACCCCACGGGCGCCGTGGTAGGTGGGGTGAAAGTCACTGCCGTCAACGAAGCCACCGGAATAAGCCGAGACTCGCAGACCAACGACAGCGGCGACTACGTATTCCCAGACCTTCCGGTGGGAACCTATACTCTCAGCTTCGAATTAACGGGTTTTAAGAAGGGCATTCGCAAGAGCATCTCCCTCGACATCAACCAGGTCATCACTCTCAATATGACCATGCAACTCGGAGGCGCTCAGGAAATCGTTGACGTCACATCAGAGGCCCCGCTGGTCGACACCAGCAGCACTCAGCTGGGTGCTGTCGTCAATAATCGGTCGGTGAACGAACTCCCGCTCAACGCCCGCGACAGCTATCAGTTCCTGCAGTTGCAGCCCGGAGTGCAGTCGCAGCTGGGCTCCAGCGGCGGAACGTTTTATGGCAGCGACAGCGCCGGAGCCGTTTCCGTCAACGGTGGCCGTGATCGCGCCAATAATTTCAGTGTCAACGGCGGCGACGCCAACGACCAGTTCGTCAACTTGCCCACCATTCAGCCCACGCCTGACGCCATCGAAGAATTTCGCGTGATCAGCAATACCTTCGACGCGGAGTACGGACGCAACTCCGGCGCTGTCGTCAACGTCGTCACCAAGTCGGGCACCAACCGGTGGCACGGCAACGTGTATGAGTATTTCCGCAACAAAGTGCTCAACGCGCAAGGGTACTTCAACACGGTCAAGCCGCAGTTCAACCAGAACCAGTTCGGTGGGACTTTCGGCGGTCCGCTCCGGAAGGACAGGACATTCTTCTTTGTCTCGTATGAAGGCCGCCGTGTACGCCAGGGGATCTCGGGCGAGACTGTGATAGTGCCCACCCCGGCGGAGAGGCCCAGTACCGCGCAGCAGGGCAGTGTCTTCGCCGGCGGTTTTCCAGCTACTTGGTCTGACGGCCTGACACCCAACGGCATTAGTGATCAGTTCGTAGCCGATGCGCTGAACGGCAGGCCTGGCTGCACCCCAGCCATTACCTCTCTGGGCGGGCAGACGCCGGCGTCTGGCGTCCTGTGGAATCAGGTATTTCCGACCGTAAGTGGCAATGCCACGATTCCTTCGCAATGCATGGATCCCGTTGCGGTTGATATGCTCCGCTTGGTACCTGCGGCGAACCGGCCTGACGGCGTTACTTACCAGGCCGTCCCCACCGGCGCCGACAATCAGGATCAGTTCACCCTCCGATTCGATCACCACATCAATGACCACCAGAATTTCAGCTTCTACTACTATTACACCGACGACAAGCTGCTGCAGCCCTTCTACAATTTCCAATATTCTGGCGCCAATATCCCCGGCTTCGGCGCCAATGTGAGCTCGCGCTACCAGCAGTTCAACCCCAGCCATACATGGACCATCAGCAATTCGTTGGTCAACGAATTCCGCTTTACCTACATGCGTGAGGGGCAGTTAACCTTCCAGCACCCGCAGGCGACCGGACCGGTTCAGGCTTCGTGCTCCTCAGCGGCGGCCCAGGCCGTGTGTTACAACGGCACATCTGATTCGTCTGCCATCACTTCGTTGATCTCCAGTTCGGGCATCGACCCGGCCAAGGCTGGAATCACAACCGGCCTTCCGTCCAACCACACAGGGGTGCCCTTCATCGGTGTGGCGGGTGGCTTCGCCATCGGCAATGGATGGGAAGGCGAATTACCCCAGGTGGGCAACTCCTTCATGTGGGCGGACAACCTGACCTGGGTCAAAGGCAATCACCAGCTCAAGTTCGGCGCCGATATTCGCCGCGCACGCTTTGACCAGACCCTCTACTACGATGTCAGCGGCCAGTTCACCTTCAACAGTTCGACCTCCAACTCGGTCCAGTACAATGACAACTATGCTGGCTATCTGCTGGGCCTCGCCGACAGCTACGTGCAAGGATCGGCTCAACGGGAGAACGTGCGCAACACGGGTGTTTATCTCTTCGTGCAAGATAGTTGGAAAATCAAGCCTTCTCTGACGCTCAACTATGGCCTTCGTTGGGAGTTGGATACACCACTGACCGATGTTCTCCACCATGTGCAGACTTTCCGTCCGGGCCAGAACTCGACTGTTTATCCCTGCATTCTGACGCCCGCCGAGCAAGCTAGCTTCGGGGTGAGCACGTGCGACCAGGCGGGCGTGACGCCGACCGGTTTGGTGGTCCCAGGCGACCCAGGCGTACCCGCCGGAATGACCCAGACCTACTACAAGGCTTTCGCCCCGCGCATTGGAATCGCCTGGAGCCCGGGACGCTCAGGTAAGACCAGCATTCGCGCCGGTTGGGGCATGTTCTACAACCCGATGGAGCAGCTCGTCCTCGAACAGTTCGGTGCTGAGCCACCCTTCGGCGGTAGCACGTTCTTGCCCTCGACCTTCCTCAATACTCCGTTTGTCGCGCAAGCCGGATACATCAACCCGAATCCCTTCACGGGCATTTTGACCCCCAAACCGGGTACGCCTCAGGACTGGGCCAGTTTCCGCCCCATGCTGCTTTACGGCGACTTCCAGCCGAAGATGCGCACCCAGTACACCGCGCAGTACAACTTCACCATCCAAAGGGAATTGGCCAAGGACATCGTTTTACAAGTCGGATACGTGGGCTCGCAGGGCCACCGTTTGCTCGCATCGCACGACATCAACCCCGCCAATCCACAAACGTGCCTGGACATTATGACCCTTGCTGCAAACAACGCGAACAGCGTATCGTCCTATGGTTTGCCGGGGAGTTGTGGCCCGTTCTTGGAAGACAATCAATTCACGGTCACGCTTCCTGCGAGCAACGGAACCCTGTTGCCCAATGGATTCCACTTGCCCAACGGCAGCACAGTTCAGTCTGCCGGGCAAACTTTGAACTTAGTTGGATTGCGTCCCTATTCTTCTCCCAACTGTGCCCCTCTGACCGGCACCGGCTGCCCGCTCGATGGTGTCCCTGTCTTTACCAACATCTTCGCCGAGGACACGATCGCTGCCTCCGCTTACAACTCCTTCCAGGCCAGTGTGGAGAAGCGCTTCTCCCACGGACTGCAATTCCAGGCGGCGTACACCTTCAGCAAGTCGCTCGACTGGGCCTCCACCTTCGAAGAGACGGTCAACCCGTTCAACTACAAGGCCAGCCGCGCACTTTCATTGTTCAACTCCAAGCAGCGCTTTGTGATCAACTATGTCTGGGATCTTCCGGTGCGCAAATACAAGGGTTTCGCCGGGAAGGTTCTCGACGACTGGCAATTTTCGGGGATTATCCAACTCCAAAGTGGCTTCCCCATCCGTATTCAAACTCAGAATGACAATGAGCTGATTAGCAGCTTGTTTTTCCTGGGGGCAGACGCACCGCAGCTCTCCGGTCCGCTTCAGATCCTGAATCCCAAGACCAATGGCGGGTACTACCTCAACCCTAACCAGTTTTCCGATCCGACGCTCGGACAATTCTCAACCACGCCCCGTTCCATTTGCTGTGGCCCCGGCGAAAACCAGTGGGACATCACGCTGGCGAAGAGGATTACACTGTCAGAGTCGAAGTACTTCCAGTTTCGGACGGATATCTTCAACCTGTTTAACAAAACTGAGTTCGTTAATCCGGACGGGAATTTTAGCGACACAACGTTCGGGCTGATACAGCAGGCTCGCGACCCACGCCTGGTGCAGTTTGCGCTCAAGTTCTACTTCTAGTCCGACAAACCCGGGCGGCTCTGCCGCCCGGCATTCTAATGGCCCGCCGCGAAACGCCGGCCTGAGTTTTCCCGGAGACCCTGATGTACCCCGATCTGCAGAAAGAGCTGGCAACCTTCGAACGCCGTACTCCTAAGTCCGCCGAAGCCTACAAGAAAAATCTCAAACGCATTCCCCTCGGCGTGGCCAGCAACTATCGCCACTACGATCCCTGGCCGATCTTCGTGAAGGAAGCCAGCGGCAGCAAGTTCCGCGACCTCGACGGCAACGAATACATCGACCACAATCTCACCTTCGGCGCGCTCATGGCCGGACACTGCCATCCCGCCGTGATGAAGGCCGTCGAAAAACGTCTCTCCACCGGCACCATGTTCGGCATGCCTCACGACATGGAATGGGAACTCGCCGAAGAAATCTGCAACCGCTTTCCGGTTGAGATGTGCCGCTTCGGCAACAGCGGCACCGAAGCCACCATGCACGCCATCCGCCTGGCTCGCGCCGCCACCGGTCGCGACAAGATCGTAAAATTTGAAGGTGCCTACCACGGATTGCATGACTCCGCTCTGGTCAGCGTCAAGCCCCACGCTCCCGACTTCGGCGATATCAACAACCCCATCTCGGTCTCCGGCGGCTTAGGCGTGCCGAAATCCGCGGTCGCGAACGTGACCGTCGCCACCTTCAACGACCTCGCCACCGTCGAGCGCCGCTTCAAAGAGAACCCGCGTGAAATCGCCGCGATTATCCTTGAGCCCATTCTCATGAACGTCGGCCTTTGCATGCCGCAGCCCGGCTTCCTGCAAGGTCTCCGCGAGATAGCCACGAAGAACGGCGCGCTCTTGATCTTCGACGAAGTAAAAACCGGCGCCAAACTCGGCTGGGGCGGTGCCAGCGAATACTTCAACGTTCATCCCGACATGATCTGCCTCGCCAAGTCGATTGGCGGAGGCCTGCCATTGGCCGCGTTCGGCGCCAGCAAGTCTGTGATGGACCTCATCTCGCAACACAAGGTCTTCCACGGCGGCACCTACAACACCAACCCGGTTTCGATGGCTGCGGGCCTCGCCACGTTCCGCGAAGTCCTCACCCGCGACAACTACGCTCACGTCGACAAGCTCAGCAAGAAGCTGACCGAGGGCTACCGCAAGATCGTTGCCAAGTCCGGCCTGCAAGCCTACATCGCGCAAGCGGGTGCCAATGGTGCGCTGATGTTCTATCCGAAGGAAATTCGCAACTACCGCGATTGGACCACGATCAATATCGACCTGTGGCGGCATTACTGGTTCGGCATGGTCAACCGCGGCGTGATGGCGCAGCCCTACTGGTGGGACGAGCAGTGGACGATTTCCGTCCAGCACACCGAGGCCGACATCGACAAGCACCTAGCCGCCTTCGACGACATCGCCGCATCGCTCGCAAAAGCCCAGCAAGAACGCGCAGGTCAACCCGTGTTGGCCGCGCACTAGATTGAACCGAATGTGGGGCGGACACTCCTGTCCGCCCTGCATGCATCGGCACGGAAAATATGGAGACAGCCGCCTCGGCCGTCCGCCGAAGCGAAGCGAGGCGTCTCCGAGGAACATTGTCCACCGCCACCCAACCCGCCGCCCAGCCCCACTTGATCCGCGCCCTCGGACGCCGCGATCTCGTCCTCCTCTTCGTAGTTGCCGTCTTCAACCTGAACGTAGTCCCCTCCATCGCGGCCAACGGCGGCGTCACCATCTGGCTCTGGATCATCTCGCTTCTTCTTTTCTTCTGGCCGCAAGGCATCGCCGTCATCGAACTCGCTCATCGCTATCCCGGTGAGGGTGGCGTCTATCTCTGGGCGAAGGAAGTCTTCGGCGACTTCCACGGATTCCTCTCCGGCTGGTGTTACTGGACCAACAACATGCTCTACGTGCCGACCGTCATGCTCTACTTCGTCGGCGTCTCCGTCTTTATCCTGGGCCCGAGCCACGCAGCTCTCGCCGATAACAAATCTTTCGCACTCACTACTTCGCTCGCACTGCTTGCCTTGCTCACCATTCTCAACATTGTCGGTCTCGGCGTCGGCAAGTGGATCAACAACCTCGGCGCAATTGGAACTTTCATCGCCGCCGCCGTTCTGATCGGTCTCGGCGCAGTGATCTGGTCGCGTTTCGGCACCACCATCACTGCCGCCGACTTCCGGATTCCCGCCAACCCGCGCTTCGTTCTCAATTCCTTCGGCGTCATCTGCTTCGGTCTGGTCGGCCTTGAACTCGCCTCCGTCATGGGAGACGAAATCCAGGATCCCCGCCGCACGCTTCCCGGCGCGGTAGCCTGGGGCGGAGTCCTTTCCGGCGCTCTCTATGTCGGCGCCACGCTCACGCTCCTGATCGCCGTCGGCAAGAACGTCAACGTGCTTCAGGGAATCGTGCAGGCCGTCAGCCACATGGCCGGCCGCGTCGGAGCCGCCTGGATTACGGTGCCGTTCGCGCTCATGCTCAGCCTCTCCATCGCCGGCATCGGTTCCGCCTGGATGGGCGGCTCCGCCCGCATTCCCTTCGTCGCCGGCCTCGATTCCTACATGCCCTCCTGGCTCGGCCAGGTTCATCCGCGCTACGCCACGCCCTACGCCGCACTCATCGTCCAAGCCATTGTTTCCGCTTTTCTCGTCATCATGAATTTTTTCGGCGCCGGCGTTCAGGAAACTTTTCAAAAGCTCCTTTCGCTGGCCGTCGTGCTGCAACTCGTGCCGTTCGTGTACATGTTCGGTGCGCTGGTCAGATTTTCCATCATCGAGTCCGTGCCTCAGGGCCAGTACAGCCGGACCACCCTGTTCCTCGCGGGCACCAGCGGCCTGCTCACGACTGTTCTCGGGATCGCGCTCGTATTTTTTCCGGCCCAGCAGATCACGTCGCTGTGGTCCTACGAATTATGGATGTTCGGCGGCACGCTATTTTTCATAGGCCTGGCTGCATTCTTCTTTTTCGTCTACGGTCGCCACAAGGCGCCGCAACCGATTGGGAAGGGCGCGACTTCAGTCGTGCCGCTGTAGTGAATAGCAAAGATCGGGAAGGGCACGACTTTAGTCGTGCCGTTGAGTGAATAGAAATTTGGGGCTTTAGCCCCTGAGGTAAGCAGGAGGTCGATAAAATGCCCGGCGGAGTCAAAACCGAAGTCCGCACCTATCAGATGTACATCAACGGCGAGTGGGTCGCGAGCAAGTCCAGCAGGACGTTCCCCGTCTACGATCCCTCCACGGAAGAAGTAATCGCCCAAGTCCCCGACGCCAGTTCCGACGACGTCGACCGCGCCGTGGCCGCGGCCAAAGCCGCTTTCGAAGAAGGTCCATGGGCGACTACGACCGCGCAGGAACGCGGTCGCGTCCTCTTCCGCCTCGCAGAAAAAATCCGCGCCAATCTTCCCGCGCTCGCCGAACTCGAATGCCGCAACACGGGCAAGCCGATCGTCGAGGCCGAATTCGATATCAACGATGCCTCCACCTGCTTTGAATACTACGGTGGCCTCGCGACCAAAGTCGTCGGCTACGTCAATCCCGTTCCTGACAACGCCATGAGCCTCTCGCTCAAAGAACCGGTCGGCATTGCCGGACAAATCATTCCGTGGAACTATCCACTCCTCATGGCCGCGTGGAAACTGGCTCCGGCGATTGCCGCGGGCTGCACTTGCGTTCTCAAGCCGGCCGAGCAGACTCCGCTCACCGCCCTCGAATTCGCCAGGTATTTCAGCGACTGCGGCCTGCCCCCGGGTGTGGTCAACATCATCACCGGTTTCGGAGAAAGCTGCGGTGCTCCGCTGGTCCAGCATCCCGATGTCAACAAGATCGCGTTCACCGGCAGCGCCGCCGTCGGCAAGATCATCGTGAAACAGGCCGCTGACACCGTAAAACGCGTGACTCTCGAACTTGGCGGCAAGTCGCCTAACATCTTTTTCGCCGACGCCGACTTCGAAGCTGCCATCGACGGCGCCCTCTTCGGCGTCTTCATCAATCAGGGCGAGGTCTGCTCCGCCGGAAGCCGCATCCTGGTGCAGAAGTCGATCTACAAGAACTTCGTCGAGGCCATGACCGAGAAAGCCAAGAAGATCAAACTCGGCCCACCGCTCGAACGCGAAACCAAGATGGGTCCGCTCGTCAGCAAAGAACAATACGACCGCGTCAACTCCTACATCGAGATCGGCAAGAAAGAAGCCAAACTCGCTTCGGGCGGCGGACGCCCAGAGAAGATCGCCAAGGGCTACTACGTCCAGCCCACCATCTTTTGCGACGTGACCAACAGCGCCCGCATTGCCCGCGAAGAAATCTTTGGCCCGGTTGCGGCCGTGATTCCGTTTGAAGACGAAAAAGATGCGCTCAAGATTGCCAACGATTCACCTTACGGATTGGCCGCCGCCGTCTGGACCCGCGATATCTTCAAGGCCCTGCGCGCCGTGAAGGCCCTGCGCGCAGGTATCGTCTGGGTGAATCACATGCAACCGACCTATGTCGAAGCGCCCTGGGGCGGCTACAAGCAATCCGGCTTCGGCCGTGAACTAGGCCCTTGGGGCATCGAAGAGTATTTAGAAACCAAGCAGGTCTACATCAATCTGAACGAAGCCCCAATCGGCTGGTACTGATGAGTAAACACTGTCATCCTGAGCGAGGATTGATCTTCGCGCCCCAGCGCGAAGATCAACCGCAGTCGAAGGACCCCTGCACTGCCCCGAGCGCCACTGCCGCGTCAGGGAGTTCTCCCGAGAAACGAATATGAGCACAATCCGCCTCAACACTCCAATCCCCGGCCCGAAATCCCGCGCTCTCTCCGAGCGTCGCGCAAAAGCCGTGCCCCGCGGCCTTTCCCACGGCACGCCCATCTACGTAGCCAAAGCCGAAGACGCCTGGCTCGAAGACGCAGACGGCAACCGCTATCTCGACTTCGCCGGAGGCATAGGTTGCCTCAACGTCGGTCATCGCCGCGACGCGGTCGTCGACGCCGTCCGTGACCAACTCGACCGCTTCCTGCATACCTGCGTCCAGGTCACTCCCTACGAAGGTTACATCCGGCTCGCTGAGCGAATGAACCAGGTAACACCGGGAAAGTTCCCTAAGAAAACTTTCTTCGTCAATAGTGGCGCCGAAGGCGTCGAAAATGCGGTGAAGATCGCCCGCGCTTATACCAAGCGTCCCGCCATCATCGCTTTCGAAGACGCTTTTCATGGCCGCACCATGATGGCGCTGGCACTCACCAGCAAAACGCATCCTTATAAGGCTGGTTTCGCGCCGTTCCCCGGCGAGGTGTATCGCGTTCCATTTGCCTATTGTTATCGGTGTTCCTACAACCTGAAGTATCCCTCCTGCGATCTCTACTGCGCGCGCCATCTCGAAGATACTTTCAAGCGCGTCGTCGCCAACGAAGAGGTAGCGGCGGTCATTGCCGAACCGGTCCTTGGCGAAGGTGGATTCATCGCCCCACCGCCGGACTACTTCAAAGTTCTCATCGAGCTCTGCCACAAGCACGGCGTGCTCTTCATTGCCGACGAAGTCCAATCCGGCTTCGGACGCACCGGCGCACTCTTCGCCAGCGAGCGCTACGGCATCGAGCCCGACATCCTGGTGACTGCGAAATCCCTCGGCGGCGGCTTGCCGCTCGCCGCCATCACCGGCCGCGCCGAAATCATGGATGCACCCGCTCCCGGCGGACTCGGCGGCACCTTCGCTGGCAATCCGCTTTCCTGCGCCGCGGCTCTAGCCGTGCTCGACTTGTTCGAACGCGAAAACTTGCTCGCACGCGCCAATGAACTCGGCGACCGCTTCCAGCGTCGTGCCCGCGAATGGCAGCGCCGCTGGCCCATCGTCGGGGACGTGCGCGGCCTCGGCGGTATGCAAGCCATCGAACTGGTAAAGTCGCAGGAAACGAAAGCTCCCGCTGCGGACGAAACCAAGCAGATCACGCAGTATTGCTACGAGCACGGCCTGATCACGATCACCGCCGGTTCCTACTCCAACGTGCTCCGCGTCCTGGTCCCGCTGGTAGCAACCAACGAGCAAATGGACGAAGGCCTCAACGTGCTTGAGGCCGCATTGGCGGCGGTGTGCGACAAGAAGGGCGCGGTGGCCCAGTTGGTGTAATAATCTGAGTTACTCTTCGCGATAGCAGAGGGAATACGATGACCTTAGTCGCCGCACCTCCCATCACCCGGCTCACCAACTACATCAACGGCCAATGGACCGATTCGCGCGCCTCCGAATGGCGCGACGTTGTCAATCCCGCGACAGGCGAGGTTTTAGCCCAAGTCCCGCTCGCCGAAGCTGCCGAGGTCAAACAAGCTGTCGAAGCCGCGGCCGCCGCCTTCCCCGAATGGCGCCGCACTCCGCCCGAAGACCGCATTCAGCCGCTGTTCAAGCTCAAGATGCTTCTCGAAGAGCACCTCGACGACATCGCTCGCATCATCACCCAGGAAAACGGCAAGACCTTCGCCGAGGCCAAGGCTGAGATGCGGCGCGCTATCGAGAACGTTGAAGTCGCCTGCGGCATCCCGATGATGATGCAGGGCTACAACCTCGAAGACGTAGCCCGCGGCATCGACGAGATGATGATCCGCCAGCCCCTCGGCGTCACCGCCGCCATCGTGCCCTTCAATTTCCCCGGCATGATTGCGTTCTGGTATCTGCCCTACGCCATCGCCACCGGCAACACCTTCATCCTCAAACCGTCCGAGCGCGTCCCGCTCACCATGCGCTACGTCTATGAACTCCTCGAAAGGACGGGACTGCCCAAAGGCGTCATCAATCTAGTCAACGGCGGCAAGTCCGCCGTCGACGCCCTCCTCGATCATCCGAAAGTTCGCGCCATCAGCTTTGTCGGCTCAACGCCGGTCGCGAAATACGTGTACGCGCGCGCCGCCGCCAACGGCAAACGTGCGCAGTGCCAGGGCGGGGCCAAGAATCACGTCATCGTTCTTCCCGACGCCGACATGCCTATGGCTACGCAGATCATCAGCGACAGCGCCTTCGGATGCGCCGGCCAGCGCTGCCTCGCCGTGTCCGTCGCCGTAATGATCGGTGAAGCGCAAAAGACTTTTCGAGATTCAATCGCCGACGCAGCTTCAAAACTCAAGGTCGGCAACGGCCTCGACGAAGGCGTGCAGATGGGGCCAGTGATCACGCCGCAGAGCAAAGAGCGCGTCGAATCGCTCATCGGACTCGGCGAAAAGCAGGGCGCGAAGATCCTGCTCGACGGCCGCAACTCGAAGATTCCAAAATACGAGTCCGGCAACTTCGTGAAGCCAACGATTCTCGACGACGTTCCCGCGACCAGCGAACTTGCCGACACGGAGATTTTCGGTCCCGTGCTAAGCCTCGTCCACGCCGATAACATGGACGAAGCGCTCGCTTTCCTCGAACGCAGCGCTTACGGCAATCAGGCGTCGCTGTTCACGTCGAGCGGATCCGCCGCGCGCCGCTTCCGCTACGAAGCGCCCGCGGGAAATATCGGCATCAACATCGGCGTCGCCGCGCCTATGGCCTACTTCCCCTTCAGCGGATGGAAGAACAGCTTCTTCGGCGATCTCCACGGCCAGGGCCGCGACGCCATCGAGTTCTACACCGACAAGAAAGTAGTAGTCGAACGCTGGGCCAAAGAGCACAGCCGCAAGTTCTAGCAAGGCTCGTCGGTATCCTTTATTGCATACGGAGTTCTGTTAATGACTACGACCATCGCCAGTCCCGCCACGACCCAGAAGATGACCGGCCAGGAAATCGTCGATCTCTCGCGCAAGCACACTCTCTACGAATGGTCCGCGCAATCGAAGGTCGATCCGATTCCTGTCGCTCGCGCCAAGGGAATCTATTTCTACACGCCTGAGGGCAAGCGCTTCATCGATTTCAACAGCCAGCTGATGTCCGTCAACATCGGACACGGCGATGAGCGCGTCATTCAGGCCATCAGCGAGCAGGCGGCGACGCTCGCCTATGCGAATCCCTTCATGGCCACTGAAGTTCGCGCGCGGCTTGGCGCCAAGCTTGCCGCAATTACGCCGGGCGACATCGATACTTTCTTCTTCACCAATGGCGGCGCCGAGGCCAACGAGAACGCCATCAAGATTGCGCGCTTCTTCACCGGACGCCACAAGATCATGGCGCGCTACCGCTCCTATCACGGCGCGACCGCGGGTGCCATCAGCCTCACCGGCGATCCGCGGCGCTGGGCTGTCGAGCCTGGCATTCCCGGCGTCGTGCACGTGCTCGATCCTTATCACGGCATCGAGCGCGGCTGGGAATCCGCCGAAGCTTCGCTGGCTATGATCGAGGAAACCATTCAGCTCGAAGGCTCGCATACGATTGCGGCGTTTATCCTCGAACCTGTGACTGGAACTAACGGCGTTCTTGTTCCGCCGGACGGTTATCTCGAAGGGCTTCGCAAGCTGTGCGACAAGTACGGCATATTGATGATTGCCGATGAAGTGATGTCCGGTTTCGGACGAACCGGCGAGTGGTTCGCCGT
>CABDYC010000185.1_pt1 | contig 24287 bp, 15 predicted proteins | sample 3421511 | NCBI WGS metagenome assembly CABDYC01 (sample SAMEA5534336, study PRJEB31848) | metagenome | biome: tundra; feature: field; material: soil | place: USA | collected 2013-05 | depth 0.15 m | reverse complement strand
TGGTGTACGGCGGATGGTGAAACATAAGAAAAACGAAGTCAACGTCCGATGGGATGTTGTCCAGCTTGGTGGACAGCCATTGGCCTTGCGGGCCAGAGGTTTCATCCAGTGAGCTGTCGAGCACCAGCAGGAGCGTGTTCGCAGCTCGTACAGAGTAGTAACGGCTGTTCTTCAGATCAGGGAAGCGCTGGAAATAATTGCCCAAGGCAATCTTCTCGTCCCCGTGCAGATCGTGGTTGCCGAGCGTGGGATAAATTGGGATGTTCTTGTCGCGCCAGACGCTGGTTTCGGTGTCCCAGGATTTCCAGTCGTTCCCGTCATAGCCGTTGTAAACGATATCGCCGGTGAAGCACACGAACGCGGGGTTGGCTTCGGCGATGGCTTGAACCAGAGCTACGCGCACTGGAGGATTGGCAGCTTCCGTATCTTTAGGGTCATGGAAGCGAGTGTCGCCGTAGGCCACGAAGCGAAACGGAACGCTCATCTTGAGCTGCAAGTCAACCGAGGACGTTTGCGCGGTCGACTTTTTCGTGCAACCAGTCAACACAAATAGCGCTGCAGTGATGCACAGCAGCGAAAACGTGTGCGCGAGAGGTCTGCGTTGCGAAAGCATATTGGAAGCTTACGCTCTGAACTCAGGTGTCAGCTACTTTTCCACGACCAGCACTTCGAACTGACCCGATTCGACTGTGGACAAGAAGAGCCGGTGCGTTTTCGGGTCGAAGGCCATGGTCTTGGCTCGCGGCAAAGTCTTCACGGTCTCGAGCACGGAGTATTTGTCGGGACTCTCCTGGCGAATCACAGTGATGGTCCCTTCGCCGTTGGAGTTGAAGATCAGCTTCGTAGCTTCATCGAAGGCGGTCGCGTCCACGTGGTCGCCAATCGGCAGCGTGGTTATGACCTGGCCGGTGTCGGCATTCATGACCGCCATCACTTTGCTGCGGCAACCCAGGAACAGACGCCGGTTGGCGCGGTCCATCGCCATGCTGCTGGGGGAAGCGCATGGAGCGGTGGGCCACCGCTTCTCGACCGTTAGCTTGCGGGAGTCGATCTTGAGGACCAGGCTCTCATCTTCCAAGTTGTCATAAACGAAGCCATTGCCGTCCGCGGCAGCGAATTCGGGACCGCCGCCGAGATCGACCGTGCCCGCGAGTTTGCCAGTGGCGGCATCGATGGCTGTGGCGCTATTGCTGCCGCCATTGAAGGCGAAGACTCGCGAGGTGGCGGGATCGAAAATGATGGCGTCGGGCTTTTTGCCGGTGGGAACGTCAGCAATAGGCTTCAGTGTCTTGAGATCGAAAATCGTAACCGTTGAGGACTGGCCGTTGCTCACGAACCCGCGGCCCAGTTCCGGCGCAATCGCAATTCCGTGCACGCCGAGCGTGTTCGGAATATTGCCGACGATGGCGAGCGAATCCACGTCAATCACTTCTACTTGCGTTCCGTGAGAAACGTACAGACGGCGAGCGGCTTCATCCACGGTGAGGTAGTCCCAACTGCCTTGGCCGGGAATCGGGATTTTCTTGACGATGGCGTAGCCGCCGTCGGGGCCAGGAGCGGCGAATGCGGCACAGCTCAGAATCAAAACGGCCGCCGCACAGAGAGTTCGAATTGACATTGATTTATCCTCGCCGCAACCTTACTGGAAGTGTCTGAAATTTGCCTGAAGGCACAATTCCATAGTCAGAACCGGAAGCGAGCCATGAACTGAAGCTGCCGCGGCAGGCCGGTGCCTGTATTCGGGGAAGCCTTGTTGTCGTTGTTGTTGTTGAAGTTTACGGTTGTATTGATGACCCCAAAGCCTCCGGGGGCGGTTAAGAAGCCCGTCGTTGTAGCCGTAGGATCATAGACGAGCGACAGCGCCGGGCTCCCCGGACTCCCCGGGTCGCCCAGTTGAACATGGTTGAAGACATTGAACGCCTGCACCGCGAACTGCATCGAGATCGCGGACGGCTCCACGACCAGGAAAAATCTCTTCGTCAGGGTGACTGGGAATTGTAGGAAGGCTTTGTGACACGGTGATTACAAAGAAAGTTAATATTCTTTCAGATTGAGGGTGGGGCATGTCGGTCAGAATCCGCCGGTTAGAGTTGGGAATGGATAGACGTGTAGCATGGGTCGCAGATCATGAAATTCGATTGGACCGAGGGCGCCCTTGCGGAAGGCCTACGACTTTACGATGAGGGTGAGTTCTTTACCGCACATGAGGCGTGGGAAAGGGTGTGGCTGGGGTCGCCGGAGCCGGAGAAGACGTTCTTGCAGGGGCTGATTCAGGTAACTGCGGCGTTCCATCACTTGCAGCGCAACAATTCACTGGGAGCTGTTCTGTTGTTGCAAGCTGCGTTGCGGCGGCTCGACCGCTACCCAGCATCCTTCGGCGGTATTTCGGTCACGTTGCTTTGCCATGACATACGCGAGCGGTTGCGGATGCTCGAAGCGGGCGAACCGGCATCCCAACTGGTTTCGCCCAGAATACGACCGAGCTAGCGCCCATTTTAAGTCAATGAAACAATGAGTCTGTGAAAACGCTGAACGAACTATATTCATCCCTCTCTGCGCGGCGCCGTTACGAAGTCTGGTTTGTTCGTCTGGGACTGGCGGACGGTGGCGGGGCGTGGTGGTTCCGATACTTGCTGATGAATCCTGGCCGGGGCGGTTGCCCCGGCGACCCGCGCGGGATTCCCGTCCAGGTGTGGGCCACATGGTTTCCGCAGGGCGGAAAACCGCAAAGCTTCATTCAAGGATTTCCTCTGGAGGAATTGGATCTTAGCGCCAGAAGGCAAAATCCATTCCACTTCCGAACCGGCAACAGTGCCATCGGCGAAAGCTCCTGCCGGGGAACATTGGAAGTCGAAGGACACGCGATTTCATGGGATCTGCAATATCGTTCGGCGTTTCGCGTCACGCTGAGCAACAAGGGCTGGATTGGATTCTCGCGAACCCCACATTCCGACGGGCTTTTTTCCGGCTGGATCACGCTGGATGGCCGGAGTTTTGCGGGGAACCCCTTGGGGTTCGGAGTTCAAGGACACAACTGCGGATACCGGCATCGCAACTTCTGGACATGGACACATGCGTATTTTCCCCGCCCCGACACACGTCCGAGCACTTTGGAAGCATTGGTATATGAAATGCCATTCGGACTGGTCTTTCGCAAAGCCGTGCTCTGGCACGACGGGAAGGAACACGGATTCCGGAGTCTGCAAGAGATCAGACGGGACCCAGATGAACTTGGGTGGAATTTTCGTTGTTCCACGAGAGATGGATGCCGGTTGGAAGCGGCTATCGACGGCGCTGGGCCGAGCACGCATCGTCTTCCCTACGTGAAGACCGATTGCACGGGCAGCTTTGAGGTTGCGAACAACAGCCTGGCGGGAGCGGTACTCCGCCTGGAGCTGCGGGGCAGGCCGGTCGAAACATTAGAGACGAGTAGCGGGGCCGTATTGGAGATGGTCGGCCGCTAAACTCATGCGGAAGATTGCGCCTTCGCCAGGCGCTCGGCGACGATAGCGTATGCCGAAGGATTAAATGCCAATCCAATGTGAGTGCCAGGGACTTCAAAATCGACTGCAGGATTCCTGGTCATGCAATAGCGCCAGTCCACGATGCCATCGTCGCGCGTGTAGATCGCAGTCTGGAGCATGGAGTCCGGGACCTCGCGCCGCAGCGAATCAATGAAATTGCAGGTGCAGCGCCCGGTGTAGCAGTGGGGCAGCACGCTCTTGCCATGCTCCTGCAAGATGCGCAGGCGAATGGCGTCGGCGGCATGGACAACGGCGCGATTCGCCACCGTGCCGCGAATGGGCGAAGCCAGCGTGATCACGGAGGCGATGTCGTTAGGCCGCCCACCGGCAATGGAGCGCGCGATCACGCCTCCCAGGCTGTGGCCGATCAGGTGAATTTTGCGGCCGGTCTCGTCCAGCGCTCTTTCTACCGTCTCGTTCACATGGCGCTGAATCAGGAGGTTGGGGCAGTCGGCGTTGATGCCGATGCCTGAAAAATAGGGCCGGTAGCCGATGCGTCCCAGCCAGCCGTGGAGTTCCATCAGATAAAGATCCGTACCCAGAAAACCGGGAATAAGAACGACGCCGGAGTCGTCGCCACGCGGCGTACCAAAGCCGTAGTAAACCGGGGTTGCGTGCAGCAGCAGAACCTCAGCTCCGAACAACGCTTCGGTCCAGAGGGAAGTTTCAGCTTCCGGTTGAGGTTGGGGTGATTGCCTGCGAGACCTGAGCTTCGATGGACGTGCTGCCTTTTTCTGTTTGCGCAATTTCGTCCTGGCTCTGCCCGGCATCCACGCACCTTTACGCTACTTCCGCGCAGCGGACATATGCTTTCCGCTGGGCATTATACCTCTGCGTTCTTCGCGGCTCTATAGCACATTCGAGTCATATTGCGAATGAGAACGCGGTCTTTCGCGAATTTCTCTCTCCACACATCTTCGTTCGCAGGACGCTCTAGCGCTTAACGCGCTTCCGTCGTTTCCCGCGCGCGCCCTTCTCCAAGCGCGCCTCCAATTCCGCGACTCGCTTGCGCAGGGCGTCGAGTTCCGGTTCGGCCTCCGCTGGCGGCTGGGATGACGCCGGCGCGCCCAGAAACTTCTTCATCATGTCCACGGGCGACAGAATGGCGGACTGGACCTCGCCTAGCCGGCTCTGCACCGAATCCTGCACCTTCTGATAAGTGTCAAAGGCGGATTTCAAATACCACATGACGAACTCCTGCCGCACCTCGTCGGACGCGACGATAAGCTGGCGCAGCAGCTCGAGCGGCAGGCCCGTGGGCTTTTCCTTGGCATCCTCCGTGATGATTTGTGTCAGGGTGACGCGGGTCAGGTCCTGGCCCGTCTTCGCGTCGACCACCTGGACATCCTTGCCTTCCCGAATGAATCCCGCAATATCGTCGAGATTCACGTATTGGCTGCTGGAGGAATCGTACAACCTGCGATTCCCATACTTCTTGATGACGATGAGAGACGGTTTCATTCTGAATCCTTGCCTATGCTGCTTTGCACACAAGATAAATATATATTGACACAACTGTCCTTAAATCGTATAGTTTAGTCGATGCTGCAATGCAGCAATACTTGGAGGTGTTATATGCCAACCACGGTAAAGTCCGAATCCTCCCGAACTCATCTCCGGGAGTCGTCCTTTGTTTCTCTGCTGTCGGGCTGGGCGCAGCAGGGGGTCCAGGGCTTCTTTGCTACGCAACGGATCCTCCTGGATCTCGCGATGCGGCAGAATGCAAGCCTGATCCACTCTCTGCGGCAACAATTGTCCGACCCCGATCATTCCCCGACCGCTATTCTCGGCGAAGTAGCTGCCGAGGGTGTGTCGAACTTCATTGAAGGGCAACGAATCCTGCTTGAACTGGGGCAGAAACAGAACGAAATCCTTATGACCGGCGTGAAGGAACGTGTCGGGGACTGGCCTGCGGCGCAGGCTGTCGCCGACCTGCTGCGGCGCAGCGTGGAGACTTTCGTCCACATGCAGCAGGAGTACCTGAAGATTGCCGGCAAACAAACTCACTCCTGGGTGGAGGCAGCCAAGGCCGGGAAGCCATACCAGACCGAGCACTTGGTGGAGCTGGCCCGCGAGTCGATGGAGAACTTTGTCAAAGCCCAGAAGCACTTCATGGACGTCGTCGCCGAGGAGACAGCCAAGGCCACCGGCGGCAAGCACACCAATGGCGCCAAGAAACTCAAAAAGACAGAGTTGTCCCAACTTGCGCGCCAGGCCACGGAGTCGTTCATCGATGCGCAAAGGAAGCTGGTGGATGTAGCCGGGCGACAGATGAACGCCAACGTGAAAACCGCAGGCAAGAGTCTGGAACTCTTGCGGCCATTTCCCTTCTTGCCGTTGGCAGAGCTGACGCGGGAAGGAGTGAAAAGCTACGTCGACGCCCAAAAGGAGTTGATGGACGTCATGGTAAAGCCGAATGGTGGGCACAAACCCGCGCACAAGACCGAACATCGCGCGAAGCGGTCGCAAAAGAGGCATGCCGCGGCTGCCTGACACTCGCTGAAGGGATGACGTAACTTGGCACGTGCTTCTGTCGTTTTGTGCCGTGCGCCGACGGGTGGAACCTAACTTACCGCACCAACGTGCCCTGGTCAGTTGCAAGGGCACGTTGGCCGGTTCGTGCCTGCAAGTACGAACAATCCAATACTGTAGCCGCCCAGAGAGTCATCGAAACCGGCAAACACATGGTCGCATAGCATCGCCAAGGGAAGGTAGTTCGCTTACTTCCACATTGTGACCGAGACACCAGTCTCTCGACTTCGCTCGGGATGACTAGAGGTGACGATTCCTGGAGGGACCCGAGCCTGCCGTGAGCGGACCGAAGGGCGTCCTTCTCAATTTGTTCGGGCTGGGAGGGGGTCAGAGCCCCGTTCCTGCACTGAGCTACGCAAACCTCCATCCCGCGAACGCTCCCCAAATGTAACGACACTCACAACGAAGTGTGACGGGTGCTACCGACTCAGCCCCGGCGCTGTGATGTATTGACTTTGGTGTCCCCGGTTGAGGGCAGTGAGGAACTCCCATGGATTTGCGCGAGTGGTCGAAGTCGAGTACTGATTATGGCCGCAAGCTTCTCGATTCCGGAATAGAGGGAGCGCGTTCTGGTCGAGAAGCATTTCTTAACGGAGAATCTCTTACTCCGTTTCTTAGCGACTCAGTTCGAAGCGCCTTGAAGCCCGCCGCTCTTGGAGCGTGCATCGGTGTGTTGGGCAGTTATCCAGGGTACCGGCAGAAATCCATAAGCAGAGCGTTGGCGTACGGTTTGTTGGGCGGCGCCATCGGCTTTGGCGCAGGCGTCGCCTGGGAGAGCCGCCGTTTCACTGCGAGCGTCGCTGACGGTGCTTTGAGGAACATTGGTAAGGTGCGCGACGAGCACTGGCTGACCAAGCATCCCATCGACTACGCGTAAGAAACTAAGGATGTTTTCACCAGCAATCGGACTACTCTCCCCGTGGCCGCGAGAGCTGGAAACATGAAGTGAGCGTGCTCCTCTTAGGCAATGGACTCCGACAGATAGTCAGAGGGGGCAGCAATGGTCACGAGTGAAGCAGTTCAGGAACGGGTTCAGATCCCGCTTGCCGCAGAAAGCCTCAGTGAAGAACGGATCGCCTACCTGGAGACACTAGTCAGTCAAGCCAGAACCGCAGCCTCCGTCTTTACCCAATTCACCCAAGAGGACGTTGATCGCATCGTCAAGGCGATGGCCCTGTCTGGCCTGGAACAAGCTCAACCTCTCGCCCGCCTGGCGGTTGAGGAAACCAAGCTCGGAGTCATGGAAGACAAGGTCATCAAGAACATGGTGGCCACGGAGTTCGCCTACAACTACATCAAGGATAAACGTACCGTGGGCATCATTCGCGAGTTTCCGGAGCGCAATCTGGTGGAGGTAGCTGAACCGATCGGGGTCATCTTCTCGATCACGCCGATTACGAACCCCACTTCCACGGTGCTCTTCAAATGCATCATGGCCATCAAGACGCGCAACGCGGTAATTTTCAGTCCCCATCCAAACGCCTGGCGTTGTTGCTCCGAGGCCGTGAAGATCATGTATGAGACCGCGCTGAAGCATGGCGCGCCCGAAGGGGTTTTTGCCTGCCTGGAAGCGCACACCCTACAGGACAACGCCTACCTGATGCGGCACAAAGACGTGGGCCTGATTGATGCCACCGGCGGGCCGGGTGCAGTCAAAGCCGCCTATAGCTCCGGCAAGCCGGCGCTGGGTGTAGGGCCGGGCAACACTCCGGTTTATCTGGAAAAAACGGCGGACCTGAATACGGCCGTGACCGACATCATCCTCTCCAAAACTTTCGATAACGGAACCATCTGTGCTTCAGAGCAAACGGCGGTGATCGACGATGAGATCTATGACCTCGTGCTGAAGAAATTTGCGGAACTGGGCGCGCATATCTGCAATGAGAAAGAGACGGAACTGCTGGCGCGCACGGTAATCGATCCTGAGACTGGGTTTATGCAACCCATGGCAGTCGGGCAAAAGGCTACCGATATCGCCCGTCTGGCCGGTCTTTCAGTGAAGACGGGCACCAAACTCCTGATTGCGGCGATTCAAGGCGTAGGCCGCAAGCATCCCCTGTCGGTGGAGAAGCTGTTTCCGGTGCTCGCGGTCTATCGAGCGAAATCCGTCGATGAGGCGCTCAAGGTGTGCATCGACGTGAATCATGCCGGTGGGCTTGGACATACGGCGGTCATTTTCTCGCGCAACGATGAGGTTATCCGCAAGTTCGGTGAGGTGATGAACGCGGGACGCATCCTTGTGAACTCGCCTGGCTCAGTCGGGGCGGTGGGCGGCGTTTATAACGATCTGCCACCTACCTTCTCCTTCGGATGCGGCACCGGCGGCGGCAACAGCACCACCGATAACATAAATATCTATCACTACCTCAATATCAAGCGTGTGGCTCGGAGGACACAAGCCCATATGTGGTTCCGAGTTCCCAACCAGATTTATTTCAACATGAACGCGGTGGAGAATTTACGCCAGTTCCCGTCGCGCTCTACCATCATCGTTACAAATCCGGCGTTGGAGCAAATCGGCCACGTGGACCTTGTCCGGCGCTACATTCCGGAGGGGACGCATGTCCACGTATCGGTTATTCCCGATGCGGAGCCCGAGGTCAAGGTGGTCATGCAGGGAGTGGAGGCGCTCAATTTCTACAAGGCCGATCAAATCATCGCGCTGGGCGGCGGGTCGGTGATCGATGCGGCCAAGATCATGAAACTCAAGTACGAGTCGCCGGCGGCTGACCTGGAAGAACTGGCCGCACCCTTTCTGGATCTGCGCAAGCGCGTGATCCAGTACCCAACCGAGAAAATTAACCGGGCGCGGCTGATTGCCATCTCCACCACCAGCGGAACGGGGAGCGAAGTCACGCCCTTTGCCGTCCTGACCGACAAAGAACGCGGACGCAAGGTGACCCTGGCCGACTACTCGCTGAGCCCGGACGTGGCCATCGTCGATCCGCAGTTTGTGATGTCCATGCCGAAGGGCCTTACCGCCGATACCGGCATCGACTGCCTGACCCATGCGCTAGAGGCTTCGGTTTCCAGTTACGCTTCGGCCTATACCGACTGCAACGCCATGCAGGCGATCCGGATGGTGTTCAAGTACCTGCCTATCGCTTATGAGCATCCCCGCGACGAAGAGGCGCGCTGCATGATGCACAATGCCGCCTGCATTGCGGCGATGGCGTTTTCCAACGCGTCGGTGGGAGTGAATCACGCGCTGGCGCATGCCTTCGGGGCGCGCTTCGGCGTGGCGCATGGCCGCGCCAATGCGCTTATGTTGCCGCACGTGATTGCGTATAACGCGTCTGTGCCTACTAAATTCCTGCCGTCGCCGTACCAGAAGGGGTATCTCGCACACAAGAAATACGCCACGATCGCAGATTTGCTGGGACTGGGCGGCCACACGATTGAAGAGAAAGTGAAGAACCTGATAGTGGCGACAGAACAGTTACTCGACCAATTGAGGTTCCCGCGTTCGATCGCCGACCTGGGAATCTCGAAAGAAGAATTCGAGGGTGCAATGCCTGGTCTGACCAAGCTTGCCTTTGACGATCCCTCGTGGCGGTCGAACCCTCGGATGCCGCTGATGAGCGAATTGAAGGAGCTGTTTTGGAAAGCTTATGAGGGGCGAGGCCTGGCGAAGGTGGACAGTACACAGCAACAAACCGCGTAGCGGATGGTGATGAGTATGGCAATGATCGCCGTGTGGCTCAAGATCGACGAAGAGAGCGTTGTCCAGGCTTTGCGAGAGGCCGGTAAAAAACTGGACAGTGTCGAGGGTGAAGTGACTTTGGATTTTTCTTCCGTACGCCGGATCGATCCGAGTGCGCTCAGAGCGATGGCAGAGTTCGCATGCATGGCTGATGACAAGGGCGTCAAGGTCGTGTTGCGCGGCGTCAACGTCGATGTCTACAAAGTGCTCAAGCTGGTGAAGCTCACGTCGCGATTTTCTTTCGTGAGCTGAAATCGCGCGATGGTTGGGTAATGAAATTCGGTAGTTGAAGCTCGGCAATTGAAGTCCGGCAACTGAAGGAGATCGGCCATGCAAAACCAGCAGCAGGGAGACCGCCTTTCCTGGGGAGACACTGTTTTCCTCCACCTTGAACGCGAAGGCATGCCCCTCAATGTGGCCTGTGTCTGCGTGTTTGAGGGTAAGCTCCCTTTCGAAGCCTGGGTCCAGTTTGTAGAGTCGAAGCTGCCGCTCATCCCCCGCTACCTCAAGCGTGTAGTGCCCCCGCCGCTTAATCTTGGCCTTCCCAGCTGGGAATACGATCCAACCTTCGACATCCGCGGCCACTTACGGGAGGTGACGCTCAAGCACGGTTCCGACGCGGAGTTGAAGACGCTTGCAGGGAAGATTCTGAGCACGGTAATGGACCGGCAGCACCCGCTCTGGGATCTGACCCTGGTACATGGGCTGCAAGGTGATCGCAGCGGGCTCATCTTCCGCCTGCACCACTGCCTCGCCGATGGCATCGCCGGGGTTGGGATCATGAATGTGCTCATGGACACGAGCCCGGTGGCGTTGCGTCTGCCCCGGCGAAAGCTTCGGCTCCGAATCCCACCGCCTCGTAACGTTTGGACTTCGATCACGAATGGCTGCGTCGACTCCTATTCTGAATTCGTCAAACGAATTCTCAACGCTCTGGCGAACCTGTCGAGCATGGCGGAGCGCTTCGCCGCAAATGGCGGGAAACTGGCCACTGACGAGTTCGCCCGCCTGCTCCCGGAACTCAGCGCAGCCACCGAGCGGCTGCGGTTCAACGTTCTCTACCGCGGACCGCAAAAATTCGCCTGGGCTGAAATCCCACTGGCAGAAATCAAAGCCATCAAGCAAGCCTGTGGGACCAGCGTGAATGACGTGATTCTCGCGCTGGTGACCGCGACCATCCGGCGCTACGTGGCGCAGCATGGCGATCCTGTAAAGGGACGTCTGCTCCGCTTGATGGTTCCGGTCAATCTGCGCGGCAGCGACAGTCCCGGTGAGTTGGGGAACCGCATTTCCCTGGTCCCGGTCACCATTCCGCTGGACATTCGCAACCCTCGGAAACTGCTGGCTGCCGTCCATCGCAGGACGGAGTTTCTCAAACGCGCACATACTGCCGAATTAATGAGTTTGGCCGGTGGTTTGATCGGCATGTTGCCGACTTCCGTGCAGGCGGTGGCCGGCCAAATCTTGGGCCAGGTGCCGTTCACGCCCTTCAACATGGTGTGCACCAACGTGCCGGGACCGCAGTATCCGCTCTACCTGCTCGGCCACAAGATACTGCACTGTTATCCCTATGTCCCGGTCGGCGGCGAGATGGCGCTCAACTGCGCCATTTTGACCTACAACGGAACGGCGTATTTCGGGTTCAGCGGAGATGTGCACGCAGCACCGGATCTGCGGCGTTTGGAAACGCTTCTTAAGGTGAGTTTCACGGAACTGCGAGAAGCCGCCGGGGTCAGACCCCCACGCAAGAAAGAGAAAAAGGAAGAGGAAGAGGAAGAGAAAAAGAAAGAGAAGAAGAAAGAGAGGAGGGTGCGCGCGAAGGCGAAGATTGCATCGACACCGGCGCCCGCGCCGGCGTCAGTTCGTACATCCATTCCCCTTCGGCCTCTCGCTTTGGTCGAATCAGCAATAGCACCAGGGCCCCCAGTTAAGGAGGAGCAAGTCTTGGCACGATTGATCGCCTAATGATCATCAAGGAGAGTAGAGAACGTGGAAGGCATCCAGTCAGCTGCGCAAGTGACCTCTTGGTTGGTCACGGGCCGAATCCTCTTCTTACTCATTCATCTTCTGGGTGTCGCATGTTTTTCCTACATTGTGGCGAAGCGCCTGGTACCGCTCATTCGGGGCGAACGTGATTTTCGTTTTGACCGGCCATTCGTCCGACTGGGAAGGGTTCTGAAATTTTGGCTGGGGCAGTGGAAGCATCCGCGCTATCGAACCGCAGGAATCCTTCATATCTTTATTTTTGCGGGCTTCATCGTCCTGGCCATACGCGCCTCCACCGTGCTGATTGTCGGCGTCTCCGAGAATTTCGTCATACCCGGCCTTTCCGGAAGGGCCGGCCATATCTACGGCATAATCACGGATTACGCCGCCACCATTGTTTTTCTCTGCATGGTGATCGCTGTGATTCGCCGCCTGGTTTTCAAGCCTGCCCGGTACGCCGTGCCGTCGCGGTTCGGCAAAGCCCACACGGCCGACGCCATCTTCCTGTTGTCGCTGATCGCCATCCTGATGGTGGCCGACAGCCTCTTTGCCGCCGCCCGGGTTGCCGGCCAGCTACACCAAGGCCAACCCGCTGAAGCGTTAGCCTTACTCTCGCTCCCCTGGATCTTGCAGAAGGCTCTCGTCTCAACTCCCCTGCTCACTCTCGGGAGTCTCTACTTCGGCGCCTATCTTGTCCACGAACTGACTTTTTACTTTTTGCTCTGCTATCGGCCTTTTGGAATTCAGTTCCACGTGGAGACCTCACTCTTCAATATTTACTTCGCAAAGTTGGACCGCGAGATTCTGAAGCCGGTGCGATGGGGCGTCAGCGATGACCATCTCGATCAAGTGAAATCCTTCGGAGTAAAGACGTTCGAAGACTTCACGTGGAAGCACATGCTCGATTTCTATTCCTGCGCCGACTGCGGGCGCTGTTCCGACAATTGCCCGGCCAATGCTGCGGGAAGGCCGTTGTCGCCGCGGTTCATCAGTATCAAGGCACGAGACTATGCCTTTCAGCACTATCCGGTGCTCGGCAGCACGAACAGTGGCACGGCACTGGTCGGCAGCAAAGATTCCGGCGGCATTTATTCCGAGGATGAAATCTGGTCCTGCACAACATGCGGCGCTTGCGAGGAAGAATGCCCGCTGCTGGTGGAATATATCGACAAGATCGTCGATTTGCGGCGGGGCATGGTCGATGACGGGAATGTCCCTCAGTCCCTGCAAAAGCCGCTCAAGGCGCTGGAGAGCCGCGGCAATCCCTACGGCAAGATGGAGAAGAAGAAGGCCGACTGGGCAAACGCTAAAGAATTTCAGCAAACCTGCCGGGTCAAAACCCTGGACCATCGTAATGGCGCGGACACTCTGTATTTTGTCGACAGTATCACCTCCTACGATGACCGCATGCAGGCGATCGGGCGGGCAACGGCGAGGGTCCTCGACCACGTCGGCGCGGATTTCGGAATCCTGGGCGCGGCAGAAAGAGATAGCGGCCACGAAGTCCGGCGGTTCGGCGAAGAGACGCTTTTCATGGCCTTGCGGGACCACAACGTGGATGCCATCAAAACGTCTGGAGTGCGGCGGATCGTCACCGCCGACCCGCACGCCTACAACGCGCTGAAACACGACTACCAGGATAAAGATGTGCCTCCGGTGGAGCACATCAGTGAGTTGATCGCCCGCGGAGTGAAAGACGGCAAGATCAAGTTCAATCCCGTAGAAAACAAAGAGAGTGTGTACACCTACCACGACCCTTGCTACCTGGGGCGGCACAACCAGATTTATGACGACCCCCGCGACGTGCTCGATGCGATTCCCGGTTTGAAGAGAGTCGAAATGAGCCGCTCCCGAGACCGCTCGTTCTGCTGCGGTGGTGGCGGGCTGATGCTGTTCTACGAACCGAAAGAAGATCAGCGGATGGGGGTAAAGAGAGTCAAGATGGCCGCCGAGGCTGGGGCCAATGTGATTGTGACGGCCTGCCCGTTCTGCATGACGAACATCGAGGACGCGATCAAGGTCGCAGGCATGGAAGGAAAGATGACCGCCATCGATCTGGCGGAGTTGGTTGACCAACAAATCGCGCGTGAAAGTCAGAAAGTGGCGTGAGGGGGTCCTGGAGGTGAGTATGGAGATTCTAGTTTGCGTAAGAAGAGTGCCGGACACTTCGGAAAACGAGATTCAGCTCAATGGCGCGGGAACCGACATCGAACGCGACGAGTTGGTCTATTCCATCAATGAAGCGGACAACTATGCGGTCGAAGAGGCCCTTCAGATCGTCGCCCGAGTCGGCGGCGCGGTCACGGTTACGACCATTGGCGGCGAAGACGACGAGGAGATCCTGCGCCGGGAGATGGCCATGGGAGCGAACCGTGGCGTGCTGATTACCGACGATGCCTTCGCGGGATCGGACGGCAGGGGCATCGCCACCATCTTGAAAGCCTTCGTGCAAAAAGAAAACTACGACCTGATTCTCACCGGGGTGCAGGCCGAGGATGGGGGCGCTCAGGTCGGCGGAATGCTGGCGGCGCTGCTCGACTATCCGTTTGCTTCTCTGGTGAATTCCATTGAAGTGCTCGATGGCCGGAAGCTGAAAGTCAGCCGGGAAATCGAAGGCGGCAACAAAGAGATCAACGAGATCGACCTGCCGTGTGTGCTCTCAATTCAGACCGGCATCAATGAGCCGCGTTATGTCGGCATGCGCGGCATCCGGCAGGTGGCCTCTGTACCCATCCCAACTTTCGGCGCTGCGGGTCTGGGAGTTGGCGCAAGCGCTGTAGGGGAAGCTGCCGCGAAAGTGAAACGGGTGGACTACTTCATCCCCGTACTGGGCAACGGCGCCGAAATTCTGCACGGCACGCGAGAAGAAAACATCGACAAAGTGCTGGAGTTAGTGGCAGCCAAAGGAAGGCTGAAGTAATGGCTCGCATCTTCGCTTACATCGTACACAAAAGTGGCGTGGCCGATGATTCTGCCTTCGAGTTAGCGGCCGCTGCGCGAAAGATCGATGCGGCTGCCTCGCCGACGGCCATTCTCACCGGCTGGGGTGCGGAGCTCGATGCCGCGTGCAATTCCCTCTGTGCTTCCTACCCTGAGATTTGGAAAATCGCAAATAAAGCTCTTGCTTACCCCAATGCCGAATTAGTGCGAAAAGCCCTGTTGAAAGTGCTGCCGAGCGACAGCATTGTGTTAGTTGCCCATGAGCATTTCGGGATCGATCTGGCGCCGGGCCTTTCCATCAAGATGAAGTCGGCTTTTGTCTCCGACGTGCTGGATATCGAAGGAGTTCAAGGGGCGTTTCTCAATCTGGTCCGTCAGGAATTCGGCGGACAGGTGAGCGCTCATGTTCGTTGTGACATTTCATCGGGCGCGGTTATAACGATACGCCCGGGCGCTTTCAAGGCGGCAGAGATAACTTCGGGAAGCGACCTCATCGTCGACAAATCACCCGATATCGGCTCTCTGGCAGCGGGCCGGCGCTATCTGGAGACGGTCGTCGCCGAGGCGGGTGATGTAGATATCACCAAGCACAACGTTCTGGTTTCCATCGGCCGCGGCATCCAGGAAAAAGAGAACGTGGCTATCGCGCAGGAACTGGCGGATGTAATGGGTGCGGCGGTGAGCTGCTCGAGACCCGTGGTCGACGCCAAGTGGATGGAGAAGTCTCGTCAGGTGGGCTCGTCCGGAAAGACCGTCAAGCCCAAGGTCTATCTGGCATGCGGCATCAGTGGCGCTTTCCAGCATCTGGCTGGCATTAAAGGTAAACCGTTCCTGATCGCCATTAACAAGAACCCCAAAGCTCCCATATTTCAGGTGGCAGATGTTGGAATTGTCGATGACATCCTGGAGTTCTTGCCGGAATTAACCAACAAAGTCCGTGAGATGCGAAGCGTCGCAGCAAAGTGAGGCACCGTCGATGATTACAAATAAAACATTGAAGCTGAGTTTGAAGTCGCTCAAGGATTTCGCCAAGAAACGTCTGCCGGACGAAGTGCTCCTGGAACTCGATGAACGCGACGAATGCCCGCTCGATATTGTCCGCCACATGTGCAGTCCGGACCAACTGGGCATTCAGCTTCTGTTCATTCCCGAAGAGTTCGGGGGCATGGGCGGCGGGGCCTTCGATGTGTATTGTGTCTGCGAAGAAATGGCGCGCATCGATCTGGGCGTGGCTACGGCCGTGCTGGCCACGTTTCTGGGCAGCGATCCGATCACGGTCGGCGCCACTCCGGAGCAAAGGAAAACCTGGCTGACGCGCATCGCAGAAGAGGGATTGTTGTTCGCCTACGGCGCCACGGAGCCGGAAGCCGGCAGCGATTTAGCAGCGCTCCGCACTACGGCGGACCCAGTCAGCCAGGACGGTCACGTCGTCGGTTACAAGATCAATGGCAATAAACAATGGATCAGCAACGGCGGAGTGGCGGATGCCTACACGGTTCTGGCTAACACGCCCAGCGGTCCGAGTTGGTTCATCGTGGAGAAAGACACGAAGGGATTCACCCACGACGAGCCGGAAGATAAGCACGGCATCCGCCTCAGCAACACGGCAGCCCTCGCGTTCAACGACGTCCATGTGGCGGTCGACCGGCTCGTCGGTGGCGTCGAAGGGCAGGGGTTAAATCAAGCGCAGGCCGTGTTCGGTTATACGCGCCTGATGGTGGCGGCGTTCGGACTTGGAGCCGGCTGGGCTGCACTCGATCGAGCCATTCCTTACTCCACCAAGCGAATCCAGGCCGGAGCGCCGCTCTCGCAAAAACAGGGATACACGCACAAGCTGATCGTGCCGCACGTGGCGCGCCTGGAAGCTGCCCGCGCTTATATCGAAGAAACTGCGGAGCGCATCGACGCCGGGGTTGAAGGCAGCTTGAACGCCGAGGGCGCCATCGCGAAGTACATGGCGACGGAGGCCGGCAATCTGGCTGCCGACGCCAGTATCCAGGCGCTCGGCGGCTACGGTTACACGCGCGAATACATGGTGGAAAAAATCAAGCGCGACGTTCGCATCACCACGATTTATGAAGGCACCTCCGAAATCATGGAGATGACGATCAGCCGCGACTGCTGGCAGTCTCACCTCAAGACGCGCGGGCAGCACTATCACGAGCAAGCGCGAGAGTTCGAAGCCTTGTATGCCCGCCAGCCCAACGTGGGCGCCGATGTAGCGGCCCTGGCTTTGCACGCGTTGGCCGAGGTTATGGAAAAAGCGCGAGTTGGGCGCCTGACCCGCTATCAACATATTCTTCTGCGCTTGGGCGAGTTGATCGCCTACGCCGAGTGCGCGGGTAGTTTATCTCGCCGCGCCGCGCTTCTAGCTGACGGCAAGCTCAACGAAAAAGCGAACCGGCGTTTCGACGCGACGGCGCTGGCGGCGATCAGCCGGACCTTTGCCCGCGATGCCGCGCTCAAGGTAGCCGAAGACGGATTGCGCTGGGTCATTGGAGCCGGGGGCATAAGCGATGCTGAGATCGCCGGGTTTGAAGCGAGTTTGGGATTGCCCGCCATTCACCGCGCGCAGTCGGGCCTAATCGCAGATCTGGATTACATAGCAGACGTATTGTACGGCCGCGCGGCCAAGCGCACCGAACTGGCCGCGTAGCGTTTAAGGATAGACATTAGCAGGAGTCTCGTCATGGAAAACACTTCTTACCGCGCCATCGCAATTGTGGGAGTTGGAGCCGTTTTACCCGATGCTCCGAAGGCAGCGGCTTTCTGGAAAAACGTGAAGGACGGCCGCTACAGCATCAGCGAGGTTACGCCGAACCGCTGGGACCCGGCGCTTTATTACGATTCCGATCACAGCGCCCCGGACAAGACTTACTCAAAGATCGGCGGCTGGGTGCGTGAGCATGTGTGGGATCCGATCAAGTGGCATTTGCCGATCCCGCCGCGCGTTGTCGATGCCATGGATGAGTCGCAAAAATGGGCCATCGCCTGCACCCGCGAAGCGCTGGAAGACTATGGCTATCCCAAGCGGCCGCTGAACACCGATCGCACGGCTGTGATCCTTGGCAATGCCATGGCCGGCGAAAAACATTACTTTACCGTGATGCGCGTGCTCTTTCCGGAGTACGCGCGCGAACTGGCCGAAGCTGCCAGTTTCGCCGCGTTGCCAGAGGCCGTCCGCCGCGACATTACGCGCGAATTGCACGACCGGATGGGAAAGCTCCTTCCTGAAATTACGGAAGATAGCATGCCCGGCGAATTGGCCAACTGCATTGCCGGCCGGATTGCGAACGTTTTCAACTTCCACGGCCCCAACTACGTTTGCGACGCCGCCTGCGCATCCGCGATGGCAGCGATCAGTTCCGCGGCAGAAGGACTGATAGCACACGATTTCGACGCTGCAGTGACCGGCGGCATTGACCGCAACATGGGCGCCTCGACCTTCGTCAAGTTCTGCAAGATTGGTGCGCTCTCGGCGACCGGCACTCGTCCCTACGCCGAAGGGGCCGACGGCTTCGTCATGGGCGAAGGCACGGCGATCTTTCTGCTCAAGCGTCTGGCCGATGCCGAGCGAGACGAGGACAAGATCTACGCCGTGCTGCGCGGCATGGGCGGATCCAGCGACGGCAAGGGAAAAGGCATTACCGCGCCCAACCCCATCGGCCAAAAATTAGCCATCGAGCGCGCCTGGCAGAATGCCGGACTATCGCCGGCTACCGCGACGTTGATCGAGGGCCATGGCACATCCACGGCCGTGGGTGACGTGGTCGAAGTGCAAAGCCTGATTGATGTCCTCAGCAGTTCTCACCTCCCCTCGCACTCAGTGGCGCTGGGTTCGGTCAAGTCGAACTTCGGGCACCTCAAAGGAGCAGCTGGCGCTGCAGGACTGCTGAAAGTTGCGCTGGCGCTTCGGGAGAAAGTACTGCCGCCCAGCGTGCATTGCGAGCATCCCAATTCAAACATTGACTTTGCTCATTCTCCGCTCTACGTCAATACCGAACTGAAACCATGGGCGATGCCAGCAGATGGCGTGCGGCGCGCTGGTCTGAGCGCATTTGGCTTTGGCGGCACCAATTTCCACGCGGTGCTCGAAGAATACATCCCCCACCGGCTGAACGGAAAAGGCAAGCGATCAGTCGCGGTTCGTGAAACCCCGTCGGAAGCGAAAGAGCCAATTATGAATGTGGCAGATGTTTCCCGCACTTCTAACTCTTCTCATTTCAAAGCTCCGTTACGTGGAGCATTGGTAATCGGCGCCGCTTCCGAAGCCGCGCTGGCCGAGCGTTTGCGCGCGGTGGAAAAGGACGCCAAAGCGGGCCGGGCACCGGCTCCGACCGCCCCGGCTGAATCAGACCTGCGTGCTCCCGAGCGCCTGGCTATCGACTACGCCAACGCCACCGAACTGGCGGACAAAGCTGGCAATGCAGTCAAAGCGCTGGCGGCCAATCAGCCGGCGATATGGAAAGCCCTGCGGGCACAAGGCATCTTCCGCGGTCACGGTCCCGCTCCCAAGGTGGCGTTCCTGTATACGGGTCAAGGATCACAGTACGTGAACATGCTCCAGCAGCTCCGAACGGCGGAACCGATTGTTGCCGACACGTTTGCCGAAGCCGATCGCGTGATGACGCCTCTGCTCGGCAAGCCGCTCAGCGAATTCATCTTCGTTGACGACGCCGACGCCAGCGCTGTCGCCAAGGCCGAACACGATCTGCGCCAAACCGCGATTACGCAGCCCGCCGTGCTGGCTACCGACCTGGCGCTTACCCGGCTTCTAGCCGCCTACGGCGTCGAACCCGACTTCACGATGGGACACAGCTTGGGCGAATACGGAGCGCTGGTTGCGGCCGGCGCCTTACCCTTTGCTGATTCGCTGGAAGCCGTCAGTGCTCGCGGCCGCGGAATGACCCAGGTGGCAATGGATGACAACGGCCGCATGGCCGCAGTGTTTGCTCCGCTGGAAGAAATCGAGCGGATCCTGAAGACGATCAAAGGCTACGTCGTGATCGCCAACGTCAACAGCAACCGTCAGGCGGTCATCGGCGGCGCGAGCCAGGCAGTCGAGCAGGCGATGGAAGCCTTCAAGAACGCAGGCTATGACGTGGCTGCGTTATCGGTGAGCCACGCCTTCCACACGTCGATTGTGGCTGGAGCCAGTGAGCCGCTGCGGCGAGTTCTGGAGCACCTGCATCTGGAATCGCCGCGTTTGCCCATCGTCGCCAACACAGACGGCGAGTTTTATCCCACGGGGCCGAACGTTGCGCCGCAGATGCTGGACATTCTCACGCAGCAGGTCGCTTCTCCTGTGCAATTTGTTAAGGGCCTGCGCACGCTCTACGATGCCGGCGCTCGCATGTTTGTTGAAGTTGGACCGAAGAAGGCGTTGCAGGGATTTGCCGAGGATGTGCTGGGGGGCAGCAGCGATGTGGTTTCGTTGTTTACCAATCATCCGAAAGTCGGCGACGTCGCTGCGTTCAACCAAGCGCTGTGCGGCCTTTATGCGGCGGGGCTGGGCCGCGGCACCGCGGAAGCCGTGCGCGAACCCTCGATGATGGCTGTTTCCTCACCTGAGGAGACCTCGAAAGCAATCCCTGTGGCAGCGCGCGCGACAGGTGCCTCTTCCTTAGGAGCCGCGCCGTCGAACGGTGATCGCTACGATCAGCTTGGCCGGTTGTTCGCCGATGTTCTCGATCGCGGCTACGAGATGTACCACGGCCGGAACAACGTTTCCGCTAGCGTCCCAGTCGTCATTACTGGAGCTGCGCTAGGTCTGCCTGGAACCGAGCACATCTTCGACGATGCCAACATCGGCCGCATTCTGCGGGGCGATCAGTTTATCGATTCGATCCCCACGCGTTTCCGGCGCGCGATGCTCGACAAACACATCACGCGCCTGGTGAAGAGCGAGAACGCAGAACCCACGTTTGAAACCATTAGCAGTGTCGCGGACGTCATCAAGCTGGCGGGCCGCGGAGGCGCCTTCAATCTGGAAGATGAATTCGGAATTCCCCGCGAACGCGTGGCTGCCCTCGACCGGGTCACCCAACTGGCGATCGCTGCGGGCATCGACGCATTGCGCGACGCCGGCATCCCGCTGGTCATGCGCTACAAAACTACGAGCAAAGGCACGCAATTACCGGATCGCTGGGGACTGCCCGAGGCTTTGCGAGACGATACCGGCGTGATTTTTGCTTCCGCCTTTCCTGGGTTGGATTCCTTCGCGGATGAGATGTCACGCTATTACGCAGACCACGAACGCCGCGAGCAGTTGGCCACGCTCGAAAGCCTGCTCGCTCGTGTGGTAGAGGCGAATGGCCATTCCATTCTGGTGCAGGAGATAAACCGTCGCATCGACGAGTTGCGCGCCGCCATCCACAAAGAACCGTATGTCTTCGAGCGCAGGTTCTTGCTCCGTGTCTTGTCCATGGGACATTCGCAATTTGCCGAATTCATCGGTGCCCGCGGTCCCAACACCCAAATCAACTCTGCCTGCGCGAGCACTACATATGCGGTGGCGCTGGCGGAAGACTGGATCCACGCCGGGCGCTGCAGCCGGGTGATCGTCATCTCGGCCGATGACGTTACCTCCGACCATCTGATCGATTGGATGGGCGCTGGCTTCCTGGCCAGTGGGGCGGCAGCCACCGACGAAGTGGTCGCAGATGCCGCTGTTCCATTCGACCGCCGGCGGCACGGCATGATTATCGGCATGGGTGCCGCGGCTCTTGTAGTGGAAAGCGCCGCCGCCGCGCGTGAACGTGGAATACAGCCTATCTGCGAAGTGTTGTCCACCGTGACGGCCAACAGCGCCTTCCACGGCACTCGTCTCGATGTCCAGCACATTGGCCAAGTCATGGAGGCCCTGTTAGCCAAAGCCGAAGCGGGCAGCGGCATTTCTCGTCACGAGATCGCGCCCCAGACCGTTTTCGTTTCCCATGAAACGTACACACCTGCGCGCGGCGGCAGCGCCTCCGCCGAGATCCACGCGCTTCGCCGCGTCTTCGGCGACGCCGCGGATCGCATCGTGATCGCCAACACCAAGGGCTTCACCGGCCACGCCATGGCCACCGGCATCGAAGATGTCGTCGCCGTCAAAGCCCTGGAAACCGGTTGCGTGCCCCCCGTCGCCAACTTCAAGGAAGTTGATCCGGAGTTGGGACAGTTGAACCTGTCGAAAGGCGGCATTTATCCCGCCGAGTACGCCATACACCTGGGAGCGGGGTTCGGTTCGCAGATCAGCATGATGCTGCTGCGTTGGGTGAAGACGAAAGACGGGGTCCGTCGCAGCCCGAACGCTCTGGGCTATGCCTACCGCATCGCCGATGCCGCCGCTTGGAGCGCTTGGCTGAGCAGCGTCGCGGGCCGTCCGGCCGCCGACCTGGAAGTAGTCCACCGCACGCTGCGCGTGCGCGATCTAGGGTCGGCAACGCGGGTCGCGGAAGCCGCTGATGCGATCCGAACTGTACCGCTGTCAGCTCCGGCGGCGCAGCAACAGCCGCCCGCTCCAGTCCGTGATACCAGACCGTCGCCACCGCCGGTCAGCGCGGTTGTTGAACCGGTACCCACAGTTCAAGCCGCCGCTCCCGCTCCTTCGGAACCGCCAAAGCCAGCCGTGAAGGTCGATCCGGTGAAGGAGAAAGTGCTGGCTTTGGTTGCCGAGAAAACCGGTTATCCGGTTGACATGCTCGATCTGGATCTCGATCTCGAAGCAGATCTAGGGGTCGACACAGTTAAGCAGGCGGAGGTCTTTGCTACGATCCGCGAGGCTTACAACATTCCGCGCGATGAGAACCGCAAGCTGCGCGATTACCCCACGTTGGCGCACGTGATCCGTTTCGTCTATGAGAAGCGCCCGGACCTGGCCGCTCCAGCCTCGTCTATAGCGAAGGAAGAAATCAAACTCACGACTCCAGCACCTCCTGTGGTCGCTGAGAAACCGGCACGTGTTGCGACATCTGCGCAAAGCGCCGCCGCCGATTCCGTGAAGGATCGCATCCTCGCTTTAGTAGTGGAGAAGACAGGCTATCCCGTCGATATGCTGGACCTGGATCTCGACCTCGAAGCCGACCTTGGCGTCGACACTGTGAAACAGGCAGAGATGTTTGCCGCGATCCGAGCCGCATACAACATTCCGCGTGATGAGAACCGCAAGCTGCGCGATTACCCTACGCTGGCTCACGTCATCCGTTTCGTGTATGAGAAACGTCCCGACCTGGCCGGCGCGGTTTCAGCAGCTTCAGTGGCTGCGTCATCGCCTGCTGAAACACCCGCACCGCCTCCGGCTGCAGTCCAACCGGCCACGGACGGCTCCATCAAGGAGAAAGTGCTGGAGATCGTGGCCGAGAAGTCGGGCTATCCCAAAGACATGTTGGACCTGGATCTCGATCTGGAAGCAGACCTCGGCATCGACACCGTGAAACAGGCGGAGATGTTCGCAGCCGTGCGAGCGGCGTACAACATTCCGCGCGAGGAGAATCTCAAGCTGCGCGACTTCCCTACTCTGGCCCACGTCATCAAGTTCGCTCACGACAAGCAGCCGGGCTTGGCTAAAGCGCCTGCGGCAAGCTCTTCGGCAAAACAAGAATCGACGCAGAAAAAGCCGGCAGTGTCTGCATCTTCGGGTTCGAAGCCGATTGCGGCTGCGCGACCCATCCCCGCCAGTTTCGACGCCACCAATCATATTCCGCGCCGCGTACCTGTTCCCAACTTGCGCCCGCCGCTCGCCCTTTGCAAGCCAACCAGTGTGACGCTCGGGTCCGGTCGCCGAGTAATCATCATGCCAGACAAGTCCGGTGTAGGAGATGCGCTGGCGCAACGGTTACAGACGATGGGCGTGGAAGTTCTTCGCGTCGTCCTCCCCAACAACGAGATGCTGCACGCGGACGCGTTGGAGAACCGCCTTAAGAGCTGGCTGGCCGCGGGTCCGGTGCACGGAGTGTACTGGCTGCCCGCTCTGGACAACGAGGGCAACCTGCGTGACATGGACCTCGCCGGCTGGCATGAAGCCCTGCGGGTGCGCGTCAAATCGCTGTATGCCACCATGCGCATTCTGTACGAGCAGGTGGCGGCGCCGGGCACGTTTCTCGTGTCGGCGACGCGGCTGGGTGGACAGCATGGCTACGACGACGACGGTGCGACAGCGCCGTTAGGTGGCGCGGTCGTGGGGTTCACTAAAACCTATAAGCGAGAGCGCATGGACGCTCTGGTGAAGGTGGTCGACTTTGAAGCGGAACGAAAACCGTCCGAAGTCGCCGACATCCTGATTGAGGAAACCCTGCGTGATCCTGGCGCAATCGAAATCGGCTACAAGGAGGGTTTGCGCTGGACGGTGGGACTGCAAGAACAGCCCGCCGCCGATGGCAAGCCCGGTCTCACCTTGGACAGCAATACCGTTTTTGTCGTTACCGGCGCGGCTGGAAGCATCGTATCGGCGATCACCGCAGATTTGGCGACAGCCTCCGGAGGCACGTTCTACCTGCTCGACCTGGTGCCCGAGCCCAATCCGGAGAATGCCGATCTCAAGCGCTTCGTGACCGACAAGGACGGCCTCAAGCGTGATCTGTTCGCACGCATCCAGGCGCGTGGCGAGCGCGCTACGCCGG
>CABDYC010000165.1_pt1 | contig 24994 bp, 19 predicted proteins | sample 3421511 | NCBI WGS metagenome assembly CABDYC01 (sample SAMEA5534336, study PRJEB31848) | metagenome | biome: tundra; feature: field; material: soil | place: USA | collected 2013-05 | depth 0.15 m | reverse complement strand
TCGTCGTCATAGGCCCAGTAGCCGGGTGTCCATAGGTAGCCGTCGTCGGGACAGATTGGCTGCTCATAAACGGGAAGTGCCGGGGGGCCGAAATTCACGGAAATGCCGACCCCGATTTGAGCAAATGCACCGTGGGAAAAAACCAGCAAGGCAAACGAAAATAGCAACGAGCGAATAGCAACCGTAGTACGCATTGTGCCTCCTTCTGCCCGTTCATCCTTTTTACTGCCCCGGTACGGCGAGAGGCTCACGGGCGCGGATTTGAGCGGCGTCGCGTCGATGCCAGGGTTCCACGGAGGCACTGGCCGAGTCTGTGCACTACTGCTCACTCTTCTATCTGCCTCAAATGATCGTTCCTCGGGCCATGACACAACTACAAACTGGGTACGAGGTCCGGATATCTTCTTGTCGTGTGACAAGAATGCAGCCACGAATTCGTCAACTCCCGGTTTGTCGGCTACCGGAAGCTATGCGGCTTCCAGGGCGGGATCAGTCCTGTGAAGTCGGCTTGGCTCCGGTCAACTTCCGAATTGCTCGTGAGAACGAAGCCGCTCGCGCGGCGGACGCTACCGCGTGGGTGAGGTCGGCAGTCGAGACTTGATCGCGTCAGCTTTTCCCGGGAGCTGCCGCCATGCGGGCTTGCATCTCGCGGGTTAGATGCGGCACCACACCCACCATCCGCTCTATGAGCATCAACTGGCCCCTGTGGTGCATCTCATGTTCTTTGACTGAAAGGATCATTTCGAAACGGCTCTTTGCTGAAGGGGTCATCCCTGCAGGCATCTCAACCCGCTCGCCTAGGAAACTTTCCGTAAGCCCTTCGAGCCAGCCAGCCCATTTCTCGCCAGAGCTGTGGAGCATCTCAATCGTCTGATCCTTGCTCCGCTGTACCTTTTCTTCCACCGCCAAGCGCTGCATCAGCGATGGAAAGTTGAATCCCTCAAGCGAAGACCGGCGCTCCTGGCAGTGAACTTGGTATTGAAAAGTGTACGCCTGCGAAATATGCGTCAACAATTCACCGACAGTGCGCGTGTTTAGGGTTGGTCGAAAACTATATTTTTCTTCAGGGAGTTCCTCAGCAATCGTAATCGTATTTTTCCGAACGGTGCGGAAACTTTCAGCTAATTCCTTAGCTCCATAGTAGTTCAAGCGATTTCTCCTTGAGTCAAAACCAGATGTCCTCTTCAGAGGCAGTTGGACCCAGAGTCTAACACGCTGCCGTTGACGGGGGGGCGCCAGCGCGAGAGTTGGCCTGGGCCAGGCCGTTCATGAACATGGCAGTTGCTGCGTTTGCGCTGAAGAGGCAGGCCCGGCTCTGACACGGTCGCGTCGAACTCAGAGCTGTGGTTCGCCAAAACGTTGCGCGCTACATTGCAACGACTTCTTCTACTTGGCGTAACGTCTTCGGCCTGGGATAGCAGACTAATCAGGGGTCGGCGGGAGTCGCTCCCCAGAGAACGTGGACCGGACAAAGGCTGTGCCTCGGCTCTGATAAAAGAGAAACAGCTTGGTCGTCAGCATAATAGCTCTTGAGTCTACGCCACCTCGTAACGATGGTGCAGTCCGCCGAGTCTCGGCCAGGATTGGATCTCGCTTCCGGCCCTCCTCTCCGAGAGATCGAAGCCGAGCTTGAGCAGTTCGCCGTGAATGCGCGGCGCTCCCCAGGTCGGGTTCTCGGCAACCATGCGAAAAATCAAGGCTCGAATCGCTTTGCTCACAGGCTTTCGACCTCCCACTCGCCTGGCTCTGGACATCCATGTCCAGTACAGCCGAAAGCCGGCACGATGCCAACCAGTGACGGTTCTCGGCGTAACCAGGATGAGAGGGTTCCTCCAGCCGGACGTTGTTTTCCCGCTCCAACTGCTCCAACTGCATAAGTTCGCGCAACTTGTCCCCCCTTTTTGGGTTCTCTCCTTAGTAGTACTACTTCTCACAGCTGACTGGAGTTCAGTCGGGATGCACCACCTCCGGAACCTTCACATTGACAAAGGGGAGGCTCTAAGTGCCTGAGCGCTTAAGCCGCACTCGGATGAGTAACGCCTATGCCGCCGTGTCTCGCCCTGTCACAATCTTGTTCTCGATGGCCCGGCCCTAAAACAGGAATGGTCCTCAAGTGACAATGCAGCGTAAACTTGACCGTACTATCGCCGTTTTGGAAGTCGAAGCCAAAATGCTGGAGGCACACGCCGAGAAACTTTCCATCATGGCTCGTCAGTTGGCCGATCCCGAACACCAGCGAGAAATCATCAAATTGTCGCACGCAGAAACGGAGAAGGCTGAGGGTATAAGGCGGCAAATCCGTTTGCTGAAAGATCATCTGTAGTCATTTGTGCCTCAAGACCATGGTTTGTGCTGGAACCCACCTCGCAGCAAGTCAAGACAGGCGGAGACTCTTGAGCGAGGCGCGAGCCGCTCCTCGACTGATGTTAGGCACAATGACCAATTCAAGAACCGTGACACCCGAGAGGTCGACCTGACATTCCTCGACCTCGCGTATTGTTTTAGGGGGACTGAAATTCCACTGCTGGCGCACAATTTCTCGAAACGAGCGTCCGCCATCCGGAGACCATCGCAAGACGAACTCTTGGATACGCTCTGTCTCGGTTTCTTCGAAGACGAGCGCGATGCGTGTGAGTCTTTGCGGCTCATCGAAGATTAGCCGGATGGTTTGAGTGCCAGAATCGGCGGCACGCCAGCTCCGCATTTCTCCTACAGCTTCACCGGAGGGGCGGACGGGGCGAATCCATATATGTCTTACGTGCTCTTCGACAGCGTGGGAAATCTTTACGGCACAACCTACGAGGCCGGATCATACGGATATGGCGTCGTATTCGAGCTTAGTCTCACGGGAACAATCTGGACGGAAGCCGTCCTGTACAGCTTTGCGGGCGGGACGGATGATGCTAATCCGTTAAACGGCCTGATCATGGACTCGGCGGGCAATCTCTACGGCAGGACTTACGAGGCCGGCGGGGGAAGTGGAACCATCTTCGAGCTGAGCAAGTCCGGTGGCGGTTGGACGAAGCAGGTGATCTACAGCGATGCCCCGGGTTATGCGGGGTTGACGATGGATACCGCCGGAAACATCTTCGGTGTCACAACCGACGTGGTGTTCGAGTTGTCACCGAACGGCCATGGTGGTTGGAATCCCAACGTGATCCCCACGTTTTCTGGTGGTTCTAAAGATGGCCTTGTTGCAGAAGGCACTCCCGTGCTCGACCACGCCGGTAACCTCTACGGTACAACATTGGGAGGGGGATCCAAGAACAATGGAACGGTCTACAAGCTGAGCCATGGAACGAACGGATGGAGTCAGAAGATTCTCCACTCTTTTGAGGGCGGCAGCAATGAGGGCAGTGAGCCCTTTGCGGGGATCGTGTTCGATGCCGCCGGAAACATTTACGGCACTACGGAAGTCGGTGGTAATCCCCTCGCGGGCACAGTTTACGAGCTAGTGGCTCCAGTTGGCATAGGCAGCTACAAAGAGAAGGTTCTCTGGAAATTCGACACAACGGACGGATATGAGCCGGTTGACAGCCTAATTCTGGACAGCGCGGGCAACCTCTATCGTACGACCCCCGAGGGCGAATCGAACGGGTACGGCGTTGTGTTCAAAGTGAATGTACCGGCTGCCTGGACCACGACTACGCTTACGACTTCGCTGAATCCGTCCACTTATGGACAGGCTGTAAGTAACAGAATTCGTAAACTGAGTGAAATTGCAACAGATTCGGTGAAAGCGCCCGAGCATCGGATCTGGCCAATCCAGAGACTCGAAATGTACGAGGACTCCGCCTACATCAATGCACTGCATCTGCCGATCGAACTGGGCGACATTTTCGAACGGAATGGCGGAAGACTGTTCATGCTAATCGCTCCACCTTGTGACTTGATGGTTCGGAGCAAGGGTCGCAGGCTAGACTCTATGAAAGAAGCTATCTTAGCGGAGATCATTGATGAAGTTTCGGACGAGCGCCTGAGCGTGACATGGGAATTGCCACAATTCGATAAAACGACAAAGCGTTACATCGATTTCAAGAAGACATTCTCCGTGAGGCTTTCCGGACTGGACCTCTGTGTTTTCAATGCCGATGGAACTTCATCCATCACCATCGACCAGCCCATATCAGGGAACCTCATACCACCGTGGACGGCCAGGTATGCTGTTCTTCAGCAGGAGTTGAAGCCGATCATCAAGAAGATTGAAGCCAATTGGAAGGCTGTCGCGATACGTTCAAATCTTCTAAATTCACTCGGAATTGACCATGATGGAATGTTCGTTCCAACCGTGAAAAGTTCGACCCACACTCTGGAGTACAATTTCAAACGACTGGCAAGATTGCTGTCTCCACGCTCGAATGCACTTCTGACCTCCTACGGACAATTCATCTCCAGGTCTGCCTTCGAACATGACTTGGAGCGGTCAAAGAAAATAGCAGAAAAACCTGCCTGAATCGTGAAGCTGCCTGCGGCTTCCCCCAACGAACATGGAAGCGGGCGGCGGTGCATATTCCATCCCGTCCTGTTCTCACCCCTGGACCGGTTTGACCCTTCTTTTCTTGCGCCTGTAAGATCAAACTTCATCTCTGAATAGATTTCTCCGCCGAGCTGCGCTCGGCATGAGGGGCCGGAGACCCGGTCCCACGAAAACCCGATGCCGCACGAATTGCCAAAAGCCTACGAGCCGGGCGCGATTGAAACGCGCTGGGCCGAGTACTGGATCAAAGAAAAACTGTTTTCCGTGCCCACGCCGGCGGAGGGCGAGACGCGTCCGGTGTTCACGCTGCTGCTGCCGCCGCCGAATGTCACCGGGCGGCTGCACATGGGGCACATGCTGAACCAGACGCAGATGGACATCATTGTGCGCTGGCATCGCATGCGCGGCTTCATCACCCTGTGGCTGCCGGGGACGGACCATGCCGGCATCGCCACGCAGATGATGGTAGAGCGGCAGCTCGCCAAAGAAGGCAAGAAACGGCGCGACCTGGGGCGCGAGAAATTTATTGAGCGCGTGTGGGAGTGGAAGCGGCATTACGGCGGCGCGATTCTTGAGCAGATGAAACGGCTGGGCGCGTCGGTGGATTGGGACCGCGAGTACTTCACCATGGACGAGAATCTTTCGCGCGGGGTGCGCGAGGTGTTCGTCCGGCTGTATGAAGAAGGGCTGATTTATCGCGGGAAGTACATCGTGAACTGGTGTCCGCGGTGCGAGACGGCGATCTCCGATCTCGAAGTGAAGCACGAAGAGGTTGCCGGGAAGTTGTGGGAGATTCGCTATCCGGTCGTGAGATCAAACGAATTCATTACCGTGGCGACGACCCGGCCGGAGACCATGCTAGGCGATACGGCGATCGCGGTAAATGCGAAAGACGAGCGCTACACGCATCTGCATGGCAAATATGTTCTGTTGCCGCTGATGAAGCGGGAGATTCCGATCATCACGGATGAGCTGGCACAATCGGAGTTCGGTACCGGCGCGGTGAAAGTGACGCCGGCACACGATCCTAACGACTTCGAGGCCGGGAAGCGGCACAACCTGCCGCAGATCGACGTGATGGACGAGCACGCGCACATGAATGCGAATGCAGGACCGTCGTACGCGGGACTGGATCGCTATGTGGCCCGTGCTCTCATACTGAAGGATTTGCAGGAGCAGGGATTTCTGGTGGCGGAGAAAGATTACGCGCTGGCGCTCGGCAAGTGCGACCGCTGCGGGACCGTGGTTGAGCCGCGGCTTTCGGAACAGTGGTTTATCAAGATTCAGCCACTGGCGCAGAAGGCGATCGAGGCGGTCGAAAGTGGCGAGATCACGATTGTTCCGGAGAACTACCGGCAGATTTATTTGAACTGGATGAACAACATCCACGACTGGTGCATCTCGCGGCAGTTGTGGTGGGGACATCGGATTCCGGCGTGGCGGTGCGCTTGTGGCGAGATCATCGTGGCGCGGGAGACACCGGCGATGTGTCCGAAGTGTAGTGGAGCGAAGCTTGAGCAGGATACCGACGTGCTCGACACCTGGTTTTCGTCAGGGCTGTTGCCGTTCACGACGTTGGGCTGGCCGGAGAAGACGCGGGATCAGGCGGTGTTTTATCCGACCACGCTGCTGATCACGGCGTACGAGATTCTGTTCTTCTGGGTGGCGCGCATGATCATGTTCGGCTGCCACTTCATGCAGGAGCACGAGCAGGATGCGGTGCTGAAGAAGGCCAGCGGCTGGGGCGACAAGAAGAACGACAGCGTGCCTTTCCGGCAGGTTTATATCCACGCGCTGGTGCGCGATGCCGAGCGGCAGAAGATGTCGAAGACCAAGGGGAACGTGATTGATCCCCTGGAGATTATTGAGCGGTTTGGCACGGACGCGACTCGGTTCACTTTGGCGGCCATGGCCGCGCCGGGGACCGATATTGCGTTCAGCGAGAGCCGCACCGATGGGTATCGGGCCTTCGCCAACAAGATTTGGAACGCTGCACGCTTCATGTTCATCAACGTGGATCGAGTCGAGCCGGGCCTGCGTCCTGGCTGGACAGCCCCCTCGACTTCGCTCAGGGCAGGCGAGGGCGGCTCTCCCCACATGGGTGTTGCAGGGTTCGAGGTTGGGACTCTCGAAGACCGGTGGATTCTCTCGCGGTTTAATCGCGTGACGGCGGAAGTGAACGATGCGCTTGAAACCTACCGGTTCCACGAAGCGGCAAACCGGATTTATGATTTTTTCTGGGGCGAGTTCTGCGACTGGTATCTGGAGCTGATCAAGCCGAGGCTGAACTTTGAGGAGGGCGCGGACAAAGGCGCTGCGCGGAACGCGTGTGCGAACCTCGTCAGTCTGTTCGACGCGTCGTTGCGGTTGCTGCATCCGGTGATGCCGTTTATTACGGAAGAGATCTGGCAAGCCATGTATGAAGGCCGGCCGCCCCTGAAGTCGATTGCGCTGGCAGGATATCCGCAGGCCGATGAGAAGCAGTTCGATCTAGCGGCCGAGACCGAGATGGCCATTCTGCAGGATCTGATCGTGAACGTGCGGAATGTGCGGGCAGAATTAAAGGTTGAGCCAAAGGTGAAGGCCCCGATCGAAGTGTTTGCGCATGAGCCTGTGATTCGCGCGATGATTGAGCAGAATCGTGGCGCCGTGGAGCGGCTGGCGAATGTAGAGAAGATTACGTTTGTGGAGGGCTCGCTGGCCAAGCAGGCCGGCGCCCGCAGCACCGCACGGTTTGATGTTCATGTGGTCTACGAGAGAAAGATCGACGTTGCGGCCGAGCGCGAGCGCTTGAAGAAAGAGCTGGAGAAGATTGAAAAAGAGATTGCCAACGGGCAGCGGCAGTTGAGCAATGAGCAATTCCTGGCGAAAGCCCCGGAGAAGGTGGTCGAGGGATTGCGCCGACGCGCGCAGGAACTGGCCGGTCTGCGCGAAAAGATAAGGAGCCAGCTCGATGAGTTGAACAGCACCGGAACTAATATCTGAAACTGGCAACTGATAACTAGCTACTGGCAACTGTTTTATGGCCTTTAACAGCCGACGCATCACCACGATTCTGGAGAATGCGCTGCTCGAAGACCGGGCGACGCGTGACGCGACCAGCTATGCCTGCATTGATCCCAACCAGCGTGCGTCGGCTACGATCCTGGCCCAGCAGGATTGCATTCTGGCGGGGATCGGTTGCGTGGGACGCATCCTCGATGTCTACGCGGCGCTCGACGGTGCGGTGACTTCGCACTACGAAGTCACCACGCATCCCGAAATTTTCGATGGCGTGCGGCTGCACAACGGGCAGTCGGTGGCGGTGATCCGGCACAATGCGCGGGTGATTCTGTCGTGCGAGCGCGTGATCCTGAACTTCCTGCAGCGCATGAGCGGAATCGCGACGCTGACCCGGAAGTTCGTGGACGCCGTCTCCGGCACGAAGGCGCGCATTCTCGACACGCGCAAGACCGCTCCCGGGCTGCGAGTGATCGACAAGTACGCGGTGCGCTGCGGCGGCGGACAGAATCACCGGCTCGATCTCTCCGACGGAGTGCTGATCAAGAACAACCATATCGCGCTGGCGGGTGGAATCGTGCCGGTTCTGGAACGCGCCGTGCGTAACCGGCGCGGCTCGCAACTGGTCGAGGTGGAAGTGCGTACGTTGGACGAACTGGAAGACGCGCTGGCTCATGGTGCTGAAGCGATTCTGCTGGACAACATGCCTGCGGAAGAAGTACGCCGCGCAGTGGAACGCTGTGCGAAGCTGGAACGCCGCGTTCCGCTGGAGTGCTCGGGCGGAATCCGGCTGGAAAATGTTCGCGCTTACGCCGAGACGGGGGTAGATTTCATTTCAGTCGGCCTGCTGACTCACTCCGCGCCGGCCGTAGACATGAGCCTGCGGGTTGTGCCGGTGTGAAATAGCACTCAGCCGTCAGCTATCAGCTATCAGCAAAGCTGCACAAGGCCACGGGCGTTTCTGGGTAGTAATTGCTCGACCCTCCCGGCGGATGATTTGTGGTTTCGTCTTCTCTCCCTCATAATTCCGTCATTAAGAAGAACGGAACAATTCGGAGGAGCCAACCCTCGCGGGCGAGGGCTCCCGCGCCACACGAGCAACCTACCGACGTTCGCCTCGGCCGCATCGTGCGCTTGTTGATGGATCACGCGACGGTGGTGGTGAGCGGGACAAAGATCGCACAGGAGATTTCGTCGAACCGTACGGAAGTCTGGCGGCTGATTCAGCAGTTGCGCGGGCTGGGCGTGGATGTAGCTGGGCATCCGGCGACGGGGTACCAGCTCAGGTCAGTTCCGGATCTGCTGTTGCCTGAAATTCTGGGCCCATTGCTTCGCGGCACCATCTTCGACGCTCAGCTTCATCACTTCTACAAGATTGGCTCGACCAACGCGGCGGCCATGGCGGCGGCGGCGGAGGGCGCCGTGGAAGGCAGCGTGTTTCTTGCCGAAGAGCAGACTGCGGGACGCGGGCGCGGAGACAACTCCTGGCAGTCGGCGCGCTCGGCGGGGATTTACTGCTCGGTGGTCCTGCGGCCGGCACTTCCGCCTTCCGAGGCGCTGGTGCTGGCGCTGGCGGCCGGATTGGCGGTGCGTGCCGCGATTCAGCAAGTGCACGCGCGCGTGAGCGCCGACTTGAAGTGGCCCAACGATGTGCTGATCGCAGGCAAGAAAGTGTGCGGTATTCTCACCGAGATGAACGCCGAAGCTACGCGGGTGCGCTATGTGGTCGTAGGGATCGGGATCAACGTGAACCAGGCGACTTTTCCAAAAGAACTCGAGAGCGAGGCGACTTCTCTGCGGTTGGTGACGGGAAGTGAATGGTCGCGGGTGGAACTGACGGCGGCTTTGCTAAAATCGCTTGACCGGGAATATCGTCTGTTAGTCGAACAGGCAGACGCGCGGCAGTCGATTCTGCGGCGCTTTGCCGAGCAGTCGTCGTGGGTGCAAGGCAAGCAGGTTCGCGTCGAAGAGAATGGTTCGAGAGTCGAGGGAACGACAGAGGGGTTGGATGAACGCGGGTTCTTGCAAGTGCGGACTGCGCAGGGGTTGCAGACGGTCCTGAGTGGGACGGTGAGAGAGAAGTGAAGCAGCATTCAGCAGTTGTCCAGCACGGAACCGTAATGGTGAATGCTAAGTGCTGAATGCTGAGTGCTGATTGCGAACGATCATGCTTTTTGTTCTCGATGTCGGCAATACGAACACAGTGCTGGGAGTCTTTGCCCGGGTTGCGAAGGTGCCTCCCGACGGAGACGCCGAGGATGCTCCGCGCTATGAGCGGCTGCTGGCCAACTGGCGGGTCGCGACCAGACAGGGCAGCACCGTCGACGAGTACGGCGTCTTGTTCCGCAATTTATTTTCGATGGCCAGCCTGGAGGCATCGGAGATTCACGGCATCGTGATTTCATCGGTGGTTCCGCCGCTAGATCCGGTGCTGCGCCAGGTGTGTGAGCGCTACTTCAATACCAAACCGCTCTTGATCGAGCCGGGCGTGAAAACCGGCATGCCAGTGCATTATGACAATCCCGCGGAAGTGGGCGCGGACCGCATTGTCAATGCCGTGGCCGCATTTGAAAAATACGGCGGGCCTTGTGTGATTGTCGACTTCGGCACGGCAACCACGTTCGACTGCGTTTCCGCGAAGGGTGAGTATCTTGGCGGAGTGATTTGCCCGGGGATTGGCATTTCGGCTGATGCGCTTTTCCAGCGCACGGCACGGCTGCCGCGAGTGGAGATCCGCAAGCCGGCGCGCGTGATCGGAACGAATACGGTGGGCAGCCTGCAGTCGGGGCTTTACTACGGCTATCTCGGGCTGGTGGATGGCATTCTCGAACTTCTGCTGGGAGAATTGGGCAAAGAGACGAAGGTGGTCGCCACCGGCGGGCTGGGGACGATGATTGGCACGGGATCGAAGTACATCAAGCATGTGGATGATTTTCTAACCCTCGAAGGCCTGCGCATCATCTGGGAGCGAAATGTGGCGGCGCGGCCGGGGCTCGCGCCCAAGGCCGCGCAAAAGGCTTCGTCCCAGATTTCGTCCAAGGCGAAGAACGCTGGAAGTGAGCGCGCTTCTTCCACTCCGCGTTCCACCCGTTGAGCCACCGTGGAAAATTACTTCAACTACTTCACCGAAATTGAAGAGCACTTTCAGCGCCGCTGGGGCGGTATCCTGCGGCTATCCACGCTCGACTGGGTACTTATCGAGACCTGGAAGGATGCGGGAATTCCGCTCGAGGCCGTGCTGCGCGGCATTGACGTGACTTTCGAGCACTACGAAAGACGCCCGACCAAGACGCGAAAGGTAAATGGCCTGGGGTTCTGTTCGCAGGAAGTGCTGGCGGCGGCGGAAGACATGAAGGAAGCGGCAGTGGGCGCGGCTGCTGGGCAATCGGCCTCGAGCAAATCGGCCGCGGGGCAGGGGTTTGAGCCGGAGGCGATCGGGGCGTTCCTGCGGCGCAATGCCGATCTTCTGGAGGCGGCGAAGCTGCCAAGCAGCGCAGGAGTTTCCACCCATGCGGTCGCCAAGGAGTCCGCCGCCACGCTGCGCAAGCTGGCGCAGGAGACCGAGAGCAGGAAGGCAGCATCGCGGCTGGAAGACTTGGAGCGACACCTCACCGTGCTGGAGGAAAAACTCTTTGCTGTATTGCTCGCCGCGACGCCGGATGAAGAAATCATGACGGTGCGCGCGCAGGCCGACCGCGAACTAGCGCCCTACCGGCGCAAGATGGCGGCGGCACAGATCGAGCAACTGCAAAAACAGTACGTCCACAAGCGGCTTCTGGAAAAATACGGCCTGCCGCGCCTGAGCCTGTTCTACATGTGACCGCTGATCGTTGATTCAATGACCCATTCCTTCGATGCACTCATCCTCGGCGGCGGTGCGGCGGGATTGATGTGTGCCATCGAAGCCGGCAAGCGTGGCCGGCGCGTCGCGGTGCTGGAACATGCCGACCGGCTGGGGAAGAAAATCTTGATCTCCGGCGGCGGACGCTGCAACTTCACCAACCTTCATTGCCGGCCGGAAAACTTTCTATCTTCGAATCCGCACTTTGCCAAGTCGGCATTGGCCCGCTACACGCCGGCGGATTTCATTGCTCTGGTCGAAAAGCATGGCATCCCGTATCACGAGAAAACTCTGGGGCAGCTTTTCTGCGACCACTCGGCGCGCGACATACTCGGGATGCTGGAAGCCGAATGCCAGCATGCCGGAGTGAGCATCTTCCTGAATGCGAAGATTCAGGGAGTTGAGCGACTGAGGGAGTTCGTGGTGCGCGCGGCGAATGCGGAGTTTCGTGCCGCGGCGCTGGTGGTTGCGACCGGAGGGCTTTCGATTCCAAAGATTGGCGCGACGTCATTTGGGTACGACTTGGCGCGGAAGTTCGGGCTGAAGATTCGCGAGCCATGGCCGGGACTCGTGCCGCTGACGTTGAGCGCGGAGGATTGTTCGCGCTACTGCGATCTGGCGGGCGTTTCAGCGGAGGTGATTGCGTCGTGTGATGGGCAGCAGTTTCGCGAGAAGATGCTGATCACGCATCGCGGGTTGAGCGGCCCGGCGATCCTGCAGATTTCCTCGTACTGGAAAAAGTACTGGAAGAAGCCGCAGCCGATCCGGATCGATCTGGCGCCTGGGCGCGAGGTCACCGCCGCGTTTCGTGATTTAAAGACACCGAGAACCCTGACCGCACTTCGGGCGGAGTTGCGAAAGTTTCTCCCCCATCGCCTCGCGGACCGCTGGCTGGATGCGCACGCGCCAACTTCGTGGACGAATCACGCGCTCGCTGACCTGGAAAAGCAGACGCATGCCTGGGCGATCTCACCGGCGGGGACGGAAGGCTATGAAAAAGCCGAAGTGACCGCGGGCGGCGTCGACACCGGCGAACTCTCGGCCAAGACGATGGAGAGCCACAAGGTTCCGGGGCTATTCTTGATTGGCGAAGTAGTGGACGTGACCGGCCATCTTGGCGGTTTCAATTTTCAGTGGGCCTGGGCTTCGGGCGCGGCGGCGGGAAGAGCGCTGTAGGGTTCCAATTTGGAAATTGAAAATCGGCAATCCGTCCTTGTTCCCTCCCCTTGCCGTAGAATCAACTCTTGCTCCTCAACATTGAAAAGCTGATCTACGGCGGCGATGGACTCGCTCGCCTTCCTGCCGACGACCGCGGACGCGGCAAGGCTGTGTTTGTTCCCTTTGTTCTTGCCGGAGAGAAAATCGAAGCCGTACTCACCGAAGAAAAGCCCGGCTTCGCCCGCGCCAATGCTGTGGCAATCGTAGAGCCTTCGCCGCACCGCATCCAGCCGCCGTGTCCATATTTTGGCCGCTGTGGCGGATGCCATTACCAGCATGCCAGCTACGAGCACCAACTCGAGATCAAGAAAGAAATCCTGCGGGAGAACCTGCGGCGGATTGCCAAGCTCGAACTGGAGTGCGAAATTGAGGTGCATCCTTCGCCGCCCTGGAACTATCGCAATCGTTCGCGGCTGCAGGTGCAGACGCGGCCTGAGTTCGCGGCGGGATACTTCAAGTTGTCCTCGCATGAATTGCTGCCGGTCGAGGAGTGTCCGATCAGCTCGCCGCTGATCAATCGCGGCATTGCGGCGCTGTGGCAGGCGGGACGGGCGGGCAAGGCCGTAGAAGGCGTGCGGGAAGTCGAGTTCTTCGCCAATGCCGATGCTAATAAAGATGGTGATGCCAATAAGAAGGACGCGCGTCTGCTGGTCGAGTTCCTGTGCGCTCCCGAGGCTCGACGCGCCGCAGTGCGGGCGTGGGCCGAAGAATTGTGCGCGGCCATGCCGGAGATTGCGGGCGTGGTGGCGTTCCGGGAGCCGCAGAAAGGCGTGCAGGAGCCGCTGGTGGCGGTGGGCGCCTCGGAATTAACATATCAAACTAAGACGGCGGCCTACCGCGTGAGCGCCGGCGCGTTCTTCCAAACCAACCGTTTTCTCACCGATGAACTGATCAACTTGGTTACGGCGGGCCGGTCCGGTGAGCTGGCGCTGGATCTCTATGCTGGTGTAGGCCTGTTTTCCACAGCCTTGGCTTGTGACTTCCGTCACATCGTTTCGGTTGAGTCGTCACAGACAGCCGCAAACGACCTTCAATACAATCTGCCAATTAATGGAAAGGCAGTCCAGGCCGCGGCCGAGCAGTACCTGACCGGGCTCGGCGACAAAGGGCGCGTCGGGAATGGTGCAGATGGTGCAGTCCTCCCCCAGTTGACCCATAAGCCCGATTTGGTGGTAGTAGATCCGCCCCGAGGCGGTTTGGGAGATCGCGTGGCGCGTTTGCTTGCAAGTGCAGGCGCGCCCCGCGTGACCTATGTGTCGTGCGATCCGGCGACTCTGGCCCGCGATCTGGTGCCGCTGCAGGCGGCAGGCTATCGCGTGGAGGAGGTGCATCTGGTCGATTTGTTTCCCCAAACCTATCACCTCGAGAGCGTCGTGCAGTTAGTGCGGTGATTCCTGACAAGCGGCTGAAACAATTCGGGAATTCGTGCAGAAACGTGGAAGAGCGGCGCTTAAGCGCCGCGTAAAGCGTCCGGAAATAATGCGGGCTTCAGCCTTGGTGGCCGCACTTTTTGTCCAGCCCGATTTTCTCCGCAGCCCGCTAAGCCTCAAGTCCGAAGGCCGGTCGGTTGTCCACATCCACCCACTCAAACCCAGGCTAATGAATGCCGCCCTTGCCCCTAATCCAAAAGCCGCCAGCTCCGGCGACTCCGGTTGAATTCCAACTCAAACCGACGCGGCAACCAATGCTGTGGGCCGCACTGGCCTACTCGGCGGGAATAGTTGCCGGCCTTTACCTCGGGCGCCCAGCGTCGTGGTGGGTGGCGGCTGGGGCGGCGTTCCTCGCCGCGGGGCTGTACTTCGTGCGAAGACGGAAATGGCTCGGCGTGGGCTTGGCTCTGGGAGCCTTCTTCCTGGCGGGGGCGCTTCACATACAAGTGCGAGGCCCGGCGAACCTTCTCGATACCAGCCTTCAACCGTTCGTGGACGGCCAGCAAGTCGAGATGACGGCGCACGTCACACGCGAAGGCAGGTTGCGGGAAGGAGGTCCAAACGAAGTCAGACAAAGCCTCGACGTCGAGACGGAGGAGATCGTCGCCGAGAACGGCAAGCGGATTCCGGTGCATTCCGGTGTGCGGCTCGGGATCTACAGCGCCCGCCCGAACGGGTCTTCGCCTGCGCTACGAGTCGACGAAGCAGCCGCGCCTACGATGTGCCTTTTCCGCTATGGCGAACGCCTCCGGCTTCCCGTCAAACTGAAGCTGCCGCGCAACTTCCGCAATCCCGGGGCGTTCGACTATCAGGGTTACCTGGCCGCGAACGGCATCGCGGCGCTGGGGTCGGCAAAAGCCGAGGACGTGGAAGTGCTGCCGGGCTTCGCGGGACACCGCGTGGAACTCTGGCGAACCCGCATTCACTCCAGCATCATCGCCAAAGTGCATGCGCTTTGGCTGCCGCCGCAGGCCGCTCTGATCGACGCCATGGTCATCGGCGAAGAGGCCTTTATCGATCGCGATACTCGGGTCGATTTCCAGCGCTCGGGCACCTATCACATCCTCGTGGTTTCAGGGATGAACGTGACCATACTGGCGTTTGCCGCTTTCTGGACCCTGCGCCGCATGCGGCTCGGCGACATTCCGGCGACCCTGCTGACGATCCTATTCTGCGTTGCCTACGCCTTTCTCACCGAAGTGGGCGCGCCGGTGTGGCGAGCCACGCTGATGTGCACCATCTATCTGGGCACGCGCCTGCTTTACCGCGACCGGGGCATGCTCAACGCGCTGGGCACGGCCGCTCTTGGTTTGCTCGTATTCGATCCGCGGCAGCTTTTCACGGCCAGTTTCCAGATGACATTTGTTTGCGTGCTGATCGTAGCCGCGATCGGGTTGCCGCTGCTGGAGCGCACTTCGCGGCTCTACCGCCAGGCAATGGCGCACTGGGACGCGGATGAGTATGGCGCATTGCTGCCTCCGCGAGTCGCACAGTTCCGCCTGGATCTGCGATTGATCGCGGCGCGGCTCGCGCGTTTTCTCGGCCAGCTATGGTCGTCTCGCCTGGTACGCAGCGCGACGATTGTTTGCCTGCGCACGTTTGAGTTGCTGCTGGTGTCGGCCGTGATGCAGATGGGTTTGGCTCTGCCGATGGCGTATTACTTTCACCGCGCCACCACGATCGGTCTTCCCGCCAACGTGACGGTTGTTCCCCTGACGCAACTCCTTATGCCGGCAGCCGTGCTGACGGTCGCCTTGGGTTATGTTTCCCCCGTGCTCGCAAAACTTCCGGCGCTGCTCACCGCCTTTGCGCTGCAAGCCATCACCGGCACCGTACACGGCTTAGGAGGCCTGCGCCTGGCCGACCTTCGCGTAGCAACGCCGTCTCTCGTGATGATGGCGGCAGCTTCCGCGGCGCTGGTTCTTGCGATGGTATTTGCACGCCGTCGTGCGCTGCTCGCGCTCACCGGGCTGGTTGCGTTGCTGGCCGCATCCCTGGCGCTCGCCTTCCTCCCGCCCAAGCCGAAAACTCGGGCGGGACTGCTCGAAGTAACTTCCATTGATGTAGGCGAGGGCGACGCCATCCTGCTCGTGATGCCACAAGGCCGCACCTTGCTCGTCGATGCCGGCGGCCCCATCTGGGGCGGCGGCTCGCAACTCGACTTTGGAGAAGATGTGGTCGCGCCTTACCTGTGGACGCGCGGCATTTCGCGCCTCGATGCAGTAGCGATTTCGCACGGCCACTCCGACCACGTCGGTGGCATGGGCGCAGTGCTGAAGGACTTCCGCCCGAAAGAGTTATGGATAGGCCTGCTGCCGCCGAGTCGAGCGCTCGAGAGCCTGATCGCCGAGGCGCACGCACTGGGTATCAACGTTGTGCGGCATTGGGAGGGAGATGAATTTGAGTTAGGCGGAGCCCGGGTCGAAGTGCTTTTTCCGCCGCACGACTGGCCCCTCGGGCTCGAGCCCAAGAACAACGACTCCATGGTCCTGCACGTCAGCTATGGTAAGACTTCCGTATTGCTGGAGGGCGACGCCGAGAAAGCGGTGGAGCGCCGGATAGCCAGCCTGCACCATCCGCGGGCGGACCTGTTGAAGGTGGGGCATCACGGCAGCGCCACATCCACGACGCCAGAGATTCTGCAGTCCGTGAAGCCGAGTTTTGCCGTGATCTCGGTGGGATTCCGAACTTACTTCGGTCTACCGAAGCTTGACGTTCTGCAGCGGCTGCAGAACTCCGGAGTCCACGTGTACCGCACCGATCTCAATGGCGCGGTAACCTTCTACCTCGATGGCCACTCGGTCACTCCTTGGCTGGCAGCTCTTCAGTAATGTCATCATCATCCACTTCGTCCGCGGAATTACTGGCGGAAGGCTGCTGCCGGTAATCGGCGATCATGCCGAGCGCCTTCTCCGCATCCTCTTCGCGCACCAGGATGATCATTCCGCCCAGCCCGGGAAACGCTTCTTGCAAAAGGCTGGCGGACGTGAGGTCGTTTTCAATATTCGCCGAATCGAGCAAGCCCTTGACCACCATTGCCTCCGACTCCTGTTCGCTGTCGAAGACCTTTACCAGCTTTTCATTGGGATCAGGACGGCGTCGTTTTTCCGTCGTCGCATTGGGCTGCTCTGCCATGGCATCTCCCGTTCTCGGGGTCGCGGCCAGGAAGATGGCTCGGACTCCGCACCCCTGTGATTCTAACTCTTCTCGCGATTTGAGGTGTACGCAGGGGAGCGCCATTCGTTGACTGACCGCTTCCGCGTCCGTAAGATGAAACGATCCGGAAGCCGGGCTTCTCCTCAGTGATCGACCAGAAAATGATCGACCAAACCATTTCCCACTACCGCATCGTTGAGAAGCTCGGTGGCGGCGGAATGGGTGTGGTCTACAAGGCTGAAGACACCGAACTTGGCCGCTTCGTGGCCCTCAAGTTCCTGCCCGAGGAAATGTCGCGAGACCCGCAGGCGCTGGAACGCTTTCGCCGGGAGGCGCGTGCGGCGTCGGCTCTCAACCATCCTAATATTTGCACCATCTACGAAATCGGCAAACACGGTGAGCAGTCGTTCATTGCCATGGAGTTTCTGGACGGCATGACGCTGAAGCATCTCATCGCGGGCAAGCCGCTGGATAACGAAACTGCGCTCTCCCTGGCCATTGAGATTGCCGACGGGTTGGACGCCGCGCATTCCCAGGGCATCGTGCACCGCGACATCAAGCCCGCGAACATTTTTGTCACCAAGCGCGGGCGCGCCAAGGTGCTGGATTTCGGCCTGGCCAAAGTCGCAGCCGCTGCCGGTTCCTCCAACCAAGTGGCATCGGCGAACACGATGACTGTCGACGAACAGCATCTGACCAGCCCCGGATCTACGCTCGGCACCATCGCTTACATGTCACCGGAGCAAGCGCGCGCGAAAGAACTGGACGCCCGCAGCGATTTATTCTCTTTCGGCGCAGTGCTCTACGAGATGGCGACCGGCACTCTGCCATTCCGTGGCGGCAGTTCCGCGGAGATCTTCAAAGCCATCTTGGATGCAGCGCCAGCCCCGGCCCTCCGCCTCAATCCCGACATGCCAGCGGAGTTGGAACGCATCGTCGACAAAGCCCTGGAGAAAGATCGCAACCTCCGCTATCAGAGCGCGGCCGATCTGCGCACCGACCTGTCACGCCTGAAGCGCGACTCCGATTCCGGGCGTTCGTCGGGCGCGTCCGCCGTGAGCGTTGCCGCGGCCTCTGCGTCTTCTGTCCCGGCAATGTCGGAGCCGATCCGTTCCCGTAAGAAGTTGGCCTTCGGCCTTGTGGCCGTCTTGTTAGTCGCCGCTGTAGCGGTCGCGGTGTACTTTGTGCGCGAAAAATCCGACACCCGAAAGATCAGCTCCATCGCCGTGTTGCCCTTCGTCAATGCGACCGCTGACCCGAACAATGAATACCTGAGCGATGGCTTGACCGACAGCTTGATCGGTACGCTCTCCCGGCTGCCCGATCTCAAAATCATGGCGCGCAGCACGGTCTTCCGCTTTAAGGGCAGCCAGGAAGACCCGCGGCAGATTGGCCAGAAGCTGCAAGTTGGCGCCGTGCTCATGGGGCGCATCACGCAACACGGCGACGAACTGGCGGTTCAGGCCGACTTGGTCGATACCGCCGAAGGCAGCGAGCTTTGGGGTTCGCATTATGAACGCAAGGCGGCGGACATCACCCAAGTGCAGGCCGAGATTACCCGCGATCTTTCCAGTAGACTGAACCGCGTCGACGCGGGCAGGGTACCGACGAAGCTGGGCAGCGCCGGCACCACCAACCCCGAAGCCTATCGCTTGTACCTGGAAGGCCGGCAGCTCTGGTACGGGCGCACCCCAGAAGGCCTGAAGAAGAGTATTAATCTGTTCCAGCAGGCCATTGCCGCCGACCCCTCCTATGCGCTGGCCTACACCGGACTCGCCGACACCTACAACGTAGCTTCCAGCTATGGCATTGGCGTTAGCCCCCGGCAAGCGCGTCTGCTCTCGGACGAAGCCAGCCACAAGGCGCTCGAACTGGATGATTCGCTGCCCGAAGCCCACACGGCACGTGCCGGTGCCCTTTCCATGGCGTGGCGGTGGAGCGAGGCTCAGCAGGAGTACCAGCGCGCGATCCAGTTAAACCCCAATAGCGCTACCGCTCATTATTTTTATGCCTTCAGCTACCTGATTCCAGAAAAACGGATCGATCAAGCGCTGGAGGAATTCCGCATTGCCTTGTCGCTCGACCCGCTTTCGTCCATTGTCAATACGAATTACGCCACCGCGCTGATGGTGGCCGGCCGCTATCCCGAATCGCTTGCGCAATTCCGCAAGGCTCTGGACCGCGATCCGGGATTCGGTCCGGCCCACTACAAGCTGTCCCAGCTATACGCCACCACCGCCCACTTCGCGGAAGCGGAGAGTGAATTCCGCAAATACAGAGACATTCCCGGCTCGTGGCGCCCAGACGCGCAAGGCTACAACAAGTTAATGCTCGCCGCTCCGGCCGAAGATGACGATGTATCGGCCATCGCCGTAAGTTTTGCGCTCCTGGGCAATCGCGACAAGGTGTTCGAGTACCTAGATAAGGCATTCTCTAACGAAGATGATGAACTGATCTTTGGTATCCGCTATCCCGCGCTGGACCCACTTCGCTCCGATCCCCGCTACGCGGACCTGATGCGCCGCCTCGGACTGCCAGAATAGCGGCCTCAATCCCGTTCGCTTGTGCCTCGGATAGCCGACCCAGCACTTTCGGGCAGTTGTTTTCTTTCCCCATTGGAGGAGAATGCTGGAAGGCGGGGCGCAACCGGGGCTGCGCCGCAGCATCCAAAGCTGTGGACGCGAAAAAGTTGTGGGGACGAAAAAGGGGCCAGCATGAATATTGAGGAACCGGCGGATCATGAGCATCATCCACGTCAAGCGGGAGACAAAGTCCGAGAGGCGCAAGATGAAGACGAGGCCCGTAGAATCCGGCGCCTGCAGGTGATGATGAGCATGGTGACTTCGGTGATCAGCCAGGACCCCGGCCTCACCGTGGAAGAAGCCTCAGAACTGGCCGCCGGCGCCAAGCGTGCCGCGCTCGCCATGTTTCCCGACAAAGAGCTGGTTTACGACCTTCTCTACAAACCCCGCCTGCAGCGGTTAATGCGCGAACGCTTCCGCCTGCAGTAGAATTGTTGATTGTTGAGTTCTGATTGTTGAATGAAAACCGCTGCAATCCCTATTCGTCCACCACAGAATTCCGCAGCGTCCCGATTCCCTCCACGCTGACCTCTACCACGTCCCCAGCCACCAGCGGTCCCACGCCCTGCGGCGTCCCGGTGGCGATCAGATCGCCCGGAAAAAGAGTCATCACCTGGGCGGTGTGGCGAATGACGACGTCCAACGGGAAAATGAAATCCCGCGTATTACCCGACTGCTTCACCACGCCATTGACCCGCGTCTCCACGCCAACCCCTGCCCACGGATCAAGCCCATCGGCCACCACCGGCCCGACCGGGCAGAACGTGTCGAAGCTCTTGGCGCGTGTCCATTGGCCGTCTTTAACCTGCAAGTCGCGTGTGGTCACGTCATTCAGGCAGGTGTAGCCAAGGATGTACGGCCGTACGTCCTCATCGTCCGTCAGGTGATAGCAGGTCTTGCCGATCACCACACACAGCTCGGCTTCATAGTCGACACGCTGTGAGATCTTCGGCCGCCGCACCACCCCGCCCGGCGCCAGCAGCGCGGAGTTGGGCTTGAGGAACAAAAGCGGCTCCGTCGGCACCTCGTGACCAAGCTCCGCGGCATGTTCCCGGTAGTTGCGGCCCACGCACACGATCTTCGACGGCCGCACCGGCGGCAGCAGTTCCGCCTCCTCCAGCGCAATCGGTTCGATCCGCCGTGTGCGCAGACCCTCCACGTCGCCATCGGAATCTTCTGGAGCAGTGAGCAGGATTCGCAGGATCGCCTCACGTCCCGCAACGGACTCGACCAGCCCATAGTGAGCCTGGCCATTCAGTTGAAAGCGGCAGTATTTCATCGCAATCTATCTAACCACGAGAGAAGGAAATCCGGCCAGAATTTTTCTAATCCCTTAACTCTGTCATCCTGAGCGAAGCGAAGGACCCCTTGCCCGCCTGCGCCACCGCCGGCTCCGCAAGGCGTTTCTACTACTGCCCCGCGTTGTTCTCGGTCCTTGCTTCCCGGGACTTGTTCCCGACCATCTTACGGCACGCTCTCCCCAGCTTCCTCCGACCGCCCACTCTCATTCCCGCGCAAATCGACGGCCGACACAGAATAAAAATAAGTCTTCCCCGCCACCACCTGCATATCGCGAAACGCCGGCATTTTCACGGGTCCCGAGTTCAGCTTCACCGGCGCGGCGCCTTCCTCGTGACGATAAATGTTGTATCCGTCGAGGTCCGTATCGGTGACCGGCGCCCAGATCAGATCGATGAACGGCTGCTGACCGGGGCCGGAAAACACCGCCTGCAAGCCCGAGGGCACGGCGGGCGGGAAAATATCGTGGGCAAAGACTTTAACTTCGGGCGTGTCGTCGCCTTCCACTTCAACCGCCTGTTTTCCCGCCATCTCGATCACGCTCACCACCGCACCGCGGTAGAAGTAAGTGTTCTCCCATTCGAAGGTCTGGTCAAGGAACGAGGTAATGATCTTGTCTTGTCCTTTCGGTACGTTCATCGCTGGGTTGGAGGGCTGGCTCGACAAGGGCACGAGCGCCCCCGGTCCCGCGGCGCAATCCGTGGCATCAATTTCGGCGAGTCTATTCTCGCTGGAGCTGGATTCGGAACGCCGGTAGATGCGGAACAGGTACTTTACGCCATCTCTTCTGCCCGACAGGGGTCCGCACTGCCACGAGATCAGCACACCTTGAGCGGTGGGTTGCGCGGCAAAGTCACTGAAAGGCGGCATCGTTGGAACCAGCGGCACATGCACCTGGTTCGAGATTCCCGCACCTCGGTTGGCAGCGTTCAGGACCTCGACCGCATAGGTGGCAAAGCCCGTGGGGTTGCCCTGCTGGATCGTTGACGGGAGAGTGTCGGTGAAGGTTGCGGTAAGCTTCTGTCCAGACGATTTTCTTGCACTGGTGAAATCCGCTGGCGGCGCGGCATCTCCGACGGGCGTTTCACATTGCTTGAGAGCCGGGTCAAGGCCCCGGCAGATGCGAGTCTTTCCCAGATAGCGCACGCTCTGCCGGTCCGTCGTCCGCGCAGGAATGGTCCAGCTAAGCGTGACCTTGTCGCCTTTGCGCGCCGCGCGCAAGTCGGATGGGGCACGCGGCAATTCCAGCGAAGGCGGCCGCGGCGGACCAATCGAAGCGCAGCCAGTCCACCAAACGGCGGCGGCCATCGCCAGCAGCAGTTGTCCTCGTAGCCTCATGGGCGGAAACAACAGACTACATCATTGCCAACGCGAGTTCGCCCGGATGCCTCATAAATGGGCTCGGGAAGGGCACGCCTTCCACCGTGCCGACACGAGTCAAAAAGAGAATGAGGGCTTTAGAGACCGCGTGAGAACGGCTGCTATCCCGCGGTCTATGCGCCGGTTGCTGTTACCTGGTCGGCCCGGGCTGGCGGTGGGCCAGGAGCCGGGTCAGGTTGAACGAGATGGCGGCCAGGGTGAACTCGATGCTTACTTTTTCCAGTCCCCGCAACCGAAATCGCCTCATTCCTCGTTGCTCTTTTAACGTTCCCCAAACCGGTTCTACTAAAGCCTTGCGTCGGCGATAGACCGCCTGTCCAGTCGGCCCGCGCAGTTTCTGCCGCATGCGCCGCTGGGTGGGGCTGAGCCGGATTCGCGGACAACGCTGCCCCGTGTTCAACTCCCGCGCCAGATTCGAATCCGGCAGATACACATCCAGCCCGCGGCTTTCCAACTCGGCAATGTTTTCCAGCGAGAAAAATCCGGCGTCGGCCAGCACCTTCTCGGCATTCGTTCCGCTCTGGCGCTCTGCTTCTTCCACCATGGGGATCAGGCTGTGATTGTCCGCCGCATTCTGCGTCACCCGCTGCCCTACGATCAGATGGTCTTCATTCACTGCCGCTTCGGCGGTGTAGCCCAGCGCAAACCCGCTCCTCTCCCGCAGAAAGCGCGCGTCCCCGTCCGTGCGCGATACCTTCTTCGTCCAGCTCTTGCGCAGCTTCTCCAATCTCCGCGGCATGGCCTGCAACTGCTCCTGCAACTTTTGCAGATGCACCCGCGTGCCCGCCCCTTCGTTGGGGTCATCCTCATCGCACAGCTTCTGCCACTTCCGAATGTTCCGCCGCAGCTTCGCCCGCTCCTGCCGCAGCCGCTCTTCGCTCTCCAGACGGTTCCGTGACGCCGCCGCATGAATCCGCGTCGAGTCAATCGCCACTTGCCCCAACCGTCCCAGCTTCATCTCCCGCGCCATCTCCAGCACCTGCGTGAACACGTCGTTCAGTCCCCGCCCATGCCGCCGCCGGAACGCCGACAGCGCCCAGTTGTCCGGCCGCGCCCCGCCCGCCAGATACCGCAGCCCCAAGTCTTCCCGGATGCGCTGCTCCAGCCGCCGCGCCGACGTCATTCCCACCGCATAGGCATACAGCCATACTTTCAACATCAGCGCCGGACAGTACAGCGCCCCACCTTCTTCCCCATAGACCTGTTCGAAACTCTTCAGGTCCATATGCTCCACCGCCTCATGGATGAAGAAACACAGATGGTCTTCCCCCAACTCATCCTTCACGCTCGGCGGTACGAGATACGCTTGATCCGGCTGATACGGCAGAAATCGTCCCATACCTCTCTTTCTGCCTCATCTTGCCTACAATTACAAGCTAGTTCTCACGCAGTCTCTGAAGCCCCTGAGGGAGATACCTCTCTGACCCGCGCAGTACCGTGGAAGAGCGGCGCTTCAGCGCCGCGTTAGAAGGCAGGAATGATCTGGGCTTCAGCCCCTGACGGCTCTTGCTCGATACATGTGCAAGAAGGGCTTGGACAGCCCTTACCCGTCGCCCACTGACCACTGGCAACTGGCAACCGGCAACTGTCCTCACACCAACTCCTTCACCGCTTCCCGGAAGACCTTGGTGTGATGGTCCACGTCGTCCTTCTCCGTCTGCGGCGACATCAGCGCCATGTTATGAAACGGCGTGAGCAGAATGCCGCGGTTCATGGCATACAGATGCATGAAGCGCTCGAGTTCGAAGTCCATGGCAGCATGCGCTTCGGTACCATTCTTGGGTGCGTCCGCACCGAAGAGATATTCAGCCCGGCAACCCAGACGCGTGACGTGCCAGGGAAGCTCCGCCTCCGCAATCGCTTTCGCCACGCCCAGGGACCAGCGCTCGGCCATCGGGATCATCCGGTCAAAAGCCTCTTTGGTGAGAACTTTCGTCAGCGTGGCGCGCATCGCCGCAAGCGAGAGTGCATTGCCCGCGAGCGTGCCCCCAATGCCGCCAACGTCGCAGTCTTCCAGGTTCTCCGCGGCGGCGTTCTGCTTGGCGACGATGCGATCGGCCACTTCTTGGGAAAAGCCGTAGGCAGCTCCGGGAATCCCTCCGCCGATGGCCTTGCCGAAAACCAAAACGTCGGGCTCCAGATTCTCCGCCCGCGTGTAACCGCCGGGGCCGGCGCAAATCGTGTGGGTTTCATCAAGGATCAACAGCGCGCCGTGCTTGCGGGTAAGCTCGCGCAAAGCCGCGTGATATCCCGGCTGCGGATGCACGATGCCGACGTTCGTCATGGCGGGCTCGGCCAGCACGCAAGCCACGTCGCCGGGGACGAGCGCTCGCTCCAGCGCGGCAACGTCGTTGAACTCGACAACTTTCGTAGTAATCGCCGGATTCACCGGCGGTCCAATGTTCCCGCGCCGCGCGCCAGCCGCGCCGTTGGCTTGAAGAGTAATGAAGGTTTCGTCCACCGTGCCGTGGTAGCACCAATTGAACACCAGAATCTTCGGCCGCCCGGTGATCTGCCGCGCTAGACGAATAGAGAAACGGTTGGCATCGGTGGCGGTGAGCGCGAACTGCCAGTAAGGCAGCCCGAAACGCTTCTGCAACTCCTCCGCGAC
>CABDYC010000155.1_pt1 | contig 25443 bp, 21 predicted proteins | sample 3421511 | NCBI WGS metagenome assembly CABDYC01 (sample SAMEA5534336, study PRJEB31848) | metagenome | biome: tundra; feature: field; material: soil | place: USA | collected 2013-05 | depth 0.15 m | reverse complement strand
GGACCGGATGGCGGCGGTCTTGATTCTGCAGGGGTGGATGGAGGGGAATCGGCGTCCGGCACTCGGCGTCCGGCTTCCGGCAGAAGAGGAGCGATAGCGGGGATGGAGGGGCGGGGACGGTAGATGCGGCTTCCGCCGTCCGGAACAGCACTTAACAATTCCTCTCACTGCCAAACACTTAACTTGCCGCAGGCTGGCGAAGTGATGAGTGTCACAAGGAATTCTTTTTAGCCAACGATTGAACCGTTTCGGGAACAAAGTGCCCGGTCCAGATACACCGCCGTAGAGATCCAAACTGCATTGGGCCGGAAGCTAGAAGCCGGGCGCGATTCTAGTGGCCGCGCACAGCGCGGCGGTAGGCAGCAACATTGTTATTGTGTTCTTCGATGGTGCGGGCGAAGCGGTGGTGGCCTGCGGCGTCGGCGACGAAATAGTAGTAGTCGCTCTGCGCGGGATGCATGGCGGCTTCGAGCGCACTCTTGCCGGGATTGCCGATGGGGCCGGGCGGAAGTCCGGCGTATTTATATGTGTTGTAGCGCGAGTTGAAGTGCATGTCGTTGTGGTGCAGCGCACCCGAGTAGCTCCCCTCCAAGAGTTCGGCATAGATAATGCTGGGGTCGGCGTCGAGCGCGATTTTCTTCTCCAGGCGGTTGTAGTAGACGCTGGCGACCAGCGGGCGTTCCTCGCCGACGGCTGTTTCCTTTTCGACGATCGAAGCCATGATCACTGTGCGCTCGAGGTCGGTGCCGATCGACGACGAGGTTCCTGGCGAGACCGATGCGCTCCCCGCCGCTTCGCTCGGTGGGACCTGAATCAATCCAATCTGATGTGCGACCTGGCGGAACTGCTTGACCATGGCGGCAGCCATGTCGTGCATGGTTTGCATGCGGCTGAATTCGTAGGTGTCGGGGAAGAGGTAGCCCTCGAGAGAAGGCGCGCCGGGTGCGAGGTCGGCGATAAGCGCGGTATCCGATTGCGCTACTTTCAGGAAGTCTTCCGCGGGCCCGAGTCCGGCGGTCTCGACGGCGCGAGCGATGTCGAACATGGTGAACCCTTCAGGCACGACGACGGTATGGAAGTAAACATCGCCGCGGGCCAAGCGCTTCTGCACGTCCATTAGGTTGGCGGGCTTTTCGAAGAGATATTCTCCGGCCTCGAGTGAACGGCGGCGGCGGATGTAGTGCCAGAGGATAAAGGCTTCCTCGCTGCGAATGACCCCGGCGGTCTTGAGTTCGGAGGCGATGCGGCGCGTGGAGTAGCCCGAGCGCAGCATCACGAAGGTTTTCCCCGGAGGTTCAACAGGAGTCAGCAGGGCCCAGGCGAACCAGCCTGCGGCGGCGAGCATCGCAATAAGGGTGAGCCAGACGATCTTGCGCACGATGGCGACAGTTTAGATGATGATGGAAGGGACGCGTAGCTGACTTTAGTAAGATTCTGGCTCAGGCTGCCGCAGGTAGGTCCGTTCGACAGCGCCGATAGCAATGCTTGTTTGCCGTGATGGAGGTCCTTGCTGGTTTTGCAACCTTTCCGGCGCGTTATACTCAAATCTGGAGATCATCCGACACTTCATGAGACCTATCTCGCCCTTTTGGGCCCTGACGTTGCTTCTCGCGATGCTGCCTGTGACGGGTTGTCTGTTTCGTACGCGGCCCGTGGAGGAAACGTACTCCAAGACCGTTCTCCGCGAATCGTCCCAATCAGGATTGATTGAGAGCCTCAACCAGCAGGCGGAGAAGATCCGGTCGCTGCAGGCGACGGTGGATATTGATACGTCCGCAGGTGGCGCGAAGAAAGGCCATGTCACCGATTACAAGGAGATTCGCGGCTACGTGCTGGCGCGGAAGCCGGCGATGCTGCACATGATCGGGCTGCTGCCGATCGTGCGCACCACGGCCTTCGACATGGTGAGCAATGGGCGGGAGTTCAAAGTGTGGATTCCCCCCAGGAACCGCTTTGTGGTGGGCCGCAATGAAGTGCAGACGCATAACGCGGACCAGCCCATGGAGAATATTCGACCGCAAGATATCTACGAGGCGTTGCTGATCCGGTCCATCGATTCTGAGCGCGAGATTGCCGTGCTGGAAAACGGCTATGAGATTCTGCATGACTCCAAAGGACATCGCGTTCTGCAGGAAGACTACGAACTGGTGGTGATTCGCAAGGGCGAGCAGGGTTGGGGACTGTCGCGCAAGATTGTTTTCAGCCGTGCAGACCTGCAAGCGCATCGCCAGTACATCTATGATGAGCAGGGCAAGCTGGTGACCGACGCCCGCTACGCGAACTACAAGGAATACGATGGCGTCAGCTTTCCCTCGCGTATTGAGATCTTCCGGCCCCAGGAGGAGTACGACATCACCCTCAATATGCTGAAGCTGGAGATCAACAAGCCGCTGAGGGACGATCAATTTGCGCTGGAGCAGCCGCCGGGGGCGGAGGTGGTGCATCTGGATAGGCCGCAGCCGCAGTCGAGCGCGGTGACGCCGCCAGCAAACAGCAATTAGCCCATGGTGGCGGTGATCCCGCCAGAGGCGAACCGCAAAAGTGCTTCCAAATCCATGATGAACAAAATGGTTGTCGCCAACCTGGTGCACCGGCCGATCCGGTCGCTGATCAGCATTGTGGCCATCGCGCTGGAAGTGGCGCTGATCCTACTGATCGCGGGCCTGTGCTACGGCATCATGAACGACTCCAAGAACCGCAATGCGGGCATTGGAGCGGACGTGATCGTGCAGCCGCCGGGATCGTCGTTCCTGGCCGGCATCAGCGGGGCGCCCGTTCCGGCCAAGGTGGCCGACATCCTGCGCGGTCTGCCCCACGTTAAGGTGGTCAGTCCGGTAATCTGGCAACTCTCGACCGCGGGCGCGCTCGAAGTGATTGACGGAATCGATCTGCAGACCTTCGAAGCCTTGGGTGGTCCGTTTCAGTATGTCGAGGGCGGCCCGTTCCAGGGGCCAAATGACATTCTGGTGGACGACTACATCGCGCGGCAGAAGCACGTGAAGGTGGGCGACACCATGGAGGTCCTGAACCACAACTTTCGCGTAGCCGGAATCGTGGAGAATGGCCGTGGCGCGCGCAAGTTCTTGACGATCTCCGCGCTGCAGGATTTGATTGGGGCGAAAGACAAGGCGTCGGTTTTCTACGTGAAACTCGACGACCCCGCCAATGCCGATGAAGTGGTGAAGGCGGTGAAGAATCAGCCCGGCATGGAAAAATATTCGGTACTGTCGACGCCCGATTACCTGAGCATGATGACGCCCAGCCGACTGCCGGGGTTCCGGCCATTCATCGGCGTGGTCATTGGGGTGAGCCTGATCATCGGCTTTCTGGTGATTTTCCAGTCCATGTACGCGGCCGTGATGGAGCGCACCCGCGAGATTGGAATTTTGAAGGCAATGGGCGCGTCGAAGTTCTACATTGTGAGCGCAATTCTGCGGGAGACCGGATTGCTGGCCGTGGCTGGCATCGTGCTGGGCATCTTGTCCAGTCTGGCAGCGAGCTGGGCCATCCGGCACCGCTTTCCGCTGGTGCAGGTGGTGGTCACGAAGGATTGGATTGGATGGGCTATGTTGGTAGCTGTGCTGGGGGCAACCGCGGGGGCGCTGTATCCGGCATTCAAGGCGGCGGGGAAGGATCCGATTGAGGCGCTGGCGTACGAGTGAGAGGTTGGACTGGACACTAAGAGATACTTGTCATCCCGAGCGAAGCGAGGGATCTTGGTTCTTGCTTGCGCCAACTGTGTCGTGGTTGTGGGCAAACACCAGGATCCCTCGCTTCGCTCGGGATGACACTTCGTAGCTTCCTTACTCTTCTCCTTCCCGCTTCGCTTCGATTCCTGCCCGCTTCAACAGACGCCGCAGTCCCATCTCTCCAGCCGCGCCGCGTTGTTCGCCGGCGATGTTGCCGTCGCGGTCGATGACCACGTAGATCGGATAGCTCTGGGCGTTGTACATCGCGGCGAGATTCGTGTCTTTGGTGAGCACGATGGGAACGGATCGCGGATGCTCGCCGAGATATTTCTTCACCTTCTGATCGGGTTCGAGGACGTCGACGGCGAGCACGATCAGGCCTTTATCGGCGAACTCTTTGGCGATGTCGTCGACCAGCGAGGCCTCGCCTTCGCAGTACTTGCACCAGGTTGTCCAGAACTCGAACAGGACCACTTTGCCTTTGACCGACGCATTGTTGAACTGCTCTCCGGCCGTGGTTTTGGCGCGGAAGCGCGGAGCTGGCTGTCCGGTGTCGTCCCCGGCGAAGGCGCAGAGGGCGATCAGCGCGAGTGCGATGTGTACGAGGTTGCGGAGGGTGAGAGTTGGCGCCCCCAATGCGGCGGAATATTAGCACAAGTCAGAAACGACCAACCAGGACGTTACCTTTGTTAACTCTGCGTTGACAATGCCCTGTAGGCTCCGGTATCTTAAAGACTTTGGGAAGTCTCGCGGTTGCCCGCCTGATGGTCTGGCGTCCTCGCCGGAGAATCAACGAGCGGTCTTCTTTGCTATTTTCAATCGCGTTTCGCAACGTTTTTTCATTCTGGGAGAGTTCCGATGTCAACCTATTTCCCCAAGGCGGGGGAAATTGTGCGCAAGTGGTACGTCGTGGATGCGGAGGGGCAGACGCTGGGGCGTCTGGCCTCGCAGGTGGCGCGCATCCTCATGGGCAAAGAAAATCCGCAGTACACGCCCTTTCTGGATACGGGCGATCACGTGATCGTGGTCAACGCCGAGAAGATTAGAACGACCGGCATGAAGTCGGAGCAGAAGAAGTATCAGCACTACACCGGTTACCCCGGCGGGTTGCGAACGGAAGACTACCGCAAGCGTTTGGCGCGCAAGCCGGAAAAGATCATTGAAGACGCGGTGCGGCGCATGCTGCCGAAGAACAAGTTGTCGGCTCACATGCTGTCGAAGCTGAACGTTTACAAGGGCGACAAGCATCCGCACGAGGCGCAGAAGCCGCAGGCGCTGCAGTTGGAAGTACGGGCGTAAGGTTAGCGGCGTCGTCAGACGCAGCGGCTGAAGCCGAAGTTAGATTTTGCGTTGGTTCGGCACGCCTGAAGGCGTGCCCTGATACGAAGCTAAGTTCCTGAGGGGTTAAGCCAGGAGCTAGAAGCTAGGAGCTAAAAGCTAAGCATGGCAGAACTTGTGCAGTATTACGGAACGGGACGGCGGAAGCGGGCGATTGCGCGGGTGTATCTGCGTCCGGGCAGCGGCGACTTCAAAGTGAATGGGCGTGAGTTTGAGGAGTATTTCGTGACGCCAGCGCAGCGCTCGAGTGCGAAAGCGCCGTTGGCGTCCACGGATACGTCGGCGTCGTTCAACATCGTCGCCAGCGTGCTGGGCGGCGGGGTGCGCGGTCAGGCCGATGCGGTGAAGCTCGGCATTGCGCGTGCTTTGATGCAGTTCAACGCGGAACTGCGTGGCAAGCTGAAGTCCGAGGGCATGGTGACCCGTGACTCGCGCGGCAAGGAGCGCAAGAAGTACGGCCAGAAGGGCGCAAGAAAGCGGTTCCAGTTCTCGAAGCGCTAGTACCGAGTTGCGAGTACCGAGCATCGAGCAGGACCTAAGATTCCTCCGCCCCTCGCTTTCGCTCGGGGGTCGGAATGACAAGTTTTGTTTTTGCCCTCGCGTTTGCGGGGTCGGAATGACAAGCGATTTGGGTTTTACTGGCCACTGACAACTGGCCACTGGCAACTGTTTTTAGGTGTTCAATTCTTCCCGTGCCTCGGTACGGGGACGGGAATGGCAATCCGGAGCGGAACGCACGCAAAGGATGCAGACTAAATAAGGAGGTTCATTGGCTACCATCACCATGAAGGAGTTGCTCGAAGCGGGAGTTCACTTCGGGCATCAGACGAAGCGCTGGAATCCCAAGATGAAGGAATACATCTTCGGAGAGCGCAACGGGATATACATCATTGACCTGCAGAAGACGCTGAAGATGTTCAAGGAAGCGTCGAAATTCGTACAGGAACTGGCGGCCGACGGCAAGATTGTGCTGTTCGTGGGAACCAAGCGCCAGGCGCAGGATGCGATTGCCGAAGAGGCCACGAAGTGCGGCGGCTTCTACATCAACCAGCGCTGGCTGGGCGGCCTTCTCACCAACTGGGTGACGGTGCAGAAGTCGGTCAAGCGGCTGAAGGAGCTCGACGAGATGGCCACGGATGGCCGCTACGAGCTGCTGCCGAAAAAAGAAGTGATCAAGCTGGAACGCGAGCGCAAGCACCTGCAAGCCAACCTGGCGGGCATCAAGAACATGAGCCGGTTGCCGGATGCGGTGTTCGTGATTGACTCGAACAAAGAGCAAATCGCCGTGCGCGAAGCGCGCAAGCTGGGCATTCCGGTGGTCGCGGTGGTGGACACTAATTGCGATCCCAGCGAAGTGGATTATGTGATTCCGGGCAACGATGACGCGCTGCGCGCGATCCGGCTGTTTACCTCGAAGATTTCGGAATCGATCGCCGAAGGCTCGCAGTTGATGAGCGACAAGCAGGTCGCTGAGATGACCGCTGCCACGCAGGAGGCGCAGGCTCAGGAAGCGCGGCAGGCTGAAGATGCGGCAGCCGCGCTCGAGATTCAGGCTCAAGAAGCGGCAGCGGACTCCACACGCGAGGAGATCGGCGAAGACATCAGCATGGAAGAGGTGCTGGGTCCGGGGACGCATAAGAAGCCAGTCGCGAACGAAGAAGCCGACGTCCCGAAGGTGGAGAGCCAGACGGTTTAGAAAACCGTCGTTAGTCGTTGGCTAAAGACAAAAACCGGGCGTTTGAGATTAGACCCGCGCGGGTCGTCCGGCGCGGGTCAAAGTTTGTAGAGACAAGGTTTCAAAGTTTCAGGGTCTCAAAGTTTTCAAAGTTTCAGGGTCTCAAAGTTTCAAAGCTCAGGCGGATGTTATGGTCTTGCAACCTTGAAACTCTGAAACCTTGAAACCTCGACATGAACCCAGAATTCATAAGGACCCTCAACCAATGAGCACTACTATGGCGAATATTTCTGCGGCACAAGTAAAAGATCTCCGGGAAAAGACCGGAGCTCCTATGATGGATTGCAAACAGGCCCTGATCGAAGCCAAGGGCGACATGGAGCAGGCGGTCGTGATTCTGCGCAAGAAGGGCGTTTCGGTTGCGGCCAAGAAGGCGGCGCGTGTGACCAGCGAAGGAGCGGTAACCAGTTACATCCATGCGGGCGGTAAGATCGGCGTGCTGCTCGAGGTGAACTGCGAGAGCGATTTTGTGGCCCGCACCGACGACTTCAAGGAATTGGTGCACGATATCGCCATGCACATCGCGGCCAGCGATCCCAAATTCGTGCGCAAGGAAGATGTGACCAAGGCTGATTTCGAGCGCGAGAAGGAAATCTACATCGCGCAGGCCGTCGCCTCTGGCAAGCCACCGAATATTGCGGAGAAGATGGTCGCCGGCAAGATGGAGAAGTTCTATGAGGAGGTCTGCTTGTTGGAGCAGCCCTTTATCAAGGACCAGACAATGTCGATTGCGCAGCTCATCGCGGCGAAGATCGGCAAGCTGGGCGAGAACATCAGCGTGCGGCGCTTCGCGCGCTTCAAAGTGGGCGACGCGAGTGCGACGGTCGCATTCACAACGCAGAAGCCGGATGAAGGCGGCGAAGCCGCTGCTCCGGTGGCAAAGTAAACGAGTTTCCAGTTTCTGGTTTCCAGTGTCCTGTATTCAGACACTGCCTAAGAGCCACGAAGTAGTGTGGACATCACGAACCGGAAACTGGAAACGAGAAACTCGAAACTCGAACTGATGCAAACCCCCGCCTTCAAACGCGTTCTGCTCAAGCTTTCTGGAGAAGCCCTGGCTGCCAACCAGGGTTTTGGTGTGGATACGAAACGCATCCACGAGGTCGCAGCGGAACTAGCCGACGTGCACAAGCTGGGAGTGCAGCTCGCGATCGTGGTGGGCGGCGGAAACTTCTTTCGTGGCCTGGCGGACCAAGCCAGAGACATGGACCGGGTTTCCGCCGACCACATGGGAATGCTGGCCACGGTGATCAACGCGCTGGCGCTGCAGGATGCGCTGGAGAAGCAAAACGTTTATACCCGGGTGCAATCGGCGATTGAGATGAACCAGGTGGCGGAGCCGTTCATCCGGCGGCGCGCCATCCGGCATTTGGAGAAGGGCCGCGTGGTGATCTTCGCGGGTGGGACGGGAAACCCCTACTTCTCGACCGACACGGCAGCGTCTTTGCGCGCCATGGAGATCAAGGCCGACGCGATTCTCAAGGCCACCAAGGTGGATGGCATCTACGACGCCGATCCCATGAAGGTGAAGGACGCCAAGAAGTTCACGGACATCACCTACATGGATGTTCTGAAGCTGGGGCTGAAAGTGATGGATTCCACCGCCATCAGCTTGTGCAAAGACAATAACCTGCCCATCATCGTCTTCAACCTGAATCAGCATGGCAACATCCGGCGAGTGGTCAGCGGAGAGAAGATTGGGTCGAGAGTGAGCGCTTAGAGACTTTGGCCACGGATTCTCACGGATTCACACGGATTTTGGGAACTTCTGATCCGTGGCGATCCGTGTAAATCCGTGGCCGGCTTTCTGTTGGGTTTATAATTCAGCGTTTTGATTCTTAACGTCTTACGGAGCTGCCTACTATGGCTCAAGCATCAATGGCCGCGATTCCGGGCCTGAAAGAAACGTACGTACAACTGAAGGCGCGGATGGACAAGGCGGTGGAAGATTTCCGCAAGGCGATGGCGGCTACGCGCACCGGGCGGGCCTCGGTGCACATGCTGGACAGCGTAAACGTCGACTATTACGGCTCGCAGATGCCGCTGAGCCAGATCGCGCAAGTGCACGCGCCGGAACCGCAGATGATCACGGTGCAGCCCTTCGATCCGTCGCAGATTGGAGCGATTGAGAAGGCCATCCGCTCCGCCGAACTCGGGCTGAATCCGATGAACGACGGCAAGCTGATCCGCGTGCCGGTGCCGGCGCTCACCCAGGAGCGCCGCCAGGAGATGGTGAAGCATCTGCACAAGGTGCTCGAGGAGCACCGCACGGCCGTGCGGAATATCCGCCGCGACGGCAACGATGCCATCAAGAAGGCGATGAAGGACAAGAAGATCACCGAGGACGACGAGAAGCGGTCGCTGGATGAGATCCAGAAGCTTACTGACGACGAAATCAAGAAAATGGAAGAGATGAGTAAAGGCAAAGAAAAAGAAGTGCTGGAACTGAAGTAGGCGCTCGTTTTTTGCTTCCAACGGGAAATAGGGCATCCGGAACGTGCGGATGCCCTTTGTGTTGCATGAACCGTCCGCCCGTATAATCGAAAGATTGAAGTTATGAAGAAAGTTGTCCATGCCGCGTGTCCGCACGATTGCCCCGATGCTTGCGGAGTGTTGATTACGGTGGAGGACGGGCGGGCGACGAAGATTCAGGGGGATCCGGGGCATCCGGTGACTCGCGGGTTTCTGTGCGGGAAAGTAGCGAAGTATTTGGACCGGGTGTATTCGCCGGACCGAGTGCTGTATCCGATGCGAAGGGTTGCAGCAAAGGGGCTTGCGCCTGACGGCGCAAACGCGGGCAGGAGTGCCCGTGCCACACAGCAGCGGAGCTTCGCTCCTGGACAGCCGAGGGCGGCTGTCCCCACACAAGCAGAGAAGGCAACGGCCTGGCAGCGGATCACTTGGGATGAGGCGCTGGATGAAATTGCCTCGCGCTTCCGCGGCATCGTTGACGAGTTCGGCAGCGAGGCGATTCTGCCTTATTCCTACGGGGGAACGCTGGGAGCGCTGAATGGCGGTTCGATGGACCGCAGATTTTTCAATCGCCTCGGCGCTTCACAGTTGGAGCGCACGATTTGTTCGGCGGCGGGCGAGGCCGGGTTGCAGTCTGTGCTCGGCGTGAAACTTGGCACCGAGCCCGAGCAGTTCATCCACTCCCGCTACATCATTGCCTGGGCCTCGAACATTCATGGAAACAATGTTCACCTGTGGCCCTTCATTGCGGAGGCGCGGCGCAAGGGCGCGAAGCTGGTGGTCATTGATCCCTACCGCACGCGCACCGCGGCGTGCGCCGACTGGTATCTTCCGATCAATCCTGGCACGGATGGTGCGCTGGCGCTCGCCATGATGCATGTGATCATCGGTGAAGGGCTGCACGATGCCGACTATGTGGCGAAGTACACGCTGGGTTTCGACGAACTGCGGGAGAAAGTGAAGGCTTATCCGCCGGAACGTGCGGCGCAGTGGACGGGAATTGCGGCCGAAGACATCCGCAAGCTGGCGCGTGAATATGCCACGGTCCGGCCCTCGGTGATCCGGCTGAACTATGGTGTGCAGCGGTCCGAGGGTGGCGGGATGGCCACCCGCGCCATTGCGATGCTGCCTTGCATCTTAGGGTCGTTGAAGGAAGTGGGAGGCGGGATACACCTCTCGACCAGCGGCGCGTTTGGGCTGAACAACGACGCATTGAGGCGTCCCGACCTTAAGCCCGAGGGACGCGAGCGCCCAGCGCGAGTAGTGAACATGGTTCGGCTGGGTGAGGCGCTGAATACGCTGAGCCATCCGCCGGTGAAGGCATTGTTCGTGTACAACTCAAATCCGGCGGCGGTTTGCCCGAATCACAATGAAGTAGTGCGTGGGCTCAAGCGCACGGATTTGTTCACCGTTGTCCACGAGCAGTTCTTCACGGATACGACCGACTATGCCGACATTGTGTTGCCGGCAACGACGTTTTTCGAGCACAAGGATTTGCAGACGGCGTACGGCCACTACTACGTGCAGGCATCGGACCAGGCGATTGAGCCGTTGGGCGAGTGCCGCTCGAATGTGGAAGTCTTCCGGGCGCTGGCCGGGCGGATGGGATTCCAGGACGAGTGCTTCGGCGAGAGCGTCGACGAGATGATCGATGGCGCGCTGGATTCGGGCAATCCGTGGTTAGAGGGCATCAGCCGGGAGCGGCTGGAGCGGGAAGGGCAGGTTAGGCTGAACTTCAGTTGCCAGTTGCCAGTTGCCGGTTGCCAGTCGGAAACGACGGACCCCTTCCTTCCATTCGCCAAAGGCAACTTCCGCACGCCTTCGGGCAAGGCTGAACTGTACAGCGAAGCGATGAAGGCGCTGGGGCTTGATCCGGTGGCCGAGTTCACGCCTCCGGCAGAATCCCGGCATGGAGGACAGGGGGCGGCTTTCCCGCTGGAGCTTCTGGCGCGCAAGGCCGACAACTTCCTGAACTCAACTTTTTCGAATCTGCCTTCGATCCAGGAGATGGAAGAGACGAACCTTCTGGAAATGCACTCTGCCGACGCTCGGGCGCGTGGAATTGCCGAGGGAGAGACGGTGAGGGTATACAACCGTCGAGGAGAAATCTTTTTGAAGGCCCGAGTGGATGGCGCGGTTCAGCCTGGAGTGGTTTCGGCGAGGTTGAACTGGGCCAAACTGGGCCCTGGATTCCGGAACATCAACGTGCTGACCTCAGAAAAACTTTCCGACCTGGGCAACTCCGCCACGTTTTATTCCGTCCTTGTTGAGGTGGAGTCAGCCAAGTCCTTTCCATGAAGCCACCGGCAAGAGTGGCGGTTTGGACGCTTTTTGTTTCTCTACCGTATAATGATCGTTTTCCCACATTCCAGAGGCTGAGGTAGTAGCGATTCATTTTTGCTCTCATCCAGACATTGCTGTGCCCAAGCGCGGCCAGGGTTATTCCGGCGCCGCCCAGCCTCCATCTTCTTCATTTGCACGGCTTTGGCGGAGAATGAAGGGGCTCGGGTGCACGCTGGGGATGGCTCTGGCGCTACTTTCCGCCTCCCTAAGCGGGGCGCAGACGGACGTAATTTCGGAGATCGACATTCAGGGGAACCGCAGAATTCCCGCCGAGACCGTCCGGGCACGCATTTTCACCCACGCCGGCGACATCTATGACACCGCCGCGCTGGAGCGCGATTTCAACTCGCTGTGGAACACAGGCTACTTCGAGGATATCCGCTTTACCCGGGAACAGACTCCGAAGGGATGGCGGCTGATTATCCAGGTTAAGGAGAAGCCGACCATCCGCGAGATCAACTACGTTGGCCTGAGTTCGGTTTCCACCAGTGACGTGTTGGAGCGCTTCAAGTTAGCCAAGGTCGGGTTGACAGTTGAGAATCAGTACGACCCGACGAAAGTCAAGAAGGCGGAAGTGGCGATCAAGGGCCTGCTGGCGGAACACGGCCGGCAGTTTTCCACGATCCGGACGGAAATACGGCAGATTCCGCCGGCTGCGATCGGGCTGACGTTTGTGGTCAAAGAAGGTCCGAAGGTCAAGGTGGGCAAGATCAAGTTCGAGGGCAACAAGAACGTCAATACTCGAACCTTGCGATACGCCATGAAGAACTTGCGGCCCATCGGGGTGCCGCACTCGATCTTCCTGGAAGACATTTTCGCCAGAACCTACGACGCAACCAAGCTGGACGAAGACACGGAACGGGTCCGCAATGAATACCAGAATCGGGGCTATTTCAAAGTCATCGTGAACGAGCCCAAGACGCAGATTCACGATACCGGGCACGCGGGTTTCCATGTTCCACTGTTGCAGGGCGGGCCGGGCAAAGCTGTCGCCATTACCATGCCCATTGAGGAAGGCGACCGCTATACGCTGGGAGGGATCACGTTCAAGAACAACAAGGCGGTACAGAACGTGAAGGCGCTGCGCGCCATCTTCCCGATCAAGGACGGGGAGATTTTCAGCAAAGAGAAAGTGGCCAAGGGCCTGGAGAACCTGCGCAAGGCCTATGGCGAGCTGGGCTACATCAACTTCACTTCGATCCCCGAAACCAGGTTTGACGACGAAAAGAAACTGATCTTTCTCGACATTGACGTTGACGAAGGCAAGCAGTTCTATGTACGCCGTATCGAGTTCCAGGGCAACACCACGACTCGTGACAAGGTGATCCGGCGTGAGGTCGCTCTGGAGGAGGGAAACATTTACAACTCGCGTCTCTGGGAGTTGAGCTTGCTGCGCTTGAACCAACTGGGATACTTCGACCAGTTGAAGCCGGACGACCCGAACATCACCGCCCGTCAACTGGACGAGAAAAACGGATTGGTCGACCTGACGCTGAAGGTCAAGGAGAAGGGCAAGAACAGTATTGGCCTGAACGGGGGCGTGAGCGGGCTGGAAGGCGCTTTTGTGGGCATCAATTACTCGACCAACAACTTCCTCGGTCTGGGTGAGACGCTTCAGGTCCAGGCCAGCGTCGGGAGCCTGGCGAAAAGCATCCGGTTCGGCTTCACGCAGCCCTACATGTTTGACCGGCCGTTGCAGTTTGGTTTCAACGTGTACTACACCAAGACCAGCTACGACCAGGCCCGGCAACTCTCCATCTTCAGTGGGCAGAACCTGAACCTGCCCAACGCCGTGCTGCAGAACCTGCAGAATTACACGCAATCGAGCACTGGGTTCACGCTGTCGTTAAGCTACCCGATGCGTCGCTCTTTCAAGCGAGTGGGAGTTACGTACTCGTTCGACCGGTCCTCGTTGCTCGCCCTGAGCACGGCATCGAAGAATTTGTTCGAGTTCCTGGCCTTTCGCGGCATTTCCGGTCCTAACGCGCTGGAAGGAATTATCACCAGCAAGATCTTTCCCAACTTCTCTTTCAATACGATCGACAGTCCGATTTCGCCCCATCACGGCCACCAGTTTACGGTGGGAGCTGAGATCGCGGGGCTGGGAGGGACCGTTCGGTCTGCCCGGCCGATCGTTCAGTACAAGAAGTTCATTCCCGTTCAGAAGGGGCGCAATGCGTTGGGCTTCAACATTCAGGGGTCTTTTATCAGCGGCTTCGGTGGTTTGGTTGCGCCGCCGTTCCAGCGTTCTTACATGGGCGGCGAGAACGACCTGCGCGGTTTCGATATACGTTCTGTGTCTCCGGTGGCATTTCTGCCGAGCGTGGGGTCAATTGTCTTGAGAAGCCCGACTAGTGGCCCAATCCCGGTGAATCCCGCTCTGCCCTGCAGTCCCACGCTGCCGTCGCCGCAGTCGAATTGCGTGACTATTCCGATTCCAGTGGATCAGATCACGTTCCCAGGCGGCGATTTAAGCGTGGTGACCAACCTGGAGTACCGCATCACGATCTATGGGCCGGTGGCTCTGGCTCCATTTATGGACATGGGCATTGACCCCATCATCCGGAAGTCGCAGTTGCAGATTGCGACGCAGCAATACCAGAGTGTGATCGGGACCGCTTTCGGATGTCCTTCGCTGTCGCAGACTGCCACCGCCAATACCTGCGCTCCGGGCCTTCCGCTGAACCCGCTGCCGTCGCAAGATCTGCAGGTGCTGGGCTCGACCAACTGGCGTCCGAGAATGTCCACAGGGCTTGAGCTCCAGATGTTCCTGCCCGTGATCAACGCGCCCTTCCGCATCTACTGGGCATACAACCCGCTACGCCTGAATAGCCCGGCGAACCCGCCGATTCCAATTACGCGCAGCATGTTCCCTACTGGGAATGCTCAGGGGGCTGGTGACTATACTTATATCCAGGCAAAAAACGCCTACTCGCCGAGCTTCCTGCTGCGGGAGCCGCGCAAGACGTTCCGCTTCACGGTGGCGACGACATTCTAAGGGCAGGTTAACGGCGGCGAGTTTGACGGCGACTGAGGGGGCTCTCTATAATTGTGATGAACCACGCCATTGCAGAAAGCTGATCAGGGGTGGACGACACGTCCGCAACCCCGGCGTGTGACGCTGGCAATCCAGTGCGCCTTGTCTGACGGCGGCCGTTGCAGGAAACGAAAGACCAAGACGAAGACCTCGTGAGTACGGCCCAGCGTTGCCTGAAATAGGGGAATCTGAGTTCATTCCCGGAACCATATTCACCGGAACCAATGTTCCAAGGAGTGTAAGCGATCCAATGACAAGCAAGTTTTTGCGGTCTGTCCTGGCCATTGCGGTTGTCTCGATGATTTCCGCATGGGCCCAAACCGGTAGCCCGGCTGCTCCAGCAGGTGCGGCCAGTTCGTCCCCAACCCCGGCGACCTCCACAACTATGACGACGGGTACCGGCACCAAGGTCGGGACCATCAACATTCAGGAAGCCGTGGTCGGCAGCAACGAAGGCCAGCGCGATTTCGGAGCCTTGAGCAAGAAGCTGGAGCCGAAACAAAACGAACTGAAGTCTCAGAACGACGAACTCGAGAGTCTGCAGAAGCAACTGCAGACGCAGGGCGACAAGCTGAATGAGGACGCCCGCGCCAGCCTCGTCAAGCAGATCGAGACCAAGAAGAAGTCCTTCGATCGTGCAGTGCAGGACGCTCAGGAAGATTACCAGAATCAGTCGAAAGAGATTTTTCAACGCATTCTGCAGAAGATGGCGCCGGTCATCGTGAAACACGCGCAGAACAGCGGCTTCGGCATGATTGTGGATACGTCGAACCCTTGGCCGCAAAGCCCGGTGCTGTGGTATGGCGAGGGAGGGGACATCACCAAGGCTGTAGTGGACGCCTATAACACGCAGTCCGGTGTGCCGGCCCCAGCCGCTGCTGGAGCGGCGGCTAAGCCCGCGGCTCCGAAGCCGGCGGCCCCCAAGCCCGCAGCTCCGAAGTCGACCGAACCACCCAAGTAGTCTCTAACGACACCGCGTGTGTCGGAAAAGTTCCCAGAGGCCGCGTGCAAACGCGGCCTTTTTTCTTTGCTTCGGCGGAGCCCGCGAGAAGGCTTTGGTGTCTTTAGCAGTAACTGTTTCGAGGAGGACACCATGTTTGACGACACTCTGCATTCGTCATGGGACGAGCGTTCGCGCCGCGGATTGACAGCCTTAACATCGTTCGGCTTGCAGGTCGTCGCGCTCGGAGTGCTGCTGGTGTTGCCGCTGCTTCGGCCGGCGGGCTTGCCTTTGTTCCACTCGCTCTCGAGCCCGCTCAGTTTGGGTCAACCTCTGGGAGAGCCTCCCGCGGCCAGGATACACGCGGGTGCAAACACGGCTGCGCGGAGCAATTCTGCGGACATCACTCTGAGAATGCCTACACGAATTCCGAGTGACATACCAGCTGCCAGCGATGATGGTCCGCCACAGGTTGCGGGATTTGGTCCGTCCCCCTGGAGCACCGTAAGGGGAGATCCGCGTGGCATACCCAATTTGTTTGGGAGCGGTCCGCGCCCGGTTTTGCCAGTGGTAGCGCCTCCGGTAGCTGTTGCTCCGGTTCGCATCTCGCACGTGAACGAGGGAGATCTGGTTCGCAAGGTTCTTCCGACGTATCCCTCGCTGGCGCGAAGTGCGCGCATTCAGGGATCGGTCGTGCTGCAGGCGGTGATCAGCAAGCAAGGCCTCATCGAGAATCTCAGAGTCCTGTCCGGCCATCCCCTGCTGGTGCCGGCGGCGATTGAGGCAGTGCGCCAGTGGCGCTACCGGCCTTACGTCCTTAACAATGAGCCGGTCGAGGTGGAAACACAGGTTACCGTGAACTTCTCGCTGGACGGGAACTGACTGACCAGGCTTGATGGCTGCGTTTGACGATGCTAACGAAGGAATCAAGCCGGGAGTAGCCCAAGTGTAACCTAAGCGCACGCGCCACTCCCGCTATAATCGAGCCCAGTGGCGACAACTGTAGAAATTCTGAGCCGCGTGGCCACCCGCCCCACATGGGCGGAAGTTTCACTGACCACTCTGCGGCAAAACTTCCGCACGATTGTGAAGCATGCAGGCGCGGGCGTGACCGTGTGCGCGGTGGTGAAGGCCGATGCTTACGGCCACGGCGCGGTGGAATGCTCGCGAGCTCTTCAAGCGGAAGGCGCGAAGTGGCTGGGCGTCACCTCGCTCGATGAGGCGATCCCGCTGCGCGAGGCGGGCATCGAATCGCGAATTCTGTTGATGACGGGTTTCTGGCGCGGCGAAGAGAGCGAGATCGTGCGCCTGCGGCTCACGCCGACAGTGTGGGAACCTTGGCATATCGAGTCTCTGGAGACTGCCGCGGCGGCCGGAGCGGTGCGGCAGGCCGTGCATTTGAAGGTGGACACGGGAATGGGCCGGCTGGGTGTATCTTTGGACGAACTTCCGGCTGTGCTGAAAGCTCTGAGCACGGCGCCGCATCTGGTTCTCGAAGGCCTCTCGACGCACCTTGCTTCTTCCGAAATCATGGACGCGCCTTCGGTGGCCGAGCAGGAGCGCCGTTTTGAGGAAGCGCAGCGCATGGTGCGGGCGGCCGGCTTTGATCCGGGATTGGTGCACGTGGCCAACACCAGCGCCCTGATCTCGCGGCGCGAAACGTGGAACAACATGGTGCGTCCGGGCGTCGCGCTCTACGGCTATTACCTGCCGTTCCAGCGTGCGGGCAGGGAAGTGAGTGGCGGCACGCTCCGGCTTCCGGTGAAGCCGGTGCTGACGTGGAAGACGCGCATTCTCTCCATGCGGGACTTCGCCGCCAATCAGGCGCTGGGCTACGGCGGAACTTACGTGACCAAGGCGCCGGCGCATGTGGCCGTGCTGCCCGTGGGATACGCCGACGGATACAACCGGCAACTTTCCAATCGCGGCCGCGTGATCGTCCGCGATCATTACGCACCGATCGTCGGCAGCATCTCGATGGACCTCACGCTGGTGGATGTGACGGGCATTCCCAGTGTGTCAGTGGGCGATGAAGTCGTCCTGCTCGGAACCGTAGACGGGTTGAGCGTCGATGCGCTCGAGCATGCCAGATTGGCTAACAGCTCGCCCTACGAGATTCTCTGCAACATTTCCAAGCGCGTGCCGCGGAGGTACGGAAACTAGATCTCCGCTGCTTGCTAAAAACAGAAGCCTTTAACCGCAAAGGGCGCTAAGGAAGTTGCTCCAGGCCGCAGATCGAGTCAGATCAAAAAAACAGGGATCAATCGAGCTAAAATATCTGGAATCAACGGTTTGTGAGTCTTCGATCTGGCGCCGATCCGGCTAAAATATTGGAAACAAGCAACTTACCCGTAAATTATTCCATTCAAAGGACTTAGGTCGACCTTCCGTGCCAAAGTGCCCTAAATCCGCAGGTAGGGCCCGCAAAATATTGGATTCACGGGAGTTATCTCATTGCTATTAAGATGTCAAAGATCAAATGCCTAGAGAGATATGATCGCAGCAGAGAGAATCGGAGTCAAGAGAATTCGGCGGAATTATGCCTTTGACAAACCCTACCGTCGGAAAAACATAACGAACTGCCACGCCGCTATAGCCAGCGCTACCATGCCAACCACAAACAAATAGGATTGTGGGCGTTTTAATGTGCGATTGCTCGGAGAGTCTGGAAGCCGTCTTAGGTAGGTGCGCGTGGCCTTTGGACGATATAGACAGTAAACGCCGACTGCAAGCCAGACGAGTGCGAACAGGAGTCTCATAATAATGTTCGCTTTGATGACTTATTTTTTGGTTTCTTTTGTGGCGGCTTCACCTTGAGCAGGTCCGCTATCACTTCCCGAAATGGCGGGGGAATGTGCACGTCGCCTTCGCGTTTGTTACGTTCTTCTCTCGGCCGCCAGAGTATCGCGTTCGCGAAGAAATCAGGACCGAGTTCCGGCGAATCAGAAAAATCTATGTCGGAATCCTTCATGGCGTCAACCCGCTTCCAGTCTGTTCTGGATGGCCCTTTCGTCTGGCGTATTTTCGTTTTGGTTTGCATCATCCAGAGCTATCTTATGCCACCCACCCGCTCGAGGTCCAAATGCCAACCGCGAACCGCTGGTTGCTGCTGTTCACTGATTCTGGCATGAGTGGATGGAGTCCAGCTTGTTACACTAGAAGATTGACCATGCCCTCACGCTACGCACAATGGATGTATGACTGGGAGCACCGGCTTACTTCGGTGGACAACAACCGCGTGGTGCGTCCGCTGGACTGGGGCCTGGAGTTTGCGCGGGACTGGCCTTGCCGGAATGGCTGGCAGCCGGGACAGGCGGCGGATGATCCCGAGAAGTTCCTCATTGATTTCAACCGGCGTATCGTCGCCGCGAGCGATGAGTTTTATTCCTACACGCGGCCAACCGATTTCAGGCTGGAGAAGCGCGAAGTGCGGGTTTTCTCCACGCGCGAAGTTCCCGACCTGAAGCTCGAGGCGAAGGTGAAAGGAACATCCGCGGAGTTCTTGCGGTTCACTGCGCCGGTGAAAACGCCGTACGCCGAAAACAATCTGGTGAATGCGCGCTGGTTTCCGGCGCGGGGGCGGCGTGCCATCGTGCTTCTGCCGCACTGGAACGCGGACGCGATTGCTTACGCCGGCCTCTGCCGAGTGCTGAACATGATGGGAATCGCGGTGTTGCGGCTGAGCATGCCCTATCACGATATCCGCATGCCCGCCGAGATCAGCCGCGCGGATTATGCCGTCTCCGCTAACGTTGGCCGCACGCTCGATGCGGTGCGGCAGGGCGTGGTGGATGTCCGCTGCTGTCTCGATTGGCTGGAGCAGCAGGGCTACAGCCGCCTTGGGATCATGGGTACGAGTTTGGGTTCCTGTTACGCTTTTATCGCGGCGGCGCATGATCCGCGCATTCGGGTCGCGGCGTTCAATCATGCTTCGACTTATGTCGCCGACGTGGTGTGGCACGGGCAGTCGACGCGCCACATCCGGCAGGGGATGGAGTCGCAGATCACTCTGGAAACCTTACGGCAGTCGTGGCTCGCCGTGAGTCCGATGGCATACTTCGAGCAATTCTCCCGCTGGCCGAGGAAGTCGCTCATCGTTTATGCGAAGTACGATCTGACCTTCCTGCCCGAGCTCTCGCGCAACGTGGTGGAAGAATTCGAGCGCCACGGACTGGATCACAAGGTCGTGGTGCTGCCCTGCGGTCACTACACGATGGGCGAGACGCCGTACAAATATATGGATGGGTGGCAACTGGCTTCGTTCTTGCGAACCGCGTTTGAGTGATATAGCGCAATTAGCGGTTAGCAATTGGCAATTAGAGCAGGTTTCTGACGACCGCTCCGTGCCAACGAGACTGCGGACACCAGCGAGCTCTGCCAGCAGGTCCATAGGTCCCTTCGGCAAGCTCAGGGCAGGCTCTTCGGCCCGCAAAAGGCGCGGGCCTCAGGATGACAAACGTTCTGGCGAGTTAGAATGTTTACGGAAAGAAATCATCCCATGAAAAATTCCTCAATGTCCCGCCCACTCTATGAAGTTGATCCGCAGATTGCCGCTGCCATCGACAACGAAACTCGCCGCCAGCACGAGGGTCTGGAGCTGATTGCCTCGGAGAACTTTGTCAGCGAGGCCGTGCTCGAAGCCGCGGGCTCGGTGTTCACCAACAAGTATGCCGAGGGATATCCCGGCAAGCGGTACTACGGCGGCTGCGAGTTTACTGACGTTGTCGAGAACCTGGCGCGCGACCGCGCTAAACAATTGTTCGGCGCCGAGCACGCCAACGTGCAGCCTCACGCCGGCTCGCAGGCCAATATGGAGGCGTATGCGGCGGTGCTGCAGCCGGGCGACACCATCCTTGGATTGAACCTGGCCCATGGCGGCCACCTTACGCACGGGCATCACCTGAATTTCTCAGGGAAGACGTACAAGATCGTCCCTTACGGCGTGACCAAGGAAACTGAGACCATCGACTATGACGAGCTGCAAAGGCTGGCGGAGGAGCACCGCCCCAAGCTGATCATCGGAGGTGGCAGCGCCTACCCCCGCATCATCGACTTCGTCCGCATGCGGCAGATCGCGGACAAAGTAGGGGCACTCTATCTGGTCGACATGGCACATTTTGCCGGGCTGGTGGCGGGGGGCGCTCATCCTTCGCCCGTGCCCCATGCGCACATCGTGACGTCCACCACGCATAAGACTCTGCGCGGACCGCGATCGGGAATGATTCTTTCCAAGGCGGAGTTCGCGCAGGCGATCGACAAAGTAGTTTTTCCCGGGATGCAGGGCGGGCCGCTGGTGCACATCATGGCGGCCAAGGCGATCTGCTTTCAGGAAGCGATGCAGCCCGAATTCCGCGATTACGCCAAGCAAGTGGTGGCCAGTGCGAAGGTCCTGGCGGAGACACTGGCCGCCGAGGGCTTCCGCATCATTTCGGGCGGGACCGACACGCACCTGATGCTGGTCGATGTCTTCTCCAAGGGCATGCTGGGCAGTGAGGCCGAGAAGTCGCTGGGCGAGGCGGGAATCACCGTCAACAAGAATGCCATCCCGTTCGATATCAACCCGCCGATGAAGCCGAGCGGGATCCGCATCGGGACGCCGGCCCTGACTACGCGCGGCATGAAAGAGGCGGAGATGCGGCAAGTCGGGCGCTGGATCGCGGAAGCGCTGCTTCAGCGCACCGATGCGGCAGTGCTGGCGAGAATCCGAAAAGAAGTGCTTGGTCTCTGTGAGGCGTTCCCGCTGTATGCCGAGCGCAGGGCCAAGGCGCAGGCGGAGGTGCGGGCCTAGCTTTAGTGCGTTGTAATGGATTCCATTACACTGTAATATGGGCAGTATGGCCACCACACGCACCTCCCGCGTCTACACCATCAGCCTCCCGGCTGAACTGGCGCTGAAGGCCGAAACCCTCGCCAAGCGCGACAGCCGGACCATGAGTGAACTTTTCCGCGAAGCTTTCCGCAGCTATTATGCCCAGCAGGCGCGCCGCACGCTGGAGGAGATCGGCGAGTATGCAGCCACCCGGAATCCAGGCTATACCGAAGCCGACGTGCCTCGCCTCATCAAAGAAGTCCGCAGGGATAAGCCTGCTCGTCGGCTGGCCCGGACCCGCCGGTGATTGTCGTCCTGGATACGAACGTCTGGATTTCCGCGCTCCAGTTTGCCAGGCAGCGAAGGACCCCGACGCGGGCGCAGGAGACAAAGACCTTCTGGTTCTCGGCTCCTACAAAGGGACACGCATTCTTACTCCTGCTGAATACGTCGGCGGCGTTCGCTAGTCCGGGAAGCAACTTCCCCCAACTCTCATCCCCGATCTATTCTGCTGTTTTCTCACCTCCCCTCTGTGGTTAAATGCCTTCGGTGAAGATCGCCATCGACATCCGGCGGATGACCGAGTTCGGCGTGGGTACTTACATCCGCAATGTCGTGCGGACTCTGGGACGGCTGGACCGCGAGACCACGTATTTCCTCATCGGCTCTCCCGCCAAGGTCAAGGAAATCGGTCCCCTGCCGCCTAACTTCCACACGGTTGCTCTGGCGGAGCCGGAGCGCTCCCTGATGGGCTTCTGGGAGTTCCGCACAATTGTGAAGCGGCTGGAATGCGATCTGGTGCACATCCCCAATTTGTTCTCCATCCCGCGCGCTCTGCCTTGCCCTTACGTGATGACGGTGCACGATATCCTGGAACATCTGTCGCGTGCGCGCGAGCAAACCGGGTTTTGGAGATCTCTGCACTTCCAGTTGACCAAGCGTGTTTTGCGGCGTGCGGCGCGCATTTTCGCGGTCTCAAACTTTACCAAGATCGAAGTGGAGAAGCTGTTTGGCATTCCGGCGAGGCGCATCGAGGTGGTTTACAACGCGATCGATGAGAGGTTTCTTCACGGACACGCGAGCGCCGCGGACCGCCAATTGATAGCCGAGCGCTACCAGGTGACCTATCCCTTCCTGCTCTATGCTGGAAGAATCAGTCCGCATAAGAACGTCGTGCGCATGATCGAAGCTTTCTCCGCGCTGAAAACGGAGTTGGAAAAAGACCAGGCGTTTCCCGATCTGAAGCTCATCATTATTGGAGACGACCTTTCCGGCAATCCCGACTTGCGGCGGACGGTGATCCGAAGCGGGATGCAGAACGATGTGCGCTTCCTGGGATTCGTGCCGGTCGAAGTGCTGCGCACTTTTTACGACCAGGCCAAGATTTTTGTCTTCCCGTCGTTGTACGAGGGGTTCGGCCTGCCGCCCCTGGAGGCAATGGCACACGGCACGCCGGTCGTGACCTCAAACGTTTCGTCGCTGCCCGAGGTGGTGGGGAATGCCGCGGTGCTGGTCCACCCGGAGAATGTTTTCGAGATCATGAGGGCGCTGCACCGGGTTCTTCTGGACCAGCCGCTGCGCGAGAAAATGAAGGAGCGCAGCTATCGGCAGGCGACAAAGTTTTCCTGGGAGAAGTCGGTGCGCCGGATCATGGACGTCTATCAGGAAGTCCTGAGTGCGAAAGGCAACGCGGAATCCCCCGGCCAGTCCGCTGCCACGGGCAGCAAAACCCGGGCAGGCGTGGCGTGATGCGGCGGGTTTTTCACCGGCCGTACACGCATCAAACCCGACATAGGCGGGAGCTACTTCAGCAAAGGCTGGCCCGGCGAAGCGATGGCGAGCTTGTGCAACTTGGCGGTGACCCGGTTGCGGTCGGTATCGGTCTGGGCCGAGGCGAGACGCTTGCGCAGGTTAGTGATCTTGTGCTGACGGGCGCGGCGCCGGCGAATCTCCGGCCGGCGGCTGGGTGCGGACATGAAGTATGCTCCTAAAGTGAATTGAGAAAATGAACTTGCGGCAGCCGGACCTGTAAGCCGAATTCTGTCCGCCGGATTGCTCCAGCGGGACGGTCATTCCTCTGGGCCACGCATCGCTGCGGGGCTCTAGCGACCTACCCGAAGGTGGGACGCGCCGAGCCGGCACGTGCCGAAACCCTGATTCGCAAAAATCAAGCCCCGGCTCCCTTCCTATTTGGTCTTGCTCCGTGTGGGGTTTGCCCTGCCCGCTGCATTACTGCCGCGGCGGTGCGCTCTTACCGCACCTTTTCACCCTTACCCCCATCCCGAAAGATGTGGGCGGTATGTTTTCTGTGGCACTTTCCGTCGGACGGGCTTGAACCCGGCCTCCCGGACGTTATCCGGCACACTGCTCTGCGGAGTTCGGACTTTCCTCTCCTCGCGTCCGAAGACGCGGAAAGCGACCGTCCGGTCCAGCTGCCAACAGAGTCATTATACGGGCTGCGGGCTTCGGCTTGCCTCTGATTTCTCGATGAATCGCAACTCTGCTCCTTCAGCTCCGAAAGACTCCCCCTTGCTGGTAGACTTATCGACAAGCGCCCGTAGTAAAACGGGGTTCTTGCCGAAGCCCGCCGCCCGAAAGCCGAAGCCCGACTCATGCATACTCTCGAAGCCATCCGAATTGCGCTGCAGTCGCTGTGGGTGAACAAGCTGCGCTCGGTGCTGACGCTGCTCGGCGTGGTGATTGGAGTGGCTGCCGTGATCGCCGTGGTCACCTTCGTTTCCGGCATCAACGATTACGTGGCGCAGAAGGTCTTCAACCTGGGCGCGGATGTCTTCTTCATCTTCAAAGTTTCTCCCGCCGTCACCAATGTGGATCACTACCTCGAAGGTGAAAAGCGCAAAGACCTCACCATGGAAGACTACGAGGCCGTGGCCGCGGGGTGTCGAAGTTGCAAGTACATTGGCGCGGTTGTCCGCAATGAAACCGGCAAGGTAAAGTACGCCGAGCAATCGATCAGCGATACGTCAGTGCGCGGCATCACTCCCTCGATGGCTCCCATTTACGATGCGGACTTAAGCGCCGGCCGCATGATCAACGATACCGACCTGAACAACCGGTCCCCAGTCGCGGTGGTGGGCAATGACATCGTGGAGCATCTGATGTCGGGGACGGATCCGCTGGGCAAGGAGATCCGCCTCGACGGCTGGACCTACCAGGTCATCGGCGTGGGCGCGAAGAAGGGCAAGACCCTGGGGCAGAGTGCCGACAACTACGTGTTCATTCCCATTACCATGTTTCTTAAACAGTATGGCGTACATAAAAGCAGCATCCGCATTGCAGGCAAGGCCGAAAGCGCTGGACCCCCGCTCGATGAGGCCATCGGCGAAGCGCGGGCCGCCCTGCGCGCCAAGCGCCACGATCCGCTCGGCGGCGATGACAGTTTTGATATTGAAACCAACGCCAGCCTGCTCGGAATCTGGACCGACTTCAGCCAGACGTTTTTCATTGCGACCATCGGCATTGCCGCCATCTCGCTGGTGGTCGGCGGCATTGTGATCATGAACATTATGCTGGTATCGGTGACCGAGCGCACCCGCGAGATCGGCATTCGGAAGGCGCTCGGAGCGCGGCGCGAGGATGTGTTGCTGCAGTTTCTGATCGAGTCGGTTACTCTGGCAGTGACGGGCGGCGCCCTGGGCGTGTTGTTGGGAGTGGTTATCGCCTTCACAGTTACGGCACTGATCGGGATGCCTTCGTCGATCAAGCTTTGGGCCGTGGCGGCCGGTCTGCTGGTATCGGCAAGTGTGGGAGTATTTTTCGGAGTCTATCCTGCACGGAAAGCCGCGCGGCTCGATCCAATTGTGGCGTTGCGGTTTGAGAACTAGAAAAGAATTTGTAATTTGGTAATTTTGTAATTGGGTAATTTGAAACCTGTGACCCTGACGGTTAGGTTTTCAAATTACCAAATTACAAAATTACCAAATTACTCAATGCTTTTATGATGACCAGAGACGAATTCGGCGAGATCGTGCAGATGGCGACCGACACCATCCGCAGCAACAAGATGCGCTCGTCCCTAACTGTGCTGGGAATCGTAATTGGCGTCGCCATGGTCATTGG
>CABDYC010000154.1_pt1 | contig 25461 bp, 23 predicted proteins | sample 3421511 | NCBI WGS metagenome assembly CABDYC01 (sample SAMEA5534336, study PRJEB31848) | metagenome | biome: tundra; feature: field; material: soil | place: USA | collected 2013-05 | depth 0.15 m | reverse complement strand
CCCGCTTCCCTGCTGGCGGAGCCGGTCACGCTCCAGCACGCCGTCGAACTTGCGCTGAAGCATGCCAGTGGCGCAGCCATCGCTGCCGCCGACGAGCAGCACGCCTCCGCCGCTTACCGTGAACTGCGCAACAGCTACATCCCCCAGGTGACGGTCGGAGCAGGCCTGGGATGGTCCTACGGATTCCCCCTCAGCCTGGAGGGCGCCGCGCCTTCGCTTTTCAACATCAACGCGCAGTCCGCGCTGCTTCATCCCGAACTCCGCGCTTTCATGCGTGCGGCCGAAACCGAGTCTTCCGCCGCTTCCCTTCGCAGCAAAGACCAGCGCAATCAGATCATCCAGGAAACCGTGCTTGGTTACGCCGAACTTGAAAAATGGGAGCAGCGCCTGGCCCGCCTGCACCAGGCCGAACCCGAGGCGCAGAAGATGCAGGCTGCCGTCGCCGATCGCGTGAAGGAAGGTATCGACAGCGAACTCGATGGAACCAAGGCCCGCCTGTCGGAAGCGCGTCTCCAACTGCGCATCGCAGAGGCCCAGGGTGCTGCAGACGTCCTTCGCGAACGCCTGTCCAAACTCACCGGCCTTCCCGCCGCCAATTTTCAGACCGAAAGCGGCTCGATTCCTTCCCTTCCCTCCGCCGCTTCAGACGCGGACGCACCCACCAAAGCTGCCGATTCCAGTCTCGTGGTTCAGTCCGCTGTGGAACATGCCCGCGCCCAATATCTGCGCGCCGAGGGGGAGCACAAATCTCTCTGGCCCACGGTCGATTTCGCCGCTCAGTATGCCCTGCTCTCCACCTTCAACAATTATCAGAACTACTATGTGGCTGGGAGTTTTCAGAAGAACAACGCCACCGTCGGCGTGGCCATCCGATTCCCATTTTTCAATGCGTCGCAGCGCTCCCGCGCCAAGGCCGCCGATGCCGATGCGCTCAAAGCCAAGAAACAGTCGGAAGCAGCGCGCAACCAGGTCTCCGAAGAAACCTTGCGCCTGCAGCGCTCCGTCACCCAGATGCAGGCCGCCCGCGAGGTTGCGGAACTCGAGTATGAGATCGCCCAGAAGAACGTCGAAGCCGTCCAAACTCGCATGGACTCCGCAACCGCCAACTTGCACGACCTCGACAACGCCCGCACTCAAGCCAGCGAGCGCTTGATCGCCTTACAGGATGTCACCTTCGAACTCGATCGCAGTCAGGTCGCGCTCCTGCGCGCTACCGGAGATCTGGAAAGCTGGGTCCTGGGAACGAAATAACCGTGCCCTTTGCTTGTCATTCCGAACAAGCAGCTCTTTGCGCCGTGAGAGCCTGGCCTGAGCAAGCGCAGCGCGCCGAAGGGTCGCGTTCTGTGCGACGCAAGAATTGCACGCTTGGCTCGCTTCCTTATCCTCGCGGACACGTCTTTTTCGCTGTTCACTGCATCAAACCCTATGTTCGACGTATGCCAGTTCGAATCGCTGCCGCAACTTGGTAAACTAAACTTACGCCATTCCATGGGGTTGGGGATTATCTAAGTTGCTTTCTCATGCAGGACGAACCTGCATAAACACTGATTTTCGACGATCTCGACCGCATTCCGATGGTAAAATGAGCACTCACCCAATATGCCTCTTAAAACACTTTTTTTGAACCCGCCTTCTTTTGAGAATTTCGACGGCGGCGCTGGCTCCCGTTGGCCCGCGACCCGCGAAATCGAGAGTTATTGGTACCCGGTGTGGCTGGCTTATCCGGCTGGCATGCTGGAGGGAGCGCGTTTGCTCGATGCCCCTCCGCACTACATTTCTGCCGAGCAGACCATCGAGATCGCCAAGGACTACGAGTTTCTCGTGCTGTTCACCTCGACTCCTGGGTTTCCTGGCGACATCGGCCTCTCCACGGCCATTAAGGCGGCGAACCCGAAGATCAAGATCGCTTTCGTGGGACCGCACGTTAGCGTGCTGCCGGAGAAGTCTTTGCGGGATTGTCCAGTGATCGATTTCGTGGCCCGTAAGGAATTTGATTACGCTGTGGTCGACTACGCCAAAGGCAAGCCGCTGGAAGAGATTGCCGGCATTTCCTTCCTGAAAGACGGCAAGGTCGTCCACAATCCGGACGCGGCTCAAATCCAGGATCTGGATTCCCTTCCGCACGTGACCGACATCTACAAGCGCGATCTCGACGTCACCCGTTACAACGTGCCTTTCCTGCTGAATCCTTATGTCTCGCTCTACACTACGCGGGGCTGCCCGGCGCAGTGCACGTTCTGCTTGTGGCCGCAAACGTTGAGCGGACATCCCTGGCGCAAGCGCTCCACCGACGATGTCGCGAACGAGATGTCGAAGGTCAAGCAGTACTGGCCGGAAGTGAAGGAATTCTTCTTCGACGACGATACCTTCAATATTCAGAAGCCGCGCACCATCGAGTTGTGCGCCAAGCTGAAGCCACTGGGCCTCACGTGGTCTTGCACCTCGCGCGTCACTACCGATTTCGAAACCCTGAAGGCGATGAAGGATGCCGGCTGCCGCCTGCTCATCGTGGGCTACGAGTCCGGCGACCAGCAGATTCTGAAGAACATCAAGAAGGGCGCAACCATTGAGCGCGCCCGCCAGTTCACCAAAGACTGCCACAAGCTCGGGCTGGTTATTCACGGCGACTTCATCATGGGGCTTCCCGGCGAGACGCGCGAGACCATCAACAACACCATCGCATTCGCGAAAGAACTGGACGTGGAAACCATTCAAGTCTCCGTGGCGCACGCCTATCCCGGAACTGAGCTTTATGACTACGCCGTAAAGAACGGTTTCATCGTCGGCGACAACAAGATGGTGGATGAAGGCGGCCATCAACTGGCACACATTGAGTATCCCGGACTGCCCGCCGATGAGATTCTTTCCGCGGTGCACCGTTTTTACGACGAGTATTACTTCCGGCCCAAAGCGGTGTTCCGCATTCTGCGAAAGGCCGCCTTTGATAGCAACGACCGCAAACGGCTTTACCGGGAGGCCAAGACCTTCCTGAAGCTGCGCTCGGCGCGCAACAAGATGGTCAAGCGGCATAGCGACGAAGCCGCGGCCGCAGCCGAGCCCGTCAAGGCGTGATAAGGCGTGATAAGGATGCGAGCCAAACGCGCGATTATTGTGCCGCAAAGAACGCGACCCACCGGTTTCGCTCAGGGCAGGCTAAATCGCGCGGCTCGCCCAGATCCTTCGCCAAGCAAACGCTTGGCTCAGGATGACAGGGGAAAGCGCGACCACTTGCTCGGGATGACTGGCAAACTGCACCACCACCTAAACTTCCAGTGAACTTTCGCAAGTATCTTGTGCTAGCCGGAGTCACGGTCTTCGCCGCGGCCGGAGACTCCATGCTTTCGCACGGGATGAAGCAAACTGGCAGCGTCTCGCTCAATCACCTGCAAGGCGTCATCTTCGCCGTGCTCAATCCCTGGGTCGCGATCGGAATTCTTCTGCTGCTGGCTTTTTTCGCCACCTACATGACCGCGCTCTCCTGGGCCGATCTTACTTACGTTCTGCCGGCAACTTCGCTCGGCTACGTGCTGCTCGCGCTGGCCGCCAGATTTGTGCTGCACGAGCACGTCAGTCCGCTGCGCTGGCTGGGAATCGCATTGATCAGCGGCGGGGTGGGATTTGTGGCTGGCGGCCCGGAGCTTACGAAGCATAGGCAACACGAACCCGGTGCAGTCCCGGGACCTGAGAGTGTTGGCGCGGCGCTTTCACGCGGGGCAGAGCCATGAAGAGCTTTCTTTCGCGCCTCCGGCGCTTGACCATCGCTTGGTCGTTCCCCACGGCTTGCGCCCCTTCGGCGAGCTCAGGGCTGGCTGTGGGCTGCATTCTTTCGCCGCTTCGCGGCTACGGTGCGATGTCGAATGTGTCCCCGCAGAGCAACGCGTCAAGCTCATCTCTGCACGTTTCTGTTCTTTACACCTGGAGCGCAATCTTCGCGATTGTCTTCGCCTCGGTGGTGGGCGACGTGCTTCTGGCCCGCGCCATGAAGCAGGTCGGGGATGTCGGAGCATTGCGGCGTCGGGCCGGCCTTGGCGTGGTGATCGGACGCACGCTCGGCAATCCCAACTTTCTCTTCGGGGTCATGGCCATGGCCGTGGCCTTCTTCAGCCTGCTGTTCGCGCTGTCCTGGGGAGACGTAAGCCTGGTCGCCCCCGCCGCCGCGTCCCTAACCTTCATCGGCAACGCCGTTGCCGCGAAAATCTTTTTGCATGAACGAGTGGACCGGCGGCGGTGGATTGCGGCTTCGCTTGTGGCGGCCGGCGTGGCGCTGCTGGCGGGGTAAAAATGCTATGCCTTGTCATTCCGAATCGGGCTGAAAGCCCGGTGAGGAACCTGCTTTCGTCGTCACTCTCATCACTGCCGGCCCGCCCCATCCTTCGGCCAAGTCCTCCCAGGTCGGATTGTCCTTTTCGATCAAGGCCACTTTCTTTTCCCTACGCCACTTTTTCATTTCCGTCTCTCGCGCTATCGCCTTGCCCACGTTCTGAAACAACTCGTAGTAGACCAGCCGATGCACCCGATATTTCCGCGTGAACTCTGCGCCCTCACCCGCCCTGTGGCGCAAGACTCGCGCCATCAGGAATCCCGTCATGCCGACGTAGATCACCCGGCTCTTGCTCGCCACGATGTAGACGTAGTAGCGCCTCTCACGAGCCATTGCCACTCCGGACGAACAGCAGGTTCCTCACCGGGCCTTCGGCCCGATTCGGAATGACAGAGTTTAAGTGTTGGGTTGAAGATTTGCAGTATCGACTGTCACACAGGGACCCTGTGTAAAACGTCATACCAAATCGCTACTTGTCATTCCGAATCGGGCTGAAAGCCCGGTGAGGAACCTGCTGTCCCTTGCTGGCCGAGCAGTGCTTGACATTGCTGCTGGCTGCGTTATTCTGGAGTTGCTTCGCAGGCAGTGGCCAGTACCAAGATCAAGCCCCGGATAACTACCGGGGCTTTCGTGTGTCTGGGGCGAAGCGTATGGCGCGGCTCCCACGCCTTCGCCTTCGCTCAGGGCAGGCTCTTTCGCAAAGAAGGCGAGAGGATGGGGCATCCGCCAGTCACGATGAATATGTAGTGGGGATGCGGCGGTTGCGACGCGCGCGAGATCCTTCGCTCCGCCTGAAAAACGGCTGCGCTCAGGATGACGCCGGTGTTGTCGCGCCGCCTGAAAACTTGTCAAGACCCTGAGCGTCACCTTTTTCGCGTAAGCCATTGGTTTCATTCGGCAAATAAAGTCTGAAAAATGTCACATTTACCCTTTTCAGGTTGGTATAATAGTTATATAGAGTCAATAAATTGGCGCAGGCCCTCCGGCTTGCGCCTTTTTGTTTTCTTGTCAAGACCCTAAAGTTGATGATTTCTTTGTAAGTCGTTCATTCGGATGGAAATATGAACTTGTCAGAAGTGGCGGATTTACCCCCTTCGGTTTGATATTCTAATAATAGAGGGTAAGAAAATTGGCGCAGACCTGTCGGCTTGCGCCATTTCTGTTGGTGGCGGCGGCATCCGGGAACGGCACGTCGTTACTACGCGCGAGGTCCCCTTCGGCTTCGCTCAGGGCAGGCTCTCGCCCGGCTGAAGAACGCCGGGGCCTCGGGATGACGCCGGAAATCAGGGGAGGAACAGTGGCGCGGGCCTGTTGGGGCTTGCGCCATTTTTGTTTGTAGAAAAGGGCTAACGGGGGCTAAAGCCCCGCATTCAGGTCTGTTGGCTAACGCGGCGCTGAAGCGCCGCTCTTCCACGGTGGTGTTTGCATTTACGGCGGTGCTTGCATTTCCGTATTTTTCTGCAGTCCTGCTGAGGATTGGGAGCTGACGAATATGGGGAAATTGTCGGGAGATGGTGAGGGACGAGGGCGGCGGAATCGGGGGAAGGCCCAGAAGAAGAAAGTCCGACGTGCGAATCGGGCTACGTATGCACGGAGGCCGACTGGACGGAACAACAGCAAACACGTCGGGGAACTGGCGGAGATGCAGTTCATGCTGGACGCTGCGCGGCGAAGGTTTGGGGTGTCGAGGCCGTTTGGGAACAACGAGCGTTATGACATCATTCTGGATGCGCCTCGGCGGTTGTGGAGGGTGCAGGTGAAGGCTAGCGGGGCGTCGCACCACCGGGGGTTCGCGGTGAGGGCTTGCTGGCGGACGACGCGGAAGCATATGCCTTACACGTCGGCGCAGATTGATTTTCTGGCGGTGATGATCCAGGGCAGGCGCATGCGGGGGCGGCGGATCTGGTATCTGATTCCGGTGCGGGCGCTGGGAGGGCGGTTAACTATCAATCTTTATCCGTTTGGGTGCAGAAAGGACGGTAAGGCGCGGTTTGAGAAATATCGCGAGGCATGGAAATTGCTGGGCCAGCCGGGTCCGCGGGAATGAATCGGCGAAGCGTCTTTCTCCTGGGAATGAGCAGTCTTGCTCAGACGAATGGCACGCGAAGTGCTAACGTTGAGGTGCGCTTCGAGCCGAATCGCCGAGGAGCCGGAAAGTGGCTTGCCGCCCTGCAGGACTGAGCTATGGTGACGCGAATTGCACCAATCCGAGTCATTTCTTTTCTTCTGTTGGCGGCTTGCGGGGCGTTGTGCCAGAGCGAACGTCCCTTAGCAGACTTGCTTCGCGGGGACGGCTCAAACTCACCCCAGGTGCAAGGTCAGGAGATGGGTGCGTGGGAATCACTTCCTGATGCTCCGTCGGTAGGGGCTGCAATACAATCGGTAGGGGCTGCAATACAAACAGAGAAATTCCAGACATTCAGCGGTGAAGCGCTCCCGCCTTTAACATTTGGCACGGCTGGCGTGCATGCGGGCGCAATGCGTGAAACAGGACTGGGATACGGCATTCCCGGAGCGCAAGCCAGCTTTAGCGCTCCCGATAACACGGTGTTCACTCAAAAAGAATCAAGCACCGTTTTCGGTAAGTACCTGTATCCTTCGTTGCTCAAGCAGAAACTGCGTTATCACTCTTCAGCCAGCGGCAGCTTTATGGGCCGGGCCACCGATGCAGCTTCGCGCATTTTCATCGCGCGTGACGACTCCGGAAAGGGGAGGCTGAACACTTCGTATTTCCTGGGTGCGCTGACTTCGGTCGCTATGGACACTGCTTCCCGTCCGTATTGGGCGCGCTCCGCTGCGTCGACGTTCGGCAATTTTGGCTCGACGATTGGCAACGATGCAGGGATCAACCTCCTCCACGAGTTTGGGCCTGGCCTCCGGCTAATGGTGAAGGGCCACGCGCCGACGTTCGTGTCCAGGATCGAAAAGCGCATCACCCACGGCCAGAACCCGAGGGAGGCCGTCTCCACCCTCGCCAGATAATGTCGGGTCGGCCCACCTATTTTTGCTGAATTGACTCCATGTGCCTGGTGATGGCGACCAGCCTTACTTCACCCCAGTCTTGGTCCGCTTCGACCTCGTGGAAGATTGGTCCCCAGATGGGCATCTCTCGGTCACCGTGGGCGAGCGGTTCGGGTTGTTTTCCTTCCATGAGATCCTTGACCCGCTGGAACGGGAACTTTCCGCCATTTCTCTTCGAGATCAGGGTCAAGTCTGGAAGCGCATGCTTTAGGGCAACGGATGCTGGTCCATGCCCTCGACCATCGGCGCCATGACACGCGGCGCAGTCGTACTGGAAAATCTTCGCTCCCTCGATGGGGATACGCGCAGGGCGATCGCGATCCGGAGCGCTCGATCCCTTCTGGCTTTGGGCCATGCAAACGACGGGGAACAACAACAGCAGAGTTAGAATCAGCCTGGGGCGCATGGGACACCTCCATGGGGAGTCACGGCGGAGTGACTCAGTTTGTATGTTTCCAGCCGAGGTTGGTTTTGTCTGTGCGCTGGGGCACGCCACCTGGTGACGGATATCAACCCGATGAAGGGGCCTTAGCGCCGCCTTCTATCCAAACAGGCGCATCAGGCCGGTGGGGGGCAGGTCGGGCACAAGAAAGTGGGAATCCTTCATTCCTGCGGCGCGCGTCAGGGCCTCGGCCGCCAGATAGCCGCTGCGCACCGCGCCTTCCATGGTGGCGGGCCAGCCGGTGGCGGTCCAATCGCCGGCGAGGAAGACGCGCGGCCACGCTGTGGCCTGCTGGGGCCGGTAGGCGTCAATGCCCGGACGCGGCGAGTAGGTGGCGTGAACTTCCTTGATCACCGTGGACTTCACCAGGTTCGCCGGGCGCGCCGCGGGGAAAAATTCCCGCACTTCTTTCAGTGCCAGGTCAACAATCTCGGCGCGCGACTTGTCGATGAGGCTCTTCGAGGCGCTAACGACAAGTTCGATGTAGCTGCCGCCCGATTCTGCCTTGGCGGCTCCGTTGCGCGGAGCTAGCAGCCGCGACTTGTGGAAGAACCATTGAATTGTGCGGTCGAGCAGGACGGCGTGATCGAGATCGGAAATCTGGCGGTCAAACCAGAGGTGGATGCCGGTGATGGGAGATGACTCGAAGTGGGTGAGCTTGGCGCGTAACGGCGCGGCTTCAGGACTTTCCGGCAGGACGCGGTCGAGGCCGTCAAAGGGCAGAGCGAGAACGAGATAGTCAAAGACATCTTCCTCTTCGCTCGCGCGGATGCGAACCTGCGATGACTCTGCAGAAAAAGTTTCCAGCGAGTTGCGGAAGCGAATCTCACCGCCGCGGGCGCGAATGTAGCCGCCTGCGGCGTTGTAGAGGCCGGTCAACGGGACGCTGGGAACGCCCATGTGCCGTGCTGCCGGCGACTTCATCGACTCGCGCACGACCTGCGCCGCATAGGAAATCGAAATCAGGTCCAGATCTTCACTCAACGCGCTTACCAGAATCGGTTTCCAGAATCGTTGGATGGCGTTCGCCGTCTGCCCGTGCCGCTGCAGCCAATCCAGGAAAGAGCGGCCGGTGTCGGGCTGCAAAGTCAACGTGAGAGCTGCGATGGCGCGCGAAATGACAAGCTTGTCTTTCGCACTCAAAAACGGAAAGCGCAGGAACGACGGTGCGGTGTGCAGCGGAGCCGGCAGCGGAGAGGCGCGCATCACGCTGGTGCGGCCGCCGGGCTCGATGAAAGTCATCTCGTCGAACCAGCGGATTTTGTCTTCCACACCAATTCGGCGGTAGAACTCTACCAGGTTGGTGCAAACGCGAAAGAGTACGTGCTGGCAGTTGTCAACGACTTCACCCGTGCCGGGATGTTCGTAGGAAGAAGCCCGCCCGCCCAGATAGGGGCGGCGCTCGAACAGCGTGACGCGAAAGCCGGAGTCCGCCAGCGCGCAAGCTGCGGCTAGTCCGGCCAGGCCGCCTCCGGCTACGGCTACGGTGGGTTGCGGGGAATTCTGGGTCATTCGGATTCTGGCCTACGCATTCGGACTAGCGCCAGCGTCCCACGTGCCATCAAAAACAACAGCAGGTTCCTCACCGGGCTTTCAGCCCGGTTCGGAAGGACAAACTTTTGACCTTCAAGGTTACGAATGGCAAGAGCATCAGGTGAGGCGCTGCAGGACACCTTTCCCCAGAACGCGCAGCTTCTCGCTCACGGTGAGGCTCACCTTGCCACTGAACACGTCGTACTCGCGCGCGGCGATTTTTTCCAGCAGCTTGCGATAGATGTTCACCAGCACCCACAGAGCGGGCTGGCTGTCTTCCGAAATGTAGGCACTCAATTGCTCGCCAGCCTGATAGAACTCACGGGCGCGGTCGGCTTCCAGCGCCAGCAACGGGCGGAAGCGTGCTGCGTCCGGCGTAGAAAGCAGCTCGGCGGCCGAGACCCCGAACTTCGCCAGATCCTCTTCCGGCAAATACACCCGGCCCATCCCGGCATCTTCCTGCACATCGCGAATAATGTTGGTGAGTTGGAAGGCAAGGCCGCATTGCTCGGCCAGCGGCTCGGCCGCCGGATCGCGATATCCGAAGATGTGGATGCAGACGAGGCCTACGACGGACGCCACGCGGTAGCAATAAACTTTCAGATCGTCGAAGGTCTGGTACTGGACCGTCAGCCCTGGAACTGCGGCTCTCGCGAGAACTGACGCTTCGGCTGTTTGACTCCCGGTTTCAGGATCGACCACATCCATCGCGGCTCCCATCGCGAGTTCGTCGAGCAAGCCCGCAGGGATCGTGTATCGGCGTTGCGCGTCGGTCAGGGCCAGCAGGATTGGATCGTCGCTGGGCTGGCCTTGCTGCACGCGATGTAAGGCATCCAACCAGGTATCGAGCTTGAAGCGGCGTTCCCCGAGGCTGAGGCTTGCATCGTCGGCAATGTCATCGCAGCGCCGCATGAAGGCATAGACGGCGCACAGGGCTTGCCGCTTACGCTTTGGCAGGACCAGGAATGCGTAATAGAAATTCTTCGCGTTGGTGCGCGTGATGCCGCGGCAAACCGAATACGCCATGGTAAGCTGCGCTGGAGCCGGACTCCACGGGATCGACACCGGCTGCGCTCCTGCACTCATAACAACTTCCCCAGCGCCGCCCGTGCCACGAGGGCCAGCTTGCGTGTCCTAGAGACCACCGGGCGCCGTCCGAGCACGGCAAAGCCCTGCCGCTCGATCGCGTTCAGAATCTCCTGCCCGCCGCGGCTGAAAAGCTCAAGGTCCACCACCAGCTCGGCATCTACCTTCCCCACCAGCGGCAGGCCGCGCTCAAACCACCGGCGCGCCCGCTCCACTTCAAACTTCATCATCTGGCAAAACGCGGGAGTGTTGCGCTTCTGCGCCAGGTCTTCCTCGCTTACTGCGTAATGCCGCAAATCCTCCAGAGGCAAATAGATCCGTCCTTTGCCGTAATCCACGCTCACGTCCTGCCAGAAGTTCGCCAACTGCAGCGCGGTGCAGGTGTAGTCGGAAAGCTGCTGGCGTTCGGCATCGTGATAGCCACAGAGGTAGAGAACAAGATGCCCCACGGGATTCGCCGAATAGCGGCAATATGCGAGCACAGCGTCGAAGGTTTCGAAACGCGTGACGGTCTGGTCCTGCCGGAAGGCGATCAAGAGATCGGAGAATTCGTGCTTCGGGATGCCGAACTTTCGGACGGTCTCTGCCAGCGCCACAAAAACCGGATGGCGGGGACTGCCCTCGTAGCAAGCATCTAGTTCAGCCTGCCATTCGTCCAGCAAGGCCAGCGCGGCCGCGGCGTCTCCAACTTCGTCGCCTAGATCGTCGGAGATCCGGCAATAGGCGTAAACATTCAAGAAATCCTGGCGCAGGTGCTTGGGCAGAAACCAGGTTGCGACGGAAAAATTCTCGTAATGGGTGCTGGCGAGGCGGCGGCAATATTCTTGAGCGTCCTGCCGTGACGGGGCGGATTCCGGGATCGCGTACTCGGCGGGCAGGCGGCTCCAAGCCGCCGCTGCGGCGGACGCAATCGCAATGCGAGACTCGGTGCTGGTTGCAGGAGTCATTCGGTAAAAATCGTAACGTTTCTGATGTCGGCTACGCCAGTTTCAGGGCGCGGAACTCACCAGGGGCTGAAGCCCGCACGAATTCTGCACTCCTTACGCGGCGCTGAAGCGCCGCTCTTTCACGGTACTGCACGCATTTGAGGCACTGCATCCTGGTTGTCGAGAAAACCCTGAGTATCTTGAGAACTCCTTGCGTCGCCGGAGGGACTGCACGCATGCATGGGGTCCTGCGCTTGGCTCAGGATGACAGGCCACTTGTATTGACAGGCCACTCTTACGACAAGGCCAGTTTTCAGTGTCAATCAGTTCACTGCTCAATGCCAATCAGTGGCCGGGAATGATGGCGGTCTTGATGTCGCCCCCGCGGTTCAGCATGTGGCGCAGCACTTTCTGCAAGCTCGATAGAGGAGCTTCGCCGGTGATGTAGTCGGTAGGGCGGATTTTCTTGGCCGCGATCAGCCCAAAGGCCCGGCGCACCGTTTCCGGGGTGTGATGGAACGTGGCCTTCAGCGTGATCTCCGAATAATGCAAGCGGCTGGTATCGAGTTGCACCTTGGTTCCGCTGGCACATCCGCCGAAGAAATTTACGGTGCCGCCTTTGCGAACCATATCCACGGTCCACTCCCAGGCTTCGGGACGACCGACCGCTTCGATCACCACATCGCAGCCGCGCTTCTGCGGAGTCAGCGCGCGCACCGCCTCCACCACGTTCTGCACTTTGGTGGTCTGCACGATTTCATGCGCGCCCATGTGCTTGGCGGCCACTACCTGTTCGTCGCGTTTCACCACCGAGATCACGTTGCAACCGATGGCTCGCGCCACCTGCACAAACATCAGGCCGATGGGCCCGCCGCCAACGATGGTAACCGTGTCGCCAATCTCCACCCCGGTTTCGTGCAAGCCGCGCAAAACGCAAGCCAGCGGCTCCGTCATCGCCGCGTCTTCGAAACTCACGTTGGGCGGGATCACCAGCATATTCGCTTCCACAATGCGCCGCGGCACGCGGATGTATTCCGCATACGCTCCATTGTTGAACAGCAGGTCTTCGCAAAGATTTTCCTGATGCTTGGAGCAATAGAAGCACATCTGGCAGGGAGCGGAATTCAGCGCCACCACGCGCATGCCCTTCTTGAAGCTGAGCACGCCCTCGCCGACTTCCTCGATCACACCGGCCAGTTCGTGGCCGAACAGCGCCGGAGGCACAATCATGCGGGCGTGGTAGCCGCGCTGATACACCTTGAGATCGGTGCCGCAGGTGAGAGCCACCTGTACTTTGACCAGCACTTCCCCCTTTTCCACGCGAGGGATCGGCACTCTTTCAATCTTGAGATCTTCTTTGCCGTACAGGACGGCAGCCGTCATTTTTCCATTCACTGCGGGCTTCCTTCCCAAGCCTCACGTTTCCAGGTACTACCAGGCTGAATCACGACTTTCATCGACGCAGGCTGCGGATGAGCCGCGAGTTCCAACGCCCGCGCACTCTCCTGCAGCGGGAACCGGTGGCTGATCAGCCGTTCCAGATCCATCTCCCGGTTCATCACAAAACGAACTGACTCCTCTTGCAAATCCACAGACGCGCTGTAAGATCCCACCAGCGCCTTCTCATCCACGCAAATCGCTGCCGGATCGACCACCACTTCGCCCCGCTGCGTCTGCGCAAACAACAAAACCCTGCCGCCAGGACGGGCCGCATCCATCGCCGGACGAATCAAGCCGTTGTTCCCCACGGCCAAAATCACGGCGTCCGCACCACGCCCTTCGGTCCACTCCCGCACAGACCGCACCGCGTCGTTCTGCGACGCGTCGATTGCACGCTCGAATCCAAGGCTTTTGGTTATTCTAAGCCTCTCGGGATACAAATCGGAAGTAATAACCGTGGCCCCCGCCCTTCGTGCCAGCACACTGAGTATGATGCCGATTGGGCCCTGCCCGATCACCAGAATCGTCTCGCCCCGCTGCAAGCGCAGCGCATCCATCCCTTTCATGCAGGTATTCACCGGTTCCACAAAACAGGCCTGCTCAAACGAGACGCCTTCCGCGATCTTCATCGTCCCCTGCTTGACGATCCAATCCATCACCCGGACGTATTCCGCGAATCCTCCACCCGAGGGCTCAAATCCCGCGGTGCATCCCACTTTCTTGTAGATCGGGCACTGCGCGAACGTCTTGTGCCGACAGTAGTAACACTGGCGGCAGGGGATGTGATGAAAAACTACGACCCGATTCCCAGGCTCGAACTCTCGCACTCCCGCGCCTACCGCCGCCACCACGCCAGAGGTTTCATGGCCGAAGATGCGCGGCGCCGAATGCGAGCCGGAGGCAATCTTCTTCAGGTCCGTGCCGCAAACCCCGCAGGTGTGCACCCGCACCAGCAACTCTCCCGCGCCAATCTCGGGCACCGGAACCGTCTCCAGGCGGACGTCATTCACTCCCCGGTAAACCGCCGCCAGCATCGTCGTCGGAATTGACTGGCTTCGGTCTTCCATCGCGATTTGTCCGGCAATCCCCATTAGTTCTTAGATGAACTCTGCTTCGTATGCGCTTCACACCCCGCTTGGTATAGGGGTGTCGATTCAAGCACTCGGGCGCTACTTCTTCGGACCCTCTGCCTGCCTTGGGTTCGCATTTCTGAACTCCACTTCCACGGTCATTGAGTCCAGATACGGCGAATCCGGCGGCGTGAAGTGATATCCCTTTACCTGCAGCACGACATAAAAACTGTCCACTTTGATGATCCGCTTCGCGCCCACCGGAACGCGCGCCAAGCTGCTGGGCTCCAGCCGCCACAAAGCATCTTTCGGATCACCTTTCGGATCATCGGACGGCACCTGCGACGTCAGCACGTTATCGTAAATGCTGTGGTGCAGGTCCGCCAATTTCACCTGCCAGGATGTGATCTTGGTATCTCCCTGCGGTCCTTGCGGAATAATCGAGAACACATACCGGTCGGCCCCATGCAAATCTTTGATGCGCTCGCGGTAAACCGGGTTCTGCGGCGTGAGCCTGGCCTCAAAGCTCTCTTCCACGGCATGGGTCGCGCCCTGCCGAAAGCTTTCCGTGTACACGGCGGCGGTCGCCGACTGCGCGGCCAGACGTATCGCCACACACAAAAAGATCGGGAGCAGCCGCCGCACTTTCATTCGTGACCTCCAGCACGCAAGCCGCTTGTTGCCGCGGCCTGCGCTTCCGGGCGCGCTGCTGCCGGAGGCCCTGCGATCCCTCCTGATGGCTGGCTCAGGTCCTGCCGGAAACGCTCCAGGTGCTTGCTGAGCAGCCTCGCTGCCTTACTGCTGTTGCTCGCGAGCCTGGCAACGCGGATCCACAGCCACGGCCGCAAGGCCACAAATAGCACAAAGTGCTTCATCCTGAAGCGGCCCTGGGCGTCGATGAAGCGGCCCATCTCCGGCATTGCAAAATGCAACTTATCGGAGATCACTTTCGTGGCGCCGAACCCAATCTCATGCGCGCGCGCCGCCGACGCTACCGCAGCCGCTTCCATGTCCACGACCTGTGCCCCATACGCCTGCGCCAGGTTCGCCTTTTGCTCCGCTCCCGCCACCGCCATGAAGCTTACGAGCGTGCCTTCTCCGCCTTCGATTTCGACGCGGCTGCCGTCGCGCGCATCCACCACAATGGCGGGTGCGAAAATATCCCCTACGCGCAGACCCGCATCCAGAGCCCCTGCAAACCCGGCCGACTGCACCAGCGTGGGACGGTACAACGCGATCACCGCTTCGGCGGCTCGACGCGCAGCCTCAAACCCGACTCCGCCGCACACGACAACCATCTCGTCCCGCTCAAAGAAAACAAAACTGCGGCCTTCATACTCTCGCTCGACGCGACTCCACCTCTTAGTCAGCCCGCTGACTTCGCGCTCCAGCGCTGCCACGATGGCGATCTTAGGCATATCCGTTGGCCCGGAACCACTCCACTGCACGGCGCAACGCAGCCTCCGCCGGCATTATCTTCCATCCCAGCTCCCGCTCTGCCTTATCGGAACTGGCCCACATCTTTTTCTTTCCCATGCGGACCGTTTCCACCGTCGCGCGCGGCTCGCGCCCCATCAGGCGGCCCGACACCGTCTCATCCACCACGCCTGCCGCGTAGGCAACAAAGTAAGGCAGCTTCAGTTTCGGCGACGGCAAGCCAGAGATCGCGCCCAGCTTGTTCAGAATTTGCTTCAGCGTCAGGTTCTCACCGCCCAGGATGTAGCGCTCGCCGCTCTTGCCTTTTTCCAGCGCCGCAATGTGGCCTCGCGCACATTCCCGAACGTCCACCAGGTTCAATCCTGTCTCCACATAAGCGGGAAACTTCCGCTTCAGAAAGTCCACGATAATCCGTCCAGTCGGAGTCGGCTTGACGTCCTGCTCGCCCACCGGAGTCGTCGGATTCACCGTCACCACCCGCATCCCGCTCCGGCCCGCTTCCATCGCGACTTGTTCGGCCATAAACTTGGAGCGCTTGTAGTGTCCAATCATGTCGGCCAGCGAAACCGGAGAATCCTCGTCGGCCGGACGACCATTTCCGGTGAAGCCCATCGTCGCCACGCTCGATGTGTACACCACGCACCGTACGCCGTTCTTGCGCGCTGCTTCCAGAATCGCCCGCGTCCCCTCCACATTCGAGCGGTACATCTCCGCCGGATCCCGCACCCAGAGCCGATAGTCGGCAGCCACGTGAAACACCACCTCGCAGGCCGCTATCGCCTTTTCCAGGGACGCCGAATCGCGCAGATCGCCCGTCGCCGTCTCGGCCCGGAGTCCTTCCAGATTCTTCAGATTGCTGCTTGAACGCACCAGCAGCCGCAGGTCGGCTCCCTGCTCCGCCAAAACGCGGGCCACATGAGAGCCGAGAAATCCGGTTGCGCCTGTGACGAAGACTTTCAAAAGCAGTTCTCGGTTGCCAGTTGCCAGTTGTCAGTTCTCATATTTCTGCCAAACGGAGAGAACTACCACACCCTCAGCAATATTGTACGAGGGTGAGTACTTCGCCAGACAGTCCAGTTCGCGCTGAAGACACGAACGGTTTCGGGTTCTTATGTTCGCCTCGCACGCTGAGCGGTCGTTAGCAAAAAACTCCCACCTAACGGCCAGACCCGGAATTTCCGCGCGCAGGATGCTCTCCGCCTCGTTACGAGCATCCGTATCGCAGAAGTCGATGTCGGCCACGGCGCACCTGAGGCCGTCTTGAATTGCAGCGATTAGCGCGCTAAATTTCCGCGAGCTGCAGAACTTCGAACAGTCCTCAAAAGCCAAAGCTTTGAAGTCGTCGAAGACTAACCGGTCGTCTCGACACATCTGACACAAATAGGTTGTTTTGCCGCATCCCGGAAGGCCTGCCAGAAGCACGACCTCCTTGTTCATAAGAACTCAACGGGCGCGCAGGCTGGCAACTGGGAACTGGCAACTTGGTTTCCGTTCTTCTCCATCACCTTGGCATACGTCGTCAGCGCGAGCAGTGGGAAGTACTGCCGGTAGAGGTGATACTTTAAATAAAACACCCGCGGAAAACCCGTGCCCGTGAAATAAGGCTCATCCCACGACCCATTTTCTTTTTGCGAACGAAGCAGGTAAGCAATCCCGCGAGCCACGGAATCACTCCGCGTATCGCCCACCGCCAGCAGTCCCAGAATCGCCCACGCGGCCTGCGAAGGCGTGCTCGGCCCAACGCCCCGCAGCGTCGGATCGTCATACGACCCCACACTCTCGCCCCAACCGCCGTCCGGGTTCTGCACCATCCGCAGCCACTCCGCCGCCTGCTGAACGCAAGGCTCGTGGTTGTCCATCCCGATCGCTTCGAACCCGCGCAGCACCAGAGCGGTGCCGTAGATGTAGTTGACGCCCCAGCGGCCGAACCAGCTTCCATCCGGCTCCTGTTCCTGGCGGATGAATTGAATCGCCCGCTTCACCGCTGGATGGTTCTTGTCGTATCCGTAAGTCGCCATCATCTCGAGGATGCGCCCCGTAATATCGACCGTCGGCGGATCGAGCATGGCGTTGTGATCGGCGAAGGGAATATATTGGAAAACCATCTTGTCATTGTCTTTATCGAACGACGCCCAGCCGCCATTCTTGCACTGCATCGACAGGATCCAATCAATCGCCCGCTGCACCGACTCCCGCTGGTACCGTCCATTGGGGTGCTCCACCCGGCTCAGCGCCAGGCAAACCATCGCGCTGTCATCCACATCGGGATAAAACTCATTGTTAAACTCGAAGTACCATCCGCCCGGTTTTCCCTTCTTGTTCTTAATCCGCCAGTCGCCCGGATTCCGCACCTGCTTCTGCAGGATCCAATCCGCGCACTTCACCATGCGCGGATCATTCGCCGGCACTCCCGCTTCGCCCAGCGCAAACATCGCATACGCTGTGTCCCACACCGGAGACATGCAAGGCTGCATGCGGAACGTCTCGCCTTCTTCGATGCCGAGTTTCTCAAACTCATCCAGCGCCCGGATCAACTGCGGATCGTCGAGAGAATATCCCTGGCAGCGCAGGGCAATGATGGCATTCATCATGGAGGGATAAATGGCGCCCAGCCCGTCGCTCATCTCGAAGCGCTCCAGCATCCACTTTTCCGCGGTCTTTAAGGCGATCGAACGCAGCGGCCGGATGTGGACACGCTCCAGCCAGTGCGTTATGCGGTCAAGGCAAAGAAAGAAATTCCGCCACGAAACCAGCTTCTTCGCCCAATGCAGATGCATTCGCGACTTCAGCATTCCGCCGACGAACAACTCTTCCACCCCCATCGCGCGCGAAATCTTCTTGAATGGCTTCTTGGCGTAGCAGATGGAAAGCGGCACCAGGATGGCCCGCGACCACGACGAAATCTCGTAGATGTTGAACCAGAACCAGTTGGGAAACAGGATGATCTCCGGCGGAATCGCCGGCACGGCATCGTAGTCGTACTGCCCGAAAAAGCAGAGATAGATCTTGGTAAATGTATTGACCTCGGTGACTCCGCCGAGCTCGAGGATCCGCTTCCGGGCGCGCTGCAGGACAGGATGATCCGCCTTGTATCCCGCCAGCTTCAGCCCGAAATACGCCTTCACCGACGCGCTGACGTTCGACGGCCCGGCCGCATAAATACTCCACCCGCCATCCTCATTTTGATGCTGAACGATCCAGTTGGCTGCCTTCTGGAAGCGCTCGGGGTCACCCGTCCCCAGTAGCGTATGCAGCAGAATGTAATCTGATTCCAGCGTGGTGTCGGCTTCCAGTTCCCCGCACCAATAGCCACTCTCGTGCTGTGCGAAGAAAAGAAGCTCGCGGGCGGCGCCCATCGCGGCGGCCACACGGCTGGCTAATCCGTCGATCTTGCCAAAGCGAAGTTGTGGTACAGAAGCTATATTGGAATCAGGGGAGTTTGTATCCATCTCCATCGATGTGTGGCTCCGTTAGTCCGCGGTAGCATTTGCCGGAGCGGCGGCGATAGCCTCGACAATCTCCGGCGGCAGCCCGAAGCGGACGTTTTCCGGCATCACTTCGAGTTCCTGCACTTTGTCGAAACCTTTGGTGGCCAGAAACTTCATGGTTTCCTCCACCAGGCACTCCGGCGCCGATGCACCGGCGGTCAGAGCGATCGTCTTCACGTCCACCAGCCATTCGGACTCAATGTCTTTATAGCTATCGATGAGATGCGCGTTCGTACCCAGGTTCCGCGCCACCTCGACCAGACGATTCGAATTTGAGCTATTCTCCGACCCCACCACCAGTAGCAGATCGGATTCCGAAGCCACTTCTTTCACGGCGACCTGCCGGTTTTCCGTGGCATAGCAAATATCCTGCGCCGCCGGCCCTTTGATGTTGGGGAACTTCTTCTTCAACGCCGCGATAATGTCCTTGGTCTCGTCCAAACTCAGCGTCGTCTGCGTCAGGTAGGCCACGCGATCCGGATCCGGCACCGTCAGCGACTTCACCTGCTCTGGAGTTCCTACCACCTGGGTCACCAGCGGAGCCTCGCCCAGCGTTCCAATCACTTCGTCATGGTCGTGGTGCCCGATCAGGATCAGCGAATACCCTTCCTTGGCAAACTTCACCGCTTCCACGTGCACCTTGGTCACCAGCGGACACGTCGCATCGATCACGCGCAGCCCGCGCCTGGCGCTGTGGTCCCGCACCTCGGGCGAAACCCCATGGGCGCTGTAGATCACACGCTCGCCGTTGGGCACTTCGTCCTCGCTGTCGACGAAGATCGCGCCCTTGCCGCGCAACTCGTCCACCACAAAGCTGTTGTGGACGATCTCCTTGCGCACATAAATCGGCGGCCCGAACGCCTCCAGCGCAATGCGGACAACATCAATGGCCCGCACCACCCCGGCGCAGAACCCTCGCGGCTTCAGCAAAAGCACGGTCTTTCCCTGGCTGTTTGGCACCATCAAACTCCCGTTTCCGGAATATTCCCCAGACCATTGTAAGATGCAAAATCAGAGTGTGAAATCTGTATGGTCAGGGTACACGAACCCCATTGAGGCGATACTAATAAACTACCGGAAAGTACCCTTCTGGTCAACGTAAGCCACAGAAACGGCGGGGATTAGCAGCGATCAGGGATCCCCTGCATCGAATGGTGCCCTAGCCATTCGCCTTGATCATCTGCTCCGCATGCTTGCGCGAAGTGTCGGTCAGCTTGGCGCCGCTTAGCATCCGCGCCACTTCCTCGGTGCGCTCCTCGCCTACCACAGCGCGGATGCTGGTGCGAGTGCGGCCACCCCACGCTTTTTTTTCGATCACGTAATGATGATCCGCAAACGTCGCAATCTGCGGCAGGTGTGTCACGCATAGCACCTGATTCGATCGTGCCAGCGCCTTCAGCTTCCTGCCAACAGCCTCGGCCGCACGGCTTCCAATGCCAGTATCGATTTCGTCGAATACCATCGTGCGTTGGGCGCCCCATCCTTGGCGTTTCTTGCCAAGGGCGGGAGCGGCGGTGCCGATTCCTTCGCGTTTCTTAGCTGGCGTGGGATCGACTCCCGCCTCCACGCTCACCTTCAGGGCCAGCATCACCCGCGACAATTCTCCCCCCGACGCGATGTGCTCCAGTTGCCGCATCGGCTCGCCCGGATTCGTCGCGATCAGGTAGACCACTTGATCGATTCCAGTCGTCCCCCAGTTTCCTCCCTCTTCCGACGTCCTCATCTCGATGCGGAACTCCGACTTCATCGCCAGATCATTGATCTCGACCTCCACCAGCTTCTCCAGTTTCCGCGCTGCGTCCCCGCGCTTTTTTGAAAGCGCCCGCGCCGCCCGCAAATATTCCGCCCCAGCCTTCGCCAGCTCAGCCCGCAACTCGCGCAGAATCTCGTCCTTATTCTCAATCTCCGAAAGCTTGCGGGCCACGTCCGCTCCGAACCCGATCACATCCTCCAGACCGGGACCATACTTCCGCTTCAACCGGTCCAGCAATGCCAGCCGGTCTTCCACCTCCGCCAGATGTTCCGGCGAGGCGTGGATTCCGCCCGCGTAATCCCGCACCGTGGCCCCCACATCTTCCACGCTGATCCGCGCCGTCTCCAGCGCAGCCAGCGCCTCCTGGAACCTGGGCTCGTACCGCGCCAGTTCTTCAATTTGTTTTTGCGCCGCCCGCATCGATGCGGATGTGGAACCATCGCCCTCATACAGCAGATCGAAAGCCTGCATCGCAGCGTTGTAAATCTTCTCCGCGTTAGCCAGTACGCGCTTCTCCGTTTCCAAGCGCTCGTCTTCGCCGGCTTCCAGCTTGGCCTCTTCAATCTCCCGCTTCTGAAACATCCACAGATCCACCAACCGCAACCGATCCTGCTCACCCCGTTCCAGATCCTCGATGCGCTCGCGAATTCCCTTCCACGCTTCATATGCCGCTGCCACCGGCTCGACGTCGCTTCCCGCAAATCCATCCAGCAGTCCCAGCCGCGCCGGAGCGTCGAACGCCAGCATCGCTTCGTTTTGCGCATGGATCGCCGCCAGATGCGGCGCAAGCTGCCGCAGCACAGCAACGGTTGCCGGCTGATTGTTCACGAATACGCGGCCTTTGCCCCCAGCCGCAATTTCACGGCGCACAATCAGCGAGCCATCTTCCGATTCGTCCAGCCCGTTGTGCTCCAGCACCTTTTGGATCGCTTCTTCAGCGCTGCCTTCGCATTCGAAGACCGCCGACACTACCGCCCGCTCCGCTCCGCTGCGAACCACTTCACTCGACGCTTTCTCGCCCAACAGCAAGGCCAGCGCATCGATCAGCATGGATTTCCCCGCGCCCGTTTCTCCAGTCAGCAGGTTCAGCCCGGAGGCGAACACCACCGCCGCATTGTCGATGACCGCGTAGTTCTCCAGCCGCAATTCAACCAGCACAGGCGTCCTCGGTTGACGATGTCGAAGTTTTGCGCAGCATAACATGAAAGGGCAAGAAAGTTTACGGATGCGATACGTGTCCTAAAGCCCGCGCCTTGATCATCTATAATCGCTTCAAGGTATCCTCAGAAACCACGATGCAACTACTTCCGTACTCTGCAGTCTTCGTTGGCGGCGAAATTTGGGATCTCGTTTCCAGCACTGGTGCCGTCGCTAAGTTCGTTCTTCTAACTTTGCTCGCCTTCAGCCTCATCTCCTGGGCCATCATTCTTACCAAGTGGAGCTTGCTCCGCCGTGCCCGCCTGCAGAGTGGACGCTTCCTGCGCGCCTTTCGCAAGGCCCAACGCCTGCAGGATATCGCCACCGTCGCCGATCAGTTCCGTCCCAGCCCGCTGGTCGGCGTCTTCGAAGGCGGATTCCAGGAATATAAGCGCCAACTTGCCGCACCCGGCGCCTCGCTCCGCAGCCTGACCGCTGTGCAGCGCGGCATGCAGATCGGAGCCTCGGAAGAAATCACGCGCCTCGAGCGCAACGTCCCCTGGCTCGCCATCACCGCCGCCGTCACCCCGTTCATCGGCCTGTTCGGCACGGTCTGGGGAATCATTGACGCCTTCCACGGCCTCGGCACGGCCGGTGGCGCTACGTTGCGCGCCGTCGCCCCCGGCATATCCGAAGCTCTCATTACTACCGCGGCGGGACTTGCCGCCGCCATCCCTGCCGTCATCGCCTACAACCTCATCGGCAACTCCATTCGCGTGTTCGCTGCTCGCGGCGACGACTTCACCCTCGAAGTTCTCAACGCCATCGAGCACATCCAACCGCAACCGGCGGTCGAGGTGAGGCGTTAATGGCATTCACCTCGCCCAACGGCCGCACCCAAACTGCCCTCGCCGACATCAACATCACTCCGCTGGTCGACGTCGTGCTCGTCCTGCTCATCATTTTTATGGTGACCGCGCCTATTCTTCAGTCCGGCATTGAGGTCAGCGTGCCCAAGACCCGTACCGTCAAGCAAATCACCGAAGAACGGGTCGTCATCACCATCAACAAGGATCAGCGCGTGTTCCTCGGCAACGACGCCGTCAACATCAACCAGATCGCCGCCAAGCTCCGCCAGAAGATTCGCGATCCCCGCAACCAGTTCATCTTCGTTCGCGCCGACGAGAACGTTCCTTTCGGCGCCTTCGCCACCGTCATGGACGCGGTAAAGCAATCGGGCATCACCAACGTCAGTATCGTCACTCAACCCCTGGAACAAAATGGCGCAAGACGCTGAGATATTTTTTGAGCACGACAACTGGGGACGCGCCCTTACCTGGTCCGCGGGCTTTCACATGGCGCTCACAGCGCTCATCCTGCTCTACTCCGTAGTATTCACGGGATCGCGCGGCGAAGGCTGGGGGGCTGCCGGAGGAGGTTCCGCGATCGGCGTCACGTTGGTCAGTTCCGTTCCCTTGCCCGCCACGCCCGCACAGACCCAGAACGTTCTGGCCAACGAATCCAAGGGCATCACCAAGTCTCAACCCAAAATTGAAGAAAAAGAGCCCGACGCGATCGAGATTCAGGGCAAGAAGTCCAAGATCAAGCCGAAGAAGCCTCCCACCCCGACCAAAGAAAAGCCCCAGCCCGAGGAGGAAGAAACTAACCAAGTTGCCTTCGGCGAAGGCGGCCCCGTCAGCGGCCCCTATGGCAGCTTCGCCGCCGGCGGCGCCAAAGGCGGCTTCGGTATTACCGGGAGCGGCGGCGACTTTGGCACAAAGTTCGGCTGGTACGTCCAGGTCATCCAGCGGAAGGTCTCAGAGAACTGGCTGAAGTACGAGGTCGATCCCCGGATCACCAGCGCGCAGCGCGTGTACATCACTTTTGACGTCGTCCGCGATGGTCATCCCTACAACGTGCAGGTCGAGCAGTCCAGCGGCGTGCCGTCGCTTGATGTCTCCGCCACCCGCGCCCTGCAGCGTATCGACACCTTCGGCCCGCTGCCCCCGGACTACAGCGGCAGCAAGATCTCAGTGGAGTATTGGTTCGATTACAGCAGGAAATAAACTTGTGAACTTATGCGCCGGTACGGCATCCATAAAGTAATGCCCGGGAATTCCGATCTACAGGACAGGGAAACCGGTGCGGCATCCACCTGATTATTCTCGAGGTTCTAGATTCGAGACTATGATGGATCGCAACTTGCCAATGAGAACATATCGAAGTACGATATTGTGGTTCGCGGTATCCTTTTGCCCGGGCTCGCGCAACGGCTCCAAACGGATGGACGACAACCCCAGACAAGCCGGGAACTCTGCCCCAACCGGCGCACGGCTTCTGAGCGCCTTGAACTTCCTGATTCTGCTCTCTTCACTCCTCGCTTCTACCTCCTCCGCCCAGGATTGGGTTCGCACCGGCTCCGGTCTCGGCGTCGAGAAGGTCCGCCTCGCCGTTCCCGACTTCAAGCCCTCCAACGGCGATCCCCAGAACGACGCCCTGCTCAAGACTTTCAATGATACTTTCTGGAACGACCTGGACAATTCCGGCGTCGTCGAACTCGTCTCGAAAAGCTTTTATCCCCTGCAAGTCCCCGGCCAGCCGCCCGAGGTCACCTTCGGAGTCTGGAACTCGCCTCCGCCCAACGCTGCCATGCTGGCCTTCGGCAATCTCGGCGTCGCCGCCGGCAAACTCACCGTCCAAGGCTGGCTCTACGACGTTAAGAACACCGCCTCGCCCCAGGTTCTCGGCAAGCAATATGCCGACGCTGCCACTGACGACGCTGCCCGCGTCATCGCTCACAAATTCGCCGACGAGATCATCTTCCGTCTGGGCGGCGGCATTCCCGGCATCGCCGAGAGCAAGATCTATTTCGTCAGTGATCGCTCCGGCCACAAGGAAATCTGGGTGATGGACTACGATGGCTCCAATCAGCGCCAACTCACCCATCAGAACTCCATCTCTCTTTCGCCCCGCATCTCGCCTGACGGTTCCCGCCTGGTTTTCAGTTCTCTAACCAAGACCGGCTGGGACATTCTCATGTTCTCCCTCGATCTCAACCGTCTGGTCAGCTTCCCCCGTTTCGGCGGCACCAATCTCGCACCCGCCTGGTCGCCCGACGGCACCCGCCTCGCGCTCTCATCCTCCCACAGCGGTGATTCCGAAATTTATGTCTGCGATGCCTCCGGCGCCAACCTCCATCGCATGACCGCCAACCGGGGCCCGGACGTTTCTCCGGTCTGGAATCGCAAGACCGGCGCTCAGATCGCTTTCGTCAGCGGCCGCACCGGACTGCCTCAGGTCTATACTATGGAGTCCGACGGCACCAACCAGCAGCGCATGACCGACCAAGGCTACGCGGTCTCACCGAACTGGTCGCCCAACGGCCAGTTCCTTACTCTGGCCTGGACCCGGAAGTATGGTCCCGGCGAGCCCGGCGCCTCTGACATTTATTTGATGGACATTGCCAGCAAACAATGGGTTCAGCTCACCCACGATGGCGGGCGCAACGATTTTCCTTCGTGGTCGCCGGACGGCCGCCACATCGTCTTTCAGTCCAGCCGTTCCGGCAAGGAAGAAATCTGGATGATGCTCGCCGATGGCACCAAGCTCCATCAATTAACCTTTACTGGACGTAACTCGCAACCCAACTGGAGTTGGAAATAGACCAAGCACTTCCGTCGCAACTCGAAATCGATTTTCCGGTCCGCAGGAGGATCTAACGTGAAGAGGAAGAACATGAAGCATCAAACTTTGAAGGTACTCGCAACCGTCGTCGCTCTGGCCGCCATTCTCATGCTCGGCGCATGC
>CABDYC010000116.1_pt1 | contig 27047 bp, 22 predicted proteins | sample 3421511 | NCBI WGS metagenome assembly CABDYC01 (sample SAMEA5534336, study PRJEB31848) | metagenome | biome: tundra; feature: field; material: soil | place: USA | collected 2013-05 | depth 0.15 m | reverse complement strand
TAGCGGGATTCTCCCAGTTCCTTCAGCACGGCGCTGCAACGCTCACAGACCGTGGGATACGACTTGTCCTCGCCGACGTGGGTCGAGTAATTCCAGCAACGCTCGCACTTGGCGCCATCCGCATGATCGACGTTCACCTTGATGCCGCCTGTCGCGCCATTCTCGGGCGTCCACGGCTTAAGCGTTACGGCAGAAACGATAAAGAGATAGCGAAGTTGGTCCCTGTACTTGGCCAAAACTGAATACGCGGGTTCGGAAGCAGCGATGGTCACCCGTGCCTCGAGGCCGCCCCCAATTTGCTTGAGGTTTCGGGCAACTTCGAGCGCCAGCAACACGTCGTCGCGGACTGTCCGCAGACTGTTCCAATCACTCTGTTGCGGAAAATCAAAAGGCTTAGTGAGTTCTCCGACGATGTCGGTAGGTTCTGGGAAGCGTGCCAAGTGGACGCTCTCTTCGCGACCGTCGACCTTGGGCAAGTATTGCCAGACTTCCTCGCAGGTGAAGCTCATGATGGGAGCGAGCAGCCGCACCATGGCTTCACCGATGCGCCAGATCGCGGTCTGCGCGCTGCGGCGGGCTTGCGACTTGGGCGCGAAGGTGTAGAGGCGGTCTTTGAGCACGTCGAAATAGAACGCGCTGAGATCCACAATGCAAAAGTTATTGACCCGCTGATAGATCTTGTGGAAGGCAAATTCGTCGTACCAGCCCTTCACGTCGGTTGCAACGGAGCAAGTCTGACGCAGCATGTGCTGGTCGAGCGGCTCCATGTCGTCGAAATTGACAGCATCCTTCAACGGATCGAAGTCATACAGATTGCCAAGGATGTAGCGGAAGGTGTTGCGAATCTTGCGGTAGTTTTCCGCGACGCGCAGCATCAGCGCTTCCGAGCCGACTACGTCTTCGCGGAAATCAACTGAAGCGACCCAGAGGCGTACCACTTCTCCGCCCAGCCGGCCAGCGATATCGACCGGGTCTACATCGTTGCCGCGCGACTTCGACAGGGCCTGGCCTTTTTCGTCGAGCGTCCATCCCGGCGTGACGACACCGCGGTAGGGCGGCGTTCCATGCGTGCCCATGGCGCAGAGCAGGGACGACTGGAACCAGCCGCGGTATTGGTCGCCGCCCTCCAGATAAAGATCGGACGGCCAGGGATACGCCGGATCATCGTTGGCCAACGCAAGATAGCTCGCGCCGGACTCCAGCCAGACGTCGAAGATGTCAGTTTCTTTCTCGAACCTGGTGCTTCCGCAGTGCGGGCACTTCGTGCCTGCAGAAAGAATCGTGTCGGACTCGGGTGTAAACCAGGCATCGGCGCCGGAGCGGGCGAAAAGTTCGACGACCTTGCGATTCGTAGCGTGGTCGTTGAGCGGCTTGCCGCAGCTCTCGCACAGAAAAACTGCGATGGGGACGCCCCAAACGCGCTGCCGCGAGATGCACCAGTCGGGGCGCGTCGCGATCATGTTCGACAGCCGCTCTTCACCCCATGACGGGTCCCATTTGACATGCTTGATTGCTTCGAGCGTGCGAGTGCGCAGCGTGTCGTCTTTTGACTTTGAGCCGGGCATTGGCGTTTCCATCGAGATGAACCACTGCTCGGTGGCGCGGAAGATCACCGGATTGTGGCAGCGCCAGCAGTGCGGGTAAGAGTGCTCGGTCTTTTCCCCATGCAGCAGAGCGCCACGGCTCTTGAGCAGGTCGATGATTGGCTGATTCGCTTCCCAGACCCGCTTGCCGGTGTATTCCGGCAGGCCGTTGCGCAGGATGCCTTTTTCGTCGACGTTGCTGGTGGCGTCGAGACCGTATTTGACGCCGGTGAGGAAGTCCTCCGCGCCGTGCGAGGGGGCAGTGTGGACCACACCTGTCCCAGTGTCCATGGTCACGTATTCGGCGAGCACGCCGAGGATTTTGCGGTCGAGGAAAGGATGCTGAAAGTTGAGATGCTCCAGCTTGCGCCCGGGGAAATGAGCGAGTTCACGCGGATCGGCCAGATTGCACTTTTCCGCAACATCCTTTGCCAGCTTCGTCGCGACGACATAAACTTCACCGCCCGACTCGAGCGCAACGTATTCTTCATCCGGATGAAAGGCCACCGCCATGGACGCCGGTAGAGTCCACGGAGTCGTCGTCCAGATGATGGTCGAAACTTTCTTCCCCGCCAGAGCCGCATCAATTTTCGCTGCATCATCGAGCAATCCGTACTTCACCCACACGGTGGGGCTGGTGTGGTTCTCGTACTCGACCTCCGCTTCGGCGAGTGCAGTCTCGTCGTGCATGCACCAGTAGACGGCGCGCAGGCCTTTGTAGACGAAGCCATTCTCGTAAAACGAGAAAAACGTCGATAACACGACCGACTCGTATTGCGGGGTCATCGTGGCGTAAGGGCGGTCGAAGCGGCCGAAGACGGCGATCCGTTTGAACTGCAAGCGCTGCAGGTCGAGAAACTTCTGGGCGTACTTGCGGCACTCGGCGCGCACGTCGGTGGGACGCATCTGCAGCTTTTTGCCGCCGAGTTCCTTGTCCACCTTGATCTCGATGGGCAGGCCGTGGCAATCCCATCCGGGCACGTAGGGCGCATCGAAGCCGGACATGGTCTTCGATTTGACGATGAAGTCCTTGAGGCACTTGTTCAGCGCCGTGCCCAGGTGAATCGGGCCGCTGGTGTAGGGTGGGCCATCGTGCAGAATGTAGGTGGGCAAGCCTTTACGAGCCTCCCGGATGCGCTCGTAGATTCCGGTCTGTTCCCAGCGGGCCAGAATTTTGGGCTCGTTCTGGGGTAAGTTGGCCTTCATGGGGAAGGCGGTCTTAGGCAGGTTGATGGTGGCTTTCAGTTCGAACGGCACCCGGTTGGATTCTCCCAAATGATTGAATTTTCTCATTATAGGGAGAGGCGCTGGGAACGTCCACGTGCCGAGGGTTGGTGAAGAACCGGGGAACCAGTTTGTTTACCGCCTGCAAGTCATGCACCAGGGCGAGCGTGGCGCTAGGAAGTACACCGCCCACGGGAACTTGAAATACACTACGTAAAGGGAGACGGAAGGGGTACAATTTTAAGAGAAGCCAAGGTTCGGGAGCTTGATTCCGCCCGTGGGGGCGGCCAGGCCCGATTCTGGGAACTAGACACGATAAAGAGGCAACTTGTTGGAAAGACTGCTCATCTGTGTAAGAAGGGCGTCGCCAACAAGATAGCCTATTCCACCGCCCCACCAGGGAGAACCGAACCAGGGAACAATGGCATCAGCAGAAGTCAATCCGAGCGTCATTCCGAACCCCAGCAACGAGCCGGAACTTCACCTCCTGCTGGCTCCCGACACATTTGAGCCCCTGTGGAAGTCGCTTTTCCGCGGCCTGGACGAATTCTTTTTCCCCAAGAAACTTCCTCCGCTCAAGCTGGAATCGAAGCCAATCCCGGTCAAGGATATTTGGGGCTTCTACAACTACAAGAAGAATGGCGCTCTGGGTTCGACTGCGGCTCACCTGATAGTGATCGGACTAATTATCGGCGGCACTATTCTCGGGCGGCGCATTGTGGCGCAGGTCGTAGCCAAACCGCAGACCAGTACCCAGTTGATCGATCCGGGTGATTTCATCCCATTGAAGCCTGCCAAGACGCAGGCTGGTGGCGGGGGCGGCGGTGGCGACCGCGATGTGCTGCAGGCTTCGAAGGGGCGTTTGCCGAAGTTCTCGATGCAGCAGATCACGCCCCCGGCAGCGGTCATACGGAATCTAGACCCGAAGTTGGCAGTTGAGCCTACGGTGATTGTTCCGCCCGATATCAAGGTGGCCATGAATAGCATGCCAAACCTTGGCGACCCGAAATCATCCGCCATCATTCCATCGAATGGGACTGGGTCAGGGAGCGGTATCGGTTCCGGCTACGGAGGCGGCGTCGGCCCGGGCACAGGAGCGGGGGTAGGACCCGGTTCGGGCGGCGGTATCGGTGGCGGCGTTTTCCGCCCTGGCAGGGGCGTGACTGCGCCGCGCGTCATTTATCAGACCGACCCCGAGTTTTCCGAAGAGGCGCGCAAGGCGAAGTATCAGGGAACCTGCGTCTTGGGCCTTGTGGTGGATGCGAGCGGTCGTCCGACTGCCATCCGCGTGCTTAGCGCGCTCGGCATGGGCCTGGACGAGAAGGCCATCGAGTCGGTCAAGAACTGGAAGTTTGAACCCGGTCAAAAAGATGGCCACGCGGTGTCGGTAGAGATCGCCGTGGAAGTAGACTTTCACTTGTACTGAGGCGCACGGTTCGCAGTTCTCGGTTCCCAGCTCTCAGTTAAGACTAATTCTTCCGAAGCACTGCAAAGTGCAACAGCACCCGTCGGCCAAACCCCAGCCTTTGATACAGCTCAATCGCGACGCACATTATCCTCCCCGGACGTGCAGAAACGGCGTTCCTCCGGCTGCGGATCCGCTGCATCAGCTCCGTCATCAACGGTTTTCTTATTCCTTCAAGTCCACATGCTGGACGTCTTCGATGGGATGGCCGAGGAAACGCTCGCCCAGGCGGCGAAATTTCTCCACCGAATCCGTGGCGAAGAACTTGAGACGCGGCAGGGCCCGTCGTTCTTCACCGATAGCCGGTGTAGGCGGCAAGAGGTTCTGCAGGCGGCCGGCGACGGCACGGGCGGTAGATTCGGCGGAATCCACGATATTCACATGCGGCGGCGCCACGCGATGCAGCAGCGGCTTAAGCAGCGGGTAGTGGGTACAGCCGAGGACCAGAACGTCCGCGTCGTGGAAGCCATCGGCAAAGGCCTCACCCAGGTAAATGCGAGCGACCTGTTCGGTGACGGGGTGCTCGACCCATCCCTCTTCGACCAGCGGGACCAGCAACGGACAAGCCTTCTCGCGCGCGTTGAGGCCCCGCGCCTCAAGCGCTTTCCGGTAGGCGTGGCTGCTGACCGTGGCCTCGGTCCCAATGACAACGACTTTCCTGTTCTTGCTGACGGAAGCGGCGGCCTCAGCGCCAGGCTCCACTACACCCACGACCGGAACATGGGCCGCTGCCATGATGCGGTCGAGGGCGAGCGCGGTTGCCGTGTTGCAGGCGATGACCAGCAACTCGGCTCCATGGGCTTCGAGGTAGTGGGCAGCCTCGACGGCATAACGCGCGACAGTTTCGACCGACTTGGAGCCGTAGGGAAGGCGGGCGGTATCGCCAAAGTAGATGTAATCGGCGTCGGGGATGAGTTCAAGTAAGGCTTTAAGGACGGTCAGGCCGCCAAAGCCGGAATCGAATACGCCGATGGTGGGACGCCGCATGAGCCCGCTCAATGGTAAACCTTGGAATGGTTCGAAGCCGGTGACCAACTCGATGCCTGAAGCATGATCTTAACGAGGGTTCAAGGGTCCAGTAAGGAGTTGCCTGTAACACGGATATAGTGTACACTATTTTCGTATGAAAAACGTGACCCTCAGTGCGGACGAAGCTCTGATTGAGCAAGCCAGACTGGTGGCGAAATCTCAGCACAAGACGCTGAATGCGGTTTTTCGGGAGTGGCTCCGGCAGTATGTGGCACAGTCGGGCAGCGGTGCCGCATTTGACGCTCTTATGCGCCGACTGGCAGACGTGCAGCCGGGACGGCACTTCACGCGCGATGAAATGAATGAGCGGTAAATTCTTCCTGGATACGAACGTCTTCGTTTACTCACTCGACGTCACTGCGCCTGGCAAGGCTCGACGGGCCGCAGAACTGATTCGAGATGGTCTTGAAACGCGCAATGGAATCGTGAGCTATCAGGTCGTGCAGGAGTTCTTCAGCGTCGCCTTCACGCGGTTTGTCCGCCCCATGTCGCCATTTGCCGCCGAGGAATATCTAAGCACCGTTTTTCGTCCTCTGCTAACCGTCCATTCTTCACCCGCTCTGTTTGTTTCCGCCTTGCAGCTCCACCATCAGCATCGTTTGTCCTGGTACGACTCGCTCATCGTGGCCGCCGCTCGGGAGGCTGGTTGTGAACTTCTCTACAGCGAAGATCTGCAACATGGGCAGACCTTTCACGATCTGCGAATCGAAAATCCATTCCAATAGCTGAAGCCTACTTCGACCGCATGGTTTCCCGTCGGGCACTACCTGCCACTTCGAGATTGCTGCCGCAGCACAGCCCTGGCGGGATCGGCGCGCCATGCGGGCACGTCCGCGGATGTCCGAGGAAGGTGCAGATCTTGTCCGTCACCTCAGGCGAGAGGATGTGCTCGAACTTGCAGGCCTGCTGCTCGATTTCGGATTCGCTGTCCATGGCCAGGCTATCTGTAAAAAGGCGCTCGGCCAGTCGATGGCGGCGAATGATGCTGCCGGCGCGTTCGCGGCCGCGCGGGGTGAGGTCCACGATCAGGGTGCCATCGCCAAGCGAGGCGGCCACGGGCTTGAGCGCATCGTGGCAGGGATTTACGAAAGGCTTGTGACCATGGGCCAGCGGCGGATGCGGCGCGGAAACCACCAGACCCATCTGAATCATCTTCTCAATCGCCAGGCTGACCGGCAGCGCCCCGTGGACCTCCATACGTTCTACTTCAGCAATTTCGCCGTGTTCGGCCAGCACCCAGAGCTCTTCGAGCACTTCGTCGAACTGCTCTTCGTCGGCCATCGCAAAAACTTCCTGCGACTCGATCTTGCCGTGATGGAACTCGATGCGGCGGTCGGCGAGGCGTGCCACGACAGGATCGTGCGTGACCATCACGATCGTCCGGCCCTGCTGGTGAAACTCGCGCAGCAGACGCAGGACGATCTCCTCGTTTTGCGCGTCGAGATTGCCGGTGGGTTCATCGGCCAGGATAATCTTCGGGTCATTGATCAACGCCCTCGCGATGCAGACGCGCTGCTGTTCGCCGCCCGAAAGCTGCGATGGCAAATGGTGTGCGCGGTCTCCCAGACCCACGCGGGTCAGGGCTTCAATCGCCTCTTTCTCATCCGTCATGCTGTGGAAGTACTGCGCCAGCATGACGTTTTCAACGGCGGTCAGAAACGGAATGAGGTGAAACTGCTGGAAGATGAATCCAATCTTTTCCGCGCGAACGCGATTCAATTCGCCAGAGGCGATGCCGGCCACATTCTGGCCGTCGAGCCAGATTTCCCCGGACGTTGGTCGATCGAGGCAGCCGATCAGGTTTACCAGCGTTGATTTACCCGACCCGGACGGGCCCATGATGGAAAGCCATTCGCCCTGCGCAACGTGCACGGAGATGTGGTCGAGGGCATGAATGGCGCCGTTCTGATTTCCAGTGCTGTTCGCATTCTCGTTTCCCGCGGCCTTGGCGGGGTAGAGCTTGGTCACGTTCTTGATCTGAATCATTTCACTCTCCCCTCAGGATGACCGCCGGCTGCACCCGGCGCAACAGCGAGATCGGGAGGATTGCCGAAAGCAGCGTTACCACCATGCTACCAGCCAAAACCAAGGGCAGGACGCTGAAACGTGGGACCACGGGAGCATGGAAGTTAACCCGGCCAATCCAGGCCGCGATGCCGATGCCCACGACAAAACCGATGACAGCGCCGGTCGCGCCCAGAGCTGCCGCTTCCGCAGCGAAGAATCCGTTCAACAAGCGGTCGGAAGCGCCCAGCGCCTTCATGATGGCGAAATCGCGGCGGCGGTCGAAGACCCATCCCATCAGCGTGGAGAGCACGCACAGCGCAGCGGTCAAGATGATGAGCGCGGTAGCGGCCATGAGCGTGGCGCGAGTCTTGCCAAGCACGCGGGCTTCGCCTTCCATGATCTGCCGCACCGGGCGCACATCGGCTGCCGGGATCGCCTGCTCAAGCTGGTGCATGATGGCGGTGATCTCTTCCGGCGAACCGGTGGCGGCGACCTCGATGGTGGAAGGTTGAACTCCTGTCCAGGAGACGAAGTCCGGCAGCGAAAGATAGACGCGGCTGTCTTCGGCAGCGCCGGTCTGCACCGTTCCGGCGGAGGTGAGGTGAATGGTGTGTCCCTGAAAGCTCAGGTCGAAGGGTTGGTTTTTCGGCGAGACCACAGAAAGGGCGCGTACGCCGACCAGCACCTGTTGCGGCGCCGAAGGCCAGTTGCTCACCGACCACCAGCGGTCGAGTTGCCGAACGCGATTGAAATCCGTGCCTGCAACGACAATCGGCTGACCGTCGCTGGTGCGCGCGACCACCAGCGCAAAGGGCGCGACCAGACCGCGGCCGGCGAGGACGGATTCCGCGTGCGAGAGAGCATCAGCGGGAAGGGAAGCCCTATCCCTGCCCACGACGATGATGTTCGCGCCATAGTTGCGGAACTCGCGCCGCAGCTTGGCCTGCACATCGACGTAGAGATTCAGCATTGCAGTGGCCACGGCCGCGGCCACAACCATGGCGAACAGCGCGGAGGCCGCGCGTCCGCGACGGAGCACGGCGGCGCGTACCAGCATCCGAAGAAACATGGACGTATGCGGAGACTGCGCGCGGATGGCCGCCACGTCCTGCGCGGAATGCGAGACACTCGCGTTCACAGCTCACCTCGCAGGGCGAACACAGGATCGAGACGCACCGCGTTGCGGATGGCGGCGGCGCTTCCCGCGAAGGTGACGATCACCGCGATCGCCAGAATCACCGGCAAGAGCACGGGCGGAATTGTGATCTCCGAATTGAAGATGGAGCGGCCGATCTGGCGGGCGAGCAACCCTCCGGCGGCAAAGCCCACGAAGCCGCCCATCAAGGCGAGCAGCGTCGCTTCGGCAAAAAAGACGGATGCGACTGCGAGCCTCCCCGCGCCCAGAGCCTTCATCAAACCCACTTCCGCGCGGCGCTCGAAGATGGCGGTCGCCATGGCGGCGGAGACTGCTAGCGCCGAAGCGAATAGCGCTGCCAACGTCACCAGAAAAATCAGGCCCTCGATGCGAGTAAGTACAGCGCCTTCGTTCTGCGCAACCTGGCGAATCTGTTCGGCATGGGAGTGGGGAATTGCCTCCTGCAATTGGAAGGCAATCGACTGCGGATACGGCGAGCAGTACCAGCGGTCGTAAATTGGTCCAGACATACTCTTGGGGTCGCGGCGGGCCAGGGCATCTTCGGGCTTAGTGAGGGCACTGACGTAGACGCGGCGAAAGGCGCCCCGTTTGCCCAGAATCTCCTGGGCGAGGGCGATCGGCGCTACGATCTGCTCGTCTTCGCTGCCGCCGGTGGAGAGAATTCCACTGACATGCAACTGGCGGCTGGCGAGCGTAACCTCGTCGCCGGGTTTCGCCGAAAGGCGCGCCGCCAGCCGCTCTCCAAGCAGAACGTCGCGGGAACTGTCATCGGGCCAGGCGCCGGAAACCTTCCACCAGGGGTGCGTGGATCGCACGCCCGTAGTGAACTCTTCTTTGCCAAAGGAAACCTGCTTGGCGAAGTAAGTGCCGAGCAAGCTGAGATTTTCCGTCCGACCGTCCCGCTGCAGCGTAACGTTCACCGGCAACATGGGCGCAAATCCGGTGATGTTGTTGTGCCAGAAAGTACCCTTGATCTTCGGCAGGTCCGCTTCGTTCAGAAAGGCGCCGTCGCTGGGCGGCTTCAGGTTGACGCCGCCAATTTCAACGTCAAGCGTATCTTCCTGGGGAGTGACTAACAGGTTGGCGCCGATGGTGCGCAACTCGCGATTGATCTTGTCGCCAATGTCGGTGGCGACGGCAATCATCGCCGTAGCCACGGTGACGCCCAAAGTGATGGCCGCGCCGGCCAGCAATTTACGCCGCTTCTGGCGGCGGAAAGATTCGTAGACGAGGCGGACGAACATTCCTACTGCTTCTCGAACACGCGGCTGCCGGCCACGATGTCCGCCTCCTGAATTATCACGGAGTCGGCGGTCTGGGTGGCCTTGAGAGGAATCGGGTTGCAGCCGCCCGCCGTGCCGACCGACTGCGGATTGATCGGAGCAGCGCAGTTCTTGCAGACGACTCCGTTGGCCGACTTGTAGAAGCCGACCGCTCCGCAGATTTCGCAGGCGTCGAAAACCGTGGCGATCTTGCCATCGGGCTTTTGATAGAGCCAGAAGCGAATCGGCGTGCCATTCTCCTGCGCCTGGTAGCGGTGCAAGTCACCATCGGAAACCTGCGCAAGCGGAATCCTCACCTGACCGTTCGCGAAGCTGACCTCTGTGGCTGGCGACAGAGCGCTCACGCTCTTGGTGTAGATAAACTCCGCCGTTACCAGAGCGATGAAGACGAAGGAGAAGCCGTAGACCGAAGCCATCCACAAGCGCTCCTTACGCGCGGTCCAGGCAGCCTTGCGGCGCTCGGCCGCCGACGCAGACTCAGGCACGGGCTCGCGCCGCTTGGCATCAAACAACACCATCAGCGCCGCCAGCGCGAAAATCGTGACGAAGAAGAAGAGATCGTTGCGCACGATCGGCCCGATGATCGCCATCTCGCGCTTGGAAGAGGCAATCACGCCGCTTTCCGACAGTTCGTGCAGGCCGGCGATCACCAGCTGCGCCGCCACCAGGAACAGGATGGCGGTCGTCACCCGGAAGAATTTCTGCAGGTTAATCCGCACGCTGCCTTTGACGAACATCACGCCGAAGGCGATAGCCGCCAGCACGCCCAGAAGCGTACCCAGGAAGCTCATCAGTTCGCTGGAGTTCAGAGAGACGGCGGAGAGGATCAGCACGGTCTCCGCGCCTTCGCGCAGTACCATGAGAAACACAAAAAGGAATAGGCCGAGCCATGCATCGTTACCGGCCAGCAGGCCGACCTTGCCCTCAATTTCGCCCTTCAGCTTCCGCCCCGTCTTCATCATGAAAACAACCATGGTGATGACGAAGAAGGCGGCCACCAGCATGATCCAGCCTTCGAACACGTCTTCGTTCCACTTGAGCCGCGAAATCACAACCGCTACGCCGATGCTGCCGAGGAAGGCAGCGCCCAGCGCGGCATAGACGGCCTTGCGCAGATCGTTCCGGCCAATCTTGGCCAGATAAGCCAGTGTAATGCCGACGATCAGGGCGGCCTCGACCCCCTCGCGGAGCGTGATGATGAATGCCTGAAGCATTTATGAGCTGGCTGCGATCTTGAAAATGAATTTCAATTTCAACTTCAAGGATAAGCTGGGAGCCGCGAGGCCGTCAATCCGCTGCGTCACAAACGGGCGTGATCCGCATCACACGGTGAAATCTGGGATTAAACGGGTCTCGCGGTGCCGTCAGCTTGCGCAATGGCGATGTTTCGCCAATAACGCTCGAATTATCGGTATCATTTATCCTGGGAACCTTTTTCGGCTCGCTATGTCGCGTTTGTCCTTAATCGGAAGCTACTCGGAACGCACGACGTGCCCGCACTGCGGCGACAGGGTTAAGCTCGAAGATGTAAGGATATTCGTAAAGCCAAACGACCCCTATCCGAAGTGCCCTTCATGCGGCACGTCGATTCGTGTGTCCCCTGCCTATCGCCGATTGATTACGCTGATAGCCTTTGCGCTTGGCTGGTTGATTCCCTACTTTATTGGGCTCAGAGCTTATATCGTTCTGGCTTGGATCCCGTTTTGGCTGCTCAGCATCGCGCTCGTTTCCAGCCTCGCGAAAGTCGCGGTGCCTCCGAAGTTGGAAGACGCGGACTCGGTAACACGCCGCGGCATGCTTCGCCGCAACGTCGAGCTGTTCGTTTCACTCTGGCTCTATTGGATATGGGTCCTAGTTATGATGGTCCTAATAGAAAGCATGAAGGACAGACCTGCGTATCCCTCAGGCCTGTTTGGTTTGCTCGAACCGGCGTTTGTTGCTGGGACCAAGACCACGTTCATTGGCATATCTGAGATTGTCCTCGCCAACAGCTTCATTGGCGCGGTTTGTCTTTTTCCTCTGGCCATAATTTTTCGGTGCGCATTTCGCCGAGGCCAGGTTACACAGCTTGGAATCAGTCCCTCTGTGCAAGACCAAAGTGAAGACGATGATTAGAGGTAAACGAATCCCCCCGATCGTTGTTGACGTTATCAGGCCATACCACTCACAGGCGCTTCAAAAACGCGTTAGCCTCATCCAACTGCGGGAACAACTTTTCCTCGGCCTGAAACTCGGCGGAATGCACGCACCTCCGGCTCCCGCGCAGCCTGACTGGATGCTTGAGGTGCAGCATCTCGTGGTAGACGATGTATTCCACGGCGTAGCGCGGAACCAAATACTGGTCAAAGATGCGGCTGATGACAATCGCATTATGGGCCGGATCGTAGTGCCCCAGGATGCGGCGGGTCTTCGTCGGGCTCCAACTCATGCGCGGGCGGCCCAGCAGTCCGTGAAAAAAGCGCCGGTTCAGGTCCTCGAAAACCATGTCGAGATCGTAGACGTTCCCTTGAGGAGAATGCAGACGCTTGCGTCCGCGCATCTGCCGCACCAGGTGCGCCTTGCTCACAACTTCATGGCTGGCCACATACTTCCGATAACGGGCGGCGTGGCCGCGGTCGATCGGCTTGCGGTACATCTTTGCCAGCAGGATGTGCGCGATGGCGCGTACAACCGCTTCAGGAGCTCCTTCAAGCAGATCGGAAAGCCGCACCAGAAGCCTGCCCTCGCGCAAGCGAATGGTGTTGTTGACGTTCGCGAAGGCAAAAAACTCGATCTTCAACTCAGGAGGCACACCACCGGGACGCAATTGCCGGTATTCATCGTGGAAGATTTCGAGCAGGCCCTCACGCACAGTGAGCACAGATTAGCACGAGCGCAGATTAGCACGGACTGATTAGCACAAACTGGATTGGCACGAACCGTTCACTCGGACCTGCTGCCGGCTTGCCGTGAGTCGGATTTCTTCTTGTGCTTGGCTGCCTCTTCCTGCTCAGCCAGGAGCTTGCGATGGTCTACCGCCGAAGTATCGAGCGTATCGAGGGCGTTGGTCAGAATGAATTCGTATTGGTTGGCGTCTGCCGCAGGGACGTGGGCTGCGTCCTTCAGGGCGCGCAGCTTGGCCTGGAATTCGGTATCGGCGTCGATGACCACCTTCAACGGCTTGCGAATGTCGTCCTTGCGATCCACGTAGGTATCGATGTTGTCGTTCAATTCGTCGTAGATCAGCAGAAAATCATCCAGCCGGTCATGCGTTTGTTGAGGGCGGTTCTTCGTCTTGGGATCGTTACGCATCTGTTCGAGCGCGACCAGGCGGGCCCGCGCGAACTTCACATAGAGAGAAAGACGTAGCTGGGGCTCCCAACTCGCGTCGCGGATCTGATCAATCTCCGGCTGCGTGAAGGGATCCCGGTGACGCTGGGCCGAGGCTGCCGGGATCATCAGCAATAACAGGCCCAGGCAAGTGTGCGCTCGAAACCAGGAAGCGGTCATTTCTTACCGCCTTTCGGAAACATGGCAGCCAGCAGATCGTCGCGAGCCTGCTGCAGGCGGTTAATCGCGTCCTGTATCTGGCCCTGGTCATCATGGGAGACGGTGTGCTTCAGGTCGGCCAGCTTGCGGGCCATCTTACGGATGGCGATCTCGCTCTGTTTTTCGTGCTTGTGTGACTGAATCGCGTAGTCACGGGCCAACTCGGAAAACGCGACTACGTCGGCCAGCGCCGCCTGCGCCTTGTCGCTGTCGCCGGCAACATAGAACGTGTCGGCGGCATCCAGTTGCCGTTCCGATATGCGGATGCACAAGGGCGGACGATCGACGACCCTGGCATTGGCGAGACGGCCCTTCAGTTCGTCGATTGCGGGTTCATCGCCGCCGGTCAGCAGGGAAGGCACGGCCAGCATTGACAACACGAGGCCTGCAGCCGCAACCCGCCAGAATCGTGAAGGCTTCATCCCGAACACCATTGGATTCCACCGTGGCTATCTCTTCGGCTCGATGGCAATGAGCCGATGTCTCGCCTGCCACTCATAGTCAGGATACTTCCCGTTGGCACTGTTAAGGAAGAGGTGATAGTTGGCGGCGGCCCTCTTGAGGTCGCGCAGATGATCGGAGGCCGAAGCCCGCAAGAAATACGTGATGGGAGTTTCCGGCAGCAGTTTGGCGCGCGCCTCCAGCGCACGAATCACGAGTGAGTAATCCTTGTTCTCGCTGGCGGCGAAAGCGAGATCGCCATACGCTTCTCCAAGGTCGGGCTTGAGCTTCACTGCCCTGATGAACTCCTGCTGGGCTTCCGGGAATTTCTTCTGCCGCAGCAGAGCTTGGCCGAGCTTTCGATGAAGTTCGGCGTCGGTGGGATGAGCGGCCAGCAGCCCACGGTAGGCGGCCTCGGCCAGGTCATTTTTCCCGGCAGTTGCATACAGGTCCGCGAGATCGCGCTGCGCGGCATCGTCATCCGGTGTGAGTTTGAGTCCCGCCTGCAGTTCGGCGATGGCGGCGTCAGTTTTGCCCTCGGCAGCGAGCACGCGTCCCAACTGGATGTGAACCGGGGCAGAGTCCGCGTGCGCCGCAAGCAACTTGCGCAGACAGTCTTCTGCCTCGGGAAAACGCCGCCCGCGCATGTAGATATTGGCCAGCCCGATGACCGCGTCAGTGGACCCCGAGTCGAGCGCAAGTGCCTGCTTGTATTCCTGCTCAGCCTCGGCAAACTTGTTTTTCTGTTCCAAAAGCTGGCCGGCGAAAAGATGCGGATCAGCCTCTTTAGGCTGAAGAGTCGCCGCATGCTCATAGGCGGCAAGGGCTTCTTCCGGCTTCGATTTTTCAATCGCCTGAGCGAGCGAGAGCCAGGCCCGGTAGTGACCCTCCGCGGCGTGACTGGTGGGCTTCAGATGGGTCGCGGCCCGCAGAAACTCTTCCGCATCAGGCTGGCCGGTCTTGGCCAGTTGCAGCCCAAGATTCAGGTTTGATTCGAAAACGTCGGGCTTTGCGGCAACCGACTTGCGATAGGCAGCGATCGAGTCGGCAACCTTGCCCAGCGCATTTTCGACGAAACCAAGATCGAACCACGCCTCATAGCTCGCGGGATCTCCGTCAACCAACTTGCGAAGCAAGGGTTCTGCAGTAGCGTAGTCCCGCTTTTCGATTGCGGTTTCCGCCTGGGCCAGTTCCGGGGGCTGAGAATCCTCAAACGGAATTTGTATGTGATGAACCGATCGGTGAGAGTTGGCCTCTTTTTTCCCTGCGATGGGCTGGTTGGATGATGGCTCTTTCTCGGCAGGCTGCGACGCTTGGGGTGACGATTGTGCCGACGACGGTGCCGGGGATTGTGCCGAAGGCGGGCTTGCGTCCTGCGCGACGGAGCACGCGCCCGCCGTTACCACCAGCAGGCAACCCGCGAGAAGTCTACTTGCTCCCATTGGATCGCGACGCTCCGTTGCCATTGCCCGTGCTATTGCCATTCAGCAGGCGGGCCAGATACTTGCCGGTGTAAGAGCCAGGCAGCTTGGCGATCGCCTCCGGCGGGCCCACCCCCACGATTTTGCCGCCACGCGTCCCACCTTCCGGCCCCAGGTCGATCACCCAGTCGGCGGTCTTGATCACTTCCAGATTGTGTTCGATCACAAGGATGGAGCCGCCTGCATCGATAAGACGGCGGAAGGCAGCCAAAAGTTTGCTGACATCATCGAAATGCAGTCCCGTCGTGGGCTCGTCAAAAATATAGAGCAGACGGCGCCGGCGGCGAGTTTCGTCCACTCGCGCCGCTCTGGGCCGTCCAATCTCACGCGCGGCGGGCTGCAGATGTGCTGCCAGCTTCATGCGCTGCGCTTCGCCCCCCGACAAAGTTGTGGCCGATTGCCCCAGCCGCAGGTATCCTAGCCCAACTTCTTCCAGCACGCGCAGCTTTTCGGTCACCTTGGGCACTTCCGCAAAACACTTGAGCGCTTCCTTCACCGTGAGGTTCAACACTTCGTGAATATTCTTTCCGCGGTAGCGGACGTCGAGCACCTGCGCCTTGTAGCGTGTGCCTTTACACTCTTCGCAGATGAGTTCCACGTCCGCGAGGAACTGCATCTCCACCGTAACCGTGCCGTCGCCCTGGCAAGTCTCGCATCGCCCGCCGGGAATATTGAAGGAAAAGTGCCCGGAGGTGAAACCCCGCTTCTTGGCCTCGGGCAGCGAGGCAAAAAGATCGCGGATGGCATCAAATGCCTTGATGTAAGTCACGGGATTCGAACGCGGCGTCCGCCCAATAGGAGATTGATCGACCAGCACGACTTCATCAATGAACTGGTCGCCCTCCAGACTTTCCCATGTAGCCGCCCCTCGCGCTGGGCCTATGCTTTGCTGCTTCTTGGCTTCTCCCAGGGCTTGATAGAGAACTTGATGCAACAACGTGGATTTCCCGGAGCCGGAGACTCCCGTGATCGCTACCAGCATACCCAGCGGAACGCAGAACTCGACACCTTTCAGGTTGTTGGCCCGCACGCCCTTGATCTTGATCTGCTGGGCTCCCGGCTGGCGGCGTACCGCTGGTATTTGAATGCGCAAATCTTCGGCGAGATAGCGGCCCGTGAGGGAAGCGGGATTCCGGAGAATCTCTTCGTAGGTTCCCGCAGCCACCAGCTTGCCGCCGTTTTCTCCTGCCCCAGGACCGAGATCGAGAATCCGGTCCGCTGTGCGCATGATGTCGGGATCGTGCTCCACCACCAGGATCGTGTTTCCCAAATCGCGCAAATCCTGCAGGATCTTGATCAGGCGGTGCGTGTCGCGGCTGTGCAGTCCGATCGAGGGTTCGTCCAGCACGTAGAGCGTGCCCACCAGCCGCGATCCCAGCGAAGTCGCGAGTTGGATGCGCTGGGCCTCGCCTCCGGAAAGCGTGGACGACAGCCGGTCCAGCGTCAGATATTCCAGGCCCACGTCGTTGAGGAAGCGCAAACGCTCGCGGATTTCCTGAAGCAGCCGCTCCGCAATGTCGGCTTCCTGCGGGCTCAACTGCACACCAGCGAAGAATTTCGCCGCATCCTCAACCGTCATGGCGCAAACTTCACAAATGTTTTTCCTGTTGATCTTGACTTGACGCGCTTCCAGGCGCAGCCGCGTGCCCCGGCAGTCCGGACAAGTCGAATATCCGCGATAGCGGCTCAGAAAAACGCGGATGTGCAGCTTGTACTTCTTCCGCTCCAGATATTGAAAGAAACCGCGCACTCCCAGAAATTTGTCATCCCCATCCAGAATGAGTTCCTGCCGCGCGGCGTCGAGTTCCACCCAGGGCACGTCGAGCGGTATGTCAGCCTGCTTGGCAAAGCGCTTCATGTCCGTGAACACTGGCCGGTACTTGGGCTTGTTCCACGGATCGATGGCGCCTTCGCCGAGAGATTTCGTTTTGTCCGGAATGACCAGATCAAGGTCGAAGTCAATCGTGTTGCCGAATCCCTGGCACCGTGGGCACGCCCCGTAAGGATTGTTAAACGAGAACAGACGCGGCTCCGGCTCTTCGTAGCGCAGATTGCAGTTCTTACACTCGAAGCGTTGGGCAAACCGCAACTGGCGCGCTGGCTGATCGTTATGCGGCGGCAGATCGAAAATCACTTCGCCCACTTCCCGGTACGCGGTCTCCACCGCATCCACGATGCGCGATCGCGACTCCGCGGAAACGGTCAGGCGGTCCGCCAGCATAAACACCGGCTGGTCGAAGCGAATATCCAGAAGCGACTCTGGCGTGGAGAACTCAAACACCTGGCCCGCTTGATACAACCGATTGAAGCCCGCCTTGCGCAAGTCGAACAGACGAGCCTTAAGCTGGTCCGTCAGTCCTGAGCCCGGCGCAGGGGCTTTCTTACTCGATTTGCGCGCACGCGCAGTCTTCTTCTCCGCTTCCTGCAGTACAGCGACGGCCGGCTGCAAGGGAAAAACAACTTGCACGCGCGTTTCCGGATCCAGCGCCAATACCGCGTCCGCAATTTCGTCCACCGTGTCTTTCTTCACTTCGCGGCCGCAGTTCACGCAATAGGTGCGGCCAACACGGGCAAACAACAACCGCAGATAGTCGTAAATCTCAGTCGCCGTCGCCACCGTCGACCTCGGATTCCGCGTCGTGTTCTTCTGCCGGATCGCCACCGCCGGCGCGATGCCATCGATGGAGTCCACGTCAGGCTTCTCGATGCGCTCCAGAAACTGCCGGGCATAAGCCGAAAGCGACTCCACATACCGCCGCTGCCCCTCCGCATAGATTGTGTCGAACGCGAGGGAAGACTTGCCCGAGCCGGAAACCCCGGTCACCACGGTCAGCGTATTGTGCGGAATCTCAAAGTCGATGTTCTTGAGGTTATGGACGCGTGCTCCGCGAACGATAATGCTTTCCGTGGCTGTGGAGCTGGGTGTCGAGTAAGAGATCGGGTCAGACATCGGGTAAGTAAGCCGTCAGCAACGTCAGCGCCGCTTGAGAGGTTCCCAACGGCCTCAGAGCGCGCTGCCGAATCCTTTATTATAAAGCAGAGCTTTGCTCAGGAAGCGCACGCCCCCGCGGCTTGCGTCAACTGAATCTGAATATCGGGAGTGGATGCCGTGGAACTATCACCAGACTCTTGCGCAACAGGTGGTGCACGCACAATGAGAAAATCAGTCCGACCGTCTCCGATAAAAGCTGTTCTCGATATTGGGAGAGAACGTTTTGGCGGTGCTAAAGTCATTTTTCTTGCCGGGTCCGTTCTCCGCGGTGAAGGGACGCCGTATTCGGATCTTGATATTGTCGTGATCTGCAAAAGGCTGCCAGCAGCTTATCGGCAGTCGTTTATCCACGAGGGTTGGCCGGTTGAAGCTTTCGTGCACGACCCAGAAACCTTGAACTACTTCTTTTGGGAGGTGGATCGTCCTTCAGGTGTGCCGTCGCTTCCGACAATGGTAATGGAGGGAAAAGCGATTCCCAAAGAAAACCAGTTGTCGCGGTCACTCAGGGTATCGGCGCAAGCGGTGATTGAAGCGGGGCCACCCAAGTGGACAGAGCCAGATATTCAGCGGGCGCGTTATGCCATCACCGACCTCTGTGACGATATTCGTGCTCCCCGTAACCATGCTGAACTTGTCGCTTCTGCGAGCCGTCTTTACGACCTCCTGGCTGATTTCTATTTACGCTCCATGGGCCGATGGTCAGCCAAAAGCAAAACCTTGCCGCGAAAACTCGCCGAGGTCGATCCGGCACTGGCAAAACGTTTCATAAAAGCATTTGATGCTGCATTTTCAGCCCACAGTTCTTCCCTGATTCTTCAGCTTTCGGAGAACCTACTTAAGCCCTACGGCGGATTCTTGTTTGACAATTACAAACTCGACGCTCTTCCAGAATGGCGTAAGCCCTTGCCTAAGAAACATCATCGATGATTGATGAGTAATGTCAAGACCCAAACAGCTGGCCAAAAAGCAGTTGACGGGTACCAGCTTCAGAATTTCATGCAGGCTTGCCGAAGGCACACGGAAGATGAGGTGGGACGGAATCCTTGGAAACTAGCCCCGAAGGGGCGGTACGTGAAAGCCCGGCACGGCAGTGCCGGGTAGATATCGGAAGGTGGAACGAGTCCCGTTAGGGACGGCACCATTTCCCGTTAATCCGGATCCTGATCGCGTCGCTTTCCGTACCGGAAGGCCAGTCCAACCCCGAACACCATAATTCCAATCGGGGGCACGAGCAGCACCAGCACCGCCCGGTTGAGCGCCTGCTGGCCCTCCTTGGGCGTGCTCCTCGCATTCGCGTTGCACATCGCGCAGCCCTGCCCCAGGGCGGGCATCGTGCAAACACAAACCACCGCCAGCAACGCAAGGGCACGAGCTTTGCCGTAGAGAAACTTCATCGCGATTCCTTTAAGTCTACTTCACGCCCAACCGCAGGATGCGCCCCGCGTCCGGGAAGAAGAAGAAGTACATGATCACAAACAAACCCACTACAGAGATCATCAGCATCCAGCGCATCAGCGCGGTTTCAAACTTCAAGTGCATGAAGTAGCCAATGATCAAGGCCGACTTGATCACCGACAGCACCAGCAGCGCCTCCAGCATCGCCACGGGTTGAAAGACCTGCCTGTAGGCAAGCACAACCTCGACTCCAGTCAGAACCAGCAGTGCGCCCCATACCCAGAAATATTGTCCCTTGCTGTCGTCATGCGTTGCTGCGTCGTGCATCGTGTTTTCCCTCAGCGGCGAAAGCCGCGCATTTGCACTAACTCGTTCCCCTTCAAGACCTACACTCTGGTTGACATCAAATAGACCAGCGGAAAGATAAACATCCACACCAGATCGACGAAGTGCCAGTACAGACCCGAGACTTCAACATCGTGTGAGTCGTAATCTTTCGGCTTCAAAAACAAAATCACCGTCGCGACGATCAAACCGATACCCAAGGCATGAATTCCGTAATGAAAAACATTGGTAGATGGGATCAGAAAGTAACCGCCAATCCAGATCACCGCCAGGATGGGCAGGAACTTCTTGCGTAGCGCCACCACGCCCAGATAGATCACGCCGATCGTCACGTGCAACATGTGCATTCCCGTAAGCGTGAAGAAGGTCCCACCAAACTGCGGCACGGTTGCCGCCCACGGATTGCCCGATGTCGTCATGCCGCTCGCAATCAGCTTGCTCCACTCCATCCCATGCAACACGATGAAGGCTGTCCCGAAAGCCATGGTGGCCAGCAGCCAGTTCCGCGTCCAACTCTTGTCGCCTCGCTGGGCTGCGAACACTGCCATCACCATGGTCAGCGAACTCGAGAGCAGGCACGCCGTCATGATCGTGGCGTTAATGATGCTTTCCTTCGCGAACGGCGTCGGCCATGCCGGATTGGAGATGCGGTTGTAGCTGAAAGCAAACAGCAGGGCGCCGAAGGTCAGAGAGTCGGAGGCCAGAAACAGCCACATTCCAACCTTCTTCGAATAGGCTCCAAACAGCGGAGCTTCGTACTCGCCCGCAAGTCCATGCCCGGCAGCGGCGTTATGTTGCAGCGTGGCGTCAGCCATTCCCGAATTTCCCCTTTCCCTTGTCATCCTCAGGCGGGCGCTTTTTGCCTGCCGAAGGACCTGGGCGAGCCGCGCGAAGCGTCGCGCTCTTTGCGATGCAAGAATCGCGCGTTCGGCTCGCTACCTTACAAACCCTAAAAGAGCAAAGACATAAATCCACAGCACTGCCATGAAATGCCAGTACCAGGCAGCGACGTCGACTACGATCCGCCGCCCCTCGATGGGCTTGTGTTGCAGGGAAGTCATGCCCGCCCAGAGCAACGCTATGATTCCCCCCGCGAGATGCACCGCATGTGCCGCGGTTAGCAAATAAACGAAGGAACTGCTCGGGTTGGTAGCGACGAAGAATCCGCGGCCCTTCAGTTCGCCCCACGCGATCCACTGTCCCACCAGAAATCCCAAACCCAGAATCACTGTCACACTCAGCCATGGGAAGTTTCTTTCTTCCCCCAGCGAAACTCCGGGAATCGACCGCACCGGAGCCAGCGCCGCTCGCCGGGTAATGTCACGGCGTGCGCCTTCCATGGTCAGGCTGCTGACCAGCAGTATTGCCGTATTGATGGCGAGCAGCACCCATGGCAACTGCACTTCGCCCCAGTCGCGAAAATAAGTGCGGCTCGAATCGTCGAACGTCGGCAAACCCCTCCGCACAACGTACGCACTGGTCAGCGAAACAAACACCATGCTGACGGTTGCAATGGCACAGATCATTCCCAGCCGCGCCCGGCGCAGCCGCGCTCCATAATTCGGCAACCCCGAATCTGGAAAGCTTCCATCGTCGCCGCCGCCGTTCGGAGGCGCGGGCCGGTCTCCGCCGCGGCCCAACTGGTTCATCGGAGTGCTTGGAGTGTACGTCGCCATAAATACTCAGGTGCCTCAGTGCGCCGAGCCCGTCGCCGGGTCCGTCTGCATCACGTAATCCCGAGCCGCCCCGGGCACACCGTACTCGTAGGGGCCGTTGTGCACCACCGGAGTCACACCCCCAAAGTTGTCATGCGGCGGAGGCGTTGCCGTGGTCCATTCCAGCGTGGTCGATTCCCAGGGATTGTCGCTGGCCTTCGGGCCTTTGAACATGCTCCAGAACAGGTTGATCACAAAAATGAACTGCGCCGCGATCGTTATAATCGCGGCATAGGTCATGAACTGGTGAATCGGCATCAGCTTCTGCAGGTACGCCACTTCGGTATATTGCGAGTACCGGCGCGTTCCGCCGGCGATGCCCAGATAGTGCATCGGCATGAAGATGGCGTAGGTCCCGAGAAGCGTGATGAAGAAGTGCACGCGTCCCCACGTCTCATTCATCATGCGCCCGAACATTTTCGGGAACCAGTAATACGTCGCCGCAAACATTCCGAAGATCGCAGCCACGCCCATGATGAGGTGGAAGTGACCCACGACAAAATAGGTGTCGTGCAATTGAATGTCGAGCACCGGCTGCGCCAGGAACGGTCCACTCAATCCGCCGGAGACAAAAAGGGAAACGAAGCCGATGGCATACAGCATCGGCGTATGGAACCGGATGCGCGCCTTATACATCGTCCCCAGCCAGTTAAACGTCTTGATGGCTGAGGGCACGCCGATGCACATGGTCAGCAGCGAGAAGGCAAATGCCGAGTACGGGCTCATGCCGCTCATGAACATGTGGTGGCCCCACACCATGAATCCGAAAAAGCCGATGGCGAGCATGGCGTAGACCATGGCCTTGTATCCGAAGATCGGCTTGCGCGAGAACGTCGACAAAATCTGCGAGGTCACGCCCATGCCGGGCAAAATCGCGATATAGACCTCGGGATGCCCGAAGAACCAGAACAGATGCTGCCACAGCAGCGGCGAGCCGCCTTTGTGCCCCATGACCTGCCCGTTCACAACGATCAGCGGCACATAAAAACTGGTGCCGAGATTGCGGTCCATCAGCAACAGGATTCCCGCCGAGAGCAGCACGCCAAACGCCAGCAGACCAAGAATCGCCGTAATGAACCACGACCACACAGTCAACGGCATGCGCATCATGGTCATGCCCTTGGCCCGCATATCGAGTGTAGTCGTCAGGAAATTCAAAGCGCCCATCAGCGACGCTAAACAAAAGATCGCGATGCTCGTAATCCACAGATCAGCCCCGAGCCCTTCACCCGGGCCGGCCGATTGCACCGCGCTCAGCGGCGGATAACCCGTCCAGCCGTGCAGCGGCGCTCCGCCCGTGACGAAGAAAGCCGCGAGCATGATCACGTAGGCCACGAACGTCGTCCAGAACGAAAGCATGTTCAGCACCGGGAACGCCATATCCGGAGCCCCGATCTGGATCGGCAGAAAGTAATTTCCAAAGCCTCCCTGCGGCGCCGTGGTCAGCACGAAAAACACCATGATGGTGCCGTGCATCGTGAGCAGGCTGAGATAAGTCTCCGGCTTGATCTCGCCCACGAGCGGCAAACTGGCCGCCGGCCAGAGTAAGTGGATCCGCATCAGCAGCGACAGGAACATTCCGACCCACACCGCCGTGAGCGCCAGAAAAAAGTATTGCAGGCCGATGACTTTGTGATCGAGACTGAAAATATATTTTCGAATGAAGCCCTGCGGGGCCGCATGCGCGTGAGCGGTAGCCGAGGTTGCCATTTATTGTTTCTCCGCCTCCCGTGCCGCCAGCCACTTGTCGAAATCTTCCTGGCTGACAACGTGTACCATGCCGTGCATTTTGTAGTGACCTAACCCGCAAAGTTCGGCGCAGGCAATCTCATACTCGCCAATCGCCGTGGGCTTGAAGTGCATGTGAATGTTGAGTCCCGGCACCGCATCCTGCTTGAAGCGCAACGAAGGCACAAAGAAGCTGTGGATCACGTCCACCGACCGCAGGCTAAGATCGACCTCGCGGTCCACCGGCAGATACATTGTGCCAGTGACCACATCGTCTTTAGCAGCCGGGTCTGATGTATTAAGTCCCACGGCAGCCTCTCCGCCGGCCGAAGGATCCATCAGCTTAACGCTGGTCCCGCCGAATTTCCCATCCGGCCCCGGATAGCGGAAGTACCAGGCAAACTGCATGCCCGTAACCTCAACCTGCACCGCTCCCGGTCCCGCCTGGTCGAAGCGCTGGCTGGCCCATACCCGGCTGCCCATCAAGTTCAATCCGATAAACAAAACCGTAGTCAGAACCGTCCACACCAGTTCGAGTTTGATATTGCCGTGCGAATAATCCACCGGTGGCGAGGAAGGCTGTTCGCGGTATCTCCACGCGAAGTAGCCCAGCGAGAGTTGTGCCGCCAGGAAAACAATTCCCATCAGTACAAACGTGAGGGCGAATTGTCCGTCGATAAAGTGTGCGGCTTCGGCAGCCCCCACCGGCAGCCACCACGTTTTTGCGACAAAGAAGTATGTACTAGCGAAGGTGATTAGCCAGATGACAATTAGTAACGCGAGGCCCATTCCCCAGTCCTCCCCCACAAGAAACGACGCGAAGCGATTTCCCCACGGCGGTTGCCACGCCCCACAGCGTAAGCAACAGTTGGCGGCGAGTTTACCACAGCCGCTTGAGGATAATGCAATCCGGTTGTTCAAGAAAGAAAAATCAGCCACGGCTCTTACAGATTTCCACAAATAGAACCAAGCCAAGCAATGAAGAAAGTCACTTCGAAACCAGATCCGCAAACACAAACTGATCCCGCACCACAGTCTCGCCCACCGAAACCGGCACGACGGCATTGAGCATGGGCCCGGCATACACAAAGGAATGAAATTCCCCCCGTTCGCCGCAGGGGTCCACATCATCGGGCAGATCCGAAAGCAACTCTTCATCGAACTCGCGGCCAGCGAAGGACCGATCGAGTTTTTCCGTGTCGATGCAAGTCAACTTCGCCCGCGTGCCGGAAGCAATCATCTCCTGCGCCAAAGCACGCGTCGGCAGTCCCCACACCGGAAATATCGGCTCTAGCCCAGTGTCTTTCATCTGCTTCTCCCGGTAGGCCCGCACATCCTCCAGAAACAGATCGCCAAACGCAACTCCTTCGATCCCTTCGGCGACTGCCTTGGCGCACGCCTGAGCCATCAGCGACTCATATTGTTCATTGGAGCAAGGCCACGGCAACGGGACGGCCCAGAGAGGAAGCCCTGCCGCCTCAGCCTGCCGCTCGACCAGTTCACGCCGCACCGCGTGCATGGCTACCCGGTCCGCCACTTCGTTGAATGTAGTCAGCAGCCCAACGACCTCATACTTACCCCGCTGGCGGAGAACATGCAGGCTCCACGCACTGTCTTTGCCGCTGCTCCACGATAAGAGAATCCGCTCCATGAAAGAATGTTGTTTCGTTGAATTACCCCGTGTTCTCCTGTGCCCCCTGTGGTTAAGATTTTGATCCTCAATCCCTGTGAACCACCGCAACTCCGCAGCCAAGTTCTATTTTTCGCTCCACTCCGGCACCCGCCCCGGTGTCCAAGGCGCCCCAGCAGTCTCCATATCTTTCTCAAGTTTAGCCATATCTACCTCAACTAGCGCATGAAGTGTGGCCAGTTGCGAGGCGAATTCAGCGCCGGCAATGTTGTAATCGTCAAGATGAGTTTGTGTCGGCTTGGTGAGAGCGAAGCGTTCGCCCTCCAGAATGGCGTTCACCCGATCCTTGATCGACGTGGGCACCGGTTCGTTGCGCTTCTGCATCTCCGTATCTCCACGCAACGCCCGCAGGACGCCGCGATTGCGCTGCTCGATCGAATCCGCCGCCGCATCCAGCTGTTTTTCCGCTGCAGGCGTTGCGTGCAGTGCCTCGCGAATCGCTTTGAGCCGCGCCTCTACGTCCTCAGCCGTGTGCAGCGCGCCCGAGACTGCCCGGTAAAGTCGCGCCACTTTCCGCTGAAACTCCTCTTGTGCCGCACGATCCGCCGCACTCGATGAAGCCGCACCCTCGGCCACGACCTTGAAGTTCTGCGCCCCAGCCAATTCCGTAACCGCTCCATCCACCTTCTGGAACATTCGCACCGAGTAACTCCCGGAAATCGCCAGCGGCCCTTGCGCTCCAACCGGCGGAAAGTCTTCGCCTTCTTCGGTATGCTCGCGCAGCGATGCTGCGGGATAGCGTAGGTCCCATGCAGCCCGCTGAAACCCCGAGTCGATGCTCCCTTCCACCCGCCGAATCGGCGCGCCCGATTCGTCATAGACCACGAAGTACACCTCGGGCTTCGCCTCTTGCGCCTCGGCTCGCAGCTCGTCATTCGTCGGATAAGCCAGCGTCTGGTTTTTCTTGGCCGCTTCTTTTTCGGCGTCCTGGCGCTTTTCCTTTTTCGTCTTCCGCTCCTCTTTTAAGTAAGCCGTGAACACGGCCCCATACGGAGGGTTGTCCGCTGTGTAAAACGCGTCTCCCTGAAACGCTTTCTTCGGAGCACCCAGCGGATGCCGCTCGATATACAGCAGCGAATCCTTCACCGGAAACATCGCCGCAGGCTGCTCCAAAGATTCAGCCTTGATCTGCCGCAGCGCCGTGACATCGTCCAGCACGTAGAAGCCGCGGCCGAAGGTCGCAATCACCAGATCGCCTTCGCGCGCTTGCATCACCATGTCGCGCACCGCAATCGTCGGCAGCCCGCCCTTGAGTTGCACCCAGTGCTGGCCTGCATCAATCGTGAAGAAAGCTCCGAACTCGGTGCCTGCGAACAACAGATTGGCATTCGCCGTGTCTTCCGCAAAAGCCAGTACGGGACCATTTTCCGGCAGGTTCCCGGCAATCGAAGTCCACGTCTTGCCTGCATCCGTCGATCGCAGCAGGTAAGGTTTGAAGTCTTCGTTCTTGTGATTGTCGAACGCGGCATAAACCGTATTGGCATCGTGCTGCGAAGCCGCCAACCTGCTCACATAAGTCGTATCCGGAACCCCGGCGAACTTTTCGTACTTCGTCCAGTTCTGCCCACCATCGCCAGTAACCTGAATGAGCCCATCGTCAGTGCCTACGAAGATCACCCCTTCTTTTTTCGGCGACTCCGACAACGCGACAATATTTCCGTAGAACGATGTCGATGCGTTCTTGGCCACCGCATCCGGCGCCCACACTTTCCCCATCACCGGCAGTTTGTTGCGGTCGGTCTGCCGCGTAAGGTCGCCGCTGACCGCCTTCCAGGTGTCGCCCCGGTCATTGCTGCGAAAAAGTTTGTTGGCCGCAAAATACAGCCGCGTGTGTGCGTGCGGACTGATGAGCACCGGCGAATCCCAATTCCAGCGCAGCGGGGGTTCACCTTTGCCTTCCTGCGGCTGCAGCACCAGTTCCTGACCCGTCGGCTTGTCGTAGCGCACCAGCACGCCGTATTGCGATTCCGAATAAATCGTGTTCG
>CABDYC010000095.1_pt1 | contig 27812 bp, 13 predicted proteins | sample 3421511 | NCBI WGS metagenome assembly CABDYC01 (sample SAMEA5534336, study PRJEB31848) | metagenome | biome: tundra; feature: field; material: soil | place: USA | collected 2013-05 | depth 0.15 m | reverse complement strand
CGTCGTAGTTCTGGGGAAGATCGACATAGCGCACGTAACGTCCGGGAAAGAGCATCGTCCACATGCCGCTCAGGTTGCGGATGACATCACAGATCGAAGGGAACAACATGCCGTCCAGCACATCCAGCCGTCCCGATAATGCCAGCTCGATCGTGCTGCGAGGAATGTGGCAGATGTAGCTCTGGAAGTAGGCGTCGCCCCGGATGATTTCCAGCCGGTCGCCTCCGCCGAAGATGCCGACAGGCAACATTCCAGCCGCATGAATCAGTTCTCGTGGGACATAAATTGGCATATACCCGATCGCTCGGCGCCCGGGCGCGTAGGATTTCCATTGCGCGACTGCCTTGTAGTCAACGTCTTCGTACAAGGCCTGGGCGCGGCTGAGGATCTGCTCGAGCTCAGGGTTCACCGGAGCGCTCCTCTCTTCTCCCAGCTTTTCTCCCGGCTCTTCTCCCAACGCGGCTCACGTTTTTCCATAAAGGCGCGGAGTCCTTCCACGGCGTCGGACTCCGCCATGAGTTCGTCAAGGTACATGCGCTCAAGTTGCGGCAGATCCTGCTGCAGCGCTCGCTGCATCTGCAGGCGGACAGCGCGTACGCCGTAGCGCAGCGCGACCGGCGAGCGGGCCAGAAAGTGGTCGCCAATCCACGTTTCGACCGTCGCTTCAAGCTGTCCTTGCGGCGCGGTTTGCAGGACCAATCCTGCTCCCGCAGCGCGGGCGGCGCTCCATGCAGCTCCGGTCAAGACGAGTTCCGCTGCACGACTCACGCCAATCCGGGCCGGCAATAGCACCGCCGCGGCGGGCGGGAAAACTGCCAGCTTGATTTCGGGACAAGCGAACGCGGCGCCTTCCTCCGCGACGATGAAGTCGCAAGCCAGGGCCAGTTCAAACCCTCCGCCCAAGCACTGCCCGCGCACGGCCGCAACCGTGACCGCCGGCAGTTCGAGCATTTGCCCAAGCAGTCCGCTGAACCGCGGCAACATGGTCCTGACATGCTCGGGCAGGTGCTCCTGTACGCTAGCGCCAAAACTGAAATGCGGGCCTTCCGCCGTGAGAATCATCACCTTGAGCTGTGGTCGATTCCGCAGGTCCTCGAAGGCCGCAGCCAAAGCTGCCATCATTGCCTGGTCGACGATGTTGGCCTTGGGCGCAGCCAATGTGACGCGGGCGACTTGGCCATCGTGTTCGAAGGCGAGTTTCAGACTGCTCATCATTATTATTCTGCCTTGGTCGTTTCCCGAACTGCCCAGGGGGCAATTTCGGCGATCAATTCTTCACTCCAGCGCGCGCCTTCTGCCAGACGCTGACGCAACCGGACGAAGTCCACCTCGCGTTGCTGCCGGGTGCCATAGTGGAAAGCGCGAAAGCCGGCATTGGCCTCGGTCATCATGTTCAGCGCCAACCAGGCGCGGTTGGTTTCGCGGTTGCGGTCCCAATGTTCCAGTTTGTGTTTCCTCACACTCTCAACAGTCTTCGTCAGGCAATCGGGCATGGTGTGCAGCAGCTTCGTGCACAGTCCCTCGACCGCTTCATCCAGCAACGAAAGATCAATGGTGCCTCTGGACATCAGGGCTTTCCCCGCCTCTCGGGCTTCTCCCGTCTTCCAGTCTCCGAACGCCAGCCGGCCAAATTCGTCGTACTCCCGATCGGTAACGACCAGCGGGTTGGACATATATCTGCCGTCAACCTTGAGTGCCGGAACGATCTGCGTGAGCCCCCCCAGACGATAGAAGCGGTGCGCGCTCCACGGCTCGCATAGCGTGGCGCTGAGCATGGCGTGCTCTATGCCAACGAACAGTGGCAGGAAGTCGGTGCTGCCGCCCTCGGGCGCTGAACCGTGCCTCGGTCCGGCCTGGCCGAATACGGCAAGGTCGCAGGCTACGGAAAAGTCGCAGGCCATTCCGATCTCTTGCCCACCGCCGACGCGCATGCCGTTCACGCGGCAGATCACCGGCTTGTCGCAACTCAGGACGGCGCTGACCATATCATTGAACAAGCGCATGTATTGCCGGTACTCGCCCGGGGCTCCAGCATAAATCTCCGCATACTCGCGCGTGTTGCCGCCAGTGCAGAAGGCCTGCGTGCCCGCACCCGTGAGTACGACAGCAACCGCGGCGCGATCATTGCTGGCCTCGCGTAACGCGAGGATGACTTCCTTGATCGACGTCGTGGTGTAGCTGTTCAGCTCGCGCGGATTGTTCAGAGTGATCCACACATTGTGCAGCCCGTTCACGCTCGTGCCGTCGCGATCGCGTGCGGGCCTGCGCTCAAACAGGATTTCGCTGGGGGAAAGCGGTTCGACCAGGTTGTGATCTTTCATGGCTTTGTTCCTTGTTGTATGCCCCGCGACTGCGGCACCAGCACCGCTCGCCTGCGGAGCTGGTGATGATGGACTGCCTCGAGAACTTGCTGCGCCTCCTCGAGTGGGTGCATCTCGACAAAAGGCTGAATGTGAATTTTCCCTTCGAGCACCATGGCCAGAGCGTTCGGGTATTGGGCGGGAGGGCATCCCCAATTTCCGCGAGCGGTAGCGTCGAAGGCCATCAAATTGGACAGACGCACCTCAACTTTCTGCGCGGTATACCCAACGATCGCCAGGTGAGCACCCGGGTCGAGCAGGCTGAACGCAGTCTGCTGGCCGGCGGCCGTCCCGCTGGTTTCGAAGATCTTGAGGCCGATCCCGTGCCGGCCGCTCTGCCTGGCAAAGGACCGCACCGCCGACTTCACATCTGCGCACTCCCGGGCGTTCAGTGCCAGTGCAGCACCGTGCGCCGAGGCCAGCTCCAGCCGGTCCGCGTCAACATCGATGGCCACGACGGCTGCGCCAAGCGCAGCGGCAATTTGCACTCCGAACCCCCCGATTCCACCGACTCCGACAAACACCGCGACTTCGTCGGCGTTAAGACCGGAACGGCGAATTGCCTCATACGGAGTCGTGACTGCGTCGGCGACGACCGACAGCATCGCTAGCGTGAGTCCCTTGGGAAGTTCTTCGGGTACCGGGCACAGGCCACGTGCCGGTACCCGTACGGAGGTCGCAAATCCTCCATCGGCATCATTGCCCGGCATGAACTGTTTGCGGCAGATGGTCGGACGCCCGCTGAGGCAGGCATCGCAATCACTGCACGGAATTACGGCAGGCACAATGACCGAGCGCCCGATCCAGTTTCCAGCGCGCTCCCCGACTAGCAGGACACGGCCGGCAATTTCATGTCCCAGGATCAACGGCAGCGCGTGGCGGGTGGGAATGCCCTCGTAAGCAAATCCAATGTCCGTGTGGCAAACACCGCAGCCTGCTACCTCGATTATCACTTCGTCAGGTGAGAGTTCTCCCGGAGCCGTTTCGGTCCACTCGAACTGGCCCCTGGCAACCAACGTCAGCCCCTTACTCGTGGCGGGGGCGGACCATGCGCTTTGCGCGGGCAGGGCTGTCGTCATCGGAAGCTTCCTCACCCACAATTCGAACGATCGTTCGGAAAAACAATGAACCAAGCTAGCTTAATTAGAACGATCGTTCGAAAAAACAATAAACCAAGGCTACCTTGGTCGGGGGATCGAGGCAGTGATTGCAATCACATCCGCTTGTGATGTGACTACTGGAGAGCGTGCTCCCGAAGATGCGCTGGCCGTTCTTGTATTTCACGTCCAAGGCCGAATCACAGCTGCATCCCTCTCTGACATCTTTGTTCGGCACGTAAACGGCGAGGATCTGCTTTTCTGGCTCGCTGGGCCTGTGGTTTGTGGGGGGCAGACGTAAGGATCACGAACTACGAGGTGGTAGAGGTAGCGATCAGGGCAAGCGCCCCTCCGAGGCTGACAAGAATCCGGTAACAATCCGTCATTCAATTGCGGATCCGATTCCTTCCGCGCCCACCAACGAAGAGGTCTGGACAAGTGCCCGGGGACGATTGGGGTCTTCAGCATACCCTTCTTCCACGATCGAACTGGAGTTCGCTTTAGCCGAGACGTAGTCCCCAGTTGACCATCAGGGTACTGGTGCGACGTTTGTGCTTCCGCAGCCAAACCAACTGTGGTCTCATTTGCACAACTGCAGTGATCGAAGCCTCTACCCGGGATCTGTCGGCCCATGTTCGTGTCAACCAGTGGCTCCATGAATAGTCCGTCGCGGCGCACAGCGAGGGTGTTTCCCGCTATTTTGCTGGTTCTTGTGATGGGGATGTGTGTGGCCGGGAGCGCACAGACGCCTCCGACGATTACGAGCATTAGTCCGTCGTCGGTGGCGGCGGGAGGGCCAAGCTTTACGTTGACGGTGACTGGGAGCAACTACCTGGCTACTTCAATGGTTCAAATCAATAACAGCGCCCGGCTCACTACGTACAAGAGCTCGCTGCAGCTCACGGCAACAATTTTCGCGTCCGACATTGCCACGCCGGGAATGCTGCAGGTCACGGTGTCCGATCCGCCTACCGTGAAGGGTGGGTTGACCTCGAATCCGGTAACGCTCACGGTGAGCATCGCGCCCGCGCCGAGCCTGACCAGCGTTTCTCCGGAGTTCACGGGGCAGGGTGCGGACCATTTGAGGATGACGCTGGTGGGAGCGAACTTCCGGGCGGGGGCGACGGTTGTAATCTCGCCGCCACTGCCTGCCGTCGTCGATTCCAACGGGCATACCCAGGCCCTCGATGTGAAAGTGCTGAGCGTCGCGGTGGTGAATCCGGGTCTTATGACTGCGCTCGTCAGCTTCAGTCCAACGGCGACGCTTGGGCTGCGGGCGGTGGATGTGTTGAATCTGGATGGAACGAGCACGGCTGGGTCATTGGTTGCGGCGGGAGGAACGTCTCAGCCAGTGCGGGTGCAATCTTCTAATTCGTTGGGAGCGCCGCTTTCGGTCTTGAATATGGCGTTGACTCATCCCCGAGACGGGACGGTGGTGATGCAAGGCCAGGAACTGAATGCCGAAGCCATTCTCGCTGGAACGGGAACTGGAACCGTGATCGGGCAGTGGGTGTGGGATGGAAATGTGGTCGAGCAGTTTTCGGCATCGATCGTGGGCGGGCAAAGCACGGCGATTCAGACTCGCCAATCGTTGCCGACGTGGTACCTGGGCGCGCACACTCTGCAGTTGCGCATGGTGCAGCCCAATCAGGTGGCAAGCCGTCCGATTGTGGTGGTGGTGAATCCGGGCGGCTGGCAACTGGAGCAGTTGATTCAGCCGGAGTACGGGGCGGGGTTTGCATCAGACAATCCTCCACGGCTGTTGTGGGCCCCGGTTCCGGGGGCGGCGAAATATCAGGTCGGTTTCTCGAGCCAGCCTTATCTGGGGACGGTGCGCAACTGGTTCAATGTGGTGGACAATCGATGGGAAATCCCGACGCGGATCTGGCGAAGTCTGCCGGAGGGCGAAATCTATTGGACGGTGCGCGCGATCGAATCGTCGGGAGAACCGCGCAAGGCTTTGCCGATGAGGAGTGTGTATCGAGTGGCGGAAGGCGGGCTGACCTCGGTGCGTCCGGTGCCTGCGCGTACTGCGGCGGGCCATACGCTGTTGGAGTGGAAGCCAGCGCAGAAGAGTGGCCTCTATTTTGTGACCATCAGCAGCGACTTCGCGGCCACGAATGTCATCCGCCAATACCTGACTGCAGATCCCAATCTGGATCTGCGAGCGGCAGACCGGAAGCTGACTCCGGGGACGACCTACTACTGGCAGGTGGACGCCATCGCGCCCAACGGCCAGCTACTCATGTCGGGGTCGGTGCAGAGTTTTGTGGCGGAGGCTTCGCTGCAGACCAGCCTGAACGCGGACGGCCGCCTGGTGCAATTGGCATCTCTGGGAGTTCCCGCAGCTCTGCCGGCTCTGCCCGATCTCGCTGCCCAGATTACCGGCCAAACGCCTGTGCCCAATAGCAGTACGAATCAATTGAAGCCGACGATTTCGGTGAGCTTTCAAGCTGCGATCAATCCCACGGACGTAAGCTTAATGGTTGACGATGTGGACATTACTACCCTGGCGCAGGTGACCGAGGTCAAAGTCGCCTTTACCCCGCCGCTGGCCCTCACGGGAGGAGATCACAATGTGAATCTCACAGTGGGGAACGAGGCCGCCACGTGGAAGTTCACGGTCGTGGCACCAGCGGTTGCTGCTGCGCCCAGTGCGCCCGCAGGCACCACGACGCAGCCTGGCACGGATGCGGAACTGCCTCCCGTAGTGCCGGGCTTGCTGCCCAAACCAGTCACAGTTGCAGCCGCGCACCATCCTGCGGCGCAGGGTCCCGCAAAGCCGACCGGCCCCTCGGAGGAAGGGCAGATCAGTTCGACCACGCAGTGGGCTTCGGGATCGAATCCTCCCGATTCCAACACGTTTTCAGTTGCAGAACGTATGACCTACACCGACGGGCCGTGGCATATGGAAGTCAACGGCAGCGGGCTGCTGAACACAATTTTGAATCCCGAGGCGCAGCGCACCAGCCAGGGGCGGGTGAATGATTACGTCATTCAGCTTGGCTATAAGCGGGGGAATTGGGCAGCGAATCTGCGTTTCGGCATTGTGTCGCCGGTCTTGTACACGGATGCGCAGTTCGTTACGGCTGCTACTCCGCGGCAGGGCGCCGAGATTACGCTGACGACGCGAGCGGGTACGTTCGGATATTTTGCGAACACGAATGACGAAGCGCTGGGCGGCGGCGCGGGAATTGATTTCCACCAGCAGATGATGGGAGCCAGTTGGCAGGCGCCCTTGCCCAAGTGGGCGCAATTCCGTCTGATGTGGCTCAGCGCACAAGACACGGGCGCGCCCACCAGCGTTTCTTTCGATTCGCAGGGCAACCCGATCATCCTGCCTAATCCTGTGGCACCGAAGTCGACGGGAGATGTGTATGGCGCGCTGCTCAACATACACATTACTCAGAAATGGTTGTGGTCGTCGGAGTATGCATTCAGCCGCGAGAATCCCGATACTGACCAAAATTCCAAGAGCGAATTTGGCCGGGCATGGCGAACGGGGATCTCCGGGCAGGCCGGCAAAACGAATGTCAACGTGGCTTATCGCGATGTGGGTGAGAATTTCGGGAACCCGGCGAACCCCAGCCTGACGCTGGCCAGCCAGCCCAACTTGCGCGGCGTGGATTCCGCGGTTAGCGAGACTACGAAAACAGAGGGAACCTTCGGATTGACCTATTCCTTCCTCGAGAACAACGTTCATCCCACCATGAGCGACGAATTGTTCCTGCATAGCTTTGACGAATCCTGGAGCAAACCTTTTGGAGTGAAAACAAACCTGGTCGTGGATGCGCGCCAATCGCTGACCCAGACCGGCACGGTCCCTTCATCGCTACAGGGCATGCCTCCCGACCAAACCGGGGCGCAGGATCAGCGCGACGTTTCCGGAAACATCAACCTGAGCCGGCAAATCGGTACCGTGACCATGTCGGGGGGCGGCACGCGGGACTGGAATCACAACAATCTTTTTCCCGAGGCCAGCACGATCACTTCTTCGCTTAGTTTCGGAACGAACCTGGTCACGCACACGTTCTTCCAGTTAAATGCGCAAGTGAATGCAAACTGGGTGGCTGCCGATGGTTTGACGACAGGGACGACGCGCAATGTCACGGTGTACGTGCAACCGGCGTTCACCTGGAAGAAGCCGGCGCTGCAGGTTTCGCCTCTGGTGACGCTGACCAAAGGCCGAACGATTCTGGCCGACGGCACGCTCACCAGTAACACGCTCACTGGACAATACGGGGGCAGAATTACCTGGACTCTGCCGGGTGCGTTGAAGTTCAGCACGCTTTCGGCGCAGGGGAACTACAACCAGAATCGCAATACGATTATGAGCGTCGACCAAAGAACAACGCAGTTGCTGGTTATTTGGACGGCGACCTGGGGCCATAAGCACACTTTCTAGGATGAAACGAAGCAGCCCGATCATGAGGCTCCGGCGGCCAGGTGCGAGTCTGGTTCAGTTGTCGGTGCTGGGTCTCGCGCTTTGCGGGATGGCACGGGCGCAGCTGGCACCGCCTTCGCTGATCAGCTTTAATCCCACCCAGGCTGCCGCCGGTTCGGCGGTCACGATTACTTTTACCGGTGTGAACTTTGTTCCGCGTGCTGTGCACTTAACGTTCTCGCCGTCGCAGGGAATCACGGTGAGTAGGGTCCAGGTTCTTTCTCCTTCGCAGATTTCGGCGCAGGTGCAGATCGACGCCAGCGCGCAGCCGGGCAGCCGCCAGGTCATTCTGATCGACGCCGATCATAACCTGCGCGCACCGACAACTTTCACGATCACGGCGTCGGCACAGAATTGCGTTCCGGGGACGCCCGCCTGCGGTTCGACGCAGCCCGGCATGCCGGCGCTTCGGGAATTTTCTCCTCTGCAGGGGACGCAGGGGACTACTGTGGCGATGACGCTCACGGGCGTAAATTTTTCCGCGCCCGCCTCGCTGCAGTTCACGCCCAACAGCGGCCTTACGGTTCAGTCAGCCACGGTTACGAATTCCAATGAGATTCGGGCTCAGGTCAGCATTGCGCCGAATGCCTCTCTGGGAGCGCGGGGAGTGGTTCTTGTCGTAGGCGGTAAAACGCGGCTTTCGGCATCGAACACATTCACCGTTGTTTCTGGCGCGAGCGTTGCCCACGTGCTACCCATGCAGATTCTGCGTGTGGTTCCAAATCAGATCACCGCGGGAAGCCAGAATGTTGATCTGACTCTGCAAGGCACTAATTTTGTTCCCGGGACGCAGGTGACGTTCACGGTGGGTGCTGGAGTGCCGGCCGCTGTTTTTGCCAATGGTCCGGCCCGCTATGTGAACAGCACCGAGATACACGTGACCGTGAACGCATTGCCGGCCGCTCTCCCGGGAGGACGCGACATCAATTTGCAAGTGACGAGCCAACCGACGGTCGTGGGCAAAGGGATGCTGAATGTGCTGGCGGCCAAGCAATCGGGGCTGCCCACGGTGCTGAAGATTCCTCCCATCACGCTGCAGAAGTTTCCGCTCGGCATCATCCATCTGGATGGGCCGCTTGGACCGGAAACGACCAGCGACGGATATGGGACCTATTCTGTTCCGATGCTCAACGACGATTCCGTTTTCCAATGGCACGAGCAGAATCCCGGGCTCGCCGACTACTACGAGTTGCGAATCTACGGCCAGGACGGGAAGACTCTGGTGGCGACGCAGCAAATCACCGGCCACAGGATGCCTGCCGTGGGAGGATGGGTCACGGTTGTGCCAACCTACTTCCGTCCCGACCCGGCATTTCTTAAAGAGGTGTTGGATCCAGTCCAGCGGCGAATGTTTCCCAACCTGGTGGGAATGCTGGGGCCGCCGGTGCCCGGTTCTAAGACGCCGATTGTCGCGATCGCACAGTCGTCGGGCAGCACCATGCCGAATTTTCCTCCGGACCAGTTGAGCGGGCAGTTGAGCCAGGGGCAGTTACAGTGGGAAGTCGCGGGCTTTCATACCTACAACAAAAATGGAGTGACGCCCCAGGCGACTCCGCCGGCGAGTAAGAGCAGCGCGCAGAATGCCGCGGTGCAGAACCAGAATGCACAAAATAGTTCCGCGCAGAATCCGGCGAGCCAGCAGGCTTCCAGCGGGACGGTGGATATTGAAGTGGAGATTTCAGACCGCTGGCCGCTGCTGGCGCCGAAGCCGCCGACGGGGATGCAGTGCAACGGCGGGTTCGGCACGGGGCTGCAAGCGCAGAATATTGCCGACAAGGCCGTGTTAGACGCGAACGGAAAACCTGCGGGAACCGATCCCATGGACTACGTTGGGGACCAGTGGGCTCTCGGGGGCAGCATCGATCTCTCGCAATCGCCGTATGAGATCAAGTTCACGCCGCAGACGGCGGATCCACCGGGTTGCGCCACACCGACCATGCCGTGTCTGGCCAAGTACGTGGCGCAGGTGCAGTTCGACAACGTCTTTGTGGATTGGGGCGATGGGACCGTGGAGCGGTTGACGGCGCCGCCGGCGGCGCCACAACCTCCGGCGGGGAAATATTCTCTGGGAGATTGGACGCCGCAAATACCGCTCATCCTGCCGTCGAACAAAAGCAGTTCGGTGCAGCACGCCTACCAGTCGCCGAACAAGTATACGGTGCGGATGTTCGTTCTTTCCGAAGGGGATTTGCAGCATGTAAGCATCGGGTCGGTTTCGGCCAGCGTGGACGGGCCGACGACGCCGTTTATGCAGACGGCGTTGCTGACGAAGATGACGGCGCAAGGCACGGCCAAGGCCGGCAACCTGACGCTGGCCAATGTGCAGTCCGGTTTTCAGCAGGTTCTGCTGGGAAATAAGGGAGGTGGTGGCGCGGCGGTGCAGGCCGCGACTCCGCAAGGGCCGTCGCCCAGCTCGGTGGCGAGCGACGCTTACATGATCTATTGCGACACGAAACACATCTCGGTCCCGGAAGATTTGGCGGCGCACGGGCCGCTGCACCTGATGTCGATTGCCGATCCGGATTTTGGCGCGTACGACATCGCCAAACCGTTGTTGGCCAGCGGCATGGTGGGGAAAGGAATTTCGCTGGGAGAGCAAGGCGCGAAAGGCACCACAACCGCGAAGGTTGAAAAAATTGCTCCACAAGCGAGCGCGAATAATACTAAAACTCCGGAGCCGGGCAAAGTGGAGTTGCTTCCGCTGAAGCCAGAAATGACGCCGGTTGCGGTGTGCAGCACTTGCGACGATGGCATGGACGCCACGAGTTACCTGAATTACTACGGGACCGGACAAGTGCGTGTGACCTGGATGGTGGACGGGACGCAGTCGCAGCAGGTCATGGCCATTCCACCTTCCACGTCGCGCATGAACCTGACGCGGCAAGGCTTCGAAACGATACAGTTCCCGGGCGGCCTCATCATGCAGATTCCGGTGCCCGAGCCTCCCATCATTATTAGCCAGAGCAAACCTATTTATTCGCCGGGATTGCAGGTGCAGCCGGTGGGTAATCACGCGGTGATGGTGCAGGCCGACGTGCTGCCTCAGCCCACCGCGCCGAATCTTGGCATTGCGGTGAGCCGGGCGCTGGGATCGCTGATGCCGATGGGGTTCGGGGCTCCTGCGGGAGGCAGCGGAGGCGGCGGTGGCAATCCACAGAAAGCGGCGGGGCCGAACCTCGCGGAAGCGCAATCGCTCTTGAACACTTTGTCGCCGCCGGCGGGCAGCAATCTGCCGCCGCTGAAAGTGGGAGTGCTTTCGCCGTCGAAGCAAAGCTCCGTCGGGTTGGGCGCGGTGCAATATGTGAACAGCGCGCTGCAGCAAGTGGTCTCGCAAGCGACCAGCAACATTCCGGACCAGCATGTGGCCTCGGGGCCTCGGGTGTATGAGGTGGTGGCATCCGATCCCAAGAAGCCGTGCAAGTTCTTGTTTCCCGTCAAGAGCGGTGGAGCGTTTGAGATCAGCGGGCTGCAGAACCACGTCACCCAGCAGGGCACAACGTACAACGGCACGGGCAATCTGATCATTCACATGGCGACTGCGAGCAGCCTGGGCTACAACGAGTATCCGCCGATCCCGGTGAAGATCAACAACTGGGTCGTGCCCGACGGTTTGCATGTTCAGACGGGAACCATCAATGTTTCTCCTAACGTGACGCTGGCGGCGAGTTTGCCTGCTTTGCAGGGAACCATTGCGACGCTCTCGGGGCAGGCCGGTGGCGAACTCGACGCAACCTTGAACGTCACGCTCAGCGATGACACGTTGCGGCTTCCGGGCGAGAAGCCGGTCTCGTGGAACGGAGTGACGGCGGAGTTGCATGCCAACGGCGACTGGATGAAAGACGGTCTCACCTTGCCCTCCACGCTGATTGGCTGGAGTGCATTCACCATGCAATCGAGCGCAGTGCGGCTTGATCTGAGCCATCATGACGGCGACGCGGCGGGGACGCTTTGTGGGCCTCTCACCGGAAGTGATTGGGTGGGCGTGCGCTTTCCAAGTCTGGCGATCACGCCGTACACCATGGATCTGGTTTCGAGTTCGTCGCTGCAACCCGTGGTCACCGATTGGGGCGTGGTGGGAAGCACCGGCAGTGCACACTCGGGCGCCGGGCTATGCGGGCATCTCTCCACCGGGCCCTTCACCGCCACCGTGGGCACCGGTTCCGTTTACTTCGCCTCGATCGATGCAACCGCCTTCAACGGAAACTTCACCGCCACATACAACGGCATGGACATCTACGTGCCGTGGCTCGATGTGCATTTGAAGGGGAATGCGGCTCTGCAATCCGGTGGGGGCAAGCAGGCGAGCATCAATTTTCCATTCACAGTTCCGCCCGTTTCGAAGACCTTCGGGAATTTCTCTTTCACCGCCAGCAATCTGACGTTCACGCAGGAGCAGGGCATCGGCTGGGCGGTGCAGGCGAACAAGCTGCACATGGTTTTCTCGGCCGAGAATAAGCAGTTTGCCGCCATCGATCAGGTTTTCTACTTCGGAATGGACGGGCGCGGATACTTTGCGCAGGCGAATCAATCGGCAGACGTTCCACTCGGCGGCAGCTCGCAACTGGGACAAACGCCGGTCGATCTGGTCTCGGTTCATTTGACGGCGCCGCTCTCGGGCAGCCAGGTGCTGGCCGCGCTATTCAGTACAAATGTTCATCTTTCCGAAGTGATGCCGGCGGCTGCGGTCCAGGTGAATTATCAGGTCAACGTCGCGGGCAAGAATTATTCGACGGCGGGGCCAACCAATTCTCCATTTGTGATTGACGTGCCGTACCCGTCGGGCCAGCCGAGTTCCGAGGCTAAGATTCATCCCGTCTATTCCGGCACGAGCGGCAGCGAATACTCCGGGAAGGTGGATCTGGCTGAGTTAGGCGGACCGCCGATTACAGGTGAATTTCGCCTCGGTTATCAAGGCGGACACGATTACTGGCTGACTCGCGTCAGTTTCGCACTGGGACCGACTGGAGTGCCGTTGATTCCGGTGCCGCCGGTGATGAACCTTTACCGGGTACAAGGCGGAATCGGCCACAATTTCCCGATTAGCGCCTTCGAAGATACCGGCTCGCTCAACGCCGCGACTCCCGTCTTCGACAACTCGTTCCTCTTTATGGCGGGAATCCGCGTGGGCATGCCGGACCAGTTCACCTACACGCTGGATGGGGACCTGGTCATCAAATCGAGCGGACAGGATGCGGGCGCGCGCATGGATTTTCACTCCTGGCTGCTCAAAATGGCCGACAACAGCAACGGCGACTTCCAAGGATATTTCCAGTACGCCGGCAACAACTTCGATGGACGCCTATGGGGCCATCTGAACTTCATGGGTGGTCTGGCGTCGGTGGACTTGGGCAACGGCCCGAACAACGCCGCGGTCGACATTCACTTCGGCCCGAGCGGCCCGTGGCACATCGACGCCGGTAAACAACAAGGGCCGCGGATTGACGGCCATCTGCTGGTCGCGGATGCGAACATGTACGTCATGCTCTCCGATGCCGGACTGGCTATCGGCGGCGGCGAGAGCATCAACCTGAATGTGGGCGATGACTCGGTCGCATCGGCTTACGTTCGCGGCAATGTGGACATGGGTTTGGCCATTACTCCGCAGCCGCATATTTCTGGCGACTTCTCCGCGAGCGTGGAAGCGGGCGTTTGCGTTGACGATGTCTGTGTCTCGGCGGGTGTCTCGGCGCAAGTACACGCCGAGGCCTTGCCACTCGAGATGCAGGCCAGCGCGAGCATTGGGTTGCCGTGGCCGCTGGGTTCGGTTTCGTTCTCGGTGCACTTGTAAGACCATGACGGCAGGAATGATGACGGCCAGAAAATGACGGTGCGCTCAAAAATCTCGTTCCTAATCTCGACTGCACTTCTGCTGCTCTTCGCGGTTGAGGCTAGTACCGCTCAGGAGGCCTCCGGAGCGTTATTTGCGGCCACTGACGGCAAGGGACACATTTCTTTGCTCTGGTTTCCTCCACCTTCCAAGTGGCCGGCCGGCGGATGGAAGCTGTCCGATTCCACCGGACAAGTTCTCGTGCCACAAATCACCATGGGCGATGCCACTGCTCTGCAATCCCTTTCGGTGGAAGACGCCGACGCGATCCGCAAGCTGCCTGCGGTTTTGGCCAAGCCGGACGCCACCCCGAAGGGCAAGCAGTTGATCAATATCGTTGGCCTGCGGGCATTCAGTGAGCCGGGCTATGCGCGCGCGCTGGGTCTTTCGTGGACGCTGGAGAGTGTTGCCTCCGGCAGCCGCACCTATAAAGTCGAGGGGCTCGACATTGCTGGAAAATTGACCGGCCTGCAACTCACAAGTTCTCCTGTCGATTCTTCTCAAGCAACGCCGCTCTCACCCGCACCTGCCGGCGTGCAAGCCAAAGTTGACGAACGGGGTGTCTCTCTCTTCTGGCAAGCGCCGGCGGAAAATCGTCAACTGCCGGTCATTGCCTATGCCATCGAACGCGATGGCGGCGGCCAGCCGGGCGCTGCCGTAACCGCCAAGCCGGTGATCCCCGGATTGCGCTGGGACCCGAATATCCCGCTGGTCCTCGACCGGAATGCCCCTCCGAATGAGATGTTGACCTATCGGGTTTTTAGCGTGGATGCCTTTGGCCGCCGCAGCGAAGGAACTTCGATTCGTATCTTCTATCCTGACTTCCACGCGCTCGAACCGCCGCAGCCAGTGACGGCGGCCGGTGGAATTGGAAAAATTGTTGTGAGTTGGCCCGCCCATCAGAAGCCCAATCTTGCCGGATATGTTGTGGAGCGCGCGTTTCTTTACGCCGGACCTTACGAAGCTCTCGCGGCACAGGCGCTGCCGCCCACGACGGCGCAATATGAAGATGCGACGGTTCGAGGCGGTACAACTTACTACTACCGTGTGCACGCCGTGAATTCTCGCGGAGATTTGGGAAATCCCTCCAGCGCCGCCGCCGCGCAACCCCAGAGTCCAGGAGCCCCGCCGAAAGTGGATGGACTCAACGCCGACGCCGGCCAGACCCGAGTCCGCCTTACGTGGAAGCCAATCGGCTTCCCCGTGGCAGGATATTTCGTCGAGCGTCGAGCCCTCACTGGTGCTGCCGGCGTCGAGAACTGGGTGCGTCTCAATCCCCATGTCACGCCCGAGCCGCTCTATGACGACTACCTCGGCCTGAGTTCCGATGCGAAGATGGAATACCGCGTCCTGGCGGTGGCGTTCGATAACGCGGAGGGCCCGGCCAGTTCTTCGGTGCAGGTCGTGCTCGCCGATCGCTCGCTTCCAGGCGCGCCTTCCATCACCGGGTCGAGCGGTGCTGACGGCAAAACTCTACTGAACTTTGTGCCCGCAGATGAGAAGACCGCGCAGTTTCTCGTGTTGCGTTCCGGGCGCGAGGGTGATCTGGGTGTTGTGATCGGCGATCCGCTCCCCGGCGATGCGCGCCAGTTCACCGATCTCTACGTGAGCCCCGGAGAGAAATACTGGTACCGGCTGGTCGCGGTCGACAAGAACGGAAATCGCAGCGATCCCACGCGGCCGGTCGCCATTCGTGTTGGTTCTCCGCAGATTCCTACGCCTCTGGCTCCCACCGTGCAGTACGCAGGCACGCCCTATCCTCATATGGTTTTGCAGTTCCAGCAGCCGCCTGCGGGTCTCACCCTGATCGTGGAGCGGCAGGATCAAACGAGCAATGAACAGACGACCCATGGGCAAACGCAGAATGGCTGGATTCGCATTGCCGGCCCCATGACCGCACAGACTGCAACGGACAACAATGTGCCAGCGTCGGGAAGCGTGGGATACCGCATCTCTTACGTGGCCGCCGACGGCAAGATCGGCCCCGCCAGCGCCGCGGTAACAATTTCGAATCCGGGTAAATGAAGGCTGCGGAAGGTTGCTTGTGTTCCTATGGCTAGCGTGTGTTCAGGTCAACATAGTGACCGAAGCTGGAAAGCGCGACCTGGTCGCTGCTTGGAATGTAGAAGCCAAACTTGCCGAGACTTAAATTGCTCCGGGCTGAGTCCAGCGATCCAGAACCACCCAGCCGTCTCCTTGCCTGATCTGGTGTACGATCTCATTGGGTCCCACACGGATCTGCAGCGTCCGGAAACTCTTCTTGTCGCCCTTGTGGGGGATCCTGGTCTCGTCTCCCTTCTGACCGTTTCGAACTACCGTGCGGTAGAAATTATTGTCGTCCATCTGGAAGAGGACGTAGTTGTTGGCGTCGGCGCAGTTGAGTATCCACTGCATACGATGACCTTTGGTGAGCATTGCGGAAAAAACAAACGTACCGGACGTGGGAGATATGCTGTACATCACGAAGTCGCCGCCCTTGCGAACGAACGAGCCCTTTTCCTGCTTCCAACCTGCCGGATCATCCCACTTGGACATGCTGCTGGGCGAGAGAGACAAATCCAAACTCCGGGATTGACCGGCGGTGACCTCCACCATCGACGAGCGAGTGAAGTTGTCGGCCGTCTTCGCAGTGAGAGTGTAGGATCCGGCTGACAGACTCAGCGTGCCGCCGCTGCTTACCTTGCTTGGAGTCTCGCCGGCTCTGGCGAGGGTTACTTGCGCATCGGCTGGCGTGTATGTGATTCTTAGCTCGCCCGGAGCGGCTTCCAATGCAACATCTGCGGCCGCGAGAGACACGGCTGTTCCTGCGACGAAGTGTTTCTTGATCTGCCTAGGCTTGAACCGGTCTTTGCGCAGTTCGACGATGTGGTCTCCGGGATTCACGGTCGCCACGGTGAGCGTGCCATCGGGCTGAACCGTTCCAACCGGAGTTTGGTCGATGAAAACTGTGGCTCCTGGAACGCCACCCTGGACCGTCAGCGAAGCCAGGTGAGGGATCGGCTGCAGATTGAAGATCAGTTTGCCCTGGTCGCCTTTGCGAATCCGGATCTTTTGTTCTGGAAGATCCTGGAATCCGCTCTTGGATACTCGTACAACGTAGTCCTTGAGTTCGAGATTCGGGATGCGCAACTGGCCGCCCTGGGTGGGTTGCGGCTGAAGTTTTCCGTTGAGAAAGACTCTTGCCTTGTCCTGACCAGTAACCACAACGAGTGTGCCCAGGTTCTGGCCAGATTCGAGGAAGGCGCTCAGTGTGGGCGCTGATCCTGCGTCAATGTCTAGTTTGTATTGATCACTGCCGCGGGTCACGGCCAGTTCGTGAGCGCCGGACGACATGGATGGAAGGTCGAGACCGTCTTGAGGCACGTCGACGGGAACCTGGCCATCGAGGCTAACTTTGGCCGCGGAATCGCTGGAGTACACGTGCAGATGGTCGGCCATAGCGCTCACGACTACAGCCATTACCCCTTTGGAAACGATTGGGCCCTTAACGACTGGCACAACTCCCGCACTGGTTGAGAAAGTGAAGAACGCTTCTCCCTGCGGTCCCTCGAATTTCAGTTTGTGTTCGCCCGTGGGTATTTTGTCGAGAGACCAATATCCATCCTGAAATTCCGCAGGCGGCTGATCATCGAATGTTACTGTTCCCGTGCTGGTGTCGGAGGACAGTTTCACTACCGGCAGAGCCGGCTCTGGCGCCGGCGTTACCGGAGCCGAGACCGCAGGCCCCGCCTCGGGAGTCTGGGTGATGGGCGGCGCGTGATGTCTTCGTACGAAAAGAAAAATCGCTGCCACCAGGACGATTGCGGTGGCCGAGGCAAGGATGGGCGTTGTGTAACGCCGCGGTGATCTTGCGGGGTGCTGGCGACCGGAAGAAGAAGATGCGGCTTTGGGTGTGGGTGCAGGAGGCTTGGCCGCGGAAGCGGTGATTCGTGCCGGCGGCGGAAGCGGCGGTGCTGGCGGAGCAGGCGTGGCGGCAACTGCCTCAACCACGGACGGAGGGGCGGGAACATTGCTGGTTCCCGCCAATGAAAGCTCAGGCGCGCTGGCTGGCGGAGCGTGGTAGGTGAGGGTTGCGCTTTCGCTGTCGGGCGGCCCAGTCGGATTCGTTCGGCTCACTTCAAGCAGACCCAGGCGGTGCAGAAGGCCATTCGCGATGGACTGGACTTCTCCATCGTTCGAGTATTTGTCCGCCACGGCTCGAACTCGTTCTTCTAAGGCCTGCGTCGACGCAGCATCCGTTGCAGCATCGATTTCACTCTCCATTCGCCGCAGCTCTTCCAAGTCGCGGCGGCGGGTTTGGCGGCGCTGAGTCTGGAGATCACGCTGGACAGTCTCATGAATCTGAATCAACCGGGACTCGCGCGGATAGACAAACAATCCCTCTTCGATGCGGGACAAGGCACCGGCAAGATCTGTGGCGGTTTGCAGCTTGCGAGCTTGCGAGACACATTCCTCGACGAAGGTTTCCCGCTTCTGGTCAAGGATCAGAGTTCGAATGGTCTTGGCCATGGGATGCCCCGGGTTCAAGTCCAGAGCTTCACGGGCCAGCGTCTCGGCTTCCCGCCAATCGCTTTCTACCGTTGAGTGGGCCTCTTCGACCAAGGCATTGGCCAGAACCGCGCGCGCTAAGGAGTTGTTTTCATCCAGCTCATAGGCTTCGCGCAACAATTTGATGCCATCGGCCGACTTCTGCTGGGCGCACAGCTCTTGGCCTTCGGTCATGAGGCGGTGAGCTTCGGTCTTGCGCTTGACACCATCCTGGGCGAGCTTCTCTAGCTCCGTCAATTCCGCATCGTTGGGGAATTCGGCGGCTGCGCCCTGCAACAGATCCAGGGCTCGCGCGTAGTCGCTGGAATGCAAACAGGTGTCGACCTGTTCGACCAGGCGCGTTTTGGATTCAGTCCGAACCTGCTGCTCGCGCCGCTTCTGCAGGCGCTCGACCTCGAAGGTCAATCCCGGATACTGGCTGTAGATAGTGCGCAGGATCTCCCAGTCGTTCAGCGCATCGCTATACGATCCCTGTTCCTCGTGCAGGTGTGCCCGGGCGACGATGGAGTTGACCAGGTCGCGCTTGTCCTGCACCAGCCGCAAGGCGCGTTCGAAATGCGATTCTCCGGGATGGAGATCGAGCGCCTCGCGCAGAATGTTCACGCGCTTGTCCAGATCCGGTTCAGCTTCTACGTGGCGATCGACGGAAGCAACGAACGCCGAGAGCTCCTGGCGCTGCTGCTCCTCGATGTCGTACTTGAGAGCCTGGAAAATGGCGTTGCTGGGATATTTGGCCAAATATGTCTGACACGCATCCATGGCCTTGCGGAAGTTGTGCTCGGTGAGATTTCTCCGCGCCTCGGCATACGCGGTGTTCATCGTGTCGTGTTCGGAGCGCACTTCGTTATAAAAGGTCTGATAGTTGGCGCCGCTCTCGCGGTTGACGGAATCCGGGGCGCGCCGGTCGAGATCGAGCACGACTCCTAATTTTGCGAGGGCGTTGCTTACGTCGCCCTTTTGCCAGGCGTCCATGGCGGCGCGATGGAGTTGCTCTTTCTCTTGGCGGAGCTTCTTGTATTCCTGTTCCTGGCGGTCGACCTCGGCCAGCAACTGGAGCGCACGGGCCTCCTTGGGCCGGAGTTGGAGAACATTCTGCAATGCCTCGCGGGCATGCCCATAGGCGTGATTGTCGATGTGCTGCCGGGCCAGGCGATACCAGTTGTCGATCTGGCGTTCGCTGCGCCGGTTTTCAATCCGGCTCTTCAGCGCTAACGCTGTGGCGTTGTCAGGTTCGATCTGCAGAGCTTCCTGCAGCTTCTGCAGAGCGAGCGGGTCTTCTTCTTCCTCAAAGCGTGCCCGGGCGGCATCGAGCAACTGAGAAAGAGTTTTTCGCCGGACTGCGCCGTCGAGCTGGCGGCGAAGACCGCCAATGGCAGTGTCCATATGGCCTTCGGCCTCGAGTTCGCCGAGGATCTCTCCGGCAAACTGAAAATCGCCTTCCTCCAGGGCTTTGGTAGCACGCTGCAGCCGTGGCCGGGTGCGTTCGGGATCGAAAAACTCGATGGGCTCGTTGCGCAGAGCTTTGTTGAGCGTGTCGCCGAAATCGCGGGCGCTCGCGAAACGATGCCAGGACTGCTTGGCCATCGCTTTGTGGAGCACGCGGCTGACGGGCTGGCTTATGGTGGAATTCAGCTCTGCCGCCAGAGGCGGAATGTGGCGGAGAATTGCGTCGACCACCTCATCGGCCCGGGCGCGCTGGAACGGGTTCCGGCCGGTCATGGCTTCGTAGCAGACGACGCTGAGCGAAAAAAGGTCGCAGGCCGGCGACAGCGTTTTCAATTCGATCTGCTCGGGAGACATGTAAAGCAGCGTCCCCTTTTGCGCCCGCGTGGTGTGCGCATCGGCCATGTGGGCAACGCCGAAGTCGATAATCTTCACCGAGTCGTCTTCCATCACGAAGATATTGCTCGGCTTTAGGTCCCGGTGTACCAGACCGCGTTCGTGCGCGGCCTGCAGGCCGCGGCAGGTCTGGGAAATGATGTCAATCGTGCGCTCCACGGTCAGACGATGGCTGGCCTTGCGGATGAAATATTCCAGCGTCGTACCGGGGAGCAGCGGCATCACGAAGTAGGGCTTCTTCTTGCCCTCTTCCTCGAATTCGCCGATGTCGAAGATCTCAACGATGTTGGGATGGCTCATGGAGGCAAGCACATCGCACTCCTTGTAAAACAACTGAAGCGAAGCCGGATCGGGAATGTCGAGGATGGTCTTGACCGCTACTTCGCGGCGCACGACGGTATCGTAGGCCCGGTAAACGAGGCCCATCCCACCCTGGCCGAGGATCTGCCTGACCTCGTAGCGGCCTGCCAGTTTTCTCGGGGAAGCGGGTATCTCCATGGCGCACCCCGATGTGGGGGCTCTAGCATCTTAATCGATTTGGCGGAAAAGTGTAGCCATCGCGGCCCCAAGTCCAGCGGCACTTCTCCATGAGGCTCAGGTTCGATTCCCCCTCCCGGCACCAGATCACCTTTTCTGTCTGCTCAAAAAGGCTCATGTCGCAGTCTCATGTTGCAGCTTTGACTTGAGTCAACGTTCTTCGGTAGCCTATCCATCTCTGTATGAACTCTTCGCCAGCGATCTCGGTGCAAGGTCTGAAGAAGTCGTATGGCGACGTGCACGCCGTTAAAGGAATCGACTTTGAGATCCAGCCGGGAGAAGTTTTTGGTTTGCTCGGACCAAATGGCGCGGGCAAGACGACGACGGTGGAGATTCTGGAAGGGTTGCGTCCGCGCACGGGAGGTCAAGTCGCGGTTCTCGGCTTTGATCCCGACCGGCAGCGGCAGCAGCTCAAGGACCGCATCGGGGTTTGCTTGCAGGCGACGAACTTGCCGGAGAAGATCCGCGTCCACGAAGCCATGCAGGTGTTCGCGTCTTTCTACACCCGCAACGTGGACTTGAATCAACTGCTGCAACGTTTGCAGCTGGAAGAAAAGCGGGATGCCTTCTACGGTACGCTTTCCGGCGGTCAGAAACAGCGGCTGGCGCTGGCTCTGGCTTTGGTCAACGATCCGCAACTCATCTTTTTGGACGAGCCCACCACTGGGCTTGATCCGCAAGTCCGGGTGGAGATTCATTCCTTGCTCGAAGAGCTCAAGCGGGAACATCGCACCATTCTGATGACCACGCACTACATCGAGGAAGCGGAGCGCCTGTGCGACCGGGTTGCGATCATTGACGAAGGCCGCATCATCGCACTGGACACGCCGAGCCGCCTGCAACAGCAGAGCAAAAATGCGTCGAGCATTGTGGTGACCTGCGCGACGCCGTTTCCTGAGAGCCGGCCTGCTTGGGCGGAGGCTACGCAGAGTGCGCTTGATTCCACCGGCCGAATGCTGACCGTGCACTCGCGCCGCCCGGCGGCCACGCTGGTGGATCTGGTGAAATGGATTGATCAGCAGGGGCTGGAGCTGACGGACGTCAGCCTCAAGCAGCCCAGCCTGGAAGACGTGTTTATCGAACTGACCGGGAAGAGACTCCGCGAATGAAAGCCTACAAAGCACTGGTCGCTCTCGATCTGAAGCTGGCTCTGCGCAACCGGTCTGTAATTTTCTTCAACTACCTGTTTCCGCTTACGTTCTTCTTTATCTTTGGGCAGGCGATGCACGGGGAGCGCGGCGCTGCCATGACGATTGTGATATCGATGGTCCTGATCATCGGGATACTGGGCAATGGGCTGATGGGCGCGGGCATACGCGCCGTGCAGGAACGCGAAGCGAACATTCTGCGCCGCTACAAGGTTACGCCGATCACACCGGCTCCCCTGCTCGCCGCCTCGGTTGTGACCGGCTGGATTTTGTATATGCCGAATGTGCTGCTTATCTTCACGCTGGCGCATTTCTTGTACGGCATGCCCTGGCCTCAGTCGATGGGCTCCATTCTGATCTTCGTCACCGTTGCCATCGTTGGATTTCGCGCGGTTGGTTTGATCTTGGCTTCGGTCGTCAACTCGATGCAAGAAAGTCAGCTTCTGGTTCAGCTGATCTACCTTCCCATGCTGTTCTTAAGCGGGGCTACCTTTCCGCTCTCGATGTTTCCGGCGTGGCTGCTGACCGTCACGCAGTTCTTGCCGGCGACCTACATGGTGGTCGGCATTCAAGGGATGCTGCTGCGGAATGAAGGCATCGCGGCGAACATTCTGCCGGCGCTGGCTTTGGTCCTCACTGCGTTTGTCGGACTGTTTATCGCTTACAAGCTGTTCCGCTGGGAGAAGGAAGAGAAGATTCGGGCCTCGGCCAAGCTATGGCTGGCGGCGGTGATGACTCCGTTCCTGGTGTTGGGTTTTTGGCAGATGCACGCCCGGACCGGCATCGCGAAAACCAAGATCCTGAACCGGCAACTTGCCCGCGGCGATGCGTTTGTGATTCGCGGAGCGCGCATTTTTGTTGGAGACGGCAAGGTGATCGAGAACGGCTCGGTGTTAGTTCGCGGGGGTAAAATTGCGGAGGTCTATGAGGGAGCGGGACCTGATCCGAAGACGTTGAAAGCGGAAACCGTGGAAGCGGCCGGGAAAACAATCCTTCCCGGCCTGATTGACGTGCATGTTCATCTCGGAGGGCCCGGTGGGATCTATTCTGAGAGCAAGTACGACCCCGATAAAAGTATGCTGCGCAATCTAGCGGCGTATCTTTACAGCGGCGTGACCACGGTGAGAAGCGTCGGGGATATTACGGACAACATTCTCAAAGTGCGTTCCACGGTGAGCAGCGGCGAGGTTCTGGGCTCGGACTTGCTCACGTGCGGCCCGCTGTTCACTGCCGCGGGTGGACACGGGACGGAATACTTCAAAAACCTTCCCGCTGGCGCTCGCGCGAATCTCGAAAAACAATTCACGCGCATCCCCGGTTCCAGCGACGAAGCCCGGCAGCAGGTTGATGAATTGAAGAAGCAGAGGGTGGATTGCATCAAGGCTATTCTTGACGCGGGCGCCGGAGGCCGGGTCTTCAACCGCCTTGACACCGGATTGTTTGACGCGATCGCTCAGCAAGCTCATGCGGATTCATTACCCCTGGCGGTTCATACGGGAGATGCCCGCGACGTGGCGGATGCGGTGAAGGCGCAAGCGAATTCGATCGAGCACGGGTCTTTTCGTGAAAGGATTCCAGACGCACTGTTTGAGCAGATGGCGAAGCAGGGAACCTTTTACGATCCAACTTTGAGTGTTGGAGAAGCATTCAAGGACTTTGCGGCGGGCAACACCGATCTGCTCAAGCGATCTTTGGTGCAGCAAGTGGGGCCGCCGGAACTCTTGCGCGGAACCGAGAAAGCTCTGGGCTCGGCAGATGCGGAACCGATGCGCAAGGCGCTGGCGCAGTATCCGATCGACATGGCGGTCGCCATCGATAACTTGAAGCGCGCGCACGAGCACGGAGTGTTATTGGTCACGGGGAGCGACGCGGGGAATTTTCTCGTAATTCACGGACCGACCGTACAACATGAACTTCAGCTCTGGGTACAGGCTGGCATCCCGCCGGCTGTGGCCTTGCAGGCTGCAACCTTGAGCGCCGCCCGTCTGCTCAGGGCCGACAACCGAATCGGTTCGATTCGTCCCGGCAACGACGCCGATCTACTGGTGGTTGATGGAAATCCTCTTGAGGACATCACCGCTACCGAACGAATTTCGCTGGTCGTGTTCAAAGGCGAGCGGATTGATCGTACCGAGCTGTTCAATCAGCATTGAGCGGGACTGCGGGTTCACGGAAAGCGTGGGCCGATTTCCCCGGGGGCTAAAGAGTGAGCGTGAGAACTCGTGCCGTCCCCTTCAGACAGCGAACACAAATGCAAAGGCCGCCTACCATTGGCGGCCTTTGTGTTAACTACCCTGGCTTCACGAACCAGGCGCTTACTTGAAATTGATCACTCCGAAGTAGCCATCCGTGTCGCTGGGACCGGCGGTGAAGAAAAGCTGATTCTTCTGGCCGTTCGATGACGATCCACCTCCGAACTCAAGTCCCCAGAGCCCCGCGATCCTGATCGCCTTGCCGGCAGAATTCTTGATCGTACCCACCAGCTTTCCGGTTGTCAGACTGAAGCCATTGATGGTACCGGTGGACGTGTTGTTCGAGATCAGCAGGGTATTGCTGAGTGGCCCGAAAGTTTTCGGAGCCACCGCGAAACCCCAGGGCTGGTTCAGCGGCGCGCCGTGCGTGAGCTGTTTTACCAACGTGCCGGCTTCGCTAAAGACGTCAATGTAACCACCGCTGCCGCCTGACGTGCTGGCGTACGAAACATAGACCTGGCCGTTGATGTCCTGGATTCCGAAAGGCGCGAAGCCCGTCGGAATCGTCGCATCCGTAAAAGAGTTCACCAGGCTGAAAGTTCCGTTGTAAACATCGACTTTATTGTTGGCGGAGTCGGCGGCGAACAAAAGGTTTCCCGACGTCTTGCGGGTGATGGCCAGTCCCGTGTAAACCGCTCCCGGGCTGGTTACGCCGATCAGAGCCGCGCTCGGGTTAAAATCCGACCAGCCGCTGATGGTTCCGTCCAGAGTGGCAAACAGGAAGACCGACGTCCAGCTATCGATCTTGAACTCCTGCGAACCGTTGTAGACGATCCCGGTGGGCGTTCCCGACCCCGAGCCGCTGGCGGGAGGAATAATCACCTGCAAGCTTTGCGGGTTCCCCTTGCCGTCGTACAGGGTGGACCAGCCATTGGCCTCATCGCTGACCCAGAAAGGCGCGCCCGGGCTGTAAGCGAGTCCCCAGGCATTTTTTAGCAGCGGATCCGTATGCTTCGCCTTGCCGGACAGATCCGAAACCAGGAAGGTGGATTGATACTGCGCCAAAGCAGAGCTGGCAACGAACACCAGCACGAGCCCGAGAAGGGCAGGAAGAACGTGAGTGCGACCGAGTCGACGCGGCATGCGATTTCTCCTTAAGTTGGGTAGTGCGAGTGAGGGATGGATCAGTGCCCCAGTTTTTCGCGCGGGCTCTAGATATCAGGCCCGCGGATCGTGGCAATACTAGGCCGCACGCTCGCCGAGGTTGTCAAAAGAATGTCATCAGTTTGTACAATTCCTGTCTGCGGTTAGGTTGTTTTCGCCGCTCCGGCGAGGAGGGCGATTGCCTGCGATGTTGACTGGCCGGCGGACTGGTACGTCTCTCTTGCCACGTTTACCTCTGCCATGAGCGAGTAGAATAGTCCCATCTCGGAGGGGCCCTATGCTCCGCACATTCGTTGTTTTTCTGCTTATCGGCGCGTGTTGCGCCCAACAGACTCCCGCGCCGGCCGCGCTCGATCTCGTGAAGCAAGGCCAAAAGCTGAATGGCGAAGGCAAGCAGGACGACGCCCTCGCCTTCTACCACCAGGCGCTCGATATGTCTCCGAATCTGTATGAAGCTCATCTTGCCTCCGGCATAGCGCTCGACTTGAAGGGGAACTACGCCGAAGCTCGTCAGCATCTCACGAAGGCGGTCGAGCTTGCTCCGGCCGACACCAAACAGCAAGCTCTGCGCGCCATGGCCGTCTCTTATGCTTTCGAGGGGAACGCCAGCGAAGCGGCGAAGTTCGAGCAGAAGGTTTTCGACGCCCGCATGTTTGCTCACGACCTCACCGGCGCCGCCGAGATCGCCAATGAACTCGCCCGGATCTACCTCGAGTCTGGCGATGCGGCGAATGCCTACAAGTGGTACCAGTCGGGATACGAAACCGCCCAGCGCAAGCCCGATCTCACCAGCGCCGACAAGAATCTTTGGCTCTTCCGCTGGGAGCACGCCCAAGCCCGCATCGCCGCCCGCCGTGGCAAGGCCGATGAAGCTCAGCAGCACGTGGCCGCCGCCAAAGCTGCTCTCGACAAGGCTAACAATCCCGACCAGGCCCGCTTCTTTCCCTACCTGACCGGTTACGTTGCCTTCTACACCGGGGACTACAAGACCGCTATCGCCGATCTGCAAAAAGCCGACCAGCGCGATCCGTTGATTCTGGCCCTTTTGGGAGAGTCTTACGAGAAGTCCGGGGATCAATCTCAGGCCATGGACTACTACCGCAAAGTCCTCGCCTCAAACACCCACAACCCCACCAACGCCTTCGCGCGGCCGCTGGCGAAGAAAAGACTGGCAGAGGGAAACTGAGCAGCGGCAGCTGCAACGGCCTCACCGCTCGACAGTTCAGTAATCTCCGCACCTCGGACGCGTTAGTGCACCGGCGCAGGCTGAGGAGTCGTCTGCGGCGCCTTCGCACCCGGGGTTGAGAAGTTCACCTTCGGAACTTCGCGCGATCCAGGCGAAGCCTCGAAGTAAGCTTCGTTCGGTTTGAATCCTGCAAACCCCGCGAAGAGGTTGTTGGGGAACTGCTGCACGTAAGTGTTGTAGTCGCGCAGAGTGTCGTTGTAGCGTTTGCGCTCGACCGCAATGCGATTCTCCGTGCCGGCGAGTTCATCCTGCAGGCGAAGGAAATTCTCGTTGGACTTTAACTGAGGATAGTTCTCGACAACCAGCAGCAGGCGCCCGAGCGCCCCATCGAGTTGCCCGTTAGCCGCTATCTTTTCCTGCGGCGTGCCTGCGGAAAGCAGGGCAGAGCGCGCCTTCGCGATATCGCCGAACACCGTCACCTCCTGCTGCGCATAGCCCTTCACCGTCTCCACCAGGTTTGGGATCAGGTCGGCGCGGCGTTGCAGCACAATGTCGACTTGCGACCAGGCTGCCTTTACCGCCTCGTTCTTGCTGACCAGCGTATTCTTCACGCTCACGTACTGGCCAAAAGCAAACAGAACAACCAGCAATAGAATTGCCACCACAACGACGACCACGATCATTGCCTTGCTCATGAGATTCTCCTGAAAAGCAGGATCCGCAAACTCTACGATGAGCCCACGGTACCCGAATCCAGCATTTTATCAACAGCGGCGGTTACCTGCTCCAGCGCGGTCAGATATCGCGAAAATACGTCTGCCACGTTGAATTCTCTGCGGTCCGATTTCCGTTCTCTCACGTTCAGCACCTGCAGGATGCCCGAGGCGTCAAACCCAATCTGCTTTGACAATGCCTGCACCGCCTCGCGCTTCCCAACCGGAGCATCGTGACCCAGTACGATCAGTGCGTGGCGGAAAAGCGTGGCGAACGACGAGACCGATCGTAGCAGCAACTCCCACAGGCGCGAGTCGCTGCCCGAGGCGAGCAGCAAGTGCTGGCGCAGCAGCGCGAGTTTTTCCCGCAGCTCGTATTCCACCTGGACGCGGTGCAGGTTCGCCGGAATCGATAAACCCTGCAAAATGTCTTCACCGAAGACCACGCGGTGGTGCCGTTGCATGTCCAGCAACTCAATCGTAAACACATCGGTGGAGCGTTCGATCTCGTTCCGGGTCATGAACAGGGGCGGCGGTTGCTTCTGCGCGTCCCACCATTTCACGGCAGGGGCGAGGGCCTGCAACGCCGTGAATGAACTGTCGCGAATCACACAGAACAAATTCACATTGGAGAACTCGGGATGAAAATCTCCCGCGACCACCGATCCGAACAGGATCACGCTCTCCAGGTTCGCTCCAGCCGCCGCTCGCAGCCGGCTGACAAAGTCGCTAATCTTTTTCTCCGGAATCATTTGCG
>CABDYC010000088.1_pt1 | contig 28245 bp, 31 predicted proteins | sample 3421511 | NCBI WGS metagenome assembly CABDYC01 (sample SAMEA5534336, study PRJEB31848) | metagenome | biome: tundra; feature: field; material: soil | place: USA | collected 2013-05 | depth 0.15 m | reverse complement strand
TGCCGTTTTCCATGACCTCCGCCGCGCGTGACACACACGCGTACGGGATGAACAAAGTTGGCCTCGAGCGCCGCGGATTCTCAAAGCAGCGGATCGCGAAGATTCATCATGCCTACAAGATTCTGCTGGCGTCGAAGATGAATACGTCGCAGGCGTTGGATAGACTCAAGTCGGAAGCCGATCGCAGCGAAGACGTGGACCTGCTGATCCGCTTCATCGAGGCGTCGGAACGGGGAGTAATTAAGTAACGGTTGCCAGTTGCCAGTTGTCGGTTGCCAGTAGGACCTGAGCATCATGGGTCGCTCATACCAAGACTTAGTCGCATGGCAAAAAGCGATGGACTTCGCGGAGGAAATCTACACGGCTACTCGCGTATCTCCCAAGGATGAGTTGTACGGCCTGACCAGCGTGAGTTCAGACAGTTTCTTGGCCATGCGCGAGGTTCTCTGTTGGAAACTGAAACGCAGATCCGCATGGCAGGCAGACTGCACTATCTTTCAGAAGAGCAAGTTGCCCGTCTACTCAAATTGTCGGCAGAGCTGGGCCGCATTCTGAACGGACTCATTGCATCGATTTAGGTAGGACGAACGCACAATTGGAGCCGCTCGTACTGGCAACTGGCTACTGGCAACTGCTTTTACTATGGAACGCATCGGCCTCATCGCTGGCAACGGCAAGTTTCCGCTCCTTGTGCTCGACGCGGCGCGGGCGGCGGGATACGAAGTTGTCGTGGTCGCGATCGAGGAAGAAGCTTTTCCTGAGATCGAGTCCCGAGGCGCGGCTTCGGTTCACTGGCTGTCGCTGGGCGAGCTTTCGAAGCTGATCGAAATTTTCCAGCGGGAAGGCGTGCGCCGCGCCATCATGGCGGGGCAGGTAAAACACAAGCAGATTTTCTCCGCCATCCGGCCGGACTGGCGCCTGGCCAAGCTTTTGCTCTCGCTCAGCACGCGCAACACCGACAGCCTGCTCGGCGCCGTGGCCAAGGTTCTGGCGGAGGAAGGCATCACCCTGGAGAATTCCACCTGGCTGCTCGAACCGTTGCTGGTGAAGTCCGGAGTGCTCACGCGCCGCGCGCCCACCGAGCAGGAGCGCAAGAACATCGACTATGGCCGCGCCGTGGCCCGCCAGCTCGCGCGGCACGACATTGGCCAGACGGTCGTGATCGCCGAAACGGCTTGCGTGGCGGTCGAAGCCATGGAGGGCACCGACGCCACCATCGAGCGCGCCGGGCGCATCATGGGCTCGCTGCACGGCGACGCCTCCACACTCAGCCGCGCCCTCACCGTGGTAAAGATCGCCAAGCCCAATCAGGATATGCGCTTCGATGTCCCTGTGATCGGAGTGAAGACCGTCGAAGTGATGCAGGCCGCGGGTGCGTCCTGCCTCGCGCTGGATGCCGGAAAGTGCCTGCTGCTCGATGGAGATAGGGTAATCGAGGCAGCTAACGCCGTGGAGATCACGGTTGTCTCCGGCCCTTGTGAGTTATAAGCTTGAGTATGATGAGATTGGGAGTTGCTTTCGCACTTCTGCTTGTTCTTGCTGGCAGTCTTGCTGCACAGACGCAGTATTTTCCGCCACGTGTGTTTTGCAGGGCTGGAGAGGCTGAACCTTGCAATTGGTACGCTCCACATCTGCGGGCGATGGGTGAGCCTTCTCTCTGGGAACTATCCAAATCTCAATCGGTGGAGTCGTACCGATTTCTCTGGCTCCGCACTTTCCACCATCCTGTGTCGGCTCGTCTGGACTTGAGAAGCGACGGCTCTGCCGAGCTAGTTGTGAAGGTGCTCAGCGGGCGGGGCGGGTACAAGCCAGGACATCTGACTCAAAATCGCACGCTCAAGATATCAAAGGATAGCGTCGACTATTTCTTGGAACTATTGAACAAGGCGCAGTTTTGGACAGCGCCGACGGAGCAGGAAGCCGATGGGGTCGGGTGTGACGGTGCCCAATGGATCATGGAGGGGGTAAAGACGAGTCAATATCACGTCGTTGATCGGTGGTCACCCAAAGAGGGCCCCTATCGAAAAGCAGCTCTGTTTCTGGCGATCAATCTCGGCGGACTCAATCCCCGCTACAACGATGTCTACTAAAATAACCGAACCCACCCTGATCGCCGACCAGCTGTGCCGCGCCTTCGAAGGCGATGCCTGGTACGGTCCTGCGCTGTTTGAGCTGTTGCAAGATGTGGATGCTGCTACGGCGGCTGCGAAGCCTCTGCCCGACGTTCACAGCATTTGGGAGCTTGTGCTGCACATTGCGGCCTGGGACGATGCAGCTTGCCGGCGGCTAGCCGGCGAAAAATGGCAGCCCGAGGGTACAGCCAATTTCCCTCTTGTTCCCCAGCCGGCAACCCAAACCGCGTGGCGTAAGGCTGTCGCTCACGCGAAGCGCACGCACGATGTGCTCGTGAAGACGGTGGCCGCGCTGCCTGAACCCCGCCTGCGTGAGCGCGTTCCAGGCAAGAGATACGACTTCGGTTTCATGCTGCACGGAGTGGCACAACATGAGCTCTATCACGCGGGGCAGATTGCCATCCTGAAGAAAGCGGGAAAGGATTGAGCGATTGTGTGATCGGGTAATTGGGCAATTGAAAAACCTTATCCCGCAAGAGCGTTTTCAATTGCACAATCGCCCGATTGCCCAATCGCTCAATTCCTCACCACTGCTTGAAAATCACTGCCACTGCAGCCACGATCATCGCGAATCCGACGGCGTGGTTCCAGCGCACAGGCTGCTTCAGGTACAGAACCGAAAATACGGAGAACACCACCAGAGTAATGACCTCCTGAATCGTCTTGAGTTGCGCCGCGCTGAACTCGTAGGAGCCGATGCGGTTGGCCGGCACCTGAAAACAATATTCGAAGAAGGCGATCATCCAACTGATGACGATTACTTTAAACAGCGGTACCTCACGATATTTCAGATGGCCGTACCAGGCAAAAGTCATGAAGATGTTGGAGACGGTAAGCAACGCAATGGTTCGCATGGGGTGAGACGCTCCTTCACAATTGGGCGATTGGGTGATCGGGTCATTGGGCGATTGAAACCTTAAGGCACAGCGGCTTTCCAATCGCTCAATCGCCCGATCGCAAAATTACTCAATCTCTTCCAGATGCTCTTTCCCGGCTTTACGTTTACAATTTATTGTTCCTATCTGGCAACCAGCCGGCCGAGAGTACCTTCCTGCAATCTGACAATCCGATTTCCGTCGCGGTGGTGGGGGTGGGCGTCTTTGGACGCAACCACGCTCGCGTCTACCAAGAGCTGGAACAGCAGGGCGAACCCGTTCGGCTGGTAGGCGTGGTCGATCCCAATCTCGACCGCGCCGACGCGGTGGCGCGCGAGTTCGGCTGCCGCGCTTTCGGCTCGGTCGCGCAGATGCTGACCACGCACAGCGAAGTCCGCGCGGCGTCGGTGGCGGCGCCTACTGTGCATCATCTTGAAGTGGCCCGCGCGCTCATGGAAGCGGGCGCTGATGTCCTCATCGAGAAGCCGTTGGCCGCCTCGTTGGCTGAGGCTGATGAACTGGTGCAGCTGGCTGTCAAGCACAAGCGCGTTGCCCAGGCCGGACACCTCGAGCGCTTCAACCCCGCCGTGCGCGCCACGATCCCGCTGCTTACCCAGCCCATGTTCTTCGAAGTCCACCGCCTCAGCGTCTTCACTCCGCGCTCACTTGACGTTGACGTTGTGCTGGACCTGATGATTCACGACCTGGACATCGTGCTCTCCTTTGCCAATTCTCCGGTGAAAGAGGTTCGCGCTGTCGGCCTGCCGATTCTTTCCGGCAAAGTTGACATCGCCAATGTACGGCTGGAATTCGAATCGGGATGCGTGGCCAACTTTACGGCCAGCCGGGTTTCCACCGAACGCGTGCGCAAGCTGCGCTTCTTCCAGCCCAACCAGTATGTCTCCGTCGACTATGGACGCCAGGAAGTGCTCGTCTTCACGGTTGGGGCCGATGGATCGATGCCCGGCGCGGGGGCGCCCACCGTGAACCCGCAGATCAAGGTTGCCAAACCATCTGTGACTTCAGAAGAACCGTTGCACGCGGAGTTGAGGTGGTTTCTGCATGCGGTGCGGCAGCGCTCCACGCCGATGGTGCCGCTCGAAGATGGCCGCCGCGCGCTCGCCCTCGCCCTCGATATTGTGGCGGCGATTCGTGAGCACGGAAAGAAAGTCGGCCTCGCCGGCATCGCCAAGGGAAAGTCCTGAAAGCAGTTCCAATTCGAATCGCTGCAACTCACCCAAGTGCTGACATTTGCGTGATTTACAAATGTTTACACAGGTAACTCCCGCGCCATTTGTGTATGAGCAGAATGCCCTGAAAGATGCGAAAATGAAGGTAGCTTGGCCGCGCCTGTTCGCTGGGGTCATCCGATAGAAGGTCGGATGCAACGTAGCGAGGGGAATCTGTGTCTAACGGACAAGCCTAGTTCATGCCCATCACGCAAATTCCATTCCAGGACCCGGCGGCTCCGCCCGAGAAGCCGCAGCCGGAGCAGCTCGGGCTGTACGATGCCCAGGGATGGGAAACGGCTTACCGCGATCTCGATGACGATGCTGCCCGCGTGCCGCACCTGCTCATCCAGTTGCAGGACGACCTGGCGCGCTCGCGCCGCCGCGAAGCCGCGTGGATCTCCATCATCACCCACCTGGTTCTCATCATTTTGATTGTCAACTTCGAGTGGATGGAAAGGCACTTTCCCTGGCTGCATTCGGTGGTTGCGGTAGCTCGCGCAAACCCATTGAACGGCAAGGCCGTCACCTTCCTTGCGCTTCCACCGGACGCGCAAAAGCTGCAGCACAAGTCGACCAGCAACATCATTTCCGATAAAGACCGGGTTGCCACATCGCGGCATCCTGAACTGGATGTCAAGGAATTGCGCAAGATTCTGGCGACCCCGCCTCCCGGAGCGCCGGGTTTGAATGGACCGCAGGCGGCGCAGCAGGCGCCGTCCCCGGGATTTGCACAAAATCAGGCTCCGCCACAGTCGCAGCCGCAAGCGCCCGATCCCCGGATCGCGCAGTTGCAACTGCCGGCCAGACCAAACATCAGGAATGAGTTCAGCAAGTACGGCGGTCCAATGTCCGCGGGGGCCGCGATCCAGCAGGCAACGCGAGGAGTGGCTGCCGCCAAGCAGGCCGGTTCGGGGGGTGGCGGCGAGGGCGGCGATTTTGGTTTGGGAACTGGAGCTCATGGCCGCCAATTGGGCAACCTTGAGGTTCTCAGTGACACTCAAGGCGTAGATTTCGGTCCGTACTTGCAGCGTGTCCTGCACGACGTGAAAGAGAATTGGTACCGCCTGATTCCAGAGTCTGCCCAGATGAAGAAGGGCAACCTGGCCATCGAGTTTGCCATCACCAAGGATGGGAAGATTGCGGACATGCATCTGGCCGCCTCGTCGGGCGACGTGCCCCTCGATCGCGCCGCCTGGGGCGGCATCACCGCTTCCAACCCGTTTCCTCCCTTGCCCAGCGACTTCGGCGGGCCATATCTGGCCTTGCGCTTCCGCTTCTTCTACAACCCCAGCAAAGAAGATCTGGAATAGTTTCGTGGCGCAAGCAAGATTCGTATCAGGCCATGCCTTCAGGCATGCCGTAAGTGCCACGTTATAGGCGCGCCGTCAGGCGCTGAATTTCTGCATCCGAGTTCCACCACGGCGCTAGCTCTTTCGCAGGCGGATCGATCCATCGCCGGTGTGAATCACCAGCAGATTCCCGCCGCCGTTCAGCTTGCCGCGAACCTCGCCTTGGCGAATCTTGCCTACGGCCGTGACCGGCATATCCAGATCGATGTGGCCATCGCCGGTGTGCAGATCCACGTCTGCCGCCAGGTTTTCCGGCACTTCCAGCGTGACCGTGCCATCGCCGCTTTCCAGCCTCCAGCCCGTGGCCAGGACCGACCCGGCCGTCGCCCGTGCGTCCACGCGCCCGTCCCCCGTCTTGAGATCGAGCTCGTCATAGCGGCCATTGGCGCGGATGTGGCCATCCCCGGTCGTCGCCCGGAGTTTGCCGTCCACGCCGTCGATCTCCAGCGAGCCATCTCCGCTGCGCAACTGCATCTCTCCCTTAAAGTTGCCGAGTTCAATCTTGCCATCGCCGGTGTGCAGGTCCACCCGGCCCTCGCGCGGCATGTGGATATCAATGTCAACGCGATGACTGCCATGATTGCCCCAGTCAATCGTTACGCCATGGGAGTGCGGGTAGCGCACGCCGATCTCGACCACGTTGCCAGTCTGATGCTCTTCGATCCGGATGCCATCACCGCCGATCTTGTAGCGCGTGGTCGTCACCTTGGCCTCAATGGTGTTCTGGTCCCAGGTGGAGACGTGAATGTTGGCGTCGGATGTGTCCACCCGCAGATCGGGCTTGCCGGTAAGAGTATAGATTTTCGACCATTCGTCAGCCCGCGCCGGCAGCGCCGCCCACGAGCAAACAAAGCCCCCAACCACCAGAACCGTGAACAACCAGCGTTCGATACCAATGCGTTTCATAAAAAATCCTCCGCCAGGCAAACACACCTCCCAGCCTCTTAGACGAGATTACGCGCGATTCGTGAGTTTGGTTCCATGGAAATCGCCCCGCCGGGAGCCAGCCCACAAGCTCCTAACTTTAAGCTGCTTGGGTCAAAAATCGAGGCTCAGCATTTGATGGAGGAGGTGCGGCAAGTTTTGGGCGGTAGCTTCCGAATCGCCGGCGACACGTCCAGAATCGTCGCATCCGCTGCAAATGTGCTGCCTAGACTATAATTGCGCGCACGGATGGCTCTAGCCTCGGGCACAAAACTTGGTACATATGAGATTCTCTCCCCGCTGGGGGTCGGCGGCATGGGCGAAGTGTATCGCGCACGCGACAATCGACGAGAACTCATTTCTTAGTTGCGGAGATGGCATGTCCAAACGGATTACTGAGGTTGTGGTGATCGGAGCGGGAGTTGCTGGACTCGCATGCACGCAGGCGCTCTGCGAGGCAGGCCTCCGGGTAACGATTCTCGAAGCCCGGAGCCGTGTCGGTGGGCGCATCTGGACTGTGCATCCCTCCCTGACAAATGCGCCGGTCGAACTAGGGGCAGAGTTCATCCATGGTCTGCCTCGAGAGGTGTGGCAGATCGTGGAGCGCGCCGACCTGCAGACTCACGAACTGACTCCAAACCGATGGCGTCTGGAGCAAGCAAGGCTGGCACCCGTGAGTGGCTCCTGGGATCTAATCGACAGTATCTTTCGCAGGATCGATGAGTCTGCACCGGATCAATCATTCCAGGAGTTCCTTGAACATGCTTGTAGCGACCTACCTCGGCACACGAGGATCGAAGCTGCCGCATATGTCGAGAGCTTCCACGCATGTAACACAAGCCGCATCAGCGCTCATGCGCTCGCGCGATGGCATCGGAGCGACGGGGAAATCCAAGGACACCGGGGCTTTCGTTTCCCCAATGGATACGAGGGTCTGGTCGGAGCGCTGATGGGCGCCTGCAAACCAGACCTCCTGACTGTGCGGCTGAACACCGTTGTTACCGAGATAGCTTGGAATGCAAGTACGGTGGAGGTGACGGCTCAATCGCCCGACCAACAGCAGCACGCCAGTATTCGTGCAGAAGCTGCCGTTATCACTTTGCCTCTCGGCGTTCTGCAGGCACCACTTGGAACTGGCGGGGCCGTCTGCTTTCGGCCAGAGCTGACCGAAAAGGCCGATGCACTCAAGCAGTTGGAGATGGGAACCGCGATCCGGCTCGTCCTTTGTTTCAGCCATTGCTTCTGGAAGGACCCCAAGCTGGTGCGATCGCCCATGCCGGACATGAGTTTCTTGTCATGTCCAGAGGAATTGTTCTCGACGTGGTGGTTGTCTGTGTCTGTGGGGACCGCCATGTTGACTGGTTGGTCCGGCGGAGTCCGTTCTGAGCAGCTTTCCGGTCGCGGAGATGCAGCCATCATGGAGTGTGGATTGGAGGTCTTGCACCACGTCTTCGGAGTCCCCCTAGAAACATTGCGGGACTTGGTGCAAGGGTCTTTTGTACAGGACTGGCAGTCCGATCCCTATTGCCGCGGCGCCTACAGTTACGCTCTCGCCGATAGTAAGGAAGCTGCGCGCAGAATAGCTGCACCGGTTCGGAATACCCTGTTCTTTGCCGGAGAAGCGACGGATTTCAGCGGACAAAACGGGACGGTGCACGGCGCCATCGCTAGCGGCCAGCGCGCCGCCACTGAACTTCTTTCCTGCGGCTGCTCGGACCGTAGGATGGGGGAGGGGGTGGGGGTACTTAAAAGTAAACAGCCACCGATATCATGACCCAGTCAGCGACGGACCGGCTTCTGACCACTGACCGCTGACCGCTGACTTCTACTCCTGCGCTCGCCGCCTCACATACGCCATGCGAATCAGAGTTCGTTCCGAAAACGGCACATAGAGCAGCGCCGCACTCGCCGCGAAAGCCACGCCCAGCCCGATCTTCTGCATCAGCAGAAATGGAGCCACGGCCCACAACTGATCCAGCGCCAGAATGAATGGAAACATTCGCTGGAACTTTTCGCCGAGCCGCTGGTAGTCGAATCCCACCGCGGAGAGCAGGTAACAGCGCAGCGGAATCCCGGCACCTGCGCTCGCCATGACCGCAGCCGCCAGCACGGTCGCGCCCCATCCTGGCAAGAAGGAATCCGCGACCGCCAGGATCGCATGCAGACGAAAGAGCGCGACCACGTAGAAGATTAGGTACATCACTTGAACCAGAGCGAATAATCCGCGCGTCAGCCCCCGACGTGGGATCGGAACTTCCAGCTCAGGATGCAGATTCGCCGCAGGCAAACTTCCGGCAGAAGAAACTTCCGCGCCGCTTCCGCCTTGGCGCGCATCAGTCTGCACCGGCGCGATGAACCGGTATCCGCGCCGCGCCAGCGTCTCGATGTAGCGCGGACTGGACGCCGAATCGCCCAAGGTCTCCCGCAACTTGTTCACGGCGGTGTTCAGGCTGTGATCGAAATCCACGAAGGTGTCAGCTGGCCACAGTTTCTGGCGCAACTCTTCGCGCGTGACGACATCGCCGGCGCGCTCCAGGAGCAAGGCCAGCACCTGGAACGGCTGCTCCTGCAGGCGGAGCTTCGCGCCGTTCTTGCGCAGCTCGCCCGCGGCGAGGTCGAGCTCGAAGACTCCAAACCGCGCGATTCTGCCGGAGTGATTGCCTTGGAAATCGGGCATGGGACAATGGACTACGACCGACGACGCGTAGTGTAGCACCAGGCCGCCGTCGCGCCCGATGCGTATAAGAGCGAGCAGCCGCGCGCGCCGTTTCTGCGCGGCGTACAATACAGTCGTGGTGAACGCCCAGCGCCAGAACGACTCCGCTCACAAGCATCAGCGGCACGCGATTTACGCCACGGAAACTTCCGGCCTGCTGCTGATCGCCTTTCTCCTGCTCGTCCTCATTCTGATCCGCTACTGGCACGCCATTCACTGGAGCGTGCGCTGACGGTGGCTTCCGTGCAGCCTGAACCGCTGCTGGTGGTTGTGCTTGGCCCCACGGCCAGCGGAAAGACCGCGCTTTCTCTGGCGCTCGCGGAGCGCTTCGGCGGCGAGATCGTGAACTGCGATTCCGTCGCCATGTACCGCGATTTTGACATTGGGACCGCCAAGCCCGCGTCCTCCGAACGGGCCCGCGCCCCGCATCATCTGCTCGATTGCGTCGCGCCCACCAGCCACATCACGGCCGGCGAGTACGCCCGCCAGGCGCGGCAAGTGCTCGAGGGGATCAAGACGGGTGGCCACTTGCCCATCCTCGTGGGCGGAACCGGACTCTACCTGCGCGCCCTGCTTGAAGGACTCTCCCCCGGCCCACAGCGCTCCGAAGAACTGCGCGAGCGATTGCGCGAACGGGCCGACAGCCGCGGCTCCAACTACCTGCATCGCATTCTGCGCCGCCTGGATCGCGCGGCAGCGAAGAAGATTCATGCCAACGACATGCCCAAGCTCATCCGCGCCATCGAAGTTTGCCTGACCTCGCGCCAGAAGATAACGGAACTCTGGCAGCAGCATGGACGCGATCCCTTGCGCGGCTTCCGCATCCTGCGCCTCGGTCTCGATCCCGACCGTCAGGCCCTTTATGACCGAATCAACCGCCGCGCGCAACAGATGTTCGAAACTGCGCTGGTCGAAGAAACGCAGCGTCTGCTTGAGAAGTACGGTGATGCCGCCGGCCCGCTGTCTTCCCTCGGCTACAAGCAGGCAGTGCAATTCTTGCGGGGAGAACTCACGCGCGAGCAGGCGCTTCAGGCTGCCCAGCAGGCTCACCGCAACTACGCCAAGCGCCAGATGACCTGGTTTCGCCGCGAGCCGGAGGTCCACTGGCTGGGCGGCTTCGGCGACGATGAGCAGATTCAGCGGATGGCGGAGGCTTGGGTGGAGGCAGGTCTCAAGTCGTAGGGTCCTAGGTCTTAGGACGCGAGTGCAAAGGCTCGTCTATACCCACCTGCTGTTAGCTTAAGCCTAAGACCCTAAGACCCAAGACCTGAGACCCTGCTTCTGCTATCGTTTTCTGCATGCATCGCACACTCGCGTTCCTACTCTTCACTCTCGTGCTCACAGCGGGAGCATCTGCCAAGGACAAATATCAGCGCCCCGGTCCCATTCATTTGACCCGCGACGGCGAAAGATGGGCCGAGAAGACGCTGCACAGGCTAACTCTCGAAGAGAAAGTCGGCCAGGTGTTCATGATCTGGTGCCGCGCCAGCTTTCTCAACGTGGAAAACCCGGAATACCTGCAACTGCGCGAGGCCATGCAGAAGTATCACGTCGGGTCGTTCGCCATGACGGTCCATGTGGACGGTCCCTATCTTCTACGCAGCGAACCCTACGAAGCCGCCGAGCTGCTCAACCGCCTGCAAAGCGACTCGAAGCTGCCGCTGCTTTTCGCAGCCGATTTTGAGCGCGGCGTCTCGATGCGCCTCATGGGAACCACGGTTTTCCCGCACGCCATGGCTTTCGGCGGAGATGGCAAGGCAGAAGACGCCGAGACTTTCGGCACCATTACTGCGCTCGAAGCGCGCGCCATCGGCATTCACTGGAATTTCTTTCCTGACGCCGATGTGAACTCAAACCCGGCCAATCCCATCATCAACACGCGTTCGTTCGGCGAAGATCCCAAGCAAGTCGGCGATCTGGTCGCAGCCTATATCAAGGGAGCGCATGAAGGCGGAATGCTGACCACTGTCAAACACTTTCCTGGTCACGGAGACACGGCGACCGATTCGCACCTCGGAGTCGCCAGCGTCAACGTGGACCGCGCCCACCTCGACTCCATCGAACTGCCACCTTTCCGCCAAGCCATCGCAGCGGGGGTCGACTCGGTCATGGTGGCGCACGTGACTGTGCCTGCGCTCGATTCCGATCCCAACCATGTGGCCACGATTTCGCCGGTGATCGTCTCGGACCTGCTGGAAAAACAGCTAGGCTTCAAAGGAATCGTCGTCACCGACGCGCTCGACATGGCCGGTCTGACGCACCTCTTCGCCAATAACATCGGCCGGGCCGCCGTGGAGGCTTTCAAGGCGGGCAACGACCTGTTGCTCATCCCCGCCGACTTCCCCGCCTCGTACAACGCCATGATTCAGGCTGTCCAGTCGGGCGAGATCTCCCGCGAACGCCTTGATCACTCCGTGCTTAAGATCCTGAAGACAAAGGCTTCTCTTGGTTTGCAGAATGCCCGCATGGTGGATGTGAAGGCCATCGCCAACCTGGTGGGCAAGCCGGGGAACTTGGCTTTCGGCCAGCAGGTGGCCGACAATGCGGTCACGCTGGTGCGCGACAATGGCAAGGTTCTGCCGCTCAAGTCCAAGGGAACCGCGAAGGCCGGACTTCCGTATACAACACAAGAGGAGACCCGCAACCAGGTGGTCGCGGTGCTCTTCTCCGACGACGTGCGCACCGACTCCGGACGCGCCTTCGGCCGCGAATTTCGGGCCAGAATCCCTGACGCGCGCGTGCTGTACGTCGATCCGCGCATCGCCGCAGGGATGAGCGAGGAAGTGCTGAAGGCAGTGGACGAAGCCAAAACCGTGGTAGCCGCTGTCTATGTGGTCCCGACGGCGGGCAAAGTAGGGAATACGGTCGCGATGGCAGATGCGACCGGGACGCTGCTGCTGCAGTTGCTGGACCGTGCAGCGGAAAAGACTGCGGTCGTCGCCATGGGGAACCCATACCTTGCGGCGGACTTCCCCAAGATGGAGAATTACATGTGTACGTTTTCCAACGCGACGGTTTCGGAGATAGGCGCGATCAAGGCGCTGTTTGGGGAAATCGCCATTCGCGGGCATCTTCCCGTGAGTATTCCCAGTATCGCCCGGCGGGGCGCCGGCATCGAGCGTCCAGTGCAAGTTGCCAGTGGAGGGTCTTAGTATGCGCAAGAATAAATTCTCTGCATTTGTCATAGCCGCAGCCATGTTCGCCGCATTGCTCCTGCCCGCGTGCAGCGTGAACGTAAAGAAAGAGGCCAACGGGCGAGACAAGCAGGTGGACATCAACACGCTCGTCGGCGGTGTCCATGTCAGCCAACAGGCGGACGTCTCCGACGTCGGTCTGGCGGTTTATCCGGGCGCCCGCCTGAAAGAAAAAGATTCCCATGGCAGCGACAAAAGCGCCAACGTCAATATCTCCGGCTTCGGATATGGCATAAAAGTTGTGGCTTTGGAGTACGAGTCCGACGACGCGCCCTCCAAGGTTCTGTCCTTTTATAAAGATCAGTTGAAGAAGTATGGGAACGTGCTCGAATGCCACACTACCGGCCTGAACCTGGACATGAAGATGGGATCGCACGGATCCAAGGACGGTTCGAACGAGTTGACTTGCGAAGGCAACAGTGGCAACAACATCGAGCTCAAGGTGGGCAAGAAAGACGATCAGCACATCGTGGCCGTCCAGCGGGAAGGTAAGGGATCAAGCTTCTCGCTGGTCTACGTGCGCACGCACGGCAAGGATGCGGACATTTAGCTGGCGCGCTTTCCCGAGACCTCCAAGGAGGAAATCATGTTTCGATTGATCGTCTTTCGTTCGACCCTAGCAATAGCATTCGGCATCGTCCTGGCGATTCCCAGCTTCGCCGCCCAAGCCCAAAAGCCAGACAGCGGTCAGGACAAGAACCTTGACGTTCGCAGCTCCGTGAGTGATCTGCACATGGGCAGCGATGCGGATGCCCGAAAGGCCGGATTGCCGCTCTATCCTGGGGCGCGCCTCCGGCACGACGAGGAGAACAGCAATGCGGTCAATCTCGGCATCCTCACCGAAGCCTTCGGCATGAAGCTGGTGGTCGCGAAATACGATTCCGACGACGCGCCCGGCAAAGTCATTGACTACTACCGCGAGCACTTGAAAAAGTACGGCAAGGTGATCGAATGCCACACTCGCGAGCACGGCGGCGATACCCACGCCGAGGTCAACGACGACGAGCGTTCCAAACAGCTCAAATGTGAAGGTGACAACACGGGCCCCGTCACCGAGCTGAAAGTGGGTACGGAGGACAACCAGCACGTCGTCGCCATCGAACCGAACGAAGGCCGCAGCGGCTCAACCTTCGCCCTGGTTTACGTTCACACTCGCGGCAAGAAAGGCGACATCTGAAGCAAAGAGTCGTCCATCAACGTTTTCCTTCAGTGTTTTCAATCGGCGTTTTCAATCAACCGGGGACAACGCGGCTGCGGTTCCTTGCGCCTGCCGCTCATCGTGCGATACCTTCAAGCTAGCCCAGCTCTAATCTCTGATGGACCATCCCTGCCACAAGTGCGGGCACAGCGTTGAAGACGGCAAGCCATTTTGCGCGCAGTGCGGCGCGCCCCAGATTCGCGTCGCCCTGCCGGAGCCTGCCGCGCCCTCCGTGGCGTCGAACGTTCCGGCACATATCCCGGCTGACCCGCCGATTTTATCTTTAGATCCACCCGTTACTTCGGGATCTTTGAGTGTTCCCGCTCTATCCACGGGAATCGAATGGCCACGGGCCCTTCGGGCCTGCGCGATTGCCGCCTTGATCTCCATCGTAGTGATGTCTCTGCGCCTAATGGTTCCACCGTTGGCCACGTTGGGTGCTGGATGTTTGGCCGTGATTCTTTACTACCGCCGAAACCCAACCTGGAGAGTTAACGCCCGCTCCGGAGCACAACTCGGTGCTGCCACCGGCCTTCTCTCCTCTGCGGTATTCGCCGTCTTCTTAGCCATTCTCCTGACGTTGCTGCAAGCCGGTGGGCAAGTTCGCCAGCAGATGATCGAAGCCCTCCAGCAGGTTGCGTCTCGCTCCCATGACCCGCAGGTACAAGCCACCCTCGACCTTCTAAGAACGCCAGAAGGCCTGGCCGCCAAGTTGATCCTCGGCATGGCAGGTTTCTTACTGATCTCGATTGTCGCCGGCAGCGTCGCCGGAGCCTTGACTGGCGCCTTCCTCGGCCGCCGGAAACGGCCGTGAGCCATTGCCTTCTTAGAAGCGGCCTTGCCGAGCCCCGCGCTGGCCGCGTATGATGCACCGTTTGCATTCTTACGCGATGAACACACCGGCACGCGGTTCACTGCTCGGCATCGAGCACCTGGCGGATAAGGAAATCCTGGGTCTGCTGAAGCTGGCCCGCCGCATGAATCCGCTCAAGGCCCGCCCGCTGTTGCGCAACAAGCGCGTGTTTCTGCTGTTTTACGAAGCTTCCACGCGCACGCGGTCTTCGTTCGAGATCGCCGCCAAGTCGCTGGGCGCCATCACCACGCTGGTGCAATCCTCGGGATCGAGCATCGAGAAAGGCGAATCGTTGCTCGACACCGGCTATACCCTGCGCGCGGTGGGCGCGGACGCCATCGTCATTCGCCATCCCGCCGCCGGAGCGCCTCACCTGATGGCGAAATACCTCGACATTCCTGTCATCAACGCCGGTGACGGTATGCACGAGCACCCCTCCCAGGCCTTGCTCGATGCCTTCACCATCCTGAAACACAAGAAGTCGTTCAAGGGCCTCCAAGTCGCGATCATCGGCGATATCTTCCACAGCCGCGTGACCCGTTCCAACTGCCATTTGCTGACCAGGTTCGGGGTGAAGATCACGCTCTGCGGACCGCCCGAGTTCGTTCCCGACGTGGCCGCCACGCTCGTCCCCGGTCTGCGCGTCACCCGTTATATTGAAGAGGCGTTGCGCGGAGCCGATGTGATCATGCTTTTGCGCCTGCAAAAGGAACGCCTCGCCGGCCAGAAGATTCGCCTGCAGGACTATATTGCGCGCTATCAGATGACGGCGGCGCGGCTGAAGCTGGCCCGGCGCGATGCCATCGTCATGCATCCTGGACCGATCATCCGCGGCCTTGAGCTGACCGCTGACGTGGCTGACGGTCCGCAATCGGTGATCGTGGACGAAGTTCACAATGGCGTCCCTACGCGCATGGCGATCTTGGCGCGGGCGCTAGGCAAGGCACGGTAGAAGGACAATGAGCTGTAACAAGAGCATGAAGAAAATGCGCAGAAGTCTGCCAGACACCGTGCTGCATGGCGCCTTAGTGCTCGTGCTCGGGTTGTGTTGTCAGGCCGTTGCGCAAGGTACAGGCGTTGCCTCCAACCCCGGTCCCGGATCGTTCGTCGAGGTCGAGGGGTCGAAGCTCTACTTCGAGGAGTGTGGAACGGGTTCGGAAGCGGTGGTTCTCATTCACGATGGAATTGCCCACTCAGCCGTGTGGGACGACGTATGGCCTGACTTCTGCAAGCAGTTTCATGCCATTCGCTACGACCGCCGCGGCTACGGACGCACTCCCGCCGCGACCACCTGGTACACCGAGGTCGAAGATCTGGCCTCACTTCTGCGTCAGCGAAGAGTTAGCCGGGCAGTTCTGGTCGGCAGTTCGCACGGCGGCGAACTTTCGATCGACTTCACGTTGCGCTACCCGAACGTCGTCGAACAGCTTGTGCTGGTGGGAGCAGTCGTAAGCGGACTGCCTTACTCCGACCACTTCCTGAACCGCGGCATGGCCAATTCTCTGCCGTTCGAAAAGAACGATGTCGCAGGCGGCTTGGCGAATTGGGCTAAGGACAAGTATCTGCTCGCCCCCGGACATGAGGCGGCGCAGGAACGCCTGCTGGCTCTGCTGACCGCGAGTCCGCAGGACATGACCCACAACGACTACGCGCGCCCGACCATGGCGGCGATCGGCCGACTGCGTGAGATTCGCGTTCCTACGCTTATCCTTGTCGGTGACGCCGACATTCCTGACGTGCATGCGCACGCTGGGGCCATTGAGGCGGGTATTTCCGGATCGAAACGCGTGGTCCTCAGCGATGCCGGACATTTGATGTACCTGGAAAAGCCCGCGGAGTTCAGCCATCAGGTGATCAGCTTCATCGAATCGAATCACTTCTGAGGTGGACGAGGAATTTGGGTGGCGCAGCGCTTCAGCGCTGCGAATAGGCGATTGGTTAGGATCGGGGCTTGAGCCCCTGAGGTTCTATAAGCGACAGCATGGCGACCGATAAATCCAAACCGGGCTGCCTCCTGATCAAAGGCGGCCACCTGATCGACCCTACGGCGAAGATCAACGCGCCCATGGACGTTCTGCTGCGCGATGGCCGCGTTGCCGAGGTTGCCCTGCCCAACAAGGTCCGCGGTGGCGCCGATGAAAAATTCAATGCCCGCGGTCTGATCGTTGCCCCTGGATTCATCGACCTGCATGTTCACCTGCGTGAGCCCGGACAAAGCTACAAAGAAACGATCGCCACCGGCACCGCCGCCGCCGCCGCCGGAGGCTTCACCTCGGTCTGCACCATGCCCAACACCGCGCCCGTGGTGGACACGGCCGAGTGGGTCGCCTGGTTGAGACATCCCGAGCGCGCCGCTGTGGTCAACGTATTCCCCATTGCCGCCGCCACTCGCAGCTCGCGTGGTGCGGCGCTCACCGACTTTGCCGCCCTGCAGCGGGCCGGTGCCGTGGCCGTCACCGACGACGGCAAATCCATCCTCGACGACGAAGTCATGCGCGCGGCCCTGCGGCTCGGCGCAGAACTGAACCTGGCGGTGGTGCAGCATGCCGAAGATACGCGCCTCACCGAAAACTGCTCCATGCACGAAGGCCCCACCAGCTTTCGTCTCGGCCTGCGCGGCATGTCGGCCGCCGCCGAAGCTAACATCGTGGACCGCGACGTCAGTCTCGCGCAGCAGATTCGCGAATCCCGCCTGCATGTAGCGCATCTTTCCACCTCCGACGCGCTCAAGGCAGTGCGCCGCGGCAAGCGCGGCATTCATAATGCTCGCGTCACCTGCCGGGTGACCTGCGAAGTTACGCCGCACCACTTCACTCTGCTCGACGAAGATGTGGGCGAGTACGACACGAATTTCAAGATGAACCCGCCGCTGCGCTCGGCCTCGGACCGCGAAGCCATTCTGGTCGCGCTCGCCGACGGCACCGTCGACGCCATCGCCACTGACCACGCCCCTCACGCCACGCACGAAAAGCAAGTCGAGTTCGAGCGCGCCGCCTTCGGCATCACTGGACTCGAAACCGCGCTAGCCCTGGCCATTACGAAGCTTCACCGCGAGCACAAGATTCCCCTGACCCGCATCGTCGAACTCTTCACCACCGGCCCCGCGCGCGTCTTCGACCTCCGCGGCCGCGGATCGCTAGCCCGCGGCAGCTTCGCCGATGTGACCATCTTCGATCCCAAGAAACGCTGGACGTTCGAAGCCGCCAAGTCTCGCTCCCTGTCGCACAACACACCGTTCGACGGCTGGCAGTTTACGGGAAAAGTTGTGGCTACGATTGTGGGTGGGAGGATTGTGTACCGGGCGGATTGAAGCCCCTGACTCATGTGGGCCCGTGCCCGGAAGCTGCAGATCCAAATCAAAGAAAAAAGCGCAGATCAAACGCCGTAACATCCTTAGAATCAACGAGTTGAATTTTCCCGATCTGGCTAAAATCCGGCTTCTAAAGGACTTAGCTGCAAAATATTCCAAGCAAAGGACTTAAAAGGACTTAAGGGATACGCTGGGCCTGTAAGTCGTTTGGAATCTGCAACCCAGATTGCCCGACTCGGCCCCAAAATCTTGAGCCGGAAGGGCTTAGGCGTAAAATCTTGCGGCAGAAGAAGTTAGCTGTGTGATATTAAGTTTTCAAAGAACCGATACTGAATGAGATAGTATGACGCATCGGCGAGTGCGAAGCAAGTGAAATCGTTAGGGATGCGGAGAAGTTCAAGGCGTCGGAATCGGGGGGCCTCGCTGGACGTTCTAACCCGCCCGGTCGTGGCCGCTGTCGTTGCTCCGGGCGCACTGGCGGCAAATATACATGTAACTGTATATTTCTCTCTCAATAGGTGCTATACTCTCTTGGTGACAAATGGACTCCAGCGCTCCCAAAGACGCGGAAATTGCTTGGGAGGGCGATTCCAAAGAAGTGATTAGCTCGTTTCCGGATGCGGCAAGGTACAACTTGGGATTTGACCTCCGTTTGTTGCAGCAAGGGCAGCAGCCTACGGACTACCGCCCGATGAGTTCCATAGGTCCGGGAGTTTTTGAGTTGCGGGACCAGGACGAGCGGGCATGGTATCGCGTGATCTATTTGTCGAGAGTTCGAAACGTAATCCATGTGCTGCATTGTTTTGAAAAGAGGAGCCGAGAGACGCCCATGAAGGAAATCAATACGGCGCGGCAGCGGCTCAAGGCGGTGCGGGCCAGGATGACTCAGGAGAAAAAGCATGGCGCGCAGTAAGCCAACTCACGTGACGCGGGGCAATGTGCTCGATGACTTGGGATTTTCGCCCGAGCAGGCCACGATCTTGAAGTTCAAGGCGGACTTGTACCAAGCCATCCTGAAGCACGCGCGAAAGTATTCGCACAAGCAATTGCAGGTGATCCTCGCAGAGCCCCAACCACGCGTGAGCGAACTGCTCAACGGGAAGATTGCCAACAAGAGCGTGGATAAGTTGCTCTACTATGCGGGGCGGCTGGGTATCGAGGCCAGGGCAAGATTTCCCCAGACCAACAAGCGGGTGGTTCGGCGGGAACTGGCCGCGGCTGCACGTTGAATGGAATTTCAAAGGCCCGCCCGGGGATCCTTCGTTCTTGTGGACTACGGCAAGATGCCTTTGTCGCTCATCAGTTGGGCATACCGAGAGTCGTAGAGATCTTTGACTTCGGGAGCTGACAGAAGAGCGCTCCATATCTCATGCAGTCGCTCGTTGATCCTTGCGCCGTCGAAGCGAAAAAAAAACTGAAGTTCGGTGAGAATGCAAAGCAGAATAGCGCACGCGCGAGTCATATGGCTGAATATGAGGTTCATCGAAGCTTCTTCTATCTTGGGCCGGTCCTCGTGTGGCATGTCGCGCTCGAGATAGAACATGGCCGTCCGTAAAAGTCCTTGGAAAGTCCCATGCGAATATTCAGAATACTCACGCCAGTATCCATAAGTCAGGTCTTTCAGGAAAAGTTGGTGGGCCGTGACCGGACTGTTCTTCTTCTCCCTCAAATAGGTCCCTAGAGTAGGCCATCGGCTTTGAGCCTGCACCTCGGCTAGCTTGAAGCCATCCCTGCGCATCGTGAAATCCAGTGAATCTCCGCGCTTAGCCAACCAATCGGCCCACCGAGTGTCAGGGTTGCTCCCATACTTGACCTTATCCTCTTCGAGCGCTTCGAGCGCCATTTTGTATCCGCTCCTCCGGAATTCGCCGGGCTTTTTCTCAGGGTCATCCAGCATGGTGGTGATGTTGTAGAGGCAATCGATCATGGAGCGGATCAAGGGCAGCGAGACAACGGTATAAATCGCTCGCCAGTGAGGAAGTTCGCGGCGTTCGTCCGCGTTCAGGTAAAAGAACAGGTCACACGTTCGCTGCGCCTGGCGGGTCAGAACGTAAATGTCCATTGTAGCCATTCCGTTCCCAAGGATCCGCGGGCCTTCACGTTGGACCTTCAGGGCGACTGTAGCCGTAAGCTCGCCGAGCTGATTCTGGAATTTGCTCGCATCTATCGTCCATTCCGGCATGTTCTTACCCTCTAATCCACAATTCCCATCCTCTTCCCCGTTCTCCCCAGCACCTCCAGCGCCTGCTGCAACTCCTCCATGGTGTGCGTCGCCGTCATGATGGTGCGGATGCGGGCTTTGCCTTCGGGGACGGTGGGGAAGGCGATGCCGGTGCCGAGGACGCCCTCTTTGAACAGCTCGCGGGAGAAGTCCATGGTGAGTTTGCCGTCGCCGATAATGATGGGAGTGATGGGAGTCTCGCTGGCGGGAGTGGCGCGGCCGCCGATGTCGAAGCCAAGCAGGCCGAGTTCTTTTTTCCAGAAGCGAGTGTTCTCCCAGAGCTTTTCCATGCGCTCGGGTTCGTTTTCCAGAACGTCGAAGGCCGCGATGCACGTTGCCGCCACCGACGGCGGATGCGATGTGGAAAACAGGAACGGACGCGCCCGGTGATAGAGAAAATCGATCAGATCGCGCGACCCGCAGACGTATCCGCCGAGCGCGCCGATCGCCTTTGACAGAGTTCCGACCTGGACATCGACGCGCCCGTAAACGTTGAAATGATCGATGGTGCCGCGGCCGTTGCGGCCGAGCACGCCGGAAGCGTGCGCGTCGTCGACCATCATAATGGCGCCGTATTTTTCGGCCACATCGCACAACCCGGGCAGCGGACCGATGTCGCCATCCATGGAGAACACGCCGTCGGTGATTAGCAGCTTCTTGCCGGGCTGGTCCTTCACGCTGGCCAGTTGCTCTTCGGCGTGAGTGACATCTTTGTGGCGGAAGACCAGAATCTGCGCCTTCGACAAACGCGCGCCGTCGATGATCGAGGCGTGGTTGAGCGCATCGGAGATGATGAAATCGTCCTTGCCCAGCACCGCCGACACCGCGCCGGCATTGGCCGCGAAGCCTGACTGGAAAACCACGCACGCCTCCACGTTCTTGAAGCGCGCGATCTTTTCTTCCAGTTCCATATGGATCTTCATCGTCCCGGCAATGGTGCGCACCGCGCCCGATCCCACGCCGTACTTGCGCGTGGCCTCGATCGCAGCCTCGCGCAGTTTGGGATGCGTGGTCAGCCCCAGGTAATTGTTCGACGCCAGGTTGATGACCTTCTTGCCGTCAAACGTGCAGACCGGCGCCTGCTCGTCCTCCAGCACGCGCAGCTTGAAGTGCGTGCCCTTGGCCTTGAGTTCGTTGAGCTGGCCGGTGAGATACGAGAGCGGGTTGGTGCGGGTTGCGGTGGTCATGAGAACCTCGCCACGGATTAGCACGATCGAAGCCGAACACGAGTTTAATACCGGAGCACTGGGGAAGGGAAACGGCAGCCTACAAATGGGAAGCTGGATCAAAACATAATCGGGTTCCCGGTCGCAATGCTGGCTTCGCAGAGAAGTTTCATGTTGGTGAAGAATTCCTTCTCTGATTCGGCCAGAATGTCGCTGGAATGGAGCACGGTCTCGACTTCCTTCAGCAGCGCCGGCGATTCTTTGATGGGGATCCAATCGCCGGTGTGGGTGCCGTCATATAAAACCTTCTCCAGCAGAATGCGAAACTTTGGTCCAGGATTTCCTTGCAGGGCACGCAGAAAGCTTCGCAGATTCCCCACCCGCGTGATGTTGCCCAAAAACATCGAGAGGAGATATCCCTCGTGCTCACACGAATCCGCCAGCCACTGGTCGTGCGCGTCCCACTCTTCTTCGGAAGGGTCGCCGGTCAGCGACGGCTCGCCGGACTCGTCGAAGGTGAGCCGGTCGGGAAACGGGTGCGGTTTGGCCTTGCCGTCCCGAATGCAAGTGCAGCGTACGAATGCATCAAGGCTCATAATTCACTTCCATCTGCAATTCTCGTTCCCCCAGGGTGCATCCTTGGCTGAGAGCGTCGCGGGCAGGAGTGCCCTCGCCACACAGGCATACTTCACCATCATCGCACGTCATTAGGATATACCAGAATTTTACTGGCTTCGCCCGTCTTCAGGCGTTCCATAGCTTTGGAAAAATCTCTCATCGGGATGCGGTCGGTGATCACCGGATGCAGGTCGAGCTTGCCGGCCTTCAGCAGCGCCGTCATCTGGTACCAGGTTTGGTACATGCGCCGTCCGTTGATGCCCTGCACGGTGATGCCTTTGAAAATAATGTCTTCGGAGAAGTTCAGCGATACGGGCTTTGAGGTCAGGCCGAGCAGGGAAATTCTTCCGCCGCGCCGCACAATATCGAAGGCGGTTCGAATTGAGTCCGGATGCCCCGCCATCTCGAGCACAACATCCACGCCCAGCCCGCCGGTCTTCTCCATCACAATCGCGCTGGCATTTTCTTTCGACGGATCGAGCACATAATCGGCCTTCATCTCGCGCGCGATCCTGCGCCGGTGCTCGTTCACTTCGATGGCGAACACGCTGGTCGCACCCACAGCCCGCGCCACCGCAATCGCAAACAGCCCGATGGGCCCGCATCCCGTGATGGCCATGGTTTTCGCGGCGATCTCCCCGGCCAGAACTGTATGGACCGCGTTCCCCAACGGGTCCAGAATCGAGGCATACTCCTGCGGGATGGCGGGATCGAGCTTCCAAATGTTGGACTCCGGAATGACCACGTACTCGGCGAAGGCGCCATCGGCATCCACGCCGATGATCTTCACGTTCTGACAGATATGAGCTTCGCCGGTGCGGCATTGCAGGCACTTGCCGCAAGCCACGTGCATCTCGGCAGAAACGAAGTCGCCCTCCTTCACACTGGTCACTTCATCGCCGAACGCGGCCACCTCGCCGCAGAATTCATGCCCCGGGATCAGCGGCGGATGAATGCGGTTCTGCGCCCAGCGGTCCCAGTTGTAGATGTGCAGGTCGGTGCCGCAGATGGACGCGACCTTTACCTTGACCAGAACGTCGGTCCGCCCAAAGGCGGGGATCTTTACTTCGCGAACCTCCGCGCCCGGCGCAGCCTCCGGTTTAACTACAGCAAGCATCGTGGATGGCATGAAGACTACCTTATGAATTCAGACTCAGACGGAAAACGTATGATTTTAGCACCGGGGGAGCCGCTTGTTCCTAACTCATGGGTTTGTAAGGCTTCGGAGGAGCCGTCCTGTAATCTTCCGATTTGCCCCGTGCGATGCTCAGGGTCTTCCACTTGCTGGAGCGGATGTGCTTGGCCATAAACACGATCTGCCCCGTGTGGTAGGCATAATGAGCGATCTGGCGGTTGATGGCCTGCAGTACGGTGTGGGGCTCGCCGCGGATGGTCACTTTGCGCATGACGTTCTCCGGCTTCAGCGTTTCGAGTGCCGCAAACACCCGTGCCCAGCCTTCCTCCCACCACTTCGTAAGGTCGGCGCGCGTGGTCGTGGGGCTGAGCTCGAATTCTTGATCGCGATGACGGTCGGGTTTCTCTCCATCTGTGGTGAGGAAGTCGGTGAAGCGCGAACGCATGTTGCCCGCCATGTGCTTCACGATGAGGGCGACGGAATTCGATCCAGGGTCGAGCGCGATAAATAGCTCGTCGTCTTTGAGTTGCGCCATCGCGCCCTCGGCCAGGCGCTTGTGTCCGCGCATTTGGCGGTGGGCTTCGTCAAGATAGTGAGCTGCGAGATCAACGGTCATCTTTCCTTCCCCCCGGTCTCGATCCCCGCGAACTAGGTGCCCAGGCTTGCCGGCGGAATGATGGGATAAGGTGCCGTCAGAGTCTCGGGCCGCAGCTCCAGCTCCAGCTCAAAGCCGCCCACCCATCTGGCAAACAGGTTATAGAGCAGAGCGCCGATCAGGCCCGCGACGAACCCGATCACGCCGTAGAGCACCGGCATGAGAACGGCAAAGCCAACGCCAAAGATCCCGGCCAAAGGACTGTTGTGCTGACCTAACGCAGATCCCAGCAGTCCGATCAGCAGGAAAAATGGTGCGGCAATCAGTCCCATACATCCATAAATCATGCCCATGATCTTGGCAACCGAGAGCACTCCAACCGATTTGATGATGTGCATGGATTGCTCCTTGTTCAATGTCAAGCTGAAATGCGCCTTCTCGATCAACGTGTACTCCGACGGCAGTTATTAATCAACCTTCAAGGTTGCTTCACATCAACTTGTCCCCAGCCGCCGCCGCCGGGCGACTCGATCCGAATGCGCTCGCCCTTTCGAAGCCGTGTGCTGAACTTCCCCGGCATTTCTTCGACCGGGCCGCCGGCGCGGATCAGGCTGGCTTTCCCCGGCGACCCCGCCTCGCCGCCGGCCAAACCCCATGGCCCGCGCGTGCGCCGGTCTGCCAGCAGAGTTACCTCGCAATCGGTCAGCACTTCAATCTCGCGGACGATTCCGTCGCCACCGCGATGCTCTCCGGCTCCGCCGCTACCCGGCCGAAGCGAGTATCGTCGAACGCGCAAAGGATAGGCATACTCCAACGCCTCAGCCGGCGTGTTCAGCGAATTCGTCATGTGAGTGTGCACGGCGGAGACGCCGCGCTTGGTGGGCCGCGCTCCCATGCCGCCAGCGATCGTCTCATAGTAAGCAAAGGGCTGGCCCATGTGCGGATCGATACCGCCGATCGTGAGATTATTCATGGTGCCCGAAGCTGCTGCGGGAATGCGGTGTGGAATCGCTTGTGCCAGCGCCCGTAGCAGAACGTCGACGATGCGCTGCGACGTTTCGACATTCCCTCCCGCAACCGCAGCCGGTGGCCGCGCATTCACAATCGTCCCTTCCGGAGCGATCACCTGGATGGGCCGCATCAGCCCTGCTGTTGCCGGAACGTCCTCCGCCAGCAGACAACGGAAAACGTAGGAGCAGGCGGAGAACGTGATCGCCTCGACTGCATTCACGCTCCCTTCCACCTGCGGATCACTCCCGGTGAAATCGACGGTAACGATGTGGCGCGGGCAACCTTTCGGCAGGCTCAAGGCAGGTTCTCGTCCGCCTGACGTTGGCTTGCGTCCGACATTGATCGTCACTGCGATCTTCACCGGCTTGTCGCTGATGCCGTCGTTGTCCAGAAAATCCTCAGCGCGATAGGTGCCCGGGGGCACGCGCAGCAGAAACGCGCGCATCAGTTCTTCGGAGTATGCCAGCAGTTCCCGCGCCGCGCGCTGGGCCTTGGCGATTCCGTATCGCGCGCACAACTCTCGCAGTCGCTCGGCCCCGGTATGGCAAGCCGCGATCTGCGCGCCCAGGTCGCCTTCGCGTTCCTCGGGCGTGCGGACGTTGTTCAGCAGCAGCGCCAACACATCGCGCTCCATCACGCCCGCCCGCATGATCCTCACCGGGGGAATGCGAAAGCCCTCCTGATAAATTTCGCGGCACAGCCCCATTGATCCCGCATAGGCTCCGCCCACGTCCGCATGATGGGCCCGCGATGCCACATAGAAGTCAGGTGTGGCGTGACCCAGCCGCCCGCGGCCGCCCCCAGCCATGTGGTCGCGGGCGACTCGCCTGCGCGATTTCACGTAGACCGGCGCCACCAGGGTGATGTCGGGCAGATGGGTCCCTCCGCGGAAGGGATCATTCAACATCACCATATCGCCGGGCTCCATCTCGCCCGCCGCAATCGCCGCCCTCACCGACATTGGCATCGAACCCAGGTGCACCGGCATGTGGTCTCCCATGGCGATGACTTCCCCCGCGCTGTCGAACACAGCACACGAATAATCGCGCCGCTCCTTGATGTTGGGAGAAAACGCCGTACGCCGCAGCGCCGCGCCCATCTCCTCGGCAATCGAGTGATAAAGATTCTTGAAAATCTCCAGTTCGACGGGATCGCGCCGCATGAGGCGCAGTGTACCGGAAGCGGGAACGGGGAGCCAGTCGTTAGTCGTTAGCCGGTCGTCGTTGGCCAAAGATGGCGGGGTTCCGGTCGTGCATTTGTGAGGGCGCGGACGAGCGTTCTCGCTGCCGGTAGGTGTGCGGCCAACGACTAGCGACCAACGGCTGACGACCTTCCCCCAAGAAAATCGTTCCCTAAACGCAAAATTCTGTTGACACCGCGTTCATACTGCCGCAATATCTTGTGTTAAGGACGCTACCCGTACCACAAGTTGGGTGGCATTTTGCAATCGGGTCCCGTAGTTGACATCCTTTACAAGGGAAAATCGTTCACGGAGGAACCTTCATGGCAACGAAGAAGAAGGCAAAAAAGAAGAAACACTAACCGTCTGCGAAACGATACTTCGCACGGGCCAAGAATTTAACCAGCCTCTCAGGAGAAGCACCTCTTGAGAGGCGTTTCCTTTTGGGGACAAAGTGCAATTGGCATTTAGCCGTGAGCACTAAGCATCAAGCCTTGGCCCCATCCGAATTTGGCTCTCCGAACGGCTAACCGCCAATTGCCAAGTGCGGGCACATCAGCCTCAAAATTCTCCATCTCGATCCCCCAGGTGTGTCACAATTGTGAAACCACAAGCTTCGGAACCGTGGGTGAGTGCGAAGAACATGAGTGCCAGGAAGAAGAGCGCGGGCAAGAACAAGATGGATGAAATCTTCATCCCTGACAAACTGTACTTCCGCATCGGCGAAGTGGCCACCTTGTGCCGCCTGCCCGCCTATGTGCTGCGCTTCTGGGAAAGCGAGTTCCCGCAACTGAAGCCGGTGAAAAGCAGCACCGGCCAGCGCATGTACCGCAGACGTGATGTGGAAAGCGTCCTGCACATCAAGCAACTGCTCTACGAGCAGGGCTTCACCATCGTGGGCGCGCGCCAGCAACTTCGTTCCGAGGCGAAGACCGATAAGGGGCAGGCCGCGATTCCATTCCCCGCGCAGTCATCCGCCGAGATGCAGCGCATCCGCCAGGGCCTGCGCGAGATCCTGAACCTGCTTTCCAGTCGTCGCACTGGCTGATTTCAATCACTCGTTCTGAGAATCGTTTGCGAAGGGAACCTGCCGGCCCTCGTTAGGTGCAGCACACCCAGCATCACCGGGATACCGCTGCGACGAAGCACTGTGCTGAATCTCTGGTCCGCGATGCGCGGATTACTTTGGTAATCAAGGTCGTGCGGGTGTGAAAATTAAAGGTCCTATTTGCGAATACTTTTTCATCGGCCAGTTTCCATCGATCATTTCCTCCCTTCAAGTTCCTGACTCTCAAGAGATTCCGATTTCTCCCGGTGGCAGCCTGCTTGCTCCATACACAGAGGCTGTATTTCGCCCTGGGAGATCCACTTCATGAAGTTTCTGGCCATTGCAGTTCTCACGCTGGTTGTTGCAGTTGCGCTGCCCGCATCCGCAAACTCCGTCACCTACACATGGAATTTCGCGACCACGCCCAATCAGAGCCTGGGCACGTCGACTTACGGTTACACCAGCAACGGCATCACCATCACCGCCACCGGCAGCACAAACCTTTTTTACAAGGTGGGCGGCGGCGACGAAACCGGCCTGGGGCTCGACAACTGTCCCGGCCATAGCTGCGATCATGAGATTGAGCCCGGCGAAGCAATCGACTTCAATCTCAGCAGCTTGTTCTCCAAGAACGTCACCGGCATCAGTCTGATCCTGGGAAGCATACAGCCGGGGGAGACCGGCAGTGTTTGCGATGCTTTCGGCACGTGCATGACCTTCACCTCGGGTAACGACTTCAAGTCTACGAGCATCATGAGCTTGTTCACCGACATGAAAGCACACCATTCGGGCACGCTCATCATCACCGCCGGATCGGGCGATGTGCTTGTCGACCAGTTGCAGGTCACCACCTCAGTGGTACCGGAACCGAGCAGCCTCTTGCTGATGGGATCAGGACTGGTAGGCATGGCGGGAATCATCCGACGCAAACTCGGCTGCTGAGCCGGGTTTGTCGGAATGCGCGTCGACGTAAGTGCTGGGTGAATCGCTTGCCTGACCCTACGCCGCGCGCTCCGGAGTTGGCTTCTTGATTTTTCCCGCGTTCGCGGCGTCCAGGCGGATGCGGCTGACGCGCGCCGTTTCCTGAAGCAGATCGTCGGTGACGCGCTCGCCGTCGCCCGCCATCACCGATCCTGCAGCCAAAGCAAAGCGCAACGCGTCCGCCTGATCCTCGAAATATAGAATGACTTGCCCGGACATAAGAATTCCCCCGAGTGTGAACTACTTGCAACCGCGGCTTGGAAAGAACTGCGACGAGAGCGGCACGACGGCCAGTGTAATTCCTTCAATTGTGAGGGAGAGATGCCTCCGGTCAAAGTGCTTTTCTTGGTTCGGGTCCGGTATGAAGGTCGCCGGCTAAAGAGATTTGAATGGTCGGGACGGGCAGATTTGAACTGCCGACCCCTCGCACCCCAAGCGAGTGCTCTACCAGGCTGAGCCACGTCCCGACTAGGAAGGAACCCGCTGCTTCGCATCCGCAGCGGATGG
>CABDYC010000074.1_pt1 | contig 29196 bp, 26 predicted proteins | sample 3421511 | NCBI WGS metagenome assembly CABDYC01 (sample SAMEA5534336, study PRJEB31848) | metagenome | biome: tundra; feature: field; material: soil | place: USA | collected 2013-05 | depth 0.15 m | reverse complement strand
TTTCTGACGTGGCCTTCCGCCTGCAAGTCATTACCACGGTTAACCAGATTCAAACCATGTACTGGGATCTGGTCTACGCCTACGAAAACGCTCGCGTGCAGAAAGAATCGCTGGCTTTTGCCGAAAAGACGCTCTCCGACACCAAAAAGCAAGTGGAAATCGGCAGCCTGGCTCCCATCGAAGTCGTCCGCGCCCAGAGCACCGTCGCCCAAGACCAGCAAGTCCTGACGGTTGCCCTGACCAACTTGCAGTTAGAACAGTTGCTCATGAAGAACGCACTCAGCCGCACCCTGCGCGATCAGACGCTCGCTGGAGCCGATGTGATTCCAACTTCCACGATGGAGCTTCCGGAGAATGAACCGATCCAGCCTACGCAGGATCTGATCGCCGATGCCCTTCGCCATCGCGCCGACTTAGTGGAATCCCGCATCCAACTCAACACCACTGAGATCAGTAACAAAGCGGTGCGCAATGCCCTTCTTCCTACCCTGGACCTGTTTGCCTACTATGGCGGCTCGGGATTGGGCGGTTCGCAAAATCCGGCAAATGTTTGCAGCGATCCTGCCGCTCAATTCGGTTGCGCCACTGCCACTCCCAACCCTCAGCTCGGCCAAAGTCCCCTCGCCTCCAGCGTCGGGTACGGCGGGACTCTCAATCAGCTCATCAACTCCACCGCACCCGACAAGGGCGTCGGGGTAACCTTGAACATTCCCCTGCGCAATCGCGCCGCCCAGGCCGTGCAGATTCGCTCGGAACTGGAGTATCAGCAGGCCCAGATGCGCCTGCAGCAGATCGAAAACCAGATCAGCATCGAGGTCCGCAACGCCCAGTTCGGAGTCGAGCAGAACCGCGCCAGTGTAGATTCGGCCAAGGCCGCGGTAGACTATGCCCGGCAGTCGCTTAGTGCCGAACAGAAGAAATATCAGTTCGGCACCTCGACCACCACCTTGGTCCTGCAGACCCAGAGCGGGCTGGCGACGGCGGAGTCCACTTTGATGTCGGCCATGGCGGCCTACGAGAAGTCGCGCGTCGAACTCGACCGCGCTACCGGCATCACGCTCGACCATGCTGGCATCAGCATCGACGATGCGGCAAGAGGCCAGGTCACGCGCATGCCCAACGTCCCGAACATCGCGCCGCGCAAGGATCTGCCTGCCGCAACCCCTGCGCCGCAACAGCAGTAACCATCGCGCTGCGTTGTAGCGCCGCCATCCCTTGGGGATGGCGGCGCCACAACGCGCTCCGACCTTAGTGTTGCCTCTCCTAACAATTCTTTACAATCTGCGCCCACTTCCCCCGCTCCCTCCCGCTAAGATGGAGGAACGCTTTTATGTTTTCCGCATCCAACTCTCGAAATCTGTATTGTCCTTTCAACACTATGCACAACCCTTCCTGCTCAAGGAGACGAACCATGCGTTTGCCTTTTCCCCAAATGACCGCGGCCCTGTGGCAGCCCACGCTGCTCTGGACGGCCTCTGCCATCCTCGCCTGCACGCAGTTGTCACCGTTCTTGTGCGCCCAGGATGTCCCCGCAGCGCCAGCGCCCCAAGTTGTGCCAGCTCCCGCCCAGCCGCAGGCGGTTCACTTGCAGGATTACTCCAAGCCGCGCTCGGCCTTTCCCCACATCTTGCAGCCCTACCGGCCGCAGGAGTTGGCGCAGCCGAACCTGGGCAACTCCCCGCGCATTGACTCGCTCATGCACGATGGGAAGATCTATCTCTCGATTGACGACGCCGTCGCGCTCGCTCTGGAGAACAATCTTGACCTCGATATCGCCCGCTACAACCTGAACATCGCCGCGGCGGACCTGCTGCGCGCCAAATCCGGCGCCAGCATTCTCGGCATCAGCACCGGCATCGTGCAGAACACGCCCGGCGGCGGCGTGGGCGGACTCGGCGGAACCGTGGGCTCAGGCACCGGCGGTACCACGATCGCCGCGGGCGGCGCCGGAGCCGGCGCCAGCGGCTTGGTCAGTTCGACGCTCGGCATTGGCTCGCCCATCACCAGCTTCGACCCGGCTCTGACCGGCACGCTGCAACTGGACAGGAACGACACGGAATCCACTAGCGCGCTCGGCCAACTGCCTCCCATCATTGCCCAAAACACATACACTGCCGATTTCGGCTACACCCAGGGATTTCAGTGGGGCACCACTCTGACCGGGGGATTCAATAACACTCACGTCACCACCAACAATCCCACCAGCCTGTTGAGCCCTTCTCTCAGTTCGAACTTCCAGCTCCGCGTCACCCAGAACTTGCTGCAGGGCTTCGGCTCTCTGCCCAACACTCGCTTCATCCGCATCGCCAAGAACAACCGGGAGATTTCCGACGTCGCCTTCCGCCTGCAGGTCATCACCACCGTCGACCAGATCGAAAACATCTACTGGGATCTGGTCTACGCCTATGAAAACGTCCGCGTGCAGGAGGAATCGCTCACCTATGAGCAGAAGGCGCTCGACGATGCTCAACGCCAGGCCAAGGTCGGCACCGTGGCGCCCATTCAAATTGTGAGTGCCGAGAGCACGCTCGCTACTGGCCAGCAGAACCTGATCCTGGCGCAGAACAACCTGCAACTGCAGGCCCTGCTCATGAAGAATGCGCTCAGCCGCAGCATCGAGGATCCGGTGCTCGCTGAAGCCGACGTGATCCCAACTTCCACCATGCAGGTTCCCGAGCAGGAACCAGCTATCCCCATACAAGATCTGATCAACCAGGCTCTCAGTCATCGGGCGGAACTGGACGAATTGCGCATCGATCTCAATTCCCGCGACCTCAGCAGCAAGGCTGTCCGCAACGCCATGCTGCCCACGCTCGATGCCTTTGCTTACTATGGCGGATCGGGTCTCGGCGGGAATCTGGCTCTTCCTGCTTGCCCCTCGGCCATTACTACTCATTGCTACACATCCGCTCCGCCAGCTTTTTCCAATGGCGGCCCGGTCGGTTACGGCAGCACGTTGCAACAGCTTGTCAACTCGACCGCACCCGACAAGGGCGTCGGACTCACGCTCACCATCCCGCTGCGAAATCGCGAAGCGCAGGCCAACCAGGTGCGCGCGGAACTGGAATACCGCCAAGCCCAGGTACGCCTGCACCAGCTTGAAAACCAGGTGCGCATCGAAGTGCGCAACGCGCAATTCGACGTGAAACAGAACCGCGCGGCGGTGCAGGCCGCGCAATCCGCCGTAGACCTGGCGCGGCAGACTCTCGACGCCGATCAGCAAAAGCTGAAAGTCGGACTCACCACGCAAACCGCGATCTTGCAGGATGCTTCCGTCCTGACCACTTCCGAGTCGAATCTGGTCTCCGCCAAGGCGGCCTACGAGAAATCGCGCATCGAACTGGATCGCGCCACGGGATTGCTGCTCGACCATTCCGGCATCGACGTCGCCGACGCCACCCGCGGCCAAGTCACGCACCTGCCCAAGGTACCCTACGTCGCTCCGCGGCAAGACGTGGCTCCAGGAGGACAGCCTGCTCAATCCCAGCAGCCGCCAGCAGTCCAACCTTAAACCTCAAACCTCGCGAAGCGGGCCAATTCTTGCCCCTTCGCTGGACACCGAATGTCCGCAGAGAGAGAATACATAGACATGCCAGCCACAACTATTTCCGAACGGGATGGACTTGGGCCATCTGCGCGCGTTGATCGTCAATGTAGCGACGACTGTCCTCGCCCGTCACACGCTGCGCGCTTGAGCCAGCTCATGCTACTCGCGATCGGGACATTTTTTTGTTCCAGTTTCGCGCTTTGGGCGCAAACATCGGGTTCCCAAACAGGCGACACGAACAAGTCATGGACAGCCACAACCGAGCCGCAAAACGACAATGTAAATCCCACACGCACCATCGAAAGCCACACTCAGAGCGGCAATCGTACGCTAGACAACCAATCGGTCCAGCGCCGCGGGTCTGACGGACATTTCGAACCTTACCAGAACATCGAAAAGGAAACGGTGCAAGTGGACGCCACCACCGTGCGAACCACCACGCGCACGTTCGGTCGAGATGCCGATGGGGTGAAAACACTGGTACAGGTAACAGAAGAAGAAAAGCACAGTCTGCCCGGAGGTAACTCGAACCTAGTACGCGCCACCTCGAATCCCGATGTCAACGGCAAGCTTCAGCTCGTTCAGCGCCAGATCGAGGAGACGAAAAGGATCAGTAAAGATGTGGAGGAGACGAAAACCACGGTGATGCTCCTCAGCGCCAACGGTGGTCTGGCTCCCGCTATGAAGGTGGAACAGCGCCGCAAACGAGGCGCCAATGACACGGTTGAATCTCAAAAAACCACGCTGCTTCCCGATGGCGCCGGAAACTGGCAGGTGGGCGAAATACGGCAATCTACTACCCGGCAAGAAGGCAAGAACCGCAGCACCGAGGAGCGGGTCTCCCGCCCCGACGCTGAAGGCAGGCTAGGCGAAGTCTCTCGTACCGTCAGCAAGGAATCCGAGAGCGCTCCCGGAGAAAAGCGCAACATAGTGGAAACCTATTCGGTCGATACCCCAGGATCGGCTCGGGACGGCAGCCTGCACCTTGTTGAGCGTGCCACCACCGCCCAGCGCACTAGCTCAACTGGTCAGCGAACCACCGAACAGCAAGTGGAGCAGCCTAACCCCGGCGATCCGGGCTCCGGTCTGCGCGTGATCACACTAACGACCGACACGTTGCGCTCAGGCCCTTCCGGAGCGCAGGCCACGCAAACCATTCAAGTGCGCGACGCGAACGGCAGTTTTGGAGTAGTCTCCGTGGATACCACAAAGTCCGACAACGTTCACGCCATTCGGGTTCAGATAGCGCCTTCGGAAAAACCGGAATAAGCCGACGCAGCGCGGAGGGCCCCAGTCACAGCCTACTCGGAAGTAATTGCTGTGTAATCACGCGATCTCACCACCTATTTCGGCGCACCGTACCAAGCCATCTATGAGATGACTTGAAGAAGCCAGCATGGTCGCGCTGCCTCAGGTTCGGATAAGACCTGATAAACTCGCCCGTGATGGAACGACCGAACCAGCCTGCCATCCCCCGATCTGTTTTGTGGATGGTGCTGCTGTCATTCGTTCTGCAGGTGGCGGCGATTGGAGTTTTCCGCCAATACCACACTCGCGCCGGAGAAGATAACTTCGGCTTTGGCTTTGAGATGGGACGCGTGGGCCGTTCCATCGCTCTGGGTGAGGGTTTCAGCAATCCTTACGGGGAGAATACGGGCCCCACCGCATGGGAGCCGCCACTTTATCCCTACCTGATTGGCGGGGTCTTCAAGATTTTCGGCATCTACACCTACGCTTCGGCGTGGGTCCTGCTCTCGATCAACAGCCTCTTCGCCGCATTAACCACCGTCCCTGTTTTTCTGATTGCCCACCGAACCTTCAGCCCGCGCGTCGCGATCTGGTCGGCGCGGGTCTGGGCCCTCAATCCCTACGTCTGGTACTGGTCCATTCATTGGATATGGGACACGACCTTTACTCCGCTCATGCTGGCGTTGATCTTTCTGATGTCGCTCGAGATGGAGCAGTGGCCGGGTTGGCGAGGATGGGTGCTGTTTGGTGCATCGTGGGGCGTGGGGGCGCTGGCCAATCCCGCGATGCTATCTTTCTTGCCGTTCTGCGGCTTGTGGATATGGCGGCAGAGATATCGGCGCGGTCTGCCGTCGCTGGCCGGAGTGGTGCTTGCCTCATTCGTGTTCTTCCTGGTTCTTTCGCCCTGGCTGGTGCGAAACTATCAAGTCTTTGGGCGCTTTGTTTTTATTCGTGACGATTTCGGACTGCAGTTCCGTCTCGGCAACAACAAGATGGCCGACGGCATGTTGATCGCCACCCTGCAGCCCAATCTCAACAAACCGGAGCTTGAGAAGTTTCAGCGCATGGGCGAAATTGCCTATGAGGCCGACTGCCGGCGGCTGGCGTTCGATTGGATCCGCGCGCATCCGGGACGATTCGCAGTCATCAGCATGAAGCGCTTTTTTTATTACTGGAACGGCGTGCCCAGACCCACAGACAGCCTTGCCCCTTGGGATTTCCGCAGTTCCCTGTTCCTGGCGTCGTCGGTTCTGGCGATCTGGGGACTGGGCCGTGCCCTACGGCAGAAGCGGCCTGGGGCTTGGCTTTTCGCCGGACTCGTCGCGACCTATCCTACGGTCTATTACTTCGTGTACCCGCATGCCCGCTACCGCCATCCGATCGAACCCGAGTTGTTTATCCTGGCGGTGTTTTTGTTGTGCGAAGCTCGCAGTCGCACCACGCGAGGCATTGCTGATTGATGATTGTTGATTGATGATTGAGAGGCTGACCCGGTTTTGGGTTGCAATCATCAATCAGCAATCAGCAATTTCCTTATGACAATTTCCGTGGCCATCGTGGCGATGGATGAAGAGGTGAACATCGGCCGCACTCTGGCCAGCGTCCGCTGGGCGGATGAAATCGTACTCGTCGACTCCGGCTCGAAAGACCGCACGTGCGAGATCGCGCGTGCACAGGGAGCACGAGTCATCGTCGAACCCTGGCGCGGTTACGTTGCTCAGAAACAGTACGCGATCGATCTCTGTACGAAAGAGTGGGTGCTGCTGGTCGACGCCGACGAAGAGGTCAGTCCTGGACTGGCTGAAGAAATTCGCGCCGCGATCGCCGACGCAAGCGCCCCAAGCGGTTACTGGCTCCCGCGCAAAAATCTGTTCCTGGGCCGTTGGATGCGCCACGGCGGTTTTTGTCCTGATCCCAAGTTGCGCCTGTTCCGCCGCGGGCAGGGATTCGTGACCGGCCACGATCCGCACGACCGCTGCGAACTGAAGCCGAGCCTACCCGGGGAAGCCCCGCAACGGACACGCCAGTTCAAGAACGCGCTGGTGCACTACACCTATCCCAATCTGACCCTTTACATCGGCCACATGAATCGCTATTCATCGCTGGGCGCGCAGTTGGCAATCGCCAAGGGGCACCGCCGCTTCAGTTTCATCAACATCGTTCTGCGCCCGCTGGCCACGTTCGTCTACAACTACTTCTTCCGCCTCGGATTCCTCGACGGCCGCGAAGGCCTGCTGCTCCACCTCTACCACGCCGGCTACGTCTCGTGGAAATACGCCAAGGCGTGGGAGCTCTCGCGCAAGAACACTCCGGAGGCCAATTGATTGTTTCGAAGCTAAATTCCTCGGCCTTCTCTGCGGTAAAGAGTTTTTGCTGCTGACCGACCGGTCGTTCTGGCCACACGCGTCCGCCTTGCCCGCTGGCGCGCCCTTCCCTATCATCACAACAGAACACTGGGGTCCTCATGCCGGAGAAGAAACCGACCAATCCGCAAGTTGCCGAAAGTCCCATCGCCGACGTTTTTGAAAACCGCCATCCCTCCGCCGCCGAAAAGAATTGGGCGGAGAAGACGCTCGCGCCTACGATCGAGAAATCTCCGGAGCGGCCGATTGGCGCACCCACTGGCGTGAATCTCGACGAGCACGGGCACGCCCAGTTCACGACCATCTCCGGCGTTCCCGTCCGCCGCCTCTACACGCATGCCGATCTTCCCGAGGATTGGAGCGAGGAAAAATATCTCGGATATCCCGGCGCTCCTCCGTTCACCCGCGGCATTCACGCTACGGGATATCGGGGCAGGCTCTACACCATGCGGCAGTTCTCTGGATTCGCGTCGCCCGAGGAGACCAACCAGCGCTACAAATATTTACTCGAGCATGGCGGCGGCGGGCTCTCTGTGGCATTCGACTTGCCCACGCTGATGGGCTACGACTCCGATCACGCGGCCAGCGAGGGTGAAGTAGGCAAGTGCGGCGTGGCGATTGACTCGCTCGAAGACATGGAGATTCTCTTCGGCGGCATAGACCTCGAAAAGACCACAGTCTCGATGACGATTAATTCACCGGCGTCGGTGTTGTGGGCAATGTATCTGGTAGTGGCGGAAAAGCAAGGCGCCGACTGGAAAAAGATTTCCGGCACGATTCAGAACGATATTCTCAAGGAATACATCGCGCAAAAGGAATACATCTATCCGCCGGCACCGTCGATGCGGCTGGTGATCGACACCTTCGAGTTCGGATCGAAGTTCACCCCACGCTTCAACACGATTTCCGTCAGCGGCTATCACATTCGCGAGGCCGGTTCGACAGCGCTGCAGGAGCTGGCCTTTACGTTGTACGACGGCATCGAGTATGTGGAATGGGCACAGCGTCGTGGTCTCGATGTGGACGATTTCGGTCCGCGTCTCAGCTTCTTCTTCAACGCGCACAACGACTTCTTCGAAGAGATCGCCAAGTACCGCGCAGCCCGTAAGATTTGGGGCCAAGTCATGAAAGAGCGGTTCGGGGCGAAGAACCAGCGCACCTGGCTGATGCGTTTTCACACCCAGACGGCGGGCGTGTCGCTGCCCGCGCAGCAGCCCAGGAACAATATTGCGCGCGTTGCTCTGCAGGCTTTGGCCGCAGTGCTCGGCGGGACGCAGTCGCTGCACTGCGACTCCTACGACGAGGCGCTGGCGTTGCCCACGGAGGAAGCCGCCCGCATTGCCCTGCGCACGCAGCAGATCATCGCTCATGAATCCGGAGTAACCCAGACGGTCGATCCGCTGGGCGGCTCGTACTTCCTGGAAACCCTGACGCTCGAAATGGAAAAGGGCGCATTCGACTATTTCGGCAAGCTCGACGCAATGGGCGGCATGGTGAAGGCCATCGAGCGCGGCTATCCGCAGAAAGAGATCGCCGAGGCCTCCTACCAGTACCAGCGCGCCGCCGAGGCCAAAGAGAAGATCGTCGTGGGCGTGAACGAGTTCGTGATCGAGGAAGAGTCGCCCCACATTCTCTACATTGACGAAAGCGTCGCCCGGCAGCAGTCGGCCAAGCTGAAAGCGCTGCGGGCGCGGCGGTCGAATGACAAAGTACGCCGCGCGCTCGACGCACTGAAGAAAGCCGCGGCGCAGCAACCAAAGGCGGGCACGAATGGAAACATCTCGCCGGCGAACACCATGCCATACATCGTGGACGCGGTACGGGCCTACGCAACGGTGGGAGAGATTTGCGAAGCACTGCGAGAAGTTTATGGGACATATACGGAAGTGAGCGTCACATAGCAAGGGAGCGTTGGCACACACTAATCCGACCAAAATGGGAAGCGGACGAGAGTTTGCGTGATCATTCACGAAAGTGATGCACCTTCCTCGGACTATGATTGAGGTCACAATTTGTGATCTCAAAATGAAGCCACGAAAAAACGCGAATCTACTCAGGATGCCGAAACGGCAGGGCGCATCGGCTTTCGCCGTAGAATCGCGCATCTTGTTTCTTCGCCATCAGCGCATCATCCTCGACGCCGACATCGCTGGGCTTTATGGCGTGCCAGTCAAGCGTCTCAACGAGCAAGTGAAACGCAATCAGGAACGGTTCCCTTCCGATTTCATGTTCCAGCTAACCGGCAAGGAGCACGACGCTTTGAGGTCGCAATTTGCGACCTCAAAGAAAAGCCGCGGCGGGCGCCGATATACTCCCTATGCGTTCACCGAGCACGGAGCGATCATGGCCGCAACCGTGCTCAATTCCGAGCGGGCCGTCCAGATGAGCGTTTTTGTAGTGCGCGCCTTTGTGCGCTTGCGCGAGATGCTGGCCACCAACCGGCGTCTCGCCGGAAAAATCGACGAACTGGAGAATCGCTTAGACAGTCACGATTCCGCAATTGTGAATCTGTTTACGGTCATCAAAGAATTGATGACACCCAAGAGAAAACGCCGCGCGCGGATTGGCTTCCAACTTCCTCCGGCCAGCACCAAAAGTCAGCATCCAGCTTCGAAGCTTCTGCGCCAGAGCTGAGACGCGCCGGGCGATCCACGCTACAATTCCTGTTTGATCCAGCCGAATCAACCTGCTGCCCCCATCGGCATCCAAAGCCCGCTCGGCGAGCGCCTGCGCGCCCTGGCCATGCTGTTCCTCAAACTGGGAGCGATCAGCTTTGGCGGTCCAGCGGCGGCTATCGCGCTGATGGAAGATGAAGTCGTACGCAAGCGGCAATGGGTGACGCGGCAACAGTTTCTCGACATGCTGGGCCTGACTAACCTCATCCCTGGACCGAACTCCACCGAGATGGCGATCAACGTCGGTTTCGCGCGCGCCGGATGGGCTGGGCTGACGGTCGCGGGCGCGAGCTTTATCGCTCCAGCGGCGTTGATCACAGCTGCAGTGGCGTGGGCCTACGTTCATTTCGGCACGCTGCCGCTGGCGGAGTCGCTGTTGGCCGGAGTGAAGCCGGCGGTGATCGCGGTGATTGCGATCGCCGTATGGCGACTGGGAAAGATCGCGGTTCACGATGTGTGGTTAGGCGTGCTAGCAGCGCTGGCGCTGGCGGCGTTTCTCGCAAAGCTGAGTCCGCTGCTGATTCTGTTCGGCGGTGGCTTGATCGGCATGGTTGCAAAGCAAGTGCATAAGCTACGAGACAAGACGTCTTCCGGCACAACCAAGCTCTCTGCTGGACTGCTTCTTCTGAAGAAATCGTCTCTGCTGCCAGGTCTCCTAACCGGTGCGATGGCGGCAGTCGCTGGCACGCCAGTGACGAAACGAGTCCCGCTCGCGCGTCTCGGATGGTTCTTCCTCAAGGTAGGCGCGGTCCTTTATGGAGGCGGGTATGTGCTGTTCGCGTTCGTCGAGCAGGGGCTGGTCCGCGACCATCACTGGCTGACTCAGCAACAGGTGCTGGATGCGATCGCGATTGGCCAGTTCACGCCCGGTCCAGTGCTTTCGACTGCGACCTTCATCGGATATCTTCTCGGCGGCGCGTGGGGCGCTGTGGTCGCGACGGTAGCGATCTTTCTGCCGTCGTTTTTCTACGTGGCAGCGCTGGGACCGATCTTGCCCCGGCTTCGCCGATCCGCCTGGATGGCGGCATTTCTCGACTCCGTGAACGTGTGTGCGGTAGCGTTGATGGCGGGCGTGACGGTGAGGTTGGCGGGCGATGCCCTGCGTGGATGGCCGATGTGGGCCATCGCGGTAGCGGCGCTGGCGGTGCTGTCTAGGTGGAAGATCAATCCCGCGTGGGTGGTGCTGGGCGGAGGGCTGGCGGGACTAGCGTTAGCTGCGATGCGGTAAGGGTTGAACAATTGCACCACGGAGACCCGGAGAAGAGCTAACGAAGTAAATTCGTTTTTTCTTCGCCTGTGAACCAGTTTTGTGATAAAGATAAACCCATGCGAAGGGCGGTCAACCATCTCAAAAAGTCCGATCCCGTCATGCGCGCGATCATCGAGCGCATCGGGCCGTGCCGCATGCAGTTTGGGCCGCCGGAGTTTCACAGCCTGGCGGAGGCGATCGTCTACCAGCAACTGAACGGCAAAGCTGCAGAAACTATCTTCAAGCGCTTTGCCGCACTGGCGGGCGAGCCGCTCACACCGGAGGGCATCCTCAAGCTGAGCGATGAACAGATGCGCGGCGCGGGATTGTCGAAACAGAAATCGGCGTACTTGAAAGACCTAGCGGCAAAAACCTCGAGCGGGCTGCTGGATTTCGCCCGGCTGCCCGAGTTGCCGGATGCAGAAGTAGTAGAGCATCTGACGCAGGTGAAGGGCATCGGCGTATGGACTGCGCAGATGTTTCTGATGTTCACACTGAAGCGCGAGAACGTACTGCCGACAGGCGATTTTGGCGTGCGCATGGCGATGCACAAGCACTATCTCGATGTGCAGCGGGCGAAGGCAGCGAAAAAGTCTGCGGCCGCCAAGAAGGGCCGCAAGCGGAGGCTCAAACTGCCGAGCCCGGAGCAGATGGAGAAGATCGCAAAGCGCTGGGAACCTTATCGCAGCGTGGCTTGTTGGTATTTGTGGAAGAGTCTGGATACGAAGACCCTCTAACCATGGAGGGCACAGTGGGACACAGCCTCTGTGCGCCCCTGTGGCCTCTGTGGTTAAATGAATGACAATGGCTGATCTCAAGATTCGCGTGTTGGTGGCGAAGCCGGGGCTCGACGGGCACGACCGCGGCGCCAAGGTGATTGCGCGCGCGCTGCGGGATGCCGGCATGGAAGTGATTTACACCGGGCTGCGGCAGACACCGGAGATGATTGTCAGCGCGGCGCTGCAGGAAGATGTGCAGGTGATCGGACTGTCGATTCTTTCGGGCGCCCACAACGCCATCGTGCCGCGGGTGATGGACCTGCTCAAGCAGAACAAGATGGATGATGTTCTGGTGCTGGTGGGCGGGATTATTCCCGATCAGGATATCGCTGCTCTGAAGAAACGCGGCGTGGCGGCGATCTTCCAGCCAGGCACTGCCATGGATGACATCGTGAAGTTTATCCGCGCGAATGTGAAGGGTGCGGGCGTACCGGCCACAGGGTGATTGGGTAGGTCTTGGGTCTTGGGTCTTAGGCTTTGGGCCGCGCGGGTGGCGGAGCAATCGCTCTAATGTTCCCATGGGAACATTTGTACATGCAATCATGCCTGTACAGGTTTATATGTATAATCCCCCCTAAGTAAAACGAAATATGGGAGTTAAAGAAGGCCGGGAGGCAGCCAGCCCCAGGTTGATCGTCGATGTGGCGTGGAGCCTGGCACTCGTCCTCCATAGATGTAGAAGCCACCCAAACAGCCCCCTCCCACGCTGGCGGAAGGAGTGCAGTTCGCTCCGGGCGTCGAGGTTCTGTTTCCACCACAATTCGGAAGTCGAAATGATTTGCCCGAGTTTAGGTCTTGGGATAAACGAAGGGCTAGGCCCGGATGGCCTGGAGAGGATCCCCCTAGTGTTACTTAATGGGAAACTGCACTTCGAGTTAGGGCCCCTTGTCAAGGACAAGATACCAAGTTCGGTGCGCCAAGGCGTATCCGCCTAAGATCAAAGTGGATGTGCCTTCCGTTGCGCGGCCCCGCGGGAGTGGTATACCGTAAGCAGTCCGATCTCTTCACCCATATCTCTTCACCCATGGCTGACCGCAGCGAAGCTCCCCCAGACCAGTCGTTGAAGGCGTCTAACATCCTGACGACGAAAGTCGATCCCACCTCGGCGCGATTCGAGGCCAACATGCGCTTTCTGGCCGATCTGATGTCGCAAGTGCACAACGAAGAAGAGACAATCCGCGAGGGCGGGGGCGCGAAGGCCGCCGAATACCAGCGCGCCAAGGGACGCCTCACCGCGCGCGAACGCATTGAACTGCTGGTGGATCCCGGAACTTTCTTCGAGCTGGGAATTTATGCCGGCCACGGCATGTATGAAGAGTGGGGCGGGGCGCCGGCCGCGGGCGTGATCACGGGTATAGCGCGCATTCATACGCGCATGGTGATGATCATCGCGAACGACGCCACGGTGAAGGCGGGAGCGTTTTTTCCCATGACGTCGAAGAAGGTGATCCGCGCCCAGAACATCGCCATCGAGAACCGCATCCCGACGATCTATCTGGTGGATTCCGCAGGCGTGTTCCTGCCGCTGCAGGAGGATGTATTTCCGGACACGGACGACTTCGGCCGCGTCTTCCGCAACAACGCCGTCATGTCGGCCCTGGGCATTCCGCAAACCGCGGCCATCATGGGCATGTGCGTGGCTGGTGGCGGTTACCTGCCGGTGATGTGCGACCACGTTTTGATGACCGACGGCAGCGGCTTGTTTCTGGCTGGACCGGCGCTGGTGCAGGCGGCGATTGGACAGAAAGTTTCGGCGGAAGATCTGGGCGGGGCGGCCATGCACGCGGGCATCAGCGGCACGGTGGACTTCCGCGAACCGGATGATCCGGCCTGCCTGGCGCGCATTCGCTCGATCGTGGAAAAGTGGGGATACCGGCGGCAGTCTCCGTGGGACCGCAAGAAGCCGGTCGAGCCGGCGCTGGCCGCCGAAGAGATTTACGGCATTTACGATTCCTCGCCCGCGCGCCCCTACGACATGAAAGAGATTCTGGCGCGCGTGCTCGATGGCAGCCGCCTCGACGAATACAAGGCGGAGTACGGCAAGACGCTGATCTGCGGCTACGGACGCATCGGCGGGTTCGCCGTGGGAATTGTCGCCAACCAGAAGCTGCACGCCCAGCAAACCGACCACGAGGGCCACAAGCGAATCGAGTTTGGCGGCGTGATCTACACGGAATCGGCGGAGAAAGCCGCGCGCTTCATCATGGACTGTAATCAGAACCTGATTCCCCTAATTTTCTTCCACGACGTGAACGGCTTTATGGTGGGCCGCGACGCGGAGTGGAGCGGCATCATCAAAGCGGGCGCGAAGATGGTGAACGCGGTATCGAATTCCGTGGTGCCTAAGATTACTGTGATTGTGGGAGGATCGTTCGGCGCGGGACACTATGCCATGTGCGGCAAGGCGTTTGATCCGCGGTTCGTTTTTGCCTGGCCGACGGCGCGTTACGCCGTCATGAGCGGCGATTCGGCGGCGGGAACTTTGGTTGAGATCAAGGTAAAGCAACTGGAGCGCGGCGGCACGAAGTTAAGCGAGGAAGAAAAGAAAGAGCTGTACGAATCGGTGAAGCTTACTTACGACGAGCAGACTGACCCGAGGTATGGCGCAGCCAGACTTTGGATCGACAAGATCATCGATCCAATCGAGACGCGCGATGCCATTACCCAGGCTCTGGAAGCGGCTGCGCTGAACCCGGACGTGGCGGAATTCAAGGTGGGAGTGCTGCAAACATGATCCAGGAGGGATTCTTCAAGTTTAATCTCCGTGCCTGCGTGTCTCCGTGGTGAATGAATTGTCCGATTCCGTCAAGCTTGTCGAATGTCCGCGCGATGCCTGGCAGGGGCTGAAGGGGCAGATTCCGTCCGACATCAAGCGGGCGTACTTGCAGGCATTGATCAGCGCGGGATTCAAGCACATCGATGCGGTCTCGTTCGTGTCGCCCAAGGCCGTGCCGCAGATGGCGGATTCGGAAGAAGTATTGAAGGAACTCGATCCGCCCGACGACGTGGAGATCATCGGCATCGTGGTCAACGAAAAGGGCGCGCAGCGGGCCATCGATACGCACGCGGTACACACTCTCGGATTTCCCTATTCGATTTCCGAAACATTCTTGCGCAAAAATCAGAATCAGTCCGCCGAAGATGCGCTCGACGAACTGGAGACGATCCAGAAAAAAGCTGACGCTGCCGCGCTCGACGTGGTGGTCTACATTTCAATGGCGTGCGGCAATCCGTATGGCGATCTGTGGAACGTAGACGAAGTGATTGAAGCCATCTCGCTGCTGGAAGTCGACAACCTGCGCATGATTTCGCTGGCCGACACGGTCGGCATGGCCACTCCAGAACAGATCGGCGAACTCGTAGGCGCGGTGATGGCAAAGTACGATTACCTGGAGATCGGAGTACACCTGCACAGCCGTCCCGAGCAGGCCGCGGCGAAGATCCTCGCGGCCTACGATGCCGGCTGCCGCCGCTTTGATGCGGCCATAGGCGGGCTGGGTGGATGTCCGTTCGCGCAAGATGCGCTGGTGGGCAACATCGCGACGGAGAAAGTGATTGAGGCGCTTAAGCAGCATGGTGCGGAGTTGCCGCCTCTGAAGCCGCTGGATGCGTTGCTGCGCGCGACCGCCGAAATGGGGGCGAGGTATACGAATTCTTTGAGCGACGACTGATTCCGGCCGCGGATTCGCGGACAGTTAGGTGTGAATACGATATGAACTACAAAACGATCCAACTCGCATACGATTCCGGCATCGCCACGATCACACTGAACCGTCCGGAGAAGCGCAACGCCATCAGCTTCGAGTTGATTGACGATCTGCTGCGCGCGCTGAAGGAAGTGGAGACATCCGACGCGCTGGTGCTGATCGTGACCGGCGCGGGCAAGGCTTTCTCCTCAGGCCTGGACCTGGACAATTTGAAAGCGCTGATTGGGCGATCACCCGAGCAGAACCTGAAGGATTCGGAGACGATGGTTCGCCTGTTCCGTTCGCTTTACGAATTTCCCAAAGTAACGATTGCGGCGGTGAACGGGGCGGCCATCGCCGGCGGCACCGGGCTGGCTTTGCTGTGCGACTTCACGCTGGCTGTGCCGGAAGCCAAGTTCGGCTACACCGAGGTGCGCATCGGCTTTGTGCCCGCCATTGTTTCCACCTTCCTGCTGCGCCAGGTCGGAGAGAAGCAGGCGCGCGATCTGTTGCTCACCGGGAGAATTATCGGTGCGGAGGAAGCGGCGCGGATAGGATTGATCAACGAAATCGTCGCGCCCGAAACCCTGATGGTGCGAGCCCGGAAATTGGCGGCGCTGCTCATGGAAAACAGTCCGGCGTCGTTGCGTGCGACTAAGAAACTGCTGAACGATCACGCGCGCGCAGAACTGGATACGCAGATAGACGCTGCGGTGCGGGAGAATGCCGCGATCCGTACCACCGCCGACTTCCGCGAAGGCATTGCGTCATTTCTCGAAAAGCGCAAGCCGGTGTGGAGCGGGAAATGAATTCGAACCGGCAACAGGCGGTCAACGAAACCCGGCTGCGCGTGCGTTACGCGGAGACCGACCAGATGGGTGTGGTCTACCATTCCAACCATTTCATCTGGTTCGAAGTGGGACGCGTCGAATTGCTGCGGCAGTTGGGCTTTTCCTATCGCGACATGGAGACCAAAGATGGACGCTTCATCGCCGTGGCCGAGGCCAAATGCCGATATCGCGCCCCGGTACGCTATGACGAAGAGGTTTTGGTGCGCACGCAACTATTGAACGTGCGCGACTCGATTGTCCACTTTGGGTATGAATTGCGGCGCGCGGAAGACGGCGCGCTGCTGGCGGAGGGCGAGACCACGCATATCGTCACGGATGCGGAGATGAGGATTGCCGCGCTGCCGGAGAAGTATTTGAAGGTGTTTCGCGAAGCGGTGGGGAAACTCCAATCGAGTCAGTAGAAACTGGAAACTAGAAACAGGAAACTTATTTGAACGCACTTCACATTAACGGTAACGATCTCACTCTGGAAGCGGTGCGCGAAGTCGCACAGATCAACGAGAGGCGCCCCGTGCTCTTGTCAGCCGACGCGCGCGAGGCCGTGGATCGGGCGCGCGCCGTGGTCGACGAGATCGTCGCGAGCAACACATTGGCCTATGCGATCACTACCGGCGTGGGCAAGCTCAGCGATGTGCGCATTGCTAGCGACCAGATTCGTGAACTGCAAGTCAACCTGGTACGCTCGCACGCCGCGGGAGTTGGTGAGCCGCTCTCGGTCCCCGAGACGCGCGCCATGATGCTTCTGCGGGCCAATTCTCTCGCCAAGGGATATTCGGGCGTGCGAGCGATCGTTATCGATACGTTGTGCGAAATGCTGAACCGCGGCGTCACGCCCTTCGTGCCGTCGCAGGGGAGTGTGGGCGCGAGCGGTGACCTGGCTCCCCTGGCGCATCTGGCACTGGCGCTGATCGGCGAGGGTGAATGCATCGACGCAGCGGGCGCGCGCATTCCCAGCGGCGACGCGCTGAAGCGGGCGCAGATCAAACCGCTGGTGCTGGAAGCGAAAGAGTCCATCTCACTGATCAACGGGACGCAAGGCATGCTGGCCGTGGGCACGCTGGCGCTGCTGGCCGCAGAGACGCTGGTGGATTCGGCCGACGTGTTGGGCGGGCTCTGCTGCGACGCGCTGAAGGGCACCGACGCGGCTTTCGATGAACGCATTCACAAAGCGCGCCCGCACAGCGGACAGATGAAAACGGCGGCGAATCTGCGGCGGATGCTCGAAGGCAGCCAGATTCGCGAGTCGCACCGCGACTGCGGCCGCGTCCAGGACGCCTATTCTTTGCGCTGCATCCCGCAGGTGCACGGCGCGGTGCGCGACACGCTGGCGCACTGCCGCGTGGTGTTTGAGACCGAGGCGAATTCCGCCGTGGATAACCCTCTGGTATTCGTCACCGACGCCAGGAATTTCAAAGGCGATGTGATCTCGGGAGGAAACTTTCACGGCGAGCCGCTCGCGTTTGCTCTGGATTTTCTGGGCATCGCCTTGAGCGCGCTGGCTGGCATCAGCGAGCGCAGGATCGAGCGGCTGGTGAACCCCGCGCTCAGCGAGGGTTTGCCGCCGTTCCTGGCACACGGCGCGGGACTGAATTCAGGTTTCATGCTGCCGCAGGTCACGGCGGCAGCGCTGGTCAGCGAGAACAAAGTGCTGGCGCATCCGGCGTCGGTGGATTCGATTACCACCTCGGGCAACAAAGAAGACTACGTCTCCATGGGCATGACGGCGGCGATCAAGCTGAAGCGCATTGTCGAGAACACGCGCAACGTGCTGGCGATCGAAGCCATGGCCGTGGCCCAGGCGATCGACTTCCTGGCACCGTTGAAGACCTCGAAGCGCGGACAGGCGGTGCACGCGGCGATCCGGTCGGTGTGTCCCACGATGGAGAAAGACCGCGTCATGTACAAAGACTTCGCGCGGCTTGCGGAGTTGATCGCCAGCGGGAAAGTGGCGGAAGTCATCCGCTAAAGAATTCTCGATTGGACCATGGCATCCCTGCGTGAAGCGTTAGATTGACACGAGATTCATGGACATCTAATCTTGCTGCACTCCTGATGGCACCGCCTACCGACAGCTTCCAGAACAAGCGTTCGCGCGTTCATTACATTCTTCTCGCGGTGGTTGTGGTCGCCTGTCTAGTCCCGTTTTCTGGTAAGGCCTTCAATGTTGACGATACTCTATTCGTCTATGTCGCGCGGCAGGTTACGCGGCACCCTCTCGATCCCTACGGATTCAAAGTTAACTGGTTCCTCGACGCCGTTCCCATGGCGTACGAAACCAAGAATCCTCCGCTTGCCGCTTACTACATCGCCGCGGCGGCCAGTTTCCTGGGATGGTCGGAACGGGCATTGCATCTCGCCTTTCTCCTGCCGGCGCTGGCGGTAGTCTTGGGCACCTATCGTCTCGCGCAACGGTTTACAAGTTCGCCCCTGCTGGCGGCCGCGGCCACGTTGCTCACGCCGGCGTTTCTCGTCTCTGCCAACAGCGTGATGTGCGACACGATGATGCTGGCGCTTTGGCTTTGGGCCATCATCTTCTGGATCGAAGGTCTCGAACCGCAGAAGCCGCGCTATCTGGCGATTTCCGTTTTGGTGATCACTCTGTGCGCTTTGACGAAGTATTTTGGGATAGCTTTAATCCCGCTGCTCGCGGCGTATTCGTTCGCACGCCAGCGGCGACTTGGAAGCTGGGCGTGGTACCTGCTGTTCCCGGTGCTCGCTCTGACTGGGTACCAGCACTGGACGAAAGCGGTCTACGGACTGCGCATGATCACCAGCGCGGCTCATATGTCCACAGGCGTCCGGCAAGCGAGGCAAAGTTCGGCACTGGCCACAGCGCTGGTAGATCTGAGCTTTGTCGGCGGATGCACGCTGCCCGCGCTGACGTTTGCTCCCATCATCTGGCCGCGCAGGAAAATTCTCGCCGTCTGCGTGGCGAGTGGAATTGCGGGGTTTCTCATTAGCGGTGGCCGGATTGGCCTCGGCGAAATGCTCTGGCCGCCTGACTTTTACCAGCACTCGGTTCTGGTTGGCATTCAGTTGACGCTCTTTATTGCCGCTGGGGTCTCCGTGATGGCGCTGGCGGCCACGGACACATGGAAACGCAAAGATGCCGACTCGCTGTTGCTGATGCTTTGGGTCGTCGGAACATTTGTTTTTACAGGGTTCTTGAACTGGGCTATCAACGCCCGCTCCGTGCTCCCTCTGATTCCTGCTGCCGGCATCCTGCTCGCGCGGCGCGTGGATGCGATCCGGGCAACCTCGATTCGGTGGCGCGCCGCGATGTTGGCCATCCCGTTGGCAGTGGCGGGTGCGGTATCGCTCTGGCTCACATGGGCCGACACCGAGCTGGCAAATTCGGCACGAACTGCGGCAGCGCTCATCGAACAAAAGACTCGCAATCAGCCCGGCAAGGTCTGGTTCCTGGGGCACTGGGGATTCCAATATTACATGGAGTCATTCGGGGCGCGTGCCGTAGTGGTTGACGACCCGCCACAGCGCCCAGGAGATTTCCTGGCTGTGGTTGGGGACCGATCGCTGTTCGAAGTGCGCCCGAAGTTCGTGACGTCGCGCGATGAGATTCAAATCCCCATGCGACTTGGCATCACAACCATCCAAAGCGAACTGGGCACAGGTTTTTATTCCTCCGATCTGGGTCCTCTGCCTTTTGCCGTCGGACCAGTCCCGCCCGAGCGCTATGAATTGCTTCGCCTAGGACCGAAATCGATCCCGGCTGGGACTACGGCGTCACCCTAAGGTGATCCGATACCTTGGCGGCGCTGCCATCCAGACCCAGCTTGCCGGCGATTTCCTGCAGCGCTGCGATGCAGAAGGCGATGTGCTCGTCCAGGTCTACGCCTAGGGCGACGGCGCCATTGACGATGTCGTCGCGGTTCACTTTGCGGGCGAAGGCTTTGTCCTTCATCCGCTTTCGCACCGACTTTGCGTCGACCTCGGCCAGGGATTTTCCAGGCTTGATCAGGGCCACGGCGGTGATGAATCCGGCGAGTTCGTCGCAGGCGAACAGAGCTTTTTCCATGGGCGTATCGCGCGCGACGCCGGTGTACTCGGCGTGCGACATGATCGCTCGTGTGATCACGTCAGGCCATCCACGCTCTTTCAGAATCTCGTTGCCCTTGTAGGGATGGTCTTCGAGGCTGGGATACTTCTCGTAGTCGAAGTCGTGAATGAGTCCGACGATGCCCCACAGGTCTTCTTCGGACAACCCAAGTTCCGAAAGTCCGAGTTCTGATGCCTCAGGGTTCCCAGAACCAACCGCAAACTTGCGGGCACACGCGCGCATGCAAGCCTCAACCGCCAAGGCGTGCTTGCGCAAACTTTCCGACTGGGTGAACTCAGTTAGTAAACACCACGCGGTCTCGCGATCAATCATGCTCTTTGCCCGGTTTCTGCGGGATTTCGCCGCCTAGTTTCGGTTTTCGCCGGCAAGTTTCACGGCTTTATGCATTTTAACCTTGACATCCACAGGCGTTGTACCTCAGATTAGCCTCTGCGGTCGGAACCTCTCCCCCAATAATTCTGGTTCCGTCGTTAGCAGTAAGGAGTAGCCGGCTCTGGCACTCCCACAACTCGATGGCCACGACTCTTGCCCCGGTAGATTCAAGGGAAGTCGTCCGTTGCGATCACTGCCTGCTGGTTCAATTCCGTACGGTCAATAACAATTGCCGGCGCTGCCACTCGTCCCTGGACGAGGAACCCGAGCCTGAGCCGGTGGTGCTTGCGCCGCCGGTGATGATGCCCATGCCCGGCAACGGCCGTGGACACCTGAACCTGGCAACGTCGATCCGCTCGCTGCGTTTGCGGAGTGGGCTGAGCCAGCGGCAACTGGCGGGACGCATGTCAGTACCCCGGACCTACGTCTCCAAGATCGAGAACGAGAAAGCCACGCCGACGCTGTCGTCCCTGGAACGGCTGGCGCGAGCCCTGGAGGTAACCGTGCCGGAACTGCTCAGTGGCGGAGAAAAGAACCGTCAGGACGAAATCAGCGAGCTGATGAAAGATCAGTTCATCGCGGAGATCCTGCCGTTCGTTTCGCAACTGAATGGGATGCAGATGTCGAGCATCCTAACCCAAGTGCGGGACTTGACGGTGCGGCCGAGAAGGACCGCGTAGCGACTCGAAAAAGTTTATCCGGGCGACCAGCCAACTCAATGCCGGGACCGACCTTGGTCCCGGCTTTTTTGTTGCGCGATAATGCCGAACTTTCTGTTCCCGCTTTAGAAAAACGGCTATTTACCATTTTATAACTGGGGTGGTACCCCCCTCCCCTGGTCTATTGGAATCATCGCTTTAGCGGGAAAATTGGAAATAATCCAAGGGCTACAACAACTTACGGGCAAAATCTTGAGCCGAAAGGAGTTAGGCGGCTGCATTTGGGTGTCAAAGAGCTTCACTGAAACCTATAGCATTGGCTGGGTGGGCGTGCTTCCGTCAAGTCTACGAAGGTAGGACACGTGAAGGCCACGGGGTCGGTCGCGCACTGCCGAAACTGGCGAATCGCGGGTGGCCTTGGGCGCGGAGGTTGCTGGCACTAAGTGTATCTATTGTACCGAGGCACGTTTTCAAGTCTCTTTCGCAGTTCGTCATAGGAGTAGACCACCTCCGTTTCGTGGTCCTCCTCATATATATCCAGGTACATCACTGAAGCGCTGAAGACCCCTTTATGCTCCCCGGCTTTTTCCTCGGGCGTCAAGAACATTCCGACATCGAATTTCAGGATTTGTTTGAACGGACCCGGCGGGAGAAGATGGTTGAAAGGAAGTCCATCTTGGAAGCGTCTGACGGCGGATTCCCCTGACATGTCGCTGACGCCTATCGGATAGGAACTGTGAACAAATGTGTAGTTCAACATGGTCGCTACGCTCTTGCCGTGGTTTGTCACGGTCACCGAGTAATTCCCGGTATCTCCGATTTGGGTGAGGTCTACATCTACGCGGGCGCGCTCGGAGTTCATCACGGCAGTCACACTTCTGCGAAGCAGGATGGTCTGACACGTGAGGACTACCAATCCGATGAAGGCCCCAGCAACACCGACGATGGTTGCAAGGAGATAAATACGATAGAGCGTGTCGTGTGCAGCATCGTAGGGTAGAGGCATCAGGGTCGTATGGCCGTCTCCGAACGAATATCGCAAGCTGCATCTGGGTGTGGTTCAGGCAGCATGTTTTGAATGATGATGACCCGGTACAGCCGACCCTTCTTTTTCTTTGCCTCCGTCGGTGGCAACTCGATGGTTTTTCTTTCAACGGGCCACAGGTGTAGCCAAGAGAAATCCGCACTCACGTATTCGTCCAGCGCTGTGTAGGCTTGACCGGTCTGCGGAGCAGCCTTAGTGCAGTACAAGACGTATGACATCTTTGGGCCATATGCCGAAACCGCGTACACCTCCAACGATTTGCTGAATCCCACGCGACTCTCCGGGGCCACGCTGCGGACGTTCGAGACGTGCAAGGTAAACGGTTCCCCATTTCTAATGGCGTCCTGTCCGGGTGCTTTCACCACGTAGCTCATCATAACTGCCGCGAGAAAGATACGCCGAACGTGAATATGCATAAGCCACACCCCAAAAGTAACGTTGTCAGCCCCGAGTATGAGTGATTCGCCCCGTGATTCGCACGGCCTTGGGCCTCTTGAAGTAGTAGAACGGCGCGTTTACTTGGACGAGTTCCCATCCCTCTGCACCCTTCTCGTCGAGCGCCTTGGTCAGCTCTGATTCTTGGCCTCCGTTCTTCATCACGTAGTATTCCCAGTTGCCTGCCATAATTTTGGCTCCTTTCAAGGGCCATTCTACCCTCCCGAGGCGAACGAGCACCACGGTAAGCTTCCCAGCCCGCGTCTACTTCTCGGGAGTCCCAAGCACGTCAAGCAGGAACTGCCGCACCACGGACGCCTTCACTATCTGCTCGACCGTTCCGTCCCTGTAGCAGGACGTGCAGATGCCTGCGAACTTGAATCTCGGGGTCCATACGATGTGCTTCTCGGCAGCCTCGCCCCAGACGGCGGCTCCGCTAATTCCCTTGGGGTGCTTGCCTTGGTTCGCGAGTTCGTAGGGAATCAAATAGTGTCGGTCGGGGTCGAAGGCTCCAAAGTTCCTCCCGGTGGTAGGCGGCAACACAGCTCCGCTGAACCCCATAGGGCACAACAGCACAGCCTGTTGGAGGCAAGGGCCGACCTGCCTTCGGAAAATGACACCACTGGAAACGGGATACCCCACCCCGACTACTGTCTCTCCTTCCTGCGGATCGATCCATGAGCTTGCGATGTCGACAAACTCGACGTACGGACTTAAAGCGTCCGGCTTTGTCGTCAGCAGCGCGAGGTCTTCCCAGCCGCAGCGATGGATTGTGGCATCTCGGTCGTTTAAGCGGCAGTGCTACCAAGCCATCCTGAATAGTGACCTCGGAGACTTGTCTGAGTGAGCCAGTTGGCCGAACGAAAAAGCTCAAGTCATCGGGCACAGCCTCGTCGAGGACATGGTTCGCTGTGAGGATGAAGTGGTGTTTGCCCCAAATCCCGGCAACGGCGGTCCCGGGTGCTTCCTGCTCTTGGGCGGGCAGACCCGTGCCGGGGTCGGTCCCGCGCGTAACTATTGCCCGGTTTGCTATTCCGATGGTGTGCGACCACAGATGCTCCACGGCAGCGGCCTGCGCGTATGATCCAATGCTCATATAACTCCGTCAACGCCCACACCGCCTTCATTCTATCGCCGCTTACGGCTGCTCGACATCCCTCAGGGGCTGAAGCCCGAGTCTTTATTGGCTCTGGGCGGCACGGCTGAAGCCGTGCCCTTCCCGATCTCGTGCCCTTCCTGATTTCCCGATCACGTACTCTTCGCATCGCGCTCTTCCCATCGTGCCCTTCCCGTCATTGCAACCCGCTTCCCCGCCGTGTTAGCCTCAATCCGAAGGGGATCACTTTGCAGCACAAAGTTCCCGCCGGGCTGGATCGCAAGGAAGCCGAAGTCTACCGGCAATTCGATCCAGGGCGGCTCCCAAGACACATCGCCATCATCATGGACGGCAACGGGCGCTGGGCCAAGCGGCGCCACATGCCGCGCGTGGCCGGACACCGTGCCGGAGTGGCGGCGGTGCGCTCGACCGTGGAGACGGCGGCCCGCGTTGGCATTCATGCGCTGACGCTTTACGCCTTCTCGGAGGAAAACTGGAAGAAGCGGCCCAAGAGCGAAGTCGACTTCCTGATGCGCCTGCTGAGCCGCTACCTGAAGGCAGAAGTCCCCACGCTCAACAAGAACAACATCCGCCTGGAGTATATCGGGAGGCAGCACGAACTGCCGGAAGATGTGCAGGAGCGCATGGCCTGGGCGCGCCAGAGTACGGCGCACAATACCGGCACGGTGCTCACGCTGGCGCTGAACTACAGCGCGCGCAGCGAACTGGTGGACGCGTTCCGCGCCATGGTCAATGCAGCATCACAGAACGGGGGCTTCGAGCATCTGCGGATTGACGAAGACACGGTCGGCCGCCATCTTTACACGCGGGACCTGCCCGATCCGGATCTGGTGGTGCGCACTTCGGGTGAGATGCGGCTGAGCAACTTTTTGCTTTGGCAGTTGGCCTATGCCGAGATCTATGTGACGGCAACTTTGTGGCCCGATTTCCGCGGCTTGCATCTGCTGGAAGCCATCGCCGAGTATCAGAAGCGGGAGCGGCGCTACGGCGGGCTGAACCATGGGGATGCGCGCGCCGAGCCAGCGAAGGCTCACAAGTAAGCTCTCAGCTTGCATGGAGAGTGCAACAGCAGATTCCCTTCGGCTTCGCTCAGGGCAGGCTTTCACCGGGCTTTCGGCCCGGTTCGGAATGACAAGAATTTTGTAAGGGTGACGAACTTTCTTGCTAAAGCGCATCGCGACCGCGGTCGTTCTGATTCCGGTTGTGATGTTGCTGGTGCTGCGCGCGCCGGTGCCCGTGCTGGCCGTGGTGGCGGCAGCGGTGGCGCTGATCACGGTGCAGGAATTTCTGAAGCTGACCGAAGGCTATGGCGTGCAGCCGCTGCGCCTGCCGACCTACATCTTCGTGGGATTGTTATTTCTTCTGCTGGCGGCGAGCGCGGCCGGGGAAACACCGCAACTTTCGGCGCTGAAGTTCGTCCTCGGGTTGGGATTTGGCTGTGCGATCGCTCCATTCGTTTTTCTGACCATCACCATGCGGCGGGCGCAGATGAGCGGCGCGTATCCGGCGGCGGCGGCCTCGGCGTTCGCTTTTGCCTACATAGCCTTGCCCATGGCCATGCTGGTGCAACTTCGCCAGCAACTGGCGGGAGCGTTCTGGCTGCTCTACCTGCTTCTGGTGGTTTGGGCGGGAGACATTTTCGCTTACTTCGTGGGCCGCTCCCTGGGGCGGCACCTGATGGCGCCGCGCATCAGCCCGAAAAAGACCTGGGAGGGCGCCGCGGCTTCGCTGGCCGCGAGCCTGGTGGTCGGCAGCCTGCTCTTCACCTACGCCCTGCAAATCAGTTCGTTCCTGCTGCGCGTAGGACTGATCGAGCGCCGGGACGGCCTGTTTGGACTGGAGAAGCCGGAGTTGTGGCCCATCATCCTGCTAACGGTCGCACTGAACATCGCGGCGCAGCTTGGCGATCTGGTGGAATCGCTGATCAAACGGGGAGCCGGCGTGAAGGACTCGGGCAGCATTCTTCCCGGCCACGGCGGCATGCTTGACCGTATCGATGCCCTGCTCTTTGCCGCTCCCTTACTATGGTTCTACGCGGCAGCAGTCTTCCCACCCGCGCGCCCCTGGTAAAGCGTAAAATAAGAACTCTGTGTGTATGAGACGCATTGCCATCCTGGGATCCACGGGGTCGATCGGCCGCAGCGCGCTGAGCGTGGCCGAGAGCTATCCGGAACGCTTTCAGATCGTTGCGCTGGCCGCGGGCGCCAACCTGGAAGCGGCCTTCGAGCAAGCGCGGCGCTGGCGGCCCCGCATGATTTCGATCGCGGCGGAGCTTGATGCCGATGTGCTACGCGCACGTCTGAAGCAAGCAGGCCTGAGCGAAGTCGAGGTCGTTTACGGAGCGGCAGGGACGGTGAAGGTCGCGACCCATTCTGAGGCCGACTTCGTGGTAAGCGCCATCGTGGGTGTGGCTGGGCTTGAGGCCACCTACGAGGCGGTGAAGGCGGGAAAGACGGTCGGCGTGGCCAATAAGGAATGCCTGGTCGCCGCGGGGGAGTTGATCACGGCCGAGGCGCGCCGCCAGGGCAAGCCGCTGCTGCCCATCGACAGCGAGCACAACGCCGTTCACCAATGCCTGCGGGGCGGGCGGATGGAGGAAGTGGAACGCATCTGGCTGACGGCGTCTGGGGGACCGTTCCTGAACACGCCGCGCTCGGAGTTCCGATCCATCACGGCGGAACAGGCGCTCAATCATCCGACCTGGAAGATGGGCAAACGCATCACCATCGACTCAGCAACGTTGATGAACAAAGGTTTCGAGGTGATTGAGGCGTGCAGATTGTTTCACATACCACCCTCGAAAGTGGAAGTTTTGGTGCATCCGCAGTCGACGATTCACTCGATGGTCGAATTTGTGGATGGCAGCATACTTGCTCAGTTTTCGGTGACCGACATGCGCCTACCGATTCTGTATGCTCTAACCTATCCCGAGCGGATTCCGTCGGATATGCGCTTTCCGGTGGGTAACTTGCGTCATCTGGACTTCTGCCCTCCAGACATGAATAAATTTCCTTGCCTACGTCTGGCGTACGAGGCGGCGGAGGCGGGCGGGGCGAAGACGGTGGCGCTCAATGCAGCGGATGAAGTTGCGGTAACTGCGTTTCTCGAAGGCAGCATTGGTTTCGATGAAATTCCCAGGATCATCGAAGACGCGGTTTCAGCATCGAACTCTGGGAAGCTGGAGTCGATTGCAAAGGTGCTTGAAGCCGACGCCGAAGCCCGCCGATATGCTCAAGAGCGGGTTTTGGGAATTAAGAAAACCGCCCGGTCGCGGGCAACATCTGTGGTGTAGTAGCTGAATCTAACGGGGGAGCTGTTTACTTCTTTTATGTCTGATTTCTTTATCGCCGTTGCTGCCGTCGCTGTGGTCCTGGGCTTTATGATCCTGATCCACGAGTTCGGCCACTATGCCGTGGCCAAGCTGCTGGGGGTCCGGGTAGAAGTTTTCTCCATTGGGTTCGGCAAGCGCCTGCTCGGCTTCCGCAAGGGAGACACCGACTACCGCATCAGCGCGATTCCCCTGGGCGGCTACGTGAAAATGAGCGGCGAGAATCCCATGGACGAGCGCACCGGCGATCCTGCCGAGTTCATGTCCCACTCCCGCTGGCACCGCTTCCTGATCGCGATTGCCGGCCCGGCGATGAATATTCTGCTGGCCATCTTTCTGCTCACTGCGGTTTACATGGTGCATTACGAGTACGCGGTTTTTCTCGACAAGCCGGTGGTAATCGAGGGCGTGAAGCACGGCTCCCCCGCGGCCCTGGCCGGGTTGCAGCCGGGCGACCGAATCATAAAGGTCGACGGCATTGACAACCCGACCTGGGAACAACTAAAGCCGCGCGAGTGGCTCAGTCCCAACCAGCCTCTGAGTATCACCGTCCAGCGCGGAGATCAGGTATTTCAGAAAACCGTTGTGCCTCTGGCAGTGACTTCGTCCAAGGTGGGTTCGGCGGGATGGTTCCCGGAGGATCCCGTCATCGTCGGCCAGACTGAGCCTGGCACGCCCGCTGCCAATGCCGGACTGAAAGAAGACGACAGAATTGTTGCTCTGGATGGCAAGCCTCTGGCTTCGATCGAAGCCATGATTGAAGGCCTGCAGCAGACCAAGGATAATCCCGTCGATCTCACGGTGATTCGTGGCAATCAGACCCTGAATCTTCGCCTGACTCCGATACTGGCGAAGACAGAAGATCCGAAGGAGCAGAGATACCGCCTGGGATTCATCGCCAAAAGCGAGACCAAGGTAACCAAGTTACCGTTCGCCCAGGCGCTGACTCTTTCGCTGGAGCAGAACAAGAAATACTCCCTGCTCATTTTGGAATTAGCCAAAAAGATTGTGCAGGGGAAGGTGTCGCTGCGCGCCGTTTCCGGCCCCATCGGCATCGCTCAGGACGCCGGCTATGCGGCGCAGCAAAAGGGCTGGACGCCGCTGCTGGAGCTGACGGCAGGCATCAGCCTGAACCTCGGCATCATCAACCTGCTGCCCATTCCGATTCTCGATGGCGGCGTCATCCTGTTCCTGTTCATCGAAGGGCTCATGCGGCGCGACGTCAGCCTGCGCATCAAGGAGCGCGTCTACCAGGCGGCGTTCGTTTTCCTAGTGCTGTTCGCCGTCATGGTCATCTACAACGACCTGATGAAGACTCTGCCCGGACTCATGGACCGGTTGCCGTAGCGTCATTTCTCTAGAGACGACCTTGCTCCCATTGGCCGAGAGGCCAAGCCTGCCGCTCGACGCTTTTGTCGAACCGGGTTGCGAAAGCCCGTCATACAGGAGTGCATTACTTCCGAGTTGCCCGTGACTCGGGAACGATCAGTGTGCTTGCCAAGAAAATGTGAGGAGCTCTGTCGGACTCTATGGGCGCACTCGCGCGGCACGGGTACACTTCGCCGCTCCCACCGCACCTGGGGATGCAACGTTTTCACGCGCCGAGTCTGGTTCCCGCATCGCGGCTCATTGTTTCAGGTCGGCGGGCCAGTTGGTGATCAGGGTGAGCGGCTCGGTGATGGATTGCGGCGAAACGGTGTTCATTACGAACTTCTTGCCGTCGGCGGAAACGGTGTAGGGTCCGCTGGTACCGGTCACGGTGGT